>Ga0114923_10000302_pt1 | contig 41654 bp, 48 predicted proteins | sample SumtaG_FD_89578 | JGI IMG/M metagenome (GOLD analysis project Ga0114923, IMG submission 89578) | Deep subsurface microbial communities from Indian Ocean to uncover new lineages of life (NeLLi) - Sumatra_00157 metaG | ecosystem: Environmental > Aquatic > Marine > Oceanic > Sediment | place: near... | reverse complement strand
TGTGCCTATTCCCAAGAGTCGCTCCGATACGTCAGATTGCAGGATCTACGGCTCATTATGCCTACGAAGGATGAGTTAGACAGGTTACCTCGGGGTGTCATCGATGGTGCGGTGGCCGATATAAGGGAGGCTATTGTTACCCTTAACAAGCTGCTCATTGAGGACAACACTGACAAGTCGTTCGCATTGAAGAAGCAGATGACGTCGCTGATACGTAGGATAGCACCGATGGGTATCAGTACCAACATCATCTTCACCGCTAATGCAAGGGCACTGAGGCACATGATTGTGCAACGCACGTCGCCACATGCAGAGGTAGAGATTCAACAGGTCTTTCGATCCATTGCCGGGACTGTTAAGAAGCAAGCCCCAGCTATCTTCGCAGATCTGCAAGCTATGGGTGATGGCAGTTATGAGTCGCGATTCGCTAAGTGGACATGCAATCAGTGTGGTCATACCATAGTGCAAGGGACAGAGAAACCTGGGCCATGTCCCAAGTGTGGTGTTAAGAGATGGGATGGGTACGTCAAGGAAAGGGGTAAGGTCTAATGCATGATCCAGCTACATGGGTTGCAGTGTTTGACAATCTCATTAGGACAGGTGTGAAAAGGGGTGTTACTTTCACAATTACAAGTGAGGATCTCAACCGTATGGATCGGGAGATAGTTAAGAAGTACGTCACGCCACTGCATGATGTGTTAGCCCCGGGCCCAGTGACCGTCGCACTGACATCTGATCCAAACACTAGAGGGTTGAGTGTAAAGGTGTTTGTATGATGGAGTGTCTATTCAAAGTGGAAGTCCCATGTGGACTGGGTTGTGGTAAGGCTGTGCCTCATGATTGTGAGTACCTCTACATACATGAGAATGCGGGCGGGGACTCTCCTATGTGCAGAGATGAAGAGGGAGAGGAATGATGGAGTCAATTGGACTGCAATGTATCATGGACCCTGGGCCCTGGCGTTGTCCCACATGTGGTGGTAAGATTAACACCGATGAGTGTGTAGTCTGTGAACTAACAAGGACACGGAGTACGCCATGGCCAGCAGAGGTACGGTTCATTGAGACTACGCCACAGTACATGAACGAGGGAGAGATGAAGAGGTACCACGAACTACGCACGAGCAAGGAAGTAGCAAAGCAACAGGAATTTATCCATTTAAGTGAGGTTGAATTCGCTAGACAACTTGGTTGGGAGACCGATGATGAATCCGATTTTACGTAACACACTACAACAACGTCTTGAGTTTGCTGACAAGTTGACTGGTAAGATTAGCAACCTCACCCTCGACAGAGAGAAGCTCAAAGGGATGCGTGATGACAGGGATGTCACCTTTAAGATATATGCCAATACTGGTGGGCCGGTAACACTCACGGCTGGTGTAATGATGAGTGACACGTTCCGATCCGAAGAGATTCAGTGTCTACTCAACACCATGATTGATTTGGTTACCAAGAAGATCAACCAGGCGAAGGAGGCATACACCAAGCTATGAGTCTACCTGATAAGCTCAAGGTCTGGAGATGTAAGGCCAACGACATCTGGGAAGTCATGTTCATCAGCAACAATGGTAATCTTGTCTATGGTAGGGGTGTGTATCAAGGCCCAGCCCATGACATGGACCGACTACTCACTCACATGGACCATTGTAACATGCTACATATTGCCCCCGCCGGCATGTATGCAGAGTTTGCCAAGCGGCGGGATGCGTCTGATCTAACTAAAGTTCCCCTTTAATAGGAGACAACATGCTTGATTTGATGATCAAACTCGGCCCCGATGGTACACTACCAAAGTGGTCCGATCCTCAGGGGCATTGCTACTGTGCTGATGCCGGCCTCGATATCCACAGTGCAGGACTGGTTGTAATCCCACCGGGTGAACGCCGTCGTGTCCCCACTGACATGTTCACTTGCTTTAGTCCACGCTATGGTGTCCTACTACGTGACAGGTCAGGGCTCGCATTCAGACAAGGTATTACTGTCATTGCTGGCGTGATCGACAGTTCATACCGTGGTGAGTGGGGCATCGTGCTTCTCAACACCGGTAACCAAGACGTCACCATTAAGAAGGGAGACAGAATTGTTCAGGCAATCTTTATCCAGGTCTATCACCCGACAATTGTTAAGGTTAACGAGCTACCTGTTTCTGCTCGTGGAGAGGCGGGCTTCGGTTCGTCGGGCCGATGATACATCGAGTACATCTAGGTATCACGAATCCTCATGGAAGCTATGAAGTCATTCCATTCTATATAGAAGGGGCAGACTACGCTGATGTTCTTCAACGGGTAAGACTTCTTGTTAAGAGCATTGGTGATGTCGATAGTCAAGTCATGGAAATTACAACAGAGGAGTGGTCATTTTGACATATCAAATTAACCTCAGTATTGAAGATAGTCTTGGCTTCTATGAAAGTATTCCCTTTGCTATTGAGGTTGAAGCTAGAAGCAAGGAGGACGCAGCAGCCAAGGTGCGGGCTATGGTTAAGATTATCAAGGGCGGTCGCATTGGTGACGTGAAGGTGTCACATGATTGAACACGAAGAACTCTGCCTCGGCCACGTACTCGAAGCAAAGCCGATACCACATACCCGCACAGCGTGGGGCATTTGGTACTCGTCGCCGTGCTGTAGTGGTCGGTGGCTTCGGTATCGGTATCGTGCTGGAAGCGGTGACATTTGGATGGCCAAAGAGAAAGCATTACAGTTCATCGATAATAAGCTTAACAGTTAAAAATAAAGCCTCGCCGGAACCGCAGTGGTTCCAGCGAGGCTTGTTTTATAGGTGCTTATGGTGTGAATACACTAGTCCAGGGCCCATTTGTAATGCTTCAGCTTATAAATATGCAGCGTGGATACGTATATGGATGATGATTCATGGGTAGCGTAAGCTGGGCCCTGGGCCTAATTGTAGTATTTACAGGGGTATTGCCTTGTTTCCCTTGTTAATGTTACCTTTTTTGCATGGTATATGTGACACAAACCATTGGTGGGGTACTGATTGCATCGGTAGTAAGAATCAGCCAGGGGGGGTTGTGGTTGGTGCTAATTGTATGGGTTAGCCGGTAGGGTACACCTATGGGGGACACACCATTGGTACTGACTAACCCCCATTGGTAGTAATTCAGACGAGGGTAACCGTCGACGTAAGTCCTTACTACGTAATGAGTTAGAATTATGCCGTTTTACCTGTCTTTATTGACTGACTGACCACAACAATATTTCTCTACTTCCTCTATAGGGAAAGAAAAAGAGGGAAAAAAGAGAGAGGGTTATAGAGAAAAAGAAATGGGAAGTAATCAGTCAGAATCGCCCCATTGGGGTGGTGTTTGAGGGTGGCCGTTCAGCGAGAGCGTGGCCGAGGACGGGACACCCCTGTCAGATCGCCCGACTTCGCGTCTCTCGCGTTTCGAGGGGGTCACCCTTGTCGTCACATACCTTCACGTTGAAAGCCCGTAGTGACCCCTTTACACCGGAAGTTGTAACGAACCTGATTTCAAATAGAAAATCTATGTAACACAAATCGTGCAAAAAACACACGTATTAAAGACAGGCAGTCCTGTTGTTAAAGTTACCAATTATAATTAGAAAATAAAAAAGCCCCTTGCATCCAAAGTGGACACAAGGGGCTTGTGTTAACGACGGTCTTCGATCCTTTGTCGAGCAATCCTACATGCGGCGGGGCCTTGCTTGCCTTGCACATAGTGCTCGATCTCATGCGACCTTGCGTGATACCGCATATCCAATACGGTATACCGAACTGAGTCAAGAGCACACCTTGTCATCCCATCTATATCGAGAAGTAGGGCTTCGTACATCTCGACCAGTTCGTCTTGTTCGGTCGGGCTTAGCTTCCGTTGACCTTGCATTTCTTACCTTGCTGAAACAGTATGAATTTGTCAGACCTTCTAACAACTCTCGCTACTCCCAATACGAAAGCAGCGATTGTCCATTCCCCGAGAATCTTACCAATTGGAATGTCGACCACATGAAGCTTGATTAACAGGCTTCGCACGCCGTCACGATCCTTAGTGATTATCCCATGCACATTATAAAAGTGTAGGGCAACCAGTCCTGTTGTGGCCTTGTTAATACTAACACCACAAAAAGGACATTGGAAATCCTCAGCGTGTGGACCCCTCATCTACGCGGTGCAAATGGGTGGGGTGCCCTTACATCCTGTTTGTGACCACAACCACAAACGATCCTTGTTTGCAAACCATTCCGTGGTAGTCCGAACTTCACACGACAGGATAGACACCGCATTGGGTATGTTGTCCCGTAGTATTCATCCGGCTTGATGATCCCGAAATCGGTATGGAATTCAACTTTTGTTTTAGCTTCTGGCATTGGCTAACCTCGCTTGTTAAGGGTAACAAAAAATCCCAGCCATCTCACATTGAGATGACCGGGATACATGATGCCACTATGACATCGTTGCAGCTTCCCTTGCTGTCGGGAAGTGTTCGTCACAAAAGTAAAAGGTATGCACTCCCTTGCCCGGTGCAATTTTATGCACACCGTCAGCTTGACAACGTGAGTTGTCCAACTTATGGTGATATGCACATTGCTTGTCAACCTTGACAGTTTCCTTCATTCCCATTGCAACCCTCACTTGGTAAGGTTATCAAGTAGTCTTCAATCCGCACATACGGATTATCGGGCTACTTGGTACTACCGGAAACCTTACGCCTGTAGGGTAGATTCTGTAGGTGACCCGCTTGGTGAAGATTGGGAAACTACAAACTTACGTAGACACTCACGCAGATACACTTACGCTTTGACGCCTTCCGACTCGATGACGACATCGCATGCCGCTTCGGCCGCACACTGAACACCCGATAGATCCGACGCAGCCGGACCGTCAGGCTTCGTATAGATGCCGATGGTTGCGGCGGCTTCCAACACGTCGTTGGCCTTGCCCAATCGGATTGCCCGAAGGAACTTAGCAAGCGACACGTCATCGGCAGCCGATTCCAGTGCTTCCAATGCCCCGAACACCTTCTCGACTCGGTACGATTCCAAGTCGACGGCGTTAAGGTTAACATCCCGCTCACCCAAGACCACCGCGATGGTAGACTTGACAGCGTCCGAGACGTAGGAATCTTTCCGACTTTCGAGTGCTTTCTTCGTCATCATCTTCGGCCCTTCGGCTTCCGATGCTCTGGCCTTTGCCTCCTTGGCCGCCGACGGATCTTTGTGGGCGATGATATATTGCTCCAATATTTCATTGAAGTATTGCCCACCACCCTCGATGTCAACCTTGACAGACCCGTCCTCGCTCGTCGTAATCTTGACATCCGCAACCGGGCCATTCCATGTCACGGCTCGCGGCTCTTTCGTTTCCGGGTCGATTGTCTTCAGGTCACGCTGCCATGCCTTGGACAACTTGTTCATCAGGCCAGTCGTAATCATGACGTCGAGCACTTCGCCTTCGTCAAGCAACGTGTCGCCTTCCTTGAACAAGAGAAGAACTTGGTCCGCAATCCACGGCCCCAGCTTCTTCGCCTTGATGTGGTAGCTACCCACCTTGGTGTGTAACCACTCACGAATGCAATCAGCCCTTGCAACCGACCCGACAGGCAGGGACGCATACTCACGAACTTTGTCCGCGTCGTCGTAAAGAATCGTGCCTAGCTGTTGGTACAACTTGGCAGTGATTTCGATCTCGGAGTAGCCTCGATCGTACAGGCGATAGATGGCATTTACCACCTCCGCCTTACTAACCGACATGGCTGCCCCTTGATCGAACACCAACTCCTCGGCCTCGGTTTCGTCGATGTGGCGGACATAACAAGGAATAATCTTGCATGCCTCCACCAATTCGTGCGAAAACTCGCTGGGGTGGTTGATAATATACAACGCAGCCTCGGTTCTTCGATGCCCTTGACACCGAATCAGCAATCCCAAGTCGATACCGTTCTTCGTGTAGAACGCCTCGTCGACACCGAGGGAATTTCCTTCGGCATCAAACTTGGTTGGGATGAAAACGAGACAAGGGTGAGGAATCCCACCATGACGAGCAATCTCGTCGACCATTGCCGGAATGTCCATATTGTTGTCGAAACGGTAATTCCAACTCCAACCCATGGCCAATTCGGCTAGCGGGACACCCACAACTTTGTCAATCACTTTGTTAGTAGCCATTGTAATGCTCACTTTCGATGGAGAACACCAACGGGCCACCAACAGAACCTACGCTACCATGTACGAAACTGGCCTGGACACCCTGGTAAGAATACCAGGGCGGCCATGGCCGTTGTGCCGAGCCGTAGGCCCCGCGACTACCGAAACTTAGGGATGCGGTAAAGACTGTAGATGCCAATGATGGCCGGAATCGTCATAACCGCGATAACCCATTCGTGATAACCCATGACATAACTCCCTGTAAAAGGTAAGGTGTCCAGGCCAATCCCGTACATGCCTACAGTGGGGGGTCAGTAACCCCATCCTCTCTGTTGTGTTAACCCTTAAAACCGTGCTGTATTTTCGTGTGTAATTCCGTACCGACTTTCTTTCGAGTGGTAGTCCGATGGGCGTCTTTGCCACACTCGCCGGGGGTAGGCCAGACTTGGCCAAACCCACCCCGTTGGGTGTCTCGCATATACCCGAATTCCAATGTCTGGCAATGCTCCCATGCGTTGTCGAACCGCTCAAAACCGCGTAGCGTACCCGCCATATCCGGCATATCCCATACATGGAATCGTCCGATATTCGGTTTCTTCGTCTTACGTGGTTTCTTCGTCAGTTCGTCAAGAGTTGGAATAACCGGTTCATCCCGCACAACTGATCCAGTCCATGCAGTCCCGGCATCCACGTCAATTAGTCTAGTCGTCATAGTCCACCCTACCTATTCTGAGGGGGTGGGGCGACTGACTGCCCACTGTAGGGGGCGTAATCGTTGTAACAGACAGAACATGATCGACCGGTGTTAACCGCAGGGGGCTGTAATATATTCAGGGACCACAACCCCGTCCGCCGTCATATTCTGTATTATCCGACCTAGTCACATCGTACTAGCCCTGTTGGGTGGGGCGACCACGCCCTCGCATCCCAACTCCCTCGGATAACCTGCACAATAGGTGCTATCGTTCCATACCGACTCAGTCAATCAAGTGTCTCAATCGTCTCAATCAATCACGTCCGTGTGTCGTTCTCCGTCCTCTGTTCTCACGTCCGTGTGTCGTTCTCCGTCCTCTGTTCTCACGTCCGTGTGTCGTTCTCCGTCCTGCACTTAACTATACGTAGTCCACTGGGGGGTAAGCAACAAGTCACGTCCTAAGTCGTTACGGGGCAAGGGGTTAGGTGGCAAGGATTTATTTTGGGTACCACTGTATATATGGGGCACATGTCGTAAGTCGTTAGCCTGTATACACTTATGGCATGGGGTGGTGTGTATGGTAGCAGGGCAGGCAGGGAAGGGGCAGGCAGGGCAGAGGGTAGCCCACCTCGTTCTGTGCATGCCGATGGGGCCATTGTGCTCTAGTCCTCTGCCCTGTTGACCCACATTCTCCACAATGGAAGTGGGCAGACGTAAAGGGCCATAGGCACCTATTCGTACAATAGGTACATCTGGTACGATTTCTCGAATTGTTAGCCCTATTACAAAACTGCTAACAGGCAGTCTGCGTTTATATGATACAGATGTTACCATTGGCCCAGGGCCCATTTTAGGCCATTCCCTCTTTATTGATACAACCACCCTTATACACACATTCCTCATCACTGTCACAATCACTACTATCTAATGGTAGTGTTAACACTAATCGTAACGGTTGTAACGGTAGGCCCAGGGCCCAGTTATCCTGACTGTATCTAATGGGATGGTAGTACCAGTACTACTGGTAGTACTGAATGCAGTGGTAGTGATGGTTGTAACGGTGAGTGGTGTTACTGGGCCCTGGGCCCTGTATCCAGTACAATCGTTACGATCAGTGGAAGGGGGAGGGTCAAATCAATCGTCACAGGTGGTACCCCCGGTACATATCCCCCCACCCCCTATACTATGCGAATATTTTAACTTTTTGAATACCTTATTTTCGCGGTTTTTAGTCCAGGGCCCAGGGCCCATTTGCGGGGACTCATGTACGAAAGTTGAATTTGCATTAGAAACCTGACACTTGATATATGGACCCTGGACCCTGGGCCCGCTAGCAGTCCTAGAACGCGGTACGCTGGGCTATATTTTGCACGAAAAAAGTTCCAATTATTTTTTAGTTGATTTTAAGCGTAATTTGTGCTATAATAGGATGTAGAACGAAACCTCTGACACCCAAGACTGAGGCAAAGATGTTACAGAAATCGTGCAAAGTGTTGTTAGCCTTAACATTTGCCCTATGGGGTCATACTTGTATGTCCCAGACCACTTACGATGAAAATGCTGGTTGCTTCGGCATTAAGATTGGTAACCGATGTGGTCCACAAGGATGTACCCCACGCCAACCTCCTCGTTATAACCCCGGTCCTCCGCGACCGGTTCAACCCGCCCGGCCGACGGCCCCGACACGTCAGCCGGCGGGCAAAAGACATCCTTCCGAGATACAAATCCGAACCGTCTGTCCGCGTGCTATGCAGTACGGCACTGGCTGTTTTGTACTCTTTGAGGGTAAGCAATATATCGTAACGTGTGCCCATATCTTTGAACCCGGCTGGACGGCTGAGGTTAACCTTAACAACCAGTGGGTTAAGACCACAATTCTAAAAGGTGCGGCAATTGCCGACATCGTGGTCTTACGGGCACCCGCCAATCACCCAATTCCTCTGACTCTAGCACCCACATTTGCTGCACCCGGAACACGAGTAACCCAGGCTGGGCGTGCCGGTACAGTGCTTGGCTATGAGGGTGGTAATATCCAGGTCAGGTGTTTTGCTCAGGAAGGGGACTCCGGAGGCCCTATCTATTCTGCAAATGGTATTGTGGGCATCGTTGCCGAATACTCGCCTACTGATCTCGGTGGGTGTACGATCGGCCCGAATGTCACACTTATCACAGAACTTCTTAAAAGCCTCCTTGGGTCCTCTTCCGTTGAAAAAAGACCGCTAGTTCCGGTGGACCCACCGAAGATGCCCAAAGCGGTAGTTGATACGTCTCTTCTTGCCCGTATATCTTCACTTGAACAGCGTATGAGAGAACTCCCGAAGTGTGATGGTATCAGTCATAACAAAACTGCCATTACAATTCACACTAAAAAGATTGAGTCCTTAGAAATGGACTTACGCGAAGCTCGTAGTAAGCTTCAGCAAGTTATGGGAGCGGTTGAAACTATACAAAGGGAGGTGATTACCCATAATAAGAACTTAGGATCGGTAACAGCAAAAAATCGCGATGCTTTGATCCGTATACAAAGACTTGAACAATCTACAACCGCTTTGTCTAAAACGATGAAGGGTAAGATGCAGTTTCGTTTGAAGATCGATCAGTCTGGTCGTGTGACCGGTGTCGATCATCAATAACCCATCTCGAAGGAGATATTATGTCTGTTGAGCTTCATGAGCAATTGACCGGTCAGTTGACCGTCATTGCGGCCCAGGGAGTTGCGAACAACCAGCAACTTTCTCAAAACACCCTTTTGGCGTACCAGAAGGACTTGTTCCAAGGTGGCCAAGGTGAGTCCCCCGCCCTGATGGCGGCTCTTGCCACGGCTGACCGTACCCCCGTCGTGAAGGCAGGGTAACCAATGCCGAGTCAACGCGAACAAGCTGAAGCACAGTTCCGGACAGCAAACCTATGGAACTTCATGAACGTCATGAAGCGAAATAGCGACGTTGAGCGGGCCGTGATTGCGAAGGACAATGGTATGGACCCTGCCCAGTTGCAGGGTTTCCTTGCCGAGATTCCCTTTGGGAATCAGACCATCGTCAGTCAAGCTGCTGAAGCTACAGTCAAAGCACCGTCTTCCGTTGGTAACTTTACCAAGGGGGCGGTGCTCGCGTTGGCCGCTGGAGCAGCAGGTTTCGGCCTGTCACAATTGAATACGACACCCGAACCGCTTGCACCTCCCCCGGTGAACGCGGTCCTCGAATGGGAGATTACACCCGATGGACAATCCGAAAGTAGAAGCGTTTCTCGTACAGAACATGGAATTCATACGGAAACACGGACAGGAATTAGCGGAGGGGATACAGAATAGTCAACTCGACACCCCCGAGGTTAAGAACGTCGGTCTCGACGAGGACCTGAAGAAGAGCTTCAACGATGTTGCTGGCTCTCCATTTGGACAGTTGATTATTCTTCAACTCCAGACTGTAAGACAACTTGGTAAGATTGTCAAATACATGGAAGAGTTTGACCTTGTGACCGAAGTTGAAGAGGAGTAGCTAATGGAGTGGAGTGTTCAGGATATTTTGGCGGTGATAACAATCGCAACACTGCTTGTGGTAATCGTTGGTGATAAAGCCATCGGTTTCCTCAAGACCCGTGGGATCGATCTTAGTGATATAAGTGAGATTCGAGACGCGGTTGCAGGGTGCGAAAAATGTCACAGAAATGTCAAAGAACTCCACGACTGGCATAACGTCACGGACGAAGACGGAATTAGGAAGTGGTATACCCGCCCCTCACTTGAACGGGCAATCATAGCTTTGTCGGAAAATAGTACAGAGCAGACCTCTATCCTAAAAGAACTTCTCGGCCAGCAAAAGCTGCAACGAGAAGAGCATGAGTTGATTCTGTCAACTCTCGCTAAGTTTGTACGTGACGTGTAATCTCCTTGGGTGTCCCTGGCGGCGGGTGTCAAAACCCGTCGCTGGGGTATTTTATACAGAGGGCCTATGACATATAAGTGTGTTTTCCCTGCGTCCCTATGGGATGGTATTACTAACTGGCGACGAAATCTAAAGACCTACGCGGGTCCTGATCCTGAAGACTGGGATGAGATGCTAGCAGAGGTTCAATCCATTGAACGGACACTTTACTCTGCATCAGAGGATGCAATCATTTGGGTAGAGCAACATGCGAGGGCAACGGGGACTGGTAGCATTACCAATCCCGTAGCGTCAATCAATGAGGCAGTAAAACGACTTTCGACGACCAAGAGCATCATTGCGATACTGCCGGGAATTTACGACTTAGATGAAATAGCCGTTATACCAGACCTCCCGTTTGCTGACTCTAATGTGCGAGTCGTCGGTGTAGGTGGATCAGCAGCTACAATTATCAATGCCGGAAACACAGATGAAGCGATTCAGGTACTTCCAATACACGGGACAGCCGAACTACACAACATTACAATAGAAGGAATCACCCTGAACCAGTATGCCGGTAGGATCGGCATTAAAGTCGTTGACACAAATGGTGCAAGCGACACAAAGCTTACATTGAAAGATGTTAAGCTTATCATGGATACATCAGGTGCTTCTTTCTCCCAAAACACAACATATGGGACAAAATGCCATCTTGTGATGGAACACTGTGAAGCGACCGGACCAATCGACTTCCTGTATACGACAAACCTCTGTAATAATAGCTTTGTTCATTGTAATTTGCTTGGTGGGGTCATAACGTCGGCAGATAGCCACACTATTGAATACGTGTTCAAAGATAGTACACTCAAGACAGCGGGTGTTTCGGGTGGACATGCAAACCAGACAATCAGGGCACTTAACTGTTTCACAGATGCAAACGAAGCGGTGGCAGAGAGCGACTTCACTGGGGCACATACGGTGACGATTCTCGGGAGTGGGGGAGGTGGTGGGGCGTCCAACTATATTGATGACACAATTTGGGTAGGCCCACAGGGGACTGGCGATGGTAGTCAAAATGATCCTTATGGGTCAATTGCGACTGCTATAGCGGCGATGACCCAAACAAAACATATACTAATGGTACTGCCAGGTGTGTATACCACAAGCAGTCTAATTACACTCCCCGATATAGATAACTTTGTGATGATCGGGGTGGGCGGGAGTAAGGTAACACAATTCAATCATACCTTCGATGGTGAAGTTTTTCTGATTCACACCGACCAGAGATACGATGATAATGTGTATGCGGTATTTCAGGGTATTTCTTTTGGTAAGACGACCAGTGGCGGGGTACATGGACCGGCAGTAAAGATCGTTCAAGGCGAAGAGTGGACAACTTACTATCTCACGTTGACCGATGTCGTTGTAGATGCCCATACTCGTTGTATTGACGTTGAGACTATTAGTCCCTGGTATAATGTAAGACTTGCTTGTACCGGTTGTTATTTTGGTGGTACTGTCAATATAGAAACATCGGATAGTGGTGGTCGATATATCTTTGATCAATGTTATCTTGAGAATGGCGTAAATTTTGATAATAGTCTCCAAGACAGGTCCCCTGAGTTCTGGTTAAAGAATTCAGAAAGTGCCAAGTGCCATGTCACCGGCGGGACACCAGGAGAGGTTCAAGTCTACATAGTTAATTCATACTGGACCGTCAAACAACCTTTTGTCGCGTCCAATTTTGAGCCGGACTTCGATGTCCGTGGAATCTGGTAAGCTCACCTTCACCCAAGGTAAATCATGTCTATAGTCGAAAACAAGTTTGAGCGGTGGAATCCTGTCATTCATGCGAATACAGAGAGATGTCAAGGACACAGTAAGAGTATGGGGCAATGCCCTTTTGTTAAGGTTAACGACACTGATTATTGTGCTCGCCATGGTGGGGCACTATCAGACGTCAAGCAGGAGAAAGCGGCGGTACGTAATTACCACTTAACAAAGTGGCAAGGGCGTGTTAATCAACTCGCAGATAACAGTGGAATCAAATCCCTACGCGAAGAAGTCGGAATCCTCCGGATGATATTGGAGAATATGCTTAATACTGCCCAAGACAACGATATGTTGTTAATGTACTCAACGCGAGCATCTGATCTTATCATGAAAATCGAAAGACTTGTTACAAGTTGTGATAAGATGGAAGGTAAGATGGGACAGTTGCTTGGTAAGGATTCAGTCCTTAGGCTTGCTGCTCAGTATGTTGAAATCATCACTGACCACATTACCGATACTGATATCGTTGATAAGATTAGCACAAAAATGATAGCCGTAACAATGAACTTAGATGCCCCGATTAGATCAGAATCCGAAATACCAGTGGACCTATCCGTCTTTGACGAATAGCGAACAGGACTTTTACTTAGATTCGATTTGTGATCCCGAGAGAGATGGAGTTCTGAATGCACGCCTTAGCTACTTTGATGACGGAGAGGATTTCATCCGGCCTGAGGCGTAAGTCAATTGTGTTACCTTCACAATGGGCTGAAGCTTACCGTGAAATGGGACCACCCTACCCAGGGCGATGGTCATTTAAGAGACACCCTTGGCTTAGGGGGATGCATGATAGTGAGGCGGAATTCAATGTTGGACAAAAAGCAGCCCAAATGGGATTTACCGAGACTGTCCTTAATATCGTGTTTTACTACATTGATATTCACGGGGTGGATTGTCTTTATGTGCTTCCCGCTAAAACCCCAGACGCTAGTGATTTCAGTGCTGCTCGTTTTGATCCAGCTATTGAATCTTCAGCACATCTGGGCAAAATATTTACAGATGTTAAGAACGTCGGTCATAAAAGAGCGGGCCAAGCTAATCTCTACATCCGAGGAAGTAAGTCAAGGGCGGGACTTAAATCAGTTCCCGTAGGAGTATTAGTACTAGACGAGAAAGATGAAATGCGGCAAGAGAATATACCTCTCGCCCGTGAACGTCTTTCTGGTTATAGTATGGCCCTAACATGGGAAATTTCCACACCAACAGTCGATGACAAGGGAATCAACACTACATTCAAGACTTCAACACAGGAAGAGTTCTTCTTTCATTGTCCTGGGTGTGGTAAGCATATCAATCTTGAGTTCCCTAGAAACTATGAGATTTGCGGCGAACACTCCGACGATCCAGATGTAGCGAAATCATTCCTGAAATGTCACCTTTGCGGTAAAGAGCTTGTACATGAACAGAAGTGGGAATTCTTAGCGAATGGAATATGGGTCCCTAAGGTCAAAGAAAAGACTATGCGGGGATTTGGCATAAGCCAGATGTATTCAAGTGCTAAGGGTGCAACACCATCGAACTTCATCAAAGCTTACTTTTTAGCCCAGACAAATCCAGCAGATGAACAAGAATTCCACAACTCGAAGCTTGGTGTACCACACATTGTTGATGGTGCCAAGCTTTGTGATGCCGATCTTCGCGATTGCATGGGTGGTTTTCTTAAGAGATTCTACGAAGAGCGTAGCGACCGTCTTATCACAATGGGTATTGATGTCGGAAACTGGCTTCACTATGAAGTCGATCTGTGGAAATTGGCACCTGACTCTGTTAATGTTAACACGCACGCAAAACCATCTGTCATTTTGGAAGGGAAGTGCCGTCACTTCGAGGAGCTAGATGCTCTCATGGATGCGTTCAAAGTAAAACATGCAGTCATCGATTCACAACCTGAAAAGAGAAAAGCACGCGAGTTTGCTGAGCGGTGGTTTGGTAAAGTCAGCCTGTGTCAGTATAGTCGTGGTATTGCCGGGAAACAAATTCATGTCAACGAGGACGAACTCACCGTCTCCGTTGATCGTACTTCGTGGTTAGACTTATCTTTGAGCCGATTCCGCTCAAAGATGATACTCTTACCAAAGGATCTGTCAAACGAGTACAAGGAACACCTTAAATCTCTTGTGAGGATTTATGAAAAAGATTCCGACGGCAATTTAATCGGAAAATACATCAAAGGTGATAACCATCATGACCACTTTGCTCATTCCCGTAACTACGCGGAGATAGCATTACCTTTGGCAGTGTCAACGGGTGTTTCACAAAACATGGAGTCTCCAGCATGATCGATTTTGAGTTAAGTAAAGCACTGGGTGAATCTCATATCCATGAGATCATGGCATCAGACGTAAAGATTGCGTCTTCGAGACACCCAGATTATGCTAAAAAGTGTGAGTCTTGGTCTAAGTGGCGGCTGACATACGAAGCTGGCGATGAATTTATTGAAGCATATATCAAGAAGTTCAGCAAGCGGGAGTCGACCACAGATTTCGATGAGCGAAAAGCCTTATCTTACAATGCAGCATTTGCTAAAGATGCTGTTAATGAAGTCAAAGATTCGATTTTCCAACGAATTTCGGATGTGACTCGTGAAGGAGGTGAGCAATCCTTTTTGGACGCAAGTCTTGGGCTTAACTACGGTATCGACCGTAAAGGAAGCTCTATGAATAGCTTTGTGGGGCGAAATATCCTACCTGAGCTACTTGCATTGGGTCGAGTCGGTGTATTTGTTGATATGCCAGAGCTTCAAGGTCCAACAATGAGTCAAAAGGGGGATAGTCACCCTTACATTTACCACTACAAAACAGAAGATATCCTTAATTGGGTAGTTGAGAGTGATAGTGATAGTGTAGAGTTCCAAGTCCTACTTCTCCGCGACTATGCAATGGGGCGTGATGAGGCAACGGGACTCCCAACCAAGATTGAGGAGCGTTTTCGTTATCTATGGCGTGGTGATGGTTGTATATACTGTCATTTCTTTGATAAGGATTCCAAACCAATCAATCGACTCGGTCAGCCTGGTATTGATGTACAAATTGCACAATTACCATCGATTCCGTTCACGCTCTTCACGATCTTTGAAAGTTTGATGACAGATATTGCCAATTATCAGATCACACTGATGAATCTGGCAAGTGCAGATATCTCATACTTACTACGAGCGAATTTTCCATTCTACGTTGAGCAATTTGACCCTAAATCAGAGAACTTTTATCAACGTCGGGCTGCAATTGCTAGTGAAACCGATGAAGATGGGTCTACAATCGTATACCAAGGGACAGCAGAAGATGCAGAGACGTCGAAGAACCAAGAGATTGCAGCAGGTCCATCGTCAGGGCGACGTATCCCAAAGGGGTTGGATATGCCGGCCTTTATTCATCCCTCTTCTGAGCCAGTCCAAGCCTCAATGGCGAAACAAGATGAGTTAAAGCGAGATATTAAGGCTCTTGCTCGTCTTGCTGTATCGTCAATGCGACCAACGATGGCTTCAGCAGAGAGTAAGGGCTATGATGAACGTAGTCTTGAAGCCGGGCTAAGTGCTATTGGTCTTGAACTTGAGCAGGGTGAACGAAATGTCGCTCGGTTCTGGACTATGTATGAGAACTTGAAGGGCACGATCCCAACAATCAGATACCCGACGAAGTATTCCTTACGTACAGATAACGATCGACGGGAAGAGGCCGAAGAACTCCGTAAGTCAATGAAGAATAGTCCGTCTATTACATACCAGCGTGAAGCACTCAAGCAGATTGTTAACATTGACATTGCCCATAAGGTCTCGTTGCAGACACTCAAGAAAATTGAGGGTGAGATTGATAGTGCCAAGGTAATTTTCTCTGATCCAGATGTATTGAAGGATGATGTGGAAATGGGATTGATTGATCCTGAGTCGGCCAGTGGAGCTAAGAACTACCCGAAGGGCGTAGTTGAGAAAGCTAAGATTGCTCACGCTGAGCGGGCAACGCGTATTTTGGAGGCCCAAACGAAAGCTCGTGGTGTCGATGAACTTGGTGGCGTTGATAATGCTAGTAAGGATGAGAAGCAAGAGAAAACACTAGACACAGTCCCTAAGGACGAAACACGAGGGGAAGGTAAATAATGGCATTACTGAAGATAGAAGGTTTCAATGCAGTTACAACTGCTGATTTAACATATCTAGGTATAACCTATGCTACACCATTGATAAGTAATTCAGAGCAGCGAAATGGTAGTGGGTGTCTAGAATTTAACGGTTATACCGACGGGATAACATTTAGTCAGGTATTTACAGATGCAAAGTTTGTAATTGGTTTTGCCTTAAAAATAGAGGGCTATTATTCAAGCTCTGCTCCTTTTCTCAATTTTAGGGGTACTGCCGATGCCCTCTCACTGTATTTAGATACTTCTGGGCATCTAGTAGTTAAAGCAGGAGCAGCAACACTAGGGACGGCCACATCAGCTTTGGCACTTGATACTTGGAACTATATTGAATTCAAAGGGGAAATAGCAAATTCAACATCAATTGAGACAATCTTAGTCATTAACGGTACGGTAGAAATTACAATTCCCACTAGTTCGGATACTCTTAGTGGTGCTGGACCTATCAATGGAGTGCAATTTGAAATGGGTGGGTTAGCGTCAGGGTCATTTTATCTTGATGATATATATTTTTGTGACATGTCAGGTTCCGTGAATAATGATTTTCTTGGTGACTGTGTCGTTGAAACACTTATGCCTAATGGGAATGGTTATGTCAGTGATTTTGTTGGTAGTGACGCAGACAGCATAGATAATTATTTACATGTTGATGATCCAACAACTCCAGATGAGGACTCAACATATATTGAATCATCAACAGTATCAGATAAAGACGCTTTTACTTTTGAAGACTTATCTGGGGAGGTAGATATAATACATGGTATTGCTTTAACTAGTATTGCGAAGAAAGATGATGCAAACCCACGAATTCTCGAACAGTTAGCACGACCAATTTCAACAGATTACAGTGGCAACGAACATACATTGGCCACAAGTTATGCAAAATACACAGATATTTGGGAGACTAATCCGGCGGATTCAGCAGCATGGGAAGAAGCTGATGTTAATGGGGCTGAATTCGGTATTGAGGTTGAGTCATAATGACGGTTGCAAGGTCAACACAACAATATGTTGATGTTTTGTATACGAGTTCAGTCGTACCAACTGCACGACTGACGACTCAGTATATAGACATACTATACTCGGAGCCAGTTGGTCTACCGCCACAGGAAGTAACTAGCAATCTTACCCTTACCCAAGAAGTATTAGTACAGGTAGTATATAATCGCTCAGTAGCGAGCACACTTACTTTCTCCCATGATGCGGTCACATATAACAATCAGCGAATTGGTAATACGCTTGCATTCAGCCACAGCGTCCAGGTCACAAAAGTCCTGAACATTGCCGTAGGTAACACTTTAGAATTTACCCAAGCGGCAGATAACGATACTGAACAGACATTTTACGCTAGTAACCATTTAGAGTTCCAACAGACAGTTGTAGTTAAGCGTGTGCTTCCGATACAGGTCGCAAGTAACACCCTCACATTTACCCAAGCTGTACAATGCAGCCGCCCTGTATCTAATCACCTTACATTCACACAATCAGTGTCCTGGGCCTGGGGTGGCCAGCAACTATCAGCATCCTCTACTTTAGCTTTTACACAAGATGCTGTAGCACAGCTAATAAGCAACCAGTCGGCGGCGAACACATTAGGGTTCACACAGTTAGCAGTATGTAATATAATTCGTGAGGGTTCGACAAATATAACACAGACCCTCCACTTAACACAACACGTCGTGGGCGTTGTTGTTAAGCCTACCGAGACTTACGTATTGATGCAAGCACCGTGGCCAAGAATTGAAGCATCGATCGTACTCCCGGCACCTGAGTTAGATGACAAAGAGAACAATGTTTCCGATATGCTCGTTAAGCGGGCAATGGACGGAACACGTCGAGTGTATGTCAAACGATCGACATCACGGCGGTTAGCGTACACTTTCGACATGACAAGACAGAAGGGCCTGGAACTAGAAGAGTTCCTCACCACATACAATGCCGAACACATTAGGATGCAAAATTGGAAGGGCGAAATCTGGGACGTCCAACTTTTAACTAACCCACTTGACTTTGTTCAGAATCGTCGGCACAGTCCAGATGGTGCCAATGTGGCGATCAACCTCGAATTTGAAGGAGTGAAATTAAGTGGCTAGTTATTACGGAACCAACACCGGTGCAAATGCTTACTTTAACGAACGATTGGATGTTCGTGTCTGGGAGCTGACTGTACTGAATGATAGAATCAAAGCTTTGAAGATGGCCACTCGGGCTATTGATAAGCTTAACATCGCCGGTACAAAAGCTGACGATGACCAGGAACTACAATTCCCCCGTTTCGGGGATACTGTAGTACCGCCCGATATCGAGCGTGCTTGCTATGAGTGTGCTCTTGCCTACTTGGACGGAGTAGACATGGAACTTGAACGTAAGAACATAGGCATGACGTCCGATGCCTTTTCAGGTGCAAGAGCCACCTACGACTTGCACTTTGTCGAGGAACACATTCGAGCAGGTATTCCTAGTGCTGAAGCATGGGGATATATCCGCCCGTATTTGCGTGATCCACGCGAAATCGATTTACGTAGGGTTCCCTAAGGAGACTGAGTATGTTGTTTTCCATGTTGAGAAGTTCGCCGTTCCGCCTCGTCTATGATGACGCCAGTGATGCGGCTGCCGCTGAGGCTGCTGCAACCGCTGAGGCTACTGCAACTGCGGCGGCGAAAGCTGAAGCCGAAGCTACGGCGAAGAAGGGTGAGATCACTCTTACCCAAGAGAAGCTGAATTCCATGATGGCTGAGAACCGCCGGACTGTGTCGAAGCAAAACGAAACACTGCTGGGTGAGCTTAACACACTCAAAGAGCAGGCAACGATGACCGCTACTGAGCGGGGAGACCTGGAAGAGCGTCTGGAGAAGCTCCAAGAGCAATCTATGACGCAAGAAGAAATTGTCAAGAGGAACTCGAAGAAGGCTCAAGTCGCCCATGCGAAAGAGCTTGATAAGCTTACCAAAGAGCGAGACACTTGGCAAAGTAACTACAGTGCCGAACGTATCAATCGTTCGATACTGGATGCGGCCACAGCGGCCAAGGTCGAAGTCAATGAGCAGATCATGGACATTCTCGGCCCAAAAACCTACCTGGGGGAGGTCCTTAATGAAGCAGGACAACCTACTGGGGAATACGAGCCGTTGGTTAAGTTCGTCGATGTAGACGACGACGGCAATCCGACCATGCTGACACTCAAACCTGAGGATGCCCTCAAACGTATGAAGGAACTACCAGAGCGATTTGGTAATCTCTTCACGAATCCGGGCACTGGTGGATTTGGTTCCACCAATGGTGCGGGTAGTGGCAGCGGTCGCAATGTGACGGTTGATTCACTGAAGGACCCTGCCGCCTATATGAAGTGGCGTAAGGAAAATCCCGGTGTTGATCCGACTACCCTAGTGAAAGGTAAAAACTAATTATGAGACTTTTCTCAACTCCGTTTCGACTCGTGTATGACAATGACCTTGCGGCGTTCATCCCAGAAATCTGGGCGAACGAAGGCGTTGCCGTTCTTATTGAGAACATGGTTATTTCGGGTATGGTCCATCGTGACTTCTCCTCGAAGATCGCCAAGTTCGGTGAAACCGTTCATACTCGGAAGCCTGCCGAGTTTGAATTCAACCGTAAGACAAAGACTGATGAAGTCACCGTCCAAAATGCGGAAGCTACCGACATTCCGGTTGTGCTGAATCAGCACCTCGAAACCACCTTTACGCTCCAGGACGAAGACCTGTCTAAGTCCTTCCAAGAGCTGAAGGCGCTTTACTTGGTCCCGGCGATTCTCTCGCTGGTTCAAGGTCTTGATAAGATTACCCTTGGGCAAGCTTATCAGTTCATGGACAACCAGCAGGGTGGTCTTGGCTTGGGTACTGTCGATACGATCAAGGGTTATATGGTCGATACGCGAAAGCGTATGAGTATCAACAAGGCCCCTCTCCCCGGTCGTACTTTGATTATCGGTCCCGAAACCGAAGCAATCATGTTGAACCTCGATACGTTCACCGAGGCCGACAAGGTTGGTGATGACGGTTCGGCACTGCGAGAAGCGAGCATCGGACGTAAGTACGGGTTCGATATCTACCAGTGTCAGAACACGCCCAGTCCGATTACTACAATTCAGTCGATAGCGTCGAAGGTCGACAATAGCGGCGGCTATGTTGCTGGTACTACCCTTATCCACATGGATACGGCGGCCGTGACGGACCTTAGCCAGACGGAAGGCAAGTTCATCAAGATTGCTGGTGATGACACGATTCACCGTGTTACGCTGACTGCCAGTCCGTCGACTGAGGATCTTGACGTTACCATTACTCCAGGTCTGCGTAATGCAGTCCTTGACGATGCTGTTGTCACGATTTACAATCGTGCGGCCACTACGAGTGCCTACGCTGCGGGTTACTCGAAGGCAATTGTCATTGATGGTTACACTGGAGTCATCGAGCCTGGTACGCTTATCGCGTTCTCGACTGATGCGACTCCTGACGTAGCTATCGCTGGCTACTACTCTGTTGTCAAGACGATCGAAACCGCCGGCGATACTACTTCGATTTGGCTGGATCGTCCGCTTGTGAATGCGGTTGTGGAAGACGACCACGTCGACCTTGGCCCCGCCGGTGAAGTCAACTTTGCTTTCGAGCGGAATTGCCTCTCCTTGGTTCTGCGTCCTCTGATTCAGATCCCGAGTGGTATGGGCGTCATGTCCGGCGTTGCGTCTTACGGCGATGTCGCGATTCGTGTCAACGCGAGTTACGAAGGTCGTAAGCAGGGTCTCCTGGTGACGGTTGACCTGTTGTGTGGTGTTGCTACACTTGATCCCTATCTCGCGGCACTGATGCTTTGCTAGATCCCTTCCCAACTGCCCCGTCTTCGGGCGGGGTGGTTGGCTTTTGTTGGTTAAGCTTAACAAGGTTCCAAATATGTCTCGCACCCGACTACAATACATTCGAGCTACCCTCTACCGCATGAAACGTACATACGGTTTGCCAATTGACATTTGTCAGCAAATCCTTGGTACGACTGACTTGGAGACGGGACAGAAATCAATTTCGTATATGAAGATCCATGTGCCACGGGCTATTGTTCAGCCTGCGAAAGTGTCACGCTCATTCGTGTATGACCTTGCGTATATCTCAGCCAATAAAGATTTTACATCGGGTGGTTTCTTTGACTCAAGCGACCGTCGTGTTATCATCGACGCTGCCGATATACCGGCCGATTGGGAGATAGATAATAACCAGTTCGTTGTGTACAATCAGCGACGTTACGAAGTGAAAAGCTTCTATGAGTTTGAAGAGGGGATGGGATACATTCTTGTTGTGCGAGAGACAAAAGCAGCGAGGAAAGTACATCTACTTGATGCTAAGTCTGTACTATGCTTTGAGCAAGTTGCGGAGGTAAGCCGATGAATATCAATCCTGACTGGTATCGGTGGATCACTATATCAATCTCAAAGCATTTCGATTTATACAAAGGGAGCTACTTCCTTTACATTGAAGGCGATGAGCGAGATACAGATAACCTTGCCGACTTCGCAGAACTCCGAACAGATGGTCCCTTTATTTCACAACCGTGCCATGGTGTAAAATACCTTGACATGGAAATTAACCTCTTGATTCAGTCTGCCATGGACCCAGAGGACTTGTATGCTGGCGTAAGAGCTGTTGGTCAATTTGCCCAAGGCTTTACACAAGTAATCAAAGTATACAAGTATGGGAATGGTGGCAACGACGATGACTCTTTGTTGGGTTGTCTGAAGACCCGAACAAAACGATATGAAGATACAGTTGACATTGGTAACTTTGGTATTATTCACCAAGATACTAAGTTAACTCAGTACACAATTGAAGGACATTACCGCTTAGAACTCCAAGAGTAAAGGAGCCATTTATGGCAAAGATTGATCTAAAGAACGCTATCCTGCGACTTTGGGATGGTACAATTCCGGAGCTGACTACAGTTAATGGTGCTGGTGTGAACGGTCAGGTAACACTGACTGCTCTCAGTAAGCATCATGGCAGTGCAACTCCGTCGATTACAATTATTCATCCGACTAGCACTACATCGCTTAGCGTTGTGGTTACGGGTGTTGACATTGTTATCACACTCAACTATTCTGGTTCAGTTGATACAATTGCATCGGCAATGAAGACAGAATACGACAGTGTTCCTGCCGCCGTTGCACTTGCTACAATGACGCTAGATGGCGACGGTTCGCTTGTTCCTGATGCCCAGGCTATCACCCGACTCACAGGTCATAACTCGCTTGAGATTAAGGTCGGTGATGGTAATCTTACCCACTCCGAGAAGAAGACCAGAGAGTTCAGTTTGGACCGTGGTTCTCTTGACACGGTACGTGATGCTGACGAGGAACCGATGGATGTCTCGTTTGACTTCATGTGGGAGTTTCTTACTTCTGCTAACGGTGCATCTGTACCGACGATCGAAGAAGTCCTAAAGAATCTGGCCCCGGCCGATGCTTGGGTAACTACTGCTGACGATACCTGTCAACCATTTTGTATTGACCTTGAAATCGTCAATGCTCCAGCGTGCTCGGCGATTGATGACGAGCAATCCCTTTTCGAGGAATTCTATTACGAAGGACTCGACCACGACACGAAGGAAGCCAGTGTGGCTTGCTCCGGGCGATGTAATCGACTGACAGCTTCTCATGTCAGATTTGATTCGGCAATTCTGCCTCTCTAAGTAAAGGAGCCATACCTTGGCAAAGATTGACCTGAAGAACGCTATCCTGAGACTTTGGGATGGTACGATTCCGACTCTTACCACAACTAATACAGGTGGTGATGATGGAAAGCTTTTGCTTACTGCTCTTAGTAAGCATCATGGGAGTGCAACTCCCTCGATTACTCTCGTTGACCCAGGCAGCGACGGCTCGATTGCCGTAGTTGTAGTTGGTGTTGATGTTACTGTCACACTTGCATATGCAACTGGTGCAGTTACAACTACTGCTACTCTACTTGAAGCTGCCCTTGATGGTGATGCCGACGCGGTTGCCCTCTTTACAGCATCTCAAGTTGGTGCTGGTTCGGTTCTCGTTGAGGCCCAAGCCATTACCAGACTCACAGGCCATAACTCACTTGAAATTAAGGTCGGTGATGGTAATCTTACCCACTCCGAGAAGAAGACCAGAGAGTTCAGTTTGGACCGTGGTTCTCTTGATACGGTACGTGATGCTGACGAGGAACCGATGGATGTCTCGTTTGACTTCATGTGGGAATTCCTCACGTCTGCTAACGGTGCATCTGTACCGACGATCGAAGAAGTCCTAAAGAATCTGGCCCCGGCCGATACTTGGGTAACTACTGCTGATGATACCTGTCAGCCATTCTGTGTTGACCTTGAAATCGTCAATGCTCCAGCGTGCTCGGCGATCGATGACGAGCAATCCCTTTTCGAGGAATTCTATTACGAAGGACTCGACCACGATACGAAGGAAGCAAGCGTTGCTTGTTCCGGACGCTGTAATCGACTGACGGCAAGCCATGTCAGATTTGATTCGGCAATTCTGCCTCTCTAATCACTAACCACCCGAGGAGACTCTTACAATGAAGATGCAAGGAAGAAAAGTCAAAGGACGCAATGTGGAGATTGTTGTGTTCCGACGTCCCCTACTTGAAGATGGAACTAATGGTAACTTAGCATTTAAGGCTGAGGCCGTACCTGATTTTAAGGAATTCAACAGGCTTTGCCCAATGCCGAAGCCACCGGAAATTCTTAAGGCAGGTGGTGTTCGTATATCCAATGTTAAGGACAAACGATTTCTGACTGCACTGGATACGTGGGCATCACAAAAGACAGCGTACACAGTCCTTCGGTCCCTCCAGGCTACAGATGACTTGGAATGGGAAACTGTCAAAATGGATGATCCCCAAACTTGGGCTGGCTGGCGTAAGGAACTAGAAGACAGTGACTTCGTTGATAGCGAGATTGCCAAGATCATTGAAACTGTTGGCATTGCTAACTGTATGGACGATGGTATGCTTGACGCTGCCAGGGAAGATTTTTTAGCAGGGGAGGCTCGGCAAGCAGAATTAGACTCCCAGACGGCCGAAGTCTAAAGTATATTGTCTGGCGGGCGTTTGAACGATTTGGTCAAATGCCAAATGGCATGAGTCCTGACCCGGATGATTGGACTGAATGGCAACTATCTGAATGGACAAGTTATGAACAGATTCGACAAATTGAAGAAGCTGGAAGTGAAACGCCATGATGCCAACAATTAAGGGAGAAGTCTCACTCCCTACAATCAATATTGTTAACTTTACCAAAATCCTTCAAGCTAGGCTCGAAGCCAAGCAACGAGAAGCTATCAGAGCTTGGTTACGTGCTGTGATGGAGAAGACCCCGACATACACGGGGACAGCATATGGTACATTTGTACCACTAGCTAGGGTTTTAGGTAAGGTGGCAATTCAACCCGGTACGGTATCTTTGGCCGCAAGAGATAAGATACGTCGTGGTACAACGATACAAGGGAAACGATATAAGTTAGGTGCAGAGACAGCCGGTCAGTATTCAACATATGAAATTACACACACCTATGCAAAATTTAGAATGAGTTATGTTTTTGAATTCGAGAACACACTACCCTATGTACTTTGGAACAATGTACAACCTGCCCCGAGTTGGTTACACTTAAAATCTAAGCCACCATGGAAAGCACTTGAAGCCGGGGCTACAGCATTTGAATCATACATACAAAAAGAACTGCCAAAAGTTATTGGTGAGTTGGGCAACGTCGTTAAGATCAGAAAAGTGAGAATCGCTTAATGTCAGATCAAGTATCCCGTACCAAGATGATCTTCGATATCGAGAACCTCGCGGAGGTAAATCAAGCCGCTGAGATTCTTGCTAAGCTTAACCAAAAGCAACTTGATATGGCAAGGAAGCAGGGTGGGTATGCTGCTGCCAATAAAAAAGTTACTTCAACGATCACGCAGCAGATAAGTGCCCATAAATCATTACAAGTATCACTGTCACAAACTGCGGCGGGGGCATCACATCTTACTGCTAAGTATATTGCCACCGGTGCTGCGGGGGCGGCGTCGGCCCAGAAAACACTATTATCGTGGCGTAGTGTTGGGCGTTTCTTTTCCGGTTTCCTTATCTATCGTGCGTTAGGGGCACTACAGACTGGGTTCACTGAAACGATGCGGGACGCGATTAAATTCTCGCGTGCTGTTAGTGAGCTTATGACTATCTCACATAATGCCCCGCTGCATTTTAACAAATGGTCGCAGTCTATGCGGCATCTCTCTGATGAATGGAACCGAGCAGACTTAGATGTCGTCGAAGGTACGTATCAAGCTCTGTCAAATCAAATCGCTGAAGGTACACATGTTATTGGCTTCATGAATGAAGCTATGCGATTATCAACGATCACGGTTAGTTCGACGGCCGATTCAGTTCAGCTATTAACGGGTGTCCTTAATGCATATGAAATGACGGCCGATGATGCCGGGTATGCAACTGACGTATTCTTTAAGACAGTTGAACTTGGTCGACTCCGACTAAAGAATATGGCCAATACAATGGGTGGCGTTAATATGCTCGCCCATCAGCTTGGTATAACATATGAAGAACTTGCTGCATCTGTGGCAGTCTTATCAAGAAAAGGTGTTGAACCTAGAGTTGCACTTACACAGTTACGTGCTGTCATTATGAAACTTATCCGTCCTACGGATAAGATGCTAGAGGTATACAAAGAATGGGGTGTTGCATCTGGTGAAGGGGCAATTGCAGCCTTTGGCTTCGTTGGTGTAATTCGTAAGCTGATTGAAGTTACATCAAGAGGTGGAGAACAACTCGCTGAGATGGGTGCGGTACTGGGTCGTATCCGAGCTATCACTGGTGGTCAGGGATTGGCATCGAGTCTCGGTGAAATTACAGATGCTATCGATGAGTTCGGTAGATCAGGTAAAGATGCCACTCAAGCTTTAGGCGAGATCCAGGATAAAGCTGGGTATCGACTTGAAAAAGAATGGAATAAAGTCAAGAACTTCTTCACACATGATGTAGGGATAGAACTTGTTAATAGTCTTGACGGTCTCAATACCTCCATCGGTGGGCTTGCAGAGAAACTCAAAACAGTTTCCCAGTACGTGGATGAAGCTGGTGTTATAGCCTGGGCATTAGCATGGTCTGGTGCAGCTATTACTCTTGCTACTGCCGGAGCTGCGTTCTTTTCATTAGCTGGAGCGGCAACTCTTGCCGAGCTTGCTGTATACGGATTAACAGCCGCCTTTACTACATTGGTGGCAGTTCTAACAAATGTTGTATTTATATTTGTTGCTGTTGCTTTGGCCGCGTATAAATTAAGTTCGGCTCTTGTAGATGTCAACCAGAGAATGACAGATGGTGTACTTGAAGCGGCCGAAGTTAAAATTGCAGCTAATGATGCTGCGTGGATTGAGATAGCAAGAATTGAACGGGAGAATATAGCTAATTCATTCCGTAGATATAAGACGGGTCTTGATGACCAGATCCGCGAACTCCATAATTATGTTTCACAAACTCAAGCTGCATACAATAGACTCAATGATGCTCAAACTGAACAGCAAGGTCTGGAGGAAGCTCTTCATGGTATGAAAATGAAGAATGCTGGTCAACTAGAGAAAAAACAACTTTTATCTACTCGGGCTGTAAAAGAACATGGGCGTATTCTTGGCCTGCTGGCGGCTGGAGAAAATGAAGCAGCAATGAAAGCATTGCCTGCGTATAATGCACTAATTGACGAACTCGAAGCACTGGGTGTCTCAGAAGAAAGGGCCATGACGCAGATATATAATAAGGGTAAGAAGGATTACCAGAAAGTTAAGTCTGCCGGTGAAAGTTGGGTGCTTGCCAATAAGGTTATTGTTGATAAGCAAGGAAATCTTATCAAGGCGGCCGGGAATCAAGAAGTATGGTATAGAACTGCTATGTTAGCACAGGCACTCCGTGAGAATGTAATGGATCTAATGCAGGAGGCTATTGATGAATCAAAAGACCTTTACGGTGACCAGACAACACCTGCTGCAGACCAAGTCCTTATCCGAATGGAAAACCTCCTAAAGCTCGATAAGTTACGGGTTGAAGAAGTTGAAAAATATAATGAGGAATTGATAAAGCAAGCACAGCTATTTAAGGACGCTAGTGACCTGCAAAAGGAGGGCACAGGGCAAGTACAAAATGCCGTAGACCGAATGGGTAAGGAGTTAGGTACAGGGTGGTTTTCAGGCTCAGTTCAAGACGAACTAATGATTGGGAAGATGCTCAAGAGTATCGTAGATACGGCGGACTTAGAGGGGGAAGCATTGATTGCGGAATTCAATAAAGTCCAAGATACGTTCTTATCATTTAAAGATAAGGTAATGCTACTTACAGACGAAACGTCTGAAGACTTTGCTAAAATCCCAGTAGAGCAACTCAGTTCAATGATTAAGGAGATGCAAGAAGAATATGGTCTCTTCTCAAAATATATGACTGATGAATCTAAGCAGACGTTTGATACCTTCTTTAGGCAGATACTAGGGGGAATTGGTCAGGCTAAAGCAGGGGAGTTTCATAAGAAACAAGCCGAGGCATTTTCTGCTCGTCTTGAAACAGCAATTGGAAAAGCCCAAGTAGAAATTGATAAGCTACAAGTTAAGTGGGGGGAGATGGGGACAGCTTGGGGTGAATCGACCAGTGCTATTATTGGTGCCTTGATTGAAACCGGTAACACTACGGCTACTGTTTCTGGTATATACAAAGGAGTCATGGAAGCTGCTACAAAAACGAATGAGTCTGCCAGTGCCTTACTAAGTGAAACGAAGGCAATAAATGCAGAGATAGCATTACTACAAGCACAAGGTGGTGCATACGGTGGTCGCTTTGCGGCTGGTGGTCGCTTTGCGGCTGGTGGTCTAGCTAGTGATACTATCAATGCGAGACTACGTAAGGGTGAATATGTAGTTAATCCACGAGCAACTGGTAACTTCCTACCTGATCTTATAGCAATGAATAATGGTGCTCGCTTCGGTACGGGTGGTATTGTTAACAACAACGTAGGTGACGTTAAGGTCACTGTACAAGGTGGTGGTACATCTGTGCGAGTTGCAAGGGAAATTGCATCAGAGCTACGCCGCGAGTTACGGCGTGGTACGAGTAGACTTAGCTAAGGAGATACTATGACAAATCATGTTGAACTTGTAATGATGGAAGGGGGCAGCATCCAGTCTTCTTCACCACCAAATCAACCAATCGAGAATGTGCTTGAGTGCGATCCTTTCATATTCGAGCATGAAGCTGTCTGTACTAAGATAGCATTGAAGGACAGAACTGATCTCACGGATGAACAAAAAGCTGCAATCATGAATCCCGAGTTGTCCACGGACAATTCATAACCCGTTTGAAGGAGGGTGTAATGCTCAACTTTGTTAAGAAGCTTTTCACCATGAAAAGCAAAGTGTCGTTCCGTGGACAGATACACGCGGAACATTACAACAAGGACGGCGAACTTCTTGGCGTCTACGACTTTAACAATGACATTGTGAATGTCGGTAAGGACCTAGATCTCGACGTCATGTTCAATGACGGTACGGCCGTAGCTCAGGCTTCCTGGTGCATTGGCCTGATTGACCTTAGTGGCTATTCCGCTCTCGCTGCGGCAGATGTCATGAACAGCCATGCTGGTTGGAACGAGTTCACTTCGTATTCCGAAGCGAACCGCGTAGCCTGGGGATCAGGTTCTGCTTCCAGCCAGTCGGTGACCAATGCGTCCCCCGCCACCTTCAATATCAATGGAAGTGGAACCGTCAAGGGTGTGTTCATTACATCCCAGAATACCAAGAGTGGTACGACCGGAACCCTTTGGGCCACCGCTTTGTTTGCCGCTGACGTGCCTGTCAGCAATGGCGATCAACTCAAGATCACGTACACCGTTAGCACGTAATCTTCCTTGCCTAGAGCCCATCCACTTGGGTGGGCTCTGGGTAATCTTAACAATAGAGGGTAGTGATGCCGAAGAAACTACGTCACTCAGCAGAGAATACGCTAACCTTTTCACAGTCTGTAACCTACAATAAAACGTGGGCGATAGCTGTGTCAAGTACGTTAGCGTTCGCTCAGAGTCCGGAGTCTGATTATAAGTATCTCTCTGTTGAAGATACTCTCACTTTCTCTCAATCTGTTGATGTTAACAACATCTACTACCTGTCAGCAAGTAACACTCTGGCTTTTAGTCAGAATGTTCATATCACTCGCCCAATATCTCTAAGTGTCGGGAACACACTAGCATTCTCACAGAATGCAAGAAGCAATATCACTGCCCTCTCTGCGGGTAACCAACTTAGCTTCTCTCAGAGTGTTGAAGTTCGTCGGCCTATCTACTTGTCCGTTTCAAGTACATTAGACTTCACGCAATCAGCAACACTAGCGTCGAACGTCATTAACTTGGCAGTTACAAGTTACCTTTCGTTCTCACATCAAGCTGCTCGTGTAATTCCGCTCTCAGTAAGTAATCACCTACACCTATCACATAGTGTGATTACAACAGCGTCGGGTGAACACGTTAAGCAGTGGCTTTACTTCACTCACACTGCCGTCGCTGAGGTCACTAAGCCGACCAGCAGTCTACTGTCCTTCACCCAAGTAATCGGTTGTTCTGTCGTCCGTAGCTTGTCGGTGGGGAACACACTGACATTCACGCAAGCAGCCAGTGCCTTAATACCGGATAAGAGTGAATGGCCCAGGGCCCCTGTCCTAGTCCACAGATCCAGTACCCAGCTATCATACCCATTCAACGCTCCTACCCTTATCATCGAACTGAGGAACCCAGAGTTCAACAACCAAGAGATGTTCACCCACCAGCGTATCAATCGAAAAACTCGCGGTGGTAAGCTTGACATCTATCGTGATGAGAGTTGGCCCAGCATCCAGAAACTAGATTACAAGATCGGGACTCTCACTGACGTTCAAAGAGTTGCACTTCTCAATTTCCTGGATGTAACATTAGGCCAAGAAATAAGAATCATAGACTTTGAATCAAGAGTATGGAAAGCTTTGATATTGACCCCTGCATCAGAGCTTGCGGACGCTGGGCCCGATAAGCATTATGTTACCCTACAGTTTGAGGTAGAGCTACAATGAAAACCCTTAGTCCTGTAATGTCAGAGAGGCTCACAAATTCACACGGCTCAGAATCCGTTTGTATTGTCGAGGTTCAGTGGGCTGTAGATGGTCAATGGCATCAGTACGCCGACAAGGATATCCCCGGTAGTAATATCGAGGGTAAGATTCTCAGTGTCAGCACTATGGAGAGTGTTGTTAAGATGGACAGCCAGGGCAGAAGCCAGGGTATATCAATGGAGCTTGCCGACAGTGATGGTACGCTGAAGCACATCATTAACTACAATGACGTGCATGGTCGGCCATGTAGGATCTTCCAGTGGATGGAAGGTATCCCGTTGGCTGAGAAGTTCCTTCTCTTCGAGGGTGAGATTACCAGCCCAACGATATGGAAGGAAGGTTCTCGCTCACTACACTTTGAGGTGATTACTAAGCTCGCCGACAAAGAAATTGGGTTTTCTCCCGAGGAAGGTGACTTTACCTACATCCCTGAGGACTTAATAGGGAAGGCGTGGCCACTCGTCTTCGGTATGTGTCAGAACGTACCGGCTGTAGCACTACAGGAAGTGCCTATTGCAGAGACGGCCGAATCTCTTGGTGTTATCGATCCATACATTGACGAACGACTGAACGAGTTGAACAGATACGGCGACTCGATGGGTAGCACAGCGTATATCAACATCGCTTCACGCGATGAGATGATGGACCTAATGAATGAGGCCAAAGATTATGCTGAGGTGGCGGCTGCGGCCGTAATAAAATCAACGTCGGATACTAATGCGTGGTTGGCATTAGTGCAGGCAAGAAGAGCGATAATCAATAACATACGTAAGACGATTACGTTGTCAGAAGAAGGTTCAGATATATCTACACTTAAAGCTGAGTTGATTGATGCTTGGGAATCGATCAACTTAGCAATTGATGGTTACAATCTTGCGGCCGAAGCACTACAGCACAACACGGAAACATATCAGTATTGGGCTAACCTATACGATCAACGCTATGCTAGTTATCAGATGCTAGCGGCAGCAGTGATGGATGCTCTAGCTGCATCTGTCCATCCGGATGGTGGTGATAGTGATTTCATGAATTCACGTTCAGAGCTTGACGAAGAACGTGCTGCGTTGGAAGCTGTCAAAGAACAGCAAGAAGAGTATCAGGCTTCAGAGTTCAAGGTGGTGAATGGTGCATTCTTTCCACAGAATGAATACATCGAACTACGTATCGACCACATCGTTGTGGGTGGGCAATTTGATGGTGACACGTTCACTATAACAAAGCGTGTCGTCACAGACTTTTCGTCTGGACTAGCTGACGCTTATGGCTTCACATTTCTACAAGCGGGTAGTAGGATTCGTGTTAACTCTAACATCCACGTCACCTATATTGCAAACATCTTACCGTCGGCAGTACACCATGTCAAAGCGTTCAAAACCATCAATGGTCTTGAACGTCTAATGACTGTCCCTTCGTCATACTACACAGTACGACATGTGGATCTTGTCGGGTACACTGTTACTTCAATCACACTTGACCAGCCACTTAACTTCTATGACTCAGAATGGGCCGATGATATCTATGTCACACAGACTAGTCCGGTCGGGCCAAATACTGTAGACATTATGACATGGATGATTGATAAGTATACTGACCTGAGTTGGGATACTACATCATTCAATTACGTGAAGGCAATGATTGAGAACTACCCATCAAACTTCGCATTGTTTGATAGGATGAACATCATGCAGGCACTGGAAGAGATTGCCTTCCAGGCTCGCTGTGCCGTTTGGATCTCGGACAATACATTCTTTATCAAGTACCTTGCCGAACAACTATCAGAAGTTGACACAGTCACAGAGTCAGACATTGCTGTTGAGACTATGGAAGTCATAACAACACGGGCTGAAGAACTAGTCACAAAGTTTGTCGCTCAATGGACAGATGACTATGCCAAGGACAAACCGTATGACTTAGTGTTACGTCACAATGTAAAGAAGTACGGATTGCACGAGCGTACCTTTGACTTTTACATTTACAACTTTGGTGAGCTTGTGCTCAAGTCTGCGACGTTCTGGCTTATCCGGAAAGCAAATATCTGGAAGCAGATACGTTTTAAGACATACCTGCATAAGTTGTATCTTGAAAGTTTTGACACAGTTAAGTTCGATTTTAATCAGAACTTTATTGCAGACTCTGATGTTGCAGCACTTGTAACAGATGTGACGTATGACTCTGCGTCCATGGAACTTCAAGTTGAGGCATGGGTTCCAGTACGGTCTGGTGAAATGGAACCATACATTTATGCTTGGCCATCACAGATTGATCCCGCGAACTACTTCCCGACTGATGAAGAAATAGCGTCAGGTTTCGCGGGCGGTGATGGTCCGGGTGTAGAGGTAGAGGGTGGCTCAACTATTGTCGATAACCAGATGTCCGATTGGTACGAACGTAATAGTGGTATCTCTGGTGGGTACGGAGGTGGTGGTGCAGGCGGGGGCAGTGGAGGGGGTGGTGGGAGCACTGGTTCTGCTCGTGCAGGTGGTGGGACTAATCATGATAGTGGTGACTTAAAACCATCCGACATTGACGATGTCAAACCAGAAGGCAAGTATTATGCTGGTGACCCATCAGATGGAGACCGGCCACCAAACTCAATATACCCTGGACGTGGTGACTATTCAGAAGCTACGGAGCCAATTGATGAGACGAGCTTACCGGGATATAGTGAAGGCGAACTGACACATGCACAGTATATAGCGATGGTCCAGGAAGCTCTTGATGCTGTAGGGGGTGGAGGTAGCGGTGCTACTTACCCAGGTCGAATCGCGAGTGGTAGTGGTAGTCTATATGCTGTTGATATCTACAAGAATGGTATCGGTGGTGAAACTGAAACTGTCACGGCATACCAAGTTCAAATTGCTGGTGGAGTTGATCTTCCCGTTGGTACTGGTGTTATGGTTTCTAAGCAAACATGGATGGTCGACGATGTGGCCCAAACACAATACACGATGCAAGTAGCAGTCTGGATCTAGCATGCCACATAATGGACTCAAGGTCGGTGATAATCTTCCCACACTTATAGGTTCGTGTGTCCCACTCGACCATATGCCGACAACATTATATTCTGCTGAGGATATGACACTAGTTGAGCGACGTTCCTATGAGGCGGGTTATTATGCCCGTCCACTTATGGCGGCCGATAGAGACGACATATTTCAATTACTACGTCAAAAGGGAGTTAACCCATGCCCCCATAACCATGAGGTAGTTATTGAAAAAGGATATCCAATTGGGATTAACATCCATGGATACCGATTGTCTATAGGGTGGTCAGGATCAGGATACCGAAGTGAAACGGGTCCACTTGCAATGTCTGGTTGGAGTGAGTCAGGTGGTTATAATACTGCCACCAGTGGTGGGTGGAATGGGGAAATGTCTCATGATCCACTAGACAATCTAGTTCGTGTAGAAAACAACCCACATCATGATCCTATTATATTCTTAGGGATGCATACACTTGAAATTTTATGGAATGGAACAAATGATTTGAACACGCCGCTTGTTCGGGTCAGTATTTCTATCTCAGGTCCCGCAGGTGTATTCTCTGATTCGATCACACTATACAATAATGCTAGTCCCTTTGGTGGTGTTAATGTATCACACCCAATGGCACCGTGTGATGGGAGTGATTGGACATGTATACAGTCCGGGTCTACCAATGTTAGCATTAGTGCTTATATTGTACCATGGCCGGGTGCCCCTGGGACTTAAATCATCTGGCCATAATCAAGACAAGCATGGGCTCTAGCCTGTGCCTTAGTCGGCTGCTTGATTATCGTCCCTGTCTTCAAGTCCATAATCATGGTAAGGCTAACCTTGTTACCGGCAGTTACCCTACAGCCACCGACCTCGTCGTCGATCCCCTCAACACCGAGGAGTTTGTCATCGGCGGATTTAAGGTAACACCCTAAGAGAAGTCGCGTGCGTGTTAACCTATGGGAGAACTGGAAGCTGGCTTCACCCTTAGCAGTGTCAACACGAAACACTTCAATTACGCATGGCTCCAGGTCGTCCCCAAAGACATACCCAACTTCAAATGGAATTAGTGGCGTTGGTGTGGGGCCTTCCTCTTCTTTGTGTGGGTAGTCAAATTTACCCCCAGTTGAAATCGCCAAGGCGGACGAGGGAACGGACAGGAGGGTCGCTAGAAAAGTTCTTCTTATCACGATGGATGATCTCCGCTATTTTCATGTTTTCTTTTAGTATCAGGACTGACTCACGTGCCCATAGTTCAGGGACGAAGCAATCACACGTCGTGGCTGACGTTACGAGGGGTGTCGATTCGACGAGGGATAGGTCGAGGCTCGATGGGGCGACTACGAAGAGGCTCAGTGCCTTCAGGAAGCTCCGTCTTTTCATAAGGTACTCCTAGTTGTGTGTTGTGGAATTCCATTTCCGAGGTCATTATATCATCCTTGCTAACAGTGACGGGTTCCTGAAATAGAGTCAGGAACCCATTTGTTATTGGTGACGTCTTGGTCTTGAGGAGCTTACCATTCAAGTAGATGTTATGCTTCATCAAATCATCCCCTGGATAAATCGCTTGTAGATTGCGGCTGTGACAACACAGTCATCGACAGCCGTATGGGCTCGCTCATGTGGTATATTCAATGTCTTAGCTAACCAGCCAAGGTTGTTTTTTGCAAATGGGATTTGCTCGGCTTTCCTATCGGCCACGTCGTTCAGAAACAATGACACATCAAGAGTATCACGGGAACGACCGTCGAAGATATCCTCGAAGGTTCCTTTACCCAACCATTGTTCGATAAATCCTTTATCAAACTTCCAGTTGTGGGCAAGTGGACTGATACGCTTACCATGGGGTAGGCATAGTTTGTCAACCCACTGTTCAAATAGATCGGCAGCTACGTCCTTATCAAGGGCTGTCTGTTGGTGTTTGAAGAAATCTATCTTTGTAACACGGAAGGCTTCCCATTCGATCTTTGTATCATTCTCTACACGCATAAAGATGTTGAAGATCGGTACATCTTTTCGTAGTTCAAATCGAGAGTCCAATGGGAGAATAGCAATCTCCACAATCTCGTGGACTTCGTCGTTGAGACCAGATGTCTCGCAATCAATAACGCACATTGCATTACCGTTCAGGTGTATCATGCTGTTCTTTGGCACGTTCTCTCTCCTCTTTGAGTTTGTCAAGCTTAACAATGGCCGCGTCAAACTCTTCCTTACTTACAAGGATGTCGTGGTCATTGAATTCAAACATAGTCATAAGATTCCAAATCGCATGACCAAGGTGGTGGGTTCTGTACTCTTTGTCGTGGGTCTCCCCATCCACAAAGTGCATTAGGTGACGCAGACACGCGTCAAGATAACTGGCATCAGTATTGTTACCTTTCTTCCAGTTCATGTACTCGTACTTATGTTCGCCACACTCTAGGATACGTGCCAGCAGTTCAACAGTACGTGGATAGTGTAGAATATAATGCATCAACGGCTTGCCGCTGTTTGATCGCATGGCCTTCTGTTCCGGTGGCTTCTCGCCTCTGTGAAGACGATCAAATACTTCTTGTACTGCCGGCGACCTTAGTGGTAGATTGCGGAGTTCAAATGCGATTTCCCCAGCTTTAGTTAGTTTTGCGGGATCGACGTCATAATGCTCATGGCCAGGTAGACGCCCCCAATCATCAAGCTTAGTGTTACCCATTTCAGACATTATTCTCTCCCCTTGCCGTGAGTTTGTTTTGTGCATTAACGAATAAGGTTAGTCTCTTTTCACATTGTTCGGCCGGTTCCCAAGAGATATTACCAATATGGAATTGACCGTCTGCTTTAGCCCTGCCTTTACAGAACTTTCGAGGTAATGATTTTCCTGTAGCAATCTTTGTCCAATCCATGACTTCAGATGGGTCAAGCCACTTGATAAGTTCAGAGTGGAATTCAGAGAACTTAATTGTATAGCCTGGAACTTCATAACATCGTTCATCAATGAACGACTCAAGTGAACTCATGTTCTGCTGTTGCCCCATGATCTTGTCACTAGTCTGAATGATCGGTATGTTAAGCCGCTCAGGACTACGTGGTATATCCAAAGACATGATGGCCCCTAGAAAATCAGGGGCTTCTTTAATTAACTTACGAACCATCTCCTGCTTATTTTGGAATGCACTCTCTGATACCTTCTCGACATAAATTACTGTGATACGTGTATCACCAGGGAAGAGAGGACAATAGCTCCGGTCATTTGTACAATGAATCCAGTGGGTAGTATTAACAGAAAGGAATGGTGTTCCGCCTTTGGGGTGGATCGACATCAATGGTGATGTTACCCAGTCCTTAATTCGATTGTACGCCATCTTACTTTTACCAGATACATTTGTTTCTTCAACGACGCAAAGAACAGCGTTCTTTAACTCATTATTGAAACCCTGTTGTGAGACAAGTGCCTGTGCCGCAAGAGCATATCCACGCTGACTGATTAGCAGCTTGAGTGCTTCATGGAAGGTGGACTTACCACTAGCCTCAGGTCCGTACATGAACAAGTAAGGGAGTGGTTCTGTTGGGAACTGGAAGACAGATGCGACCCAGCATTTCAGATAGTCTGCCCCTGTTACAATGCCGTTCTCACGGCACCATGGGTGGGCTTCAATGTATGTATCTAGGTCAGCACCGACATGTCTTAGTATCATAGACCATGTTGGGTAGGATAGATTCTCACCTTTGTTCGGGTGGAACTTTAGCTGGCAAGCATCACGATTCCATTCACGATCACCAGGGTACTCAGGCTGAAACGGTTTGTTGACAATCGTCCATCTCTTGGTAATACTACCACCAAGGACACTATTACAATCCCGGTCTATGAGGCCCATACTCTTCAAGACAAGCTTAACATGGGCAAGCGGCTCTTGTGTCCACTTACTAGCAGTCTTAATAGCCCAACCAGCATCTTCATGTCGCTCGTTCACAATATGACGAACTAAATCATCGTAATCAGTTCGTTCATCATCACGAAGACTTGTTTGACTGACACCAAAGATTTTGGTCCATGTCTTAGTTTCAGGTAGCCAACCATGCATCCTATCAGGTGGGTCAGATGCATCTTTGTCGACTTCAACAATTAACCGGCCGTCCTTATGTGTTTTAAGCTTGGTACGCCTACCAAGCATAAAGTCTGGTAGTTCCATATTTGCACCCAAAGACTTAGCTGCCTTTTGGCCATCCGTGGCGTGAGTAAAAACATAGCCGCCAGTCTTATGCTCAATACCTTCATGACTACGTGCGGCCAGGGAAAGGTCTGGGTCTACGTTGAGATAACAACGTGTCCAACCTGAACCGTCCTGGTCCCAACTCTCGTGCTCACTACACCCAGGTGCAAACCTACGCACGACCCACCCACCCTTACGTAGCGGGTATAGAAAACAATTATGATCGTGCCCACGCATACTACCTGTAGCGGCAGTTCTGAAAGGACCTTTCAACTTTAAAGCTTCATGGGCTTCTCGAAGGTGGAAGGTATGCGTGACAAGCATGTTGGCGTCTTGATCCCACCACCACATGCAATCATGCTCCCGGAGAAACGTAATGAGACGCTTATGCTCCGAATCAAGTGTCTCTTTAATATGCTGTCCTGTGAGTTCAGCCAGCATTCGATCAGTCTCGGACATCTCTGGGTTGTCCGCGATTTCTTGTGGGACGACTCGTCGACTTTGTCCGCTGATAACCTTGACATGATCTCGCCATGTAGGCGGGACATCTGCAAATGGCTTTGCTTCTTTAATAACTGTGAGACCATCTGTGCCTCGCATTTTTCGATGCCAGACCCACATGTTTCCCCCACAAATGTCGACCTTATTCTCGAAATTGAATCCTGTGATTGCGGCGAGGACTCCGAGAACTGCACGCGAGAGGGCGGCGTGCTCATTATGGTTGATGGTAGGGATGACCGGGTCAAGGAAGACATAGAGATGGAGTCCGTTGCCCGACGTACTCTTTCTAACTTCAACCCAAGGAACGTCATTAACAGCCTCCTGAATCTTGTTAAGTTCTTCAGGACTGAGACCAGTCCCTCTGTGTTGGTCACCAACTAAAGCGTCGAAGTCGTAAGCTACCCACCGAGAAACTTTGGCTTTCCAGTCCCAACCAGTCATACCGATTCCCTCGGCATGCACCCCTAAATCCCACGTTATACGGGAGTCTTTATAATGTGGTTTCGACATAGCACTAAATGGGACACGAAAGGACTTCCACGTAGTGACACCGTCCGTCCACCCGTGCCACATCTTTCCTTTGTACTCACCCTCTGTACGCTCACCGTCGCCCTGTGCCACATTAACCTGGACTTCCATGTCTGGTGTGTACAGACTGGCCAGGTCTGTGTGAGTGCTGGCCGTCAAGAAATTCTTGATTGCTTCACGCTTTGTTAACATTACCACCTCCGAAAGTATTGTTAAGCTTAACAATGACCATTGTTAATCTTAACATGAAAACCGTTTGCAATGCAAACTTTGGTACGTCCCCGAAGGGTGTACTTGTCCACTCTATTATAGCACAATCGGGCCAAAATAACAACCTGACTGACCACAAGCGTTTTTCTATACTTCCTCTATAGGGTCTAATTTAGGGTAGGATAGAAATAGGTTATAGAGGTATAGAAACAGGTTGTAAGCAGTCAGGCGACCAGCCGAATCTATTCCTTATACTATGCACTATCCTGGTTTGGGGTTTCTCATTTTCTGGTTGTTATTTTGGCTCGATTGTGCTATAATAGGGTATAGAAAGGGTCTTCCCTTCATGTGCAAGGTTTGGATTGCAACCACTTTTCATTATTTGTTAAGCTTGACAACGATCGACCAACCTTGTTAATCACATGTTAAGCTTGACAACAACCTAAGGAGACAGCGATGTCAGAAACACTTCTTCTTCACATTCCGCTTGCTGAGATTCGCGAACCGGACGAGTCGCTTCGCAAGTGCGATCGGACGACTGAGAAATACCTCGGTCTTGTTGATTCTATCAAGTTGAAAGGCGTCATCAGTTCGATCAGTGTTCGCGAAGTCAAGGACCCCGAGACGGGCGAGATCGTCTACGGTTTGGTCGACGGACTCCAGCGTTTCACTGCGAGCAAGGACGCGGGTAAGGAAACGATTCCTGCTCAGGTTATCACACTGTCCGATGCCGAGCTTCTCGAAGCTCAGGTCATTGCCAACGTCCACAAGATCGAAACAAAGCCGGTCGAATACTCGAAGGCTCTTGTTAAGATTCTCCAAGAGAATCCGATGATGACGCGGGCCGAACTGGCGACCAAGCTTGCCAAGACTTCTTCTTGGATCAGTGAGCGAATGGGACTGCTCAAGCTCAACGAGAAGATTCAGGCTTACGTGGACTCGGGCGACATCGGTCTGTCCAACGCCTACTCTTTGGCAAAGTTGCCAGAGGAAGAGCAAGACGATTACGTCGATCGTGCTCTCGGTGAGACACCCCAGAACTTTGCCACGGTCGTAGCAGGCCGGGTGAAGGAGCTTCGCGATGCAAAGCGTGAGGGTCGTGCGGCTGGCCCTGCCGAGTTTGCACCCGTCCCAATGCTCAAGAGCCGGAAGACTTTCGAGGATGAAATTGCCCACAGAGCGGCAGCCCCGGTTATTATTTCCGACGCCGGTGCATCCGATCCTGTCGAAATCTTCACCCTCGCCCTGAAGTGGGGCCTCACCCTCGATCCCATGGGTGTGGAATTCCAGCAAGCCCAAGATGACGAGCGTAAGGCCGAGTTGGCACGGAAAAAGGAAGCCAACAAAGTTGAGCGGAAAAAGAAGCGTGCCAAGGAAGCCGCCGAGAAAGCCGCCGAGCTTCAGACCGAAGCAGACGCCGCTGTCAAAGGCGACCCGGACGCGAAAGAATCCGACCTCGACTAGGAACCCTTGTCGCTGCTGAGGTTGCCAAACCTTAGCCCTTTCGGATCAAGCCGGGAGCTTACCACCCTCCCGGCTTGATTTTATTTGTTAATCTTAACTATACCATGAAACGAGAGAACGATGTCCGAAGAAACGAAAGCACCATTGATCCCTTTGGCTGATCTTGGATTGGCTCCTGCCGACGCAATGGAGGGTGAACTTGACACCCTTACCACGACGTCAGATTTCCTACCCCAACTCCGGGTGTACAGGGCGGATACGAATATTGTCAAAGAAGGCAAGTTCCCGCTTGGTCACCTCGGCCTTTACCACAGCAGTGAGAAGATCGTTGATCTTACCAAGGTATGCGACGTTTTGAATTTCGCCGCACGACCGCGAGCAACGATCCTTGCTGACACGCCTGTTTCGTATTATGACTTTGCGTCGAAAGAGTTTGCCACTATCTTGGCCAAAGCCAAGCAAGGCAAACGTGGCAACCTAGCCGGGTTGGAATACCTTATCTGGATTCCAAGTGTGAAGGAGTTTGCCCTATTCCTGATGGGCAACAAGAGCCTTCGTCGTGAGTCCGCCATAATGAAGTCGTTCATTGGTGAAGCTGCCACTCTTACGTGTGAGCTTCTACGGAACACTGAGTTCACATGGCACAGTGCTAAGTGCTCGCCTTGCTCGACACCACACGCATTGCCTGACCCAGAGTTGATGGCGAAAACCATCGCGGAATTCAAGAATCCGATTGGGTCGGAACAGAAGCTCGTCAACAAGGATGATGAAGCGAGTGGTCGTGAACGGTAACCAGGGCTAACTGCCCAAGGATGCCCTGGTCTCTGTCGTTGAGGTTCCCATGACAAATGCAATTGCCCTTAGCTCCGGTCCCGAAGTCTGTCCTCTCGGTAAGACCGAACTAGACAATAGCATTCTCTTGGCGAACCTCAACGACCTTTTCAACATGCAGCCGTCTCGGAAGTTGGATCTCTGCCCCATCCACCT
>Ga0114923_10000300_pt1 | contig 41788 bp, 82 predicted proteins | sample SumtaG_FD_89578 | JGI IMG/M metagenome (GOLD analysis project Ga0114923, IMG submission 89578) | Deep subsurface microbial communities from Indian Ocean to uncover new lineages of life (NeLLi) - Sumatra_00157 metaG | ecosystem: Environmental > Aquatic > Marine > Oceanic > Sediment | place: near... | reverse complement strand
TACGTCTAAAATCAATCTGTACCATTCTCTTTTGTCCTTTCTGCAAGGATAAAATTTGTTGGCGCTGCCCAGTAAATAGACCTAAAAGTGAACGAGTCTCAATGTATTTATATGCCCCAAATAGAAGTGCCGCTATAAGAATATACCCGAACGCATGGGCACCAATACGTTTAAATAACCAAGAGATGGCTTGTATACCCCGCTTAGTCAACCATGCTTTCGGATTTCTTTTCGCCTTCTTTTGGCGTCTCATTAAATTGCTCCTTTGCTAATTGCTCTTTATAAAATTCTGGAAAGCCGGCCGTTATACCCCTACCTACTTTCTTCCAAGCCCATTTAAATAAATACTCTTTGATCTCATCTTCGCATTCATGCCTCGTATCTCTTTGTATCTCGATTAGAACCTTCCCAATATCTGTTAGGTCTCCTGCTAGTTTACCAGATTCTCTCAAATGTTGCAAGGCCTTAACCCATCTTGCCTCTGTCCGATATATTCCCGTCAAGTTCTGAATCACGTCTTTACCGCCAGGATTAGACTTCTTCCAATCTTTTTGCTGTACTTCTTTAAACCCCTCATTAACCCACTTACCCATTAGCACCTTACCGTCCCAACCAAACCTACTATAATTCTTAATCACAATCCCTTCAACCTTTACTTTATGAACATCCGTGGACAAACCAGAGTTTTGATCCAAGAGTGCTTTTACTTGATTGAGGTCTGTTATAACTAAACCGGTATGAAAGATCGTGGCTATATCTAACTTCAAACGTTTTGATTCGGCTTCTTTTTCTTTCGGCCCCAAAAAGTTTTGATCACCGGTTTCAATATCAAATAAAGCGATGTTATTACGAGGAACTCTACCATACAAAAGTGCATTATGTTTCTCCCTATATAAGACTTCGCCTCTATACGTCCATCCGGGTTGAAGTTTATCCTTAATTGATTCTATATATTCTGTTGCCGCTTTAAATAAATTGTCTTTAATGGGAGGATAAAGCTGAGTGCCTTTAGATCGCATTATAAGTTCGCTGTCTATCATTCCAAATGAGAACTGAGACCCATCTATCTTCTCTTCAACCACCACAGGATCTAGTAATAAATTTTCTATAGCCTTATGACCTAATTGAAATACTTTCGGGTAACTACTAAGTTTCATATTAAACTCCTTTATAATAACTAATTAAGAAACCACCGAGCAACATTAATCCTACCAAGATATAATAAACAGGGTCTCCGAATGCAAACTTTACTTTTAAACCAAAATAAACAAAAGCGCCTGCGGTTAGAAATGCAATAATTTCATTCACTTAAATACTCCTTTAATTAGATTAAGAGGGACGTCCCAAAAGATAAACTTTAACCAGTCTCGCCAGTTCTCTAAAAAATCCTCCCACAGTATGCTTAGTATTGTGTCTGATAGCCCTACGGGACACATAATATTGATGAATTGCTGAACCTATCCATCTAGATCTCCTTTGATCATCTATTTTAAAACCCTTCTTTCTTTGATCTGCTAGCCATTGATCGGGTGTTCTCTTGTTACTAAAGACCTTTGCCATCTTACCTTCTATCGCCATCGCTAAAAGTAAATCATGGCATTCTTTGTCCGTCTTTAAGCCGAGTTCGTCTCGACGTTTTATATATTCTCTTGCCATGTTATGATTTTTAAATACAAATCCAGTTGCCATATTTTACCTCCTCTTCTTTGCAAGCCATTCCCTTATTCCCTTGACACAGATGTTTGCTCCGGCGTACACCCCAACAATCGCAGCGGTATATTTCATAGCTGCTACTAATATGGTGGTTAAATGTGCACCAGTAACAAGACCCGCCTCATAGTACCAACTCGCTATAAAGAGACCAACCACAACAAACCCTAAAAAGGCTACCAAAAACAGTGCTATCAGGGTTAAAAATAACTTGCGAAAACCGCTTAACAATGCGACAAAATTTCTAATGGCTTCCATTTTCTCTCCCTTTAAATTTATAATCTTCATTAATATTTACCACAAATTTCTTTGGTTTTTTCTGATCAATCCACCCCATAAAAACACTACACAAGATGTGATTAATATGGTATATTTCTGCTAGTCGTACATCACCCGCATATACCGCCTCTTCTTCTAACATTTGCATTGATTCATACCACCGTGTAAGATCTTTAGGGGTTATAACTTGATCTGTCTCCCAAACTATACGTGGGGGTATATTCTTATCCATATACTTTAAACGCCTCTCTCACCTGTAAGAGTGTTTCGTACGCGGCTAAATCTTCTTTGACACCACTCGTAGATTTAGCTAGATCCGCGTTCTTAATTTTAAGAAGCTTTTGTTCGATCATACGTTCGATCACTATGATAAAACTTTTATCATGATCAACTATGGCCTCTGAAATTCTTTTTACAGATGTCTTTATTTCATGTGGTTGATTTGGTAATGTACTATCAAAGTTTGGATAAGCGTCCTCATTCATCGTAGTCTCCCTATAGTACCATCTTTCTTAATCGTAGCATGCATCCACTCCCTACATTTTATCTGCTGGCATTGTAGAGCCATTAGAGTGGTTGTTTTGTTATATTTATATCCCCGCCTCCAAAATTTCCCTTTGAGTGTACATCGGGGGCAGAGTAATTCATCAAGCTGTTCTGCTACAGCATCATCGTCAATATATAGATATTCATATGCCAGTGCTCGATTAACCCGATCTGGGGCGTATTTTTGCAAGTGGTTATACCACAACCAAGCCATACTTAAAACATCATACTTACATCTATGCCTCAATATTTTAATAAACTTCACTACTCCCAGAGATACTTTTTGCCATACCGTCCAAGGCAAAGAGGGTTTCTCATAGGGGCACTTAAAAAACTTAATTGCAGTATCTAATTTATTATCGGCCAATAAAAAATTATTTTTAAGAATCTTCCATGGGTCTACTAACCGAATTGGTTTAAGCATAGGTAACTTATACCTTTCAATTCGGCTGTTTAAAAACTTCCTATCAAAACCTTCCCCATAAAATGCCACCACCTCATCTGCATTATTCCATGCACTTATAAACGATAGGATCATTTGTTTTTCATTAGCATCACCTGATACAGAACCTTTCCCATCCAGCACAGATAGATCAATTACTTTACCATGATTTTCCTTAAAAGATATATGCGAAATATAACGTAAGCTTGCTTCAATTTTAGAACCAAATTTACTGGGGGTAAACTTTCTTTCATCCACTCCCTTCTCGATAGCAAGCCGTGTAACTTCAGGATAAAACGCTACTTCGATATCAAAAAATAGTGTGCTCATTTATTCTTTATCTCCCTTTTTCCTATTACAAGTTCGGCATAAAATTTGACATTTATTTCGAAACATTCTTTTCCAATATGCAGGATAGTCCTCTATCGTATAAGCCCTTCCCCCAACTGGCTTGATATGATCCGCGGCAGCAAAATGTTTTTCAACATATTCATGGCACATTTGGCATTCATACCAATACCCGCCCCGCCTACTAATCTTAGTCCTAGCTTCTTCATACGCTTGATTTCTATTCTTCCCATAATATTTCCAAAGCCTTCTTGTGGCATTTTGAAGAAACATAAGGGCTCTATCTTCCCCAAGAAATTTCTTACGCCGTTTCGTCATCTTTTTCCCCATATTTATCTTCCCACAGTTCTGTGCCCTCTACAAATTTTGCATCAAATACATACCCGGTTAATTTAAGAAACCGTTCAAATGCATCAAGAGCCGCGGGCCAGGCTATATCATCAGCTAATTCCATGATGGTTTTTTCATCGCAACCTTCAGTATATTGATTCCCTTTATATTGATATTCTAACCTAATCATAAATCCTCCTCACGGTTGACTGTCCTCAAATTCCCCCACTTCTTTTCCACACTGTGTACAAATCCAAAATTGACTACTGTTATCAGCAGCTATCCACACATATTTATGTCGGCCTGTCTCCTCACAACTTGAGTTTACCATATTATGTATCATTTTGCCACAGCACTCCTCTTTTTGTGTTTAGGATTAGCATCTTTCCAATTTTCTCCTATGGCGACATCTGCTGATAAAACTAAATCCGGCATCCATGAAGGGGCTTTCGACATTGCTGCCTCTAGATTTTTCTTAGCCGAAATTGCTTCGTTCTTTTTAACTACCAGATGGAGCTCATCGTATACAAACCCGGTACAATCGCTAGCAAACTGATTTATGACATCTTTTCCTAATTCCCCTACGAGTGCTTGTGATATATTCTCCAGCATCTTAGCCCCATAAAGCTTACGTTGTACAAGCGTTCCTTTATCGTAGATATCATAAATCCACTCTCGTCCCTCTTTACGCAGATTAGGATATTGGATACATAATCCAGACGGCAATATAAGTTTCTCTTTTTCAAACCAAAGAGGTAGACTACCAACAGGACCATGTGTATTCATTGTGAGGTAAGGTATAAATTGCTGCAAAAAATACCACAATTGTTTAACCGCTTTGTACCGACCCCTATAAAGATATACAGCCTTCTTAGCCTCCTGTTCGCTTATATCTATATAAGCTTTAATCTTAACTGTGTGTTGATAGTTTTCCCATCCCATACCATATCCAAATCCTAAAATACCCTGTTTTCCTACGCTATATTCCTCTTCATCCTCATTCGTTATGAGTCTTTTATACAATTCACTAGCAAATTTACAATATTCGTTTTCTCCATTACGAATACTTTCCATCAATAAAGGATCTCGGGCTAAGAACGCAACCATCCGTAGTTCAATCCCAGCCCAATCCCCCACTATAAACTTATATCCTTCCGGCGGCATCACAGATTCCCTTAAAGCACTATCCCGTACAAAATTTAGTGGATTCCCACCAGCACCACTACCGCCTGATGGCCTATGAGTATTCATTGCACCGGAGTATTGGATATCAAAGGGCCACTTACCAGTCTTACCTATAGCCGCAAGTTTCGTACTTCGGGTCTCCAAGATAGTAGACTTCGCCACCACTCTAGCTTCACATAATTGTCGGAGCTTTTCATTCGAGTCGTGGAGCATATTTTGAAACGCCTCATCCCCCAATGCTAAAGCGGGGATTTCTTCTCTTGTCGTAGGAGATTTTTTAGTGGGAACATTAAACCCAGCCCCCACTAGTACCTTTGCAAATTTAGGATTAGATCTAAACAAAGCAGGATCCATTTGTAGTTTCTCAAATAAATCTTTTTTATTCTGTGCCTCTTGCATCGCCGTCTTCTCTAGTAAAGGCACATTAAGAAAAAGGCGGGGTTTTACAAAAGTTCTTATAGACCAATCCATAGACTTGTATTCAGTTACAGGAAATTTCTCCTCCAACTTCTTATATATCTCTCGACATAATTCCACATCATGCCTACAATAATCCGCAAGTTCTTTCTCTTGTTCTAAAGTTAAATCCTTTATACCGTCTGTTTTCATTTCCCCTTTTGGAACAAAGCCATAATGCTGTGCAATAGTCGCCAAAGAATGAGAGGGCAACCGTCTTCCATGCACAGCACGACTCATAGCTTGAGTACAAATCCATTGGTTCGGGTCAATCCCATAGATCTCACTTGCAATCAAACCGTCAAACTTTGCATTATGGGCAATTATTACATAGTTAAACCACCCTAGACTTTTGAAACACTCTTTCACATCCGATCCAGATACCCACTTAATCGGTCCATCCTCTACCGCATATCCTATACCATGTGTTTTGTAGCGTTTATCCCTCACGTATTCAACCATAGACATATGTCCCTTCTTTGTTTTCTTAAGAGTGTAGCCCTCTTCGGAATTAAAGTAGGTTTCAAAGTCAATATAAATTTTAACGGGTTGGTCTGTCATCAAAACTATTCATCCCCCGTAGCTCGTAGGCTACTAAAAATAATAGCTCACATAAAGCATGATGTAGATGCGATCGTTGGGATTCCGGATCTGTTCCATCTGTACCTAAAATTTTAGCCATCCACCATTTATTTAAATGCCTCATAATTGCCCCGAACACTCTCCCATATGCTATACCTTTCTCCCAATTACGAGCATCATATTTTCTTGCTCCATCTGTAAGAACCCATACAACAGCTTCAATTGTATCATATGGTAGTAATTCCCAACGTGGTTTGCCTTCATCTTTTTTACTACCAGTCTTCAATACTTGTCCGTCCATATTGTTCTCCTGTTTATGAATATTACATGTGTATCTACAATGATTAAATCCATCGATAATTCGCATACCTTTAATAAACATCGCCGTTTTCCTCCATCTTTTTTTGTTCATAAGGAGCGATCTTGCGTCTATACAATTCTAATTTCGCTCCTTCTAGAGCCCCGATAATATCATTATACGTTTGGTATGATTCATGTTTAATAAAAATATAATTAACAATGGTTCTAGTAAATAAATAATTCAATTCTCCCGCAGTTTCTGGTAGTTTAGCAGCGTCCTCGGCTACATGTCGGTCTATTTGTTTAATATATGGCATAATTCCTCCTTAAAAACGCTATAGCAATCTCGGAAAATTCCTAATGGTTTTTTAATTCATATAGTAAGCTATACTCCAGCCTATTATAATTGAAATTAAAGCCATAAAACTACCTACAAAATATCCTTGCGCAAACTCTGTCATAACTTCTCCTTATGACTGTATAATTTGTGCTAAATGAACTGATAGCAACTTATCATCTTTCCGCGCAACTTTTTTAATTCTCTCGAACTCTTCAAATGCCTTATCACGTCCCGTAACATGCTTCACTACAATACCTTGTACAATAATTAAGAATCTCATGCTTTAACCTCCTCTAAGAAATGTTCAACAGGATATACTTCTAATCCCAATTCTTTAGCGATATGAACTTCCAAAGAAGCCCCTTTAGAATCTTGCCAACCTGGGAGTGTTGCTATACCCTCACACTCCACAACTTCATGAATATCACGCCTCAAACAATCTACCCATTCCATTTGGGTTTCTCCGTCTAATTCTGCGGGATTTACAATTTCATATCCGGCGCCGCGTAATTTTTTAGCCGCTTCATTAAACGCAGGATGATTATGTTCCGGAATACCAGTCATCGGACCACTTACGTATAGTTTCTTTGGTCTCATTGTTCCGTGCCTCCCCCAATATGTTCCAGCTCCTATAAACATTGTTTTGCCGCTTCTTTAGCGGTAATCACTTTATAGTTGTATCGTCCTTCTAAATATGTAATTATGTCGCCGAACATCTTTATTCGTTCATCACACATAGATGATGTATGATATGCCTGTTCTTTCTCAGCTTTATTATCTTTCCCATGCATCTTAACAAAATAGTCATTCCCTACTGAAAATATCTCAACAATTTTCTTCATTTTTCTTTCCCCCATTGTTTTAATACTTTTATTCTTTTACAGTTCCAACAATCACCGTTCATTATGGCATGATTAGTAGGGTCATGATCACCAATATCTAATAACTTAAGTAACGGTTTTATCTTTTCTATAGCTTCAAGATAACCTTTAGCTTTTTCATGATAGAAATATTTAGATGTATCATTAAGAAATTTTCTTGCCGTTTTCTCTGTCACACCGCCTCCACAATAATCTTTGTTTTCTCTTCATCCACATCTTTAACTAAGATATAAAAGGGAGCTTGTTTCGGTCCTGTAGTTGACTTTGTATGGTAGACAAAAGAAGAATTAACATTTTTACGTCGTACAGTGAAAACAAACTCTGCCGCAGCTGGTATGGCTACATTTCCGGCCATCTGAGCAATTGAAGGTTCCGACTGATCATCATCCCCATCTCTAAACGCATTCTTATTTTCATGATGAATCAATATAAATGTACAACCAAATTCATTTCGAAGCTCTTTAATCTTCTCCAACACCATTTGAATATCCCTCCGATTATTCTCTTCCTTTGTATGAAATGTCGCAAAGCTATCAATCAACACCAAATCTGGCCTAATTTCTTCCATTTGTTTCTTAAAAGCATCAAATGACTGCTGTAGATCAATCCGAATTGTAGTACCACATTGTATAAATAATTGATCCTCAAGTTCTTTTGAGGTTAATCCTTTTGCTGAAATTAAGGCTTTAAATCGTCTTTGAGTTTCTCCTTTGAATCTTTCTTGATCTATAAATAGCACTCTAGCCGGACCAGTGCTAAATCTATCTACCCATCTCCCCCCACCTCTAGCACATTCTAGGGCCAAGTCCATAAGAAACCAAGTCTTCATAGTTTCTGGGAGTCCGGCTACAAAACCGAGGGCTCTCCGAGGTATAAGCCCCTCACAAATCCATTCTACGGCTTCTTCGTGGTCTAAAAACGCCTTAACATTCTGGGCGTTTATAGCGGGGGATTCTGAAACTATACCATTTTTATACCTCGTTATACTTTCTAAACGCTCTTCGAATGCGGCACGATCCCCTCCAATACTCTTCAAATATGGCCACAACATAGCATCCATATCAGCCTTCGAACAACGAGCCCTGTGAAGCTTCCCCAGCACTTGTAATGTCGTATTATGGATGTTACCCTTCTGAATGGTGTTTAAGGCCTCTGAGAGCCAATTTTGGGGCTTTGAGACCACTTCTGTAGCCCCGAAGAACCCTGAAAGAGCCGCTGTACACTCTACAATAGCCTTGGGAAATTTTGATATGCGATTACCAGTAACAGTAAAATAACGAAGCCCGTCATATATTTCAAGTCCGGGCTTCTTTATTGAGCGTGGAATTTCTCCCCTACATATAACGTGTATCCCGTTACCACTTGGTGAATACTCTGTATAGGAGTTCAATTTCATAGGGATTGTTAAATCCATGGTTTTATCCAAATCCACTCCAATATAAGGTGGCTTAAACATAAAGCCGACACCGTCAAACCCATCTGATCTTGCCATATTCAAAGCGGTATTAAAATCTGTCCAAGTCGTATCATCATTTGATTTAGCTGGTTGACCAGTTTTAGCATCATACGGAATCTTATTTTTATGCACAACCCAATAGTCAAGTTGTCTCATCTCAGCTGGAACATTCATTCGGACTTTATTCAACATAATCAATTTGTGCTCCTTACTGGTCTTCTTAGACAGCAATTTATCTAGCATTTTGATTTATTAAATGTTTTTAGGTATTTTTTACATTTACTATTCAATATTGAAAGATCTCTTATCCATACCAACAGAGCCTTGCGATTTCTCCCCATGTTAGGAAACTGCCCATCTTCGTAAACCCCCGAAAGATAAACACTCATAAATCGTAAATTAACCTGAATTTCTGATATGAATTGTCTCTCTTCTTTTTTAAGCAACCTATCTTCCTTTGATCTCACGGTATATTCTCCGTAGGGTTAAGAACTTTGCTCGAGCCGCTTTAATGTTGGTAAATCGTTCAATATGCAATATGGGGGGTTTGTCTTTAGTGACTCTAACAAACAAGGCTTTTCCGATTTCTACTCCGTACTTCTCTTTGTAGAGCAATGAGTATCCAGCTGCTTGGTACCTATATTTTGCCAATCTGGAACGGAGTGCCGCGGTATCTCGAGGAGTGCTGTCGGTTTTCCAATCAACGATTGCAAGTGTTTTTCCACCATTAAAAGTTCCGATAACATCCGCTGTTCCGTTAAACCGGTATTTTCCACTATGCATCCTCTCTTCAATTGTAATTGGTTTTAATTTTACTTTGTTACACCACCCAGTAAGCTCTAAGAGCATTAATATCTGCTGATTATCAAGGCCCTCAGAAGCTTCACTGAATGATTTGCCACGTAGAAACCTTTCAATCCCCTTGTGGACTTTATGGCCTATCTGTTGTGATGATTTCTTAATGTCTTCGCAAACGCCAAAACCCTTATTCTTAATCCACCAATACATCCAATCCTTCTCGAGAATATCTAAAACTTCTGTTACCGAAGGATCTCTGTTTTCGTAGCGAGGTTTCGACTTCTTTGGCATTATTTGCCAAACGTCTCACTTAATTTACTATTGATTCTAATGAAGGACTCTACAGCAGCCTCTTCTGTCTCAATTTTCCCTAAGACCACAAATGCAGAAACAAGGCGAGATGTATAGTGCCCAATTGCTCCTTCACGTTGACCTTTTGAATTATCGACGAAGCTTTTACCGTTGCTACTACCACTTTTTCCCGTTGGCTTTCTACCAGCAATTGCATCACCAATTGAAATAAGCTCAACAATATTTCCTGCATTACCATCTTCTTTAATAAGGCGCTTAACAACATTGACATGATTAAACTTAAACTGTTTCATGTCCACACCTTCTACTACATTAACCCAACTATCATTATCCAAATGTAATCCACCGGCTGTTTTAAACTTCGAATTACCATCAGGATTAATACCTGTAACTTTTAATTCTACTTCTACTGTTTTTAATATTCCTGCTGTCATATTTCCTCCTTAACATTTTCATTTAGATACACCGTGTAAAACCACTACACTACATTAGAAGTATCTAGAATACTAAGTTCATTCCTCATGACCACGATTACGGATGAGAAACCGCCACGGCTTAAATTTTTAAATCACATCATCTAAACTTACATCATCACCCCATTGAGCAATGAAAAATCTATCGGTAGACCCCTTAATACGACCAAATAAAAGGGGGTCATACATCCCTTCTACCTTAGCAATTGTAAAATAATCAAATATATTTCTTTGTTTGTGTTCAGCCAATTTAATCAATACATTGTCGGGGGGAAGCTCTTCTATTTTTTCAAGAGGTTTTTCAACCCATTCAAAACGTCCAATGGTGTCTTTAGCTTCAGATGTATAATGATTAGTATGTTTAGAATACACATAGTTATCAATCGGTCTCTCTATCTCATCATGACCCCAATAATTATAAGTATCACCCGGCGTATTTGCATAATATATCGACCCGGGGCGGAAGTGCATTTCTGATAACATGGGTCCTTTATGATTTAACTGCACATTAGGTATACTTTCATCGTATTCTTTAGCTTTACGATCAATAAAAACTTTAATTTTATCTTCTGTAATTTTTACATATTTGTATTTCGCGAGTTTAGATAATTTATTATCGGTTTGCAATTTGCTATGAATAGCTTTAAAACCAAGTTTCTCCAATTGTATTTCTTTGGCCACTCTTCCAACAGTCAATTCTTTTGCCCATACTTTTTGTGCATCTCCTAATATTTCTTTCAAATCAAGTTTCATTAGATTCCTCCATAAATTCGGGTACTAGTTTTTTAAGCTTCTTTCTAGCCCGTTTAATATATTGCACCACACTCCCACGACTAATCCCCAATTGATCTGCGATCATTTGCTGGGTATTACCTTCGATATAAGACATTATAACATCCCGCTCTCGATTTGTCAAATCCTTAAACCCGTTCATAATAAGGCTCTTTGCCGCAAACAACTGCATCTTTTTATTTTCGTCAACGCCTTTTCGAGACTCTATATACTCTTCACTAACAACAGTGGCAGGTTCAGCTACCCACTTCTTACCATGTTTGACATATAGGACATCTTCGGCATCAACACCTCCAGACTCTATTTGCTTTTGTGTGATTCTGCGAACTTTACCTTCCATACTTTCACTGTCCTTTTACCAAACTTCTTCCAATAATATGCTTCCTCTTCTTGCGTCCATACAAAAACATCGAGATGATTCATATGCTTTGCGTGCATAACATCATTAACAATTTTAATCCCCACTCCTTCTATATATAGCACATCCCCAAACTTTAATGGCCCCCCCCATTTCTTATGTAAATCCCTACTAATGGCTACGCCGTCCATATGAACAAATCGACCATCGGCTGGGGTACATGGAGTGGAGTCTGTTTGAACTGTTAGAGGTTGATATGCGGTCAAAGACATATTACCTATGAAAACTGATGCAAGTAGAAGTTTAATCATTTTTGTGGTCATGTTCCTGTTTAAATTTGTATTCTAAAATATTAGACATATCCCAATAACTATCCCGATTATGATCCTTAACTTCAGCTTCTTTTTCCCATTGTTTCATTATTTTATAAGCTTTTTTTAATGACGGAAATAAGTGAGGGCCGTCCAAAGAATCTAAAACAATGAAAATAGATTTAGGTTTTCTCATTAGTTCTCCTCGAATTCTATATCAGGACTATCTTCATCTAAAGCATCTTCAAGTGCTTGTATAAGTTCATTACGATCTCTCATTACCAATCGACCTTTAAGTCTATCCTGCACATCATATACTTCAAGTACCCAACCAGATCCAATAATAGGATATATAATAAACATAGATTTATTTTTAAACTTTTCTATCTCGTTGTCTTCTTTTGTGCTCATCCCTTTAACACTCCATGAGTACTTAAAGCTTCCATAAATACGTCTACAAACGGACTACGAAACATGCTAACGAGTTTATGATTAAATACTTCTTTCTCCTCAAAATTTAATCCCGTTGCCATATATGATTGTAATTCATCGTCAAAAACCGAGGTATTATATAGTTGGCGCTTCAACCATTTATACATTTCTTCTTTTACACGCTTTGGTAAATTTCGTATATGAGAATCCATACGCATTTTGTATACCTCATCCGTATAATAAAATCCATGTGATAGCTCATGTTCTAATTCATCGATATCGTCAGCCCCCCCACATGTGGCAATCAAATATTTAAAAGGGCTCGATTGTGTTCGAATGTTGGATATTAAACTCATAATAAACTTTTCTCGGGTTGTAAGACTGTCTTTAAACTCGTTTGCCATTCTTGACATAATACTTGTTGGGATATTTATACCCCCAGCGGAATCAAAATAACTATGCCCTCTTTTACTATTGTATCGATCAATTGAATCCTCCCAGGAAAATTTCCTGCGATAGAGCTCTTTATCAGCACTCTCGGAATAGTCGGAGAAGCGCCCCAAGTGAAGCATCATTTCATCAGAATCCAAAAATTTCAAATGAAAAATCTCCGGGGTGATTTCACTTATCTTGAGCATATCCTCGCATCCTTATGAGATCGGCAAATAGATCGTTTAATGTCTCGCATATATCCAGCTCTGCCTCTAGTTTATCATATATTTGTGCAAAATGCAAGGGATCCAAAAACTGCCTATCTCCTATCATATGATTTTTTGCACATAAAGCATCCAATTTGAACTCTAATTGTGCGCCCCGGAGCCCATAATAATTCATTAAGTTTCTCATCGTCATGCCTCTCATGTCTCCTCCTTTATCGTGGATCTAGTTGATAATCAAGCTCTTCCAAGTGATCACTCATAGTACGAATGATAGTTCTGCAAGTCTCATTTTGGTTTATGTAGTCCGAGGTTGAGATTTCCTGAAACAAATAATGCATCATATTTAAGGCATTAATTGCAGCCTTCTATTTTTAATTTCGATATCCATTATACCTCCTGCCCTCTAAGAAACTTATGCCATATGTCTAATACTTTATATGTTTGTGGATAATCTTTTCGCGCTTCACCAGTAAACTCAAACAAAGGTAAATCCATCGGTACATCTATAGGTGCCGATAGTTCTGGTATAGCTATTTCAAGTTCAGATACCTTTGGTGTATCTAAATTATATCGTTCCCCTCTTACATGAAAAATATGATCAGTTTTGTCCTCATGAATCTTTTTCTCTGTTTTTTTAAACCAAGTCTCACACTCCATACACTGCCACCTCATAGCCATTACCCTGCCCATGATACATCCTCCTCATTTACTATTGGAACAGATAATTTATTTTTTCCCGCCTGAAATAAATCCCCAATTCGATCATCTGCTACATTTTGTCGTCTCAGTTCACTCCAAGTATCAAAGTAAACCCGAGCCACCATTCCATCATCTTTAATACGATGGGACTTAGAATATTCACCAAGTGCATACATTCTTTTCTTAGCATCTGGATCATTTATTCTTTGTTCGACTGGTACATTGCCTAGCTTTTACTGCACTTCATTTTCTATATTTCTGTGGTTTGGTTGAAATGTCCCCATTATTACTCTCCTTTAATGAAATGTTGATCCTCATGTACCCAATACACATAAATGTTACCAATTGTTTTCCCACATTTCTCACAAATCATTGTGTTTCTCCTTTAAGTGGTCTTCACTACACCACCATATTTTACAGTCTGCACAATATTCCCTGTTTTTAATAGCCCATGCCATTTTTTCTTCGCATCTCATACAGCCTTCTTCAATCCAATGTTCAATAGGTTCATGCAAATCTGCTTCATGACAATTCTCACATTGACATAAATCATGAGTATCTGGTGGATCATACCATGAATTAGGTGGGCCCTTAATCTTGTCGGCCATACATTCCCCCTATAAGCTTTATTCCAAACACAACTATTACGCCAAGAATTAACCAGGTTACACCAATGGATAAGAGTCCTGTTATGTAAATCAAATTATAAACTAAACTTTCCATCATTTTCCCCCAACTTCTAAATATCTCTCAAACAATACATCAGCGCGCATCATAATCTCCATATAGTCCTTTGTTTGAAATGTATCAGCCAATCCTTTTCTCAAATTATCAAACCCTTTCTTATTCCCCAACACTCTCATTCCCATCAGATTTTTAGCTTTCTTTTCTTTGAATTCGTCCATTGTGTGGCCTCCTTTTACGTCTAATTAAGGGTAGCAGAGAATAGGGGCATCGTCAATGATCATTTTCGGGCATTTTTGTTGCCTATATGTCCCTATTTTTCAACAGACTTAGCGGTCTTCATCTTAGAGTGCTAATTATATGTTTGTATGCATAAATATCATTATTTTTATATACCTAATTATATGTTTGAATAAGATTTAGCTACAGTATCAATGCTTTCTTATTCTCCATCTAAACTATTTTGAGTTATTTTCATTTTCTTGTCTTCATTTTACCCTTTCCCATGTATATATAGATGAGGGGCTATGTTATATGGTCTCTAAAGCTTTAGTTAGGTTGGGCGTAACATTTCTTGGGAGAAGACTCCAACAAGCCGTAAAACTTGATTGTTTTCCTAGCTATTTCTAGTTTATACTTGATTGTTTACAGTAAACGTAACTGACTGCAGAAAGAGATAGATCACCGGGCTTTACGGGTTTTGCTTCTATCGATTAAATGACTCTCAATTGTGGGCTTTTGTTAGCCCCCATTTCGAGTTAACACCAGTTCTTTTAAGCAGCACAGCACCTAATCCTAAGTCGCCATCGCCCCATTTTACAAGCCAAGCATGGCTCGGATAGGAAAGCGGAAGAACATCATGGTGTAGAGAGTATGCAGACAGTCTATCCACTCTAGTAATAGGTGATCTAGGGGTAGTTTAAGAGAACAGGTTTTTGTTAAGACCACTTTTATCTCTTGTATAAATATGCATATACTTATAAACATATATATACATTTAAGAGAAAAACCCGATCTATGACTAATTTATTCTTCTATTCCCAACTATCATAATGAAGACTGTCATAAGTACAAGGAACGTAGCACACAGCGTAGTGACTGATTTAATGGTATTGAGTGCATTTTGTAGCTGCATGGTTATTAATGGATCCATATTATTCTCCTTTATTTTTTAGACCAGCTTTATAGCCTTCTAACCATGCTTTTGCTATAGGTATTAATGGATTTACTTTAGAATCATTTGGTTCTAATATTTTTTCAGCTTCGACTTTAGTCATAATTTGCTTTTCTCCTTTCTTTGTGTTATACTAGAGGATGTAGTCGATTAAATTGTTGTTCACAAAAGTAACTACAAAAGCCGCTAAAAAAGGTATCTTGTTGTTTTTGCATTTTTTGTTTTGAGTCAGGCAATAAAATTAGATTAATTGTATTAGCACATTGTTTACATTTTTTATGTCTAGGATGATTTTTCATTATCTTCCCCTTTATTAATGGTATACTAAGTTGTAAGGGTTTTATTCCTGATAATAATCTTTTTTTCCCATTTTCTTTCCTATTATTAGTATACTGGTAAGCCGTGACAATATGATGACAAAAGAGAGAAATATTGATGAATTCTAAAGAATGTGAACATTGTGATTGTTTTGATGGGGCTAGGGGATGTTGTATTTGTTTTAGGAGTGATTAATGCAAGTAGATTCGTCTAAATTTTATGCTCCTCAGAAGACTAATGGAGGAACACTGGCTTCAGGTGAGTTGTTTACTCAAGAGAAGAAAGCGTTGTGGTACAAGCATTTTGACAAATCATGTAACCTAACGTCAGCTTTAGCAGCCATCTCCATTGCTCGTAAGACTTTTTATATTCATTTAGAGAAGGATCCATACTTAAAAGAGCTATATATTGAGACCATTGAGAGACATGCTGATAAGATTGAACAGATTATGCGTGAATCAGCTGAACTGCCTGGTAATGCGGGGTTTAGAGATAGGATAGCGTGGCTCAAGGCTCATCGGGATAAGTTTAAGGACAGAGTGGAGCATGAACACAAGCTTGATCGTAAGCAGCTAGGACAATACTATGACCAGTTACCAAGCCATATGAAGTCTAAGGGCCTAATTATAGATGCTGAGGTTGTAGAGGTTAAGGAAGAGAAGTAATAAGGCTTAGAGGCTAAATATGGAGGTTTTATGGGTGTTGGACGCTGGGGTTAAGAAGAATAGATTTTATAGTTGAGAACTGCGTAGCGGGTCTTGACTTCAATTTGAGAATATGAGGTGTTTGGATACCCACTAGCAACGTTCTTGCCTCGCCCCCTATATAAAATGGCAATAAGCTTCGCTTGCCGAAGCTGGAGAAGCGTTAGCTTCTATTATGTTGCCTAGAACAGTTTGACCGGTTGTTTCGTTGTATATGCAACACTCTTGCCATTGTCCCGAACGGGTTTGTATGTGAGAGTGCTGATTATGCACCCGTTAGGTAATATCGTTGCACTATGCGAATAAATATTCGTGATTTGAAAATGAACCTTCTCGTAAGGGGGTACCTCTCAAACCAATTCCACCAAGGGGGGTAGGTATTATTATAAGAGTACATAGCAATATAGGGGAAATTTCTAATGTCCACTAAATATGAAAACTATTGAACGTGAACGATATCCAAAAAAATTCTGTAAATGCGACATCTCTATGAAATGTTGGATGCATCTATGTGAACACTACGAAAAACAATTTCTTTCGTATAAAAAGGCCCATGACGCCCTTTTAGAAGAAAAAAATTTGAATAAGCCTCAAATAGTTTAAAATAAACCCAATTTGCCTACCTAGAGTATACATATTGGCACTAAAGTAAACCAGATCACGACATATTTCAATTTGCAAAATGAAAAACACCACACTCTGAGGTCCTTTAATGTCCTGGAATGATGATTATAAACCAAAAAGGGACCAAATTGCCGACAATAATCCCCGGGATTCCTGGATACGGAAGGGTAAGACCGGGAATCCCGGTAAAAAGATCTTGAAAGATCGATTATATTCGTTAATTAAGCGATATAGGCAGTATAAAGAGTGGGGGTTAGAGGAAAACCTACATTGTTCCTGGAAAATATGGGATAAATGGAGAATTAGTCTTATTCCTAAAATTAGACGGGCGGCTAACACCTTATTAAAGAAACGGGAGAAGAAATAATGCCAAAAAAGCCTAAAAAGCCGCCTAGACGGCCTAGATCGAGCTATTAATGGCTCCAGGTATTCAAAGAAGTAAAGATACGAGGATTGCGGCATTAAAACGGGGTTGTGAGGGAGATTTATCCTTTTTATGCAGAATAATGCTCAAAATGGATGCCTGGGACACTCTTCATGACGATATGGCTCATTTTCTGGCAGTATCTGGCCCTGAGAAGTTAATCCTTGTGCCTAGAGGCCATTTAAAGTCATCTATTGTGACAGTTGGATTTGCAATACAACAATTTTTAATTAATCCCAATATACGAATTTTAATTACCAATGCTGTTTGGAATAGGAGTCGCATCTTTTTACGTCAAATTGCGGATTATTTAACATTTAATTCCCCATTAAAAGATATATACGGGGATTTTAGAGTGGCTGATAAAACCTGGACTCGTGATGAAATCACCATTGCACAAAAGACCTCGGCTACGGGGCGCGAAGCCACGGTTACAACAGCCGGCCTAGAAACGGCTTTAACTGGTGCCCATTATGACTTAATTATTCATGATGACCTTGTGGAAGAGTCAAATATCAATACAGCCGAGCAACTAGAGAAGGTTATTACGTTTTATCGTAATTCAAGACCCCTATTAGACCCTGGGGGTAGAATAATCATTGTGGGTACGCGTTGGGCCGAAGATGATTTGTATGGCATGTTATTAAAAGAATTATCTGGAAGTATTAATGGCCATAAGATTAAATCGCTGGAAGAACGCCTAAAATGGAGAAATTACGTAAATACATGAATAAAAAGCGTACTAAGCTAATTAGGAAGTTTGCAAACGAGCAATTTAATACCTTTTTTTCACATCTCGAAGAGGATATGAAAAAAGACGCCAGAAAGAACTTTTTTAAATATCTAAAACGGCAATGGCATAAGGATAAATGGATCACATTAAAAAGAGAGCTAAAACTGCTCTCATTAGACGTATAAACAACTTTAAAGATATTGAATCAATTCATACCTTCGTAGATGAAACAATCGAAGAGTTATGGGCTATTTTTGATAACGAATGGGCAATGGCGGTATTTAATAAGCGCCGGACTCAAAATAAAGCTACTTCAGGCACTCTAAAGATGTCAAATTCCGATGGGCAATTAAAGATAAATATAGATTGTAAAGGAATAGAATATGGCAAAGAAAAACAATATAAGTTCCGAAAAGGCGCAAAAGATCTTACGTGATGCGGTTATTCGAGGAAAAGCGTTAACGGCGGAACAGAAGAAGTTCTTTGGTGCTGCTGCAAATAAAAAGAAATCTCGTAAACCGATTATTATTGCTTCTCCGAGGGGCTAATGCCATTTGATTGTTATGTTAGGCGGGCTATAGAAGACGATAAAGTCATCTTTCCAAAAAAGTTCGCCAAAACAGATGAAGACGCAGAAAAACATAATAAAGGGAAATCACCTAATTTCCATGTAAAATCGTTAGAAGCCGAACGCACATCAATGCGAAGTATATTCCGATACATGTGTCAATATCATAATGATCCCATTGATGAATCTACCATTGAATTTAAAAGATCGTATATACAGCGAGTTAAGTTTACTAGTGATATAATGAAACAATTAGATCAAGAAATGGCTATCATTTCGATTGATCCCGCTGTACGATTAAAAGAAACAAATGATCGAACTGGCATTGTAGTTACCAAACCACTCCCATTACTAAAGCAACGTGTAATTATGGAGGCTATTGGTAAAAGAATACCGGTAGATAAAGTTGTCCAAGAGATTTTTCGACTAGTATCTATCTATAAGACCGAACGTGTTCTTGTAGAAACGGTAGCAGCTCAATTATGGTTAGTAAAAATACTCAAAGACGAAATGATTAAACGGGGTGTTTATTTTACCATTGATGAGGTTAAACCCTCTACTAAAGAAACAAAAGTTGCACGTATACGAGGACTCCTGCCCTATTACGCCAACGGCAGGATACTGCATAGAGACGGATTGGATGATTTAGAAGCAGAACTCATCCAATTTCCAAGAGCGCGCCACGATGATATTGTGGATTCACTTGCTATGCAGATTTTATATTGGAAAGAATTAATGCCGAGTGGGAAGTTTGAAAAGCCCAAAAGCAAAGTACCATTTAGTCTAGATTGGTTTAAATCACGTCTACCAAAACTTCATACAGCTGAAGAAAAAATTTTTAAAGGGCTTGCCCGGAGGAAACCACAAATTTAATGCCTAAATCAACGGAAACAAAGTTAAAACCTGTTCAAGAGTGGCATGAAGCATTAACTGCAGCAGAGCGGGTTAAAAAAGAATATAGAGAAATTTATAGATGGGATCGATATGTCGATGAATATAAAGGTTTCTGGAATCTTCCGACAGATGAAATTCCGCCTTTAAATTTTGTTTTTTCTTGGCTAAAGACAGAATTAGCCGCTCTATATGTTCGAGATCCACATTTAGAAGTGACCCCTCTTAAAAAGACCACTATACAACAAGCCATATTGAAAGAATTAGCTCTAAACGATGTATGGCGACGGAAACGATTTAAACAAGAGATTAAAAAATGTATAGTGGATGGTAAGTTAGTAGGACATATGTGGTTCAAAGCAGGCTATAATGGCGACTTTGAAACCATGGTAGACTCTGAAGGTACACAATTGGATACGGTTAAAAAAGATGACTTTTTTGGATATCGTATTCCGTGGACAGATGTTCTTTTTGATAATCATCGTTCAGTCAATGCACCACATGATTGTCAATGGATTGCCCATGAATATTGGGTACCAGAAGAAGAGTTTATGAAAAAGAAAGAGTTTAAACACAAGGACAAGGTTAAAGCTGAGTCCATTAGACGTTTTACACTTAATCGAGAACGTGATCGGCGTATTAATTTAATTTCTGTTCCTACGCTTGAAAAACACACACGCCAAAAATTTGTACAATTATTTGAGATTTGGGATAAACGAGATAAGAAAGTTCGCATATTAAGTCCAGGTGTGTCAGAAGGATTCATTCATGAAAAAGATTGGCCCTATCAAAAACTTCAAGATTTCCCATTTTCACATGTCGATTTAAATCCCATTAATGATGAACCATATGGAATACCAGACGTATCCATGTTTGAAAGACAATTATTAGAATTAATGAAGGTGGACTATTTAGTCCTAGATCATGTTAAAAAGAATAATCGTCAATTAATAACTTCTCCTGGTAATTTAACAGAAGAGTCCAAAAATGCATTTGAGGAAGGACAAACAGGAGTTTTACTTGAAGCGAATGATCCTGATAAAATATTTACCGTTCCTTATCCTAGTGTGCAACAAGATATATTTGCCCTCCGAAGATTTTTAATTGATAATATTACAAATACGAGTGGTCAGACAGCCCAGCAACGTGGGGCATCTCAGCAAGTCTCAACCCGTACATTCAAAGAATTGGATAAAATAGATGAAGGGTCTCAAAATAGACGATCTGAACAGTTAGATGTTCTAGAAGACTTCATGGAAGATATTGCTCGTAAAGAAAGTTTGCTTATTGATGAGTTCGCTGATACTCAATTTTTTGTGAAAGTAAGCGGTAGAACTACACAAGAAGTAGCGGAAGCAATACAAGGACGTCCCTCTGGTCAGCAAGAAGGTTCACAATTTGAGGTTCGTAATCAACAAGTAAAAGGTTTCACTGCAACTCGAGACGACTTTGGTGGTTTAGATTCAGATTTTGATATACAGATTAAAGCGGGATCGACTGTTCCTCTTACACGTGAAAATAAAACCGAGATATATAGATTTGCTATAGAATCTGGTCCCGCTGCTGGTTCTGTTCCGGGCGGTCCATTAATGGGAGCGGCTGCTAGAGGTCTTTTCCAAGAATTTGATATGCCTGATCTTGAAATAGCCTTAGATCAAGAATTAGACGCCCAAAAACAGACTAAAGCCGAACAATCTAAATTAGCACAACAGCAACAAGAGTTCGACGCAGCGAATAAAGGTGCGGATATACAAATTCAGGCAGAACGCGAAGCAAATCGTAAAGAAGAAACCAGGATTAAAGAACTTGATTTACAATTACGCGAACGTGAAATAAATATGACAATACAACTTCAAGAACAAGAACTCCGTCTTAAGGAACTTGAAGTAATGCTTAAAGCAAATCAGGCGAAGAAAGATTCATCTAGTAAGGCGAAGAAATAATGGCTAATTGCCGTGGATGCGGCTCTACCACTTCTTATATGACTAGAACATACGAGGATGGATCTGAAATATGCGATCAATGTAGTCAGATTAGACCTTCTGGTCTTCCAGATATTTATTTAGGTGGACATGGCGGTACTCAAACTGATGAGAATTTATGTGATAAAAAAACTGGTCAACCCATCCCATTTTCTACAAAGAAAGAAAAGAAAGCGATAATGGATAAGTTAAAATATCGTCAACATCCGAGTGCTGAGCGTACACATGGTGCTCGCAACGAAAAACATTTAAAAAATCGTAAAACAATCTAATGCCACAAACAACTTTTAATACCACCATAACCACTACGGCAACGCCGATTATTACCCCGAATGCGAGACGAAGAGGGTTTAGTCTGCAAAATACTGGTACACAAATTGTGTTTATTGGTTTCTCTGCATCCGTAACCACCAGTTCTTTTGTTGCGCGTTTAGCCCCGGATGGGTTTTTTGGAGTAAACGAACATGCCGGTATGTGGATGGGTAATATATACGGCATTACTACAACGGGTACTTCTGTTATAAGTGGTGCGGAGTGGAGAGAATAATATGGGAGTTGCCTTTCATCCAGGAAATCAAGCCGATGATTTACCACATGCTGGCAATAGTCCGGTCACAGCCCTTGCTACAGGTACTGCCGATGCAGTATCCCCTAGTACTTTAACGACCATCACCACTCTAACAGCAGTGGGAGAACAAACCGTGAGTAGAGCCGAGGTATCTGGCACAGGGCCAGGAACTGCAACATTAGTTTTGAATGCGGCTATAATTGAAACAAGACGCTTTAATGGTGATCGTACTACAGATTTTTTGTTTCCCAGTGGCCCATTAAAATTAGATAGCGGAGATATTTTAGATATTAAAGTGGAACATTTTGCTGTACCCGCATTAGAAACACGAGATTACACGGCAGTAATTTATGGAGTTTAATAATGGCTGATATAGGTTCGAGATTACCAGTACCCATTGATCAAACCGATAAAGATACCAGAGAAATGAAACGCTTATGGTTAGATTCAGAAATTAAACAATTTGAATCCCAGATTGCGGCGAAACAACGAGAGCTTTTACAATTACAAGCTCGGTTACAGAAGTATAAAGAAGGATATAATTTAATTGATAAAGTTATTGATACAAACGAAGTAAAATAGTTTTACTAGGGGAGAAATCTAAAATAAGGAGAAATAAATATGGCAGACCAAGATGTAGCTACATTAGTATCAGCAACAACTGCTGCTAATAGCCAAACAAATGTTATATTTACAGGCATTTCTGATGGAACTGACCTGGCCCTAGTAGATGGCTCCGGCAATTTACAAGTTATTCTTGCCGCTAATTCTGGAGTTGATATTGGTGATGTTGATGTTACCAGTGTTATTCCTGGAGTTGGAGCAACTAATTTAGGAAAAGCAGTAGATACGGCCGGAGGCGCCACTGATACTGGTGTTGCTTCTTTGGCTTTACGTGATGATGTTCTAACAACCTTAACTCCTATAGACGGTGATTATGTCCGTCTCCGGGTAGATTCGACCGGCGCCCTATGGGTTAATACAGGTGCTACGAGTGATCCAACCAACGTCGTTGCGGATGATAGCGCGTTTGTTGTTGAGACAGGCACCATTGGTGTTGTCGGTTATTTAGCAGATGAAACGACTCCAGATTCGGTTGATGAAGGAGACGTTGGAGCTGCGCGAATGACATTAGATAGACGACAAATTATGGTGTTGTCTGATTCTACTACCGAGTCTCAAAGGTTAGCAATTGATGCGAGTGGTAATGCTCAAACTGAAGTGAATAATGCTGCTGGTGCTTCCGCAGTCAATATTCAAGACGGTGGTAACGTCATCTCTATTGACGATGGCGCAGGTTCTATAACCGTTGATAACGCTACTCTCTCAGTTGTTGGTGGTGGTGTCGAAGCTACGGCTCTTAGAGTTACTATTGCGAGTGATTCAACTGGTCTTTTATCAATTGATGATAATGGTGGATCATTAACCGTTGACCAATCAACGCATGGAAATCTACAAGCAAATGTAACACTCCAGATTAATGACGTAGATGTTAGCGCGACTGTGCCGGTTCCCATTTCGGCTACAGCAGCGGCTAATACCGAATTGAATCCTATCTTCGTTAAAGCGGTGGATACAGTTGTTTCAGCGTCTGAAGTTCATGACTATGATACGGCTACTGTCGCCGCTTCAAGTACTTCTAATCATGATTATACGATTACGGGTACCACGGGATTCTTGAAGCAAGTTCATTATGCTTCTTCTGGCCCATTAAAAGTTGAAATTCAAACTGGTCCTGTTGCTTCACTTGTTACTATTGGTGTGAGATTTTTACCTCGTGCTGGTGGCGGTGATGTGTTTGATATTAGTTCTACTCCTCGAGAAGTGCCCGTTACTTCAACTGGTACTATTCGTGTGATTCGTACTAATAGAGATCCAGGTGTTTCCATTGATGTTTATAGTACTATTGTTCTAAATGATGTTTAATAAATAATAGTTTCTTCCTGGGGGAACAGACTTCATGTCTGATTGCCCCTGGGCGGAAACATAAAAAGGGGAGATTATTATGGCAGACGTTACTAAAGAAAAAGAACAAAAGGCTAATCCAGCGGTTACGCCTATTCAAATTGGTAATACAGGTTTTTTGACAGTGAAACTTCTGGACGAATTAAATAAAATGATTGGTTTAATATACGATACTAATGTCGAAATTCATAAACATATGGTAAGTATAGATAATCGGATACAAATTATTATGGCTGAACGTAGTAAAAAAGAAGACGAGCCGGAATAATGGCGGATAAATCAGAGCCATCAATTAGCAAGGGCAATGTTGTTATATCAGATTCCACAACGGATGCTCATAATTTAACAATAAATTCTGATGGTAGCGCGGCCATTAAAAGTAAAGGAACGATTTCTACTAGTAATTCTTCCTCGTCTACTTTAGGTATATCCGGAGTATTTACTGGAACATTAGAGGAAATAACCGATTTATCTACTATAATGGTATCTGTATTTACAGATGAAGATTCTGCTACAGATGGTCTTTCTATCCAACAATCGGTAGATGGCACAAATTGGGATTTTACTGACGTCTTTACTATTTCGGCCGATACCGGAAAAAATTTTTCTATTCCTACATTTGCAAAATTTTTTAGAATAGTTTATACCAATGGTACTACAGCACAAACTATTTTTAGATTACAATCTATTTTAAAAGCTGTTAGTCCTAAGCCTTCCACGCATAGAATACAAGATGATATTTCTACTGACGATGATGCGGAACTAGTAAAAGCCGTATTAACAGGTAAAACTAATGGTACTTTTATTAATGCGGCGGTTACTTCAAGTGGCGCATTAAAAGTAGAATCGACTGTTACGGCTCCAGCAGCGGCTACTATTGTGATCCAAGAGAACTTTGAGGACATTGCCACTACTTCTGGTAGTGACACTTTGTATACAATAACGAATAGTACCACTTTAACTATACAATTATTTTCCGCCGGTTCGGAAGAAAATGTAGGTGGATCGGTTACTGAACTATTTGAAGATCCTAACGGAGATTTATCCGTTTTAAATCGCATTAATACAATTTTTACTAATGGTGCAAATTCTAGTGAATTAATTCGCCAAGATTTTACTGGAGATGGCACCCGTCGTATTGTTATGAGACAACGTGGCTACACTGCTAGTGCTAGAGAAATGTTTGGACGTTGGCAAGGATTCGAGGAATAATTATGCATTTTTATATTGATTGGGCCAGATTTAAAAGTTTAAAAGATACAAATAGTTGGACAATCTACTATAAAGCTCACGGATCTTCTAGTTATAGCTTATGGACTGGAACTGGTAATCATCAATTACGTTCCGTTATAGAAGGCGCTGATAAAACAGATTTCGAAGATAATTATAAAACCGGTGCTACCGCGGTTGCTTGCGAGGGCGATGCATTATCGCGTTTATTAACGTTTTAATTTATGAATCCAGATCATTTCATGACATTAGTATATTGGGAAAAGGGGGGACCTACAATGACCGAACTAATTTTAATTGCTTTAACGTTTGCGGTTGGATATATTTTAGGAAAATTAAAGAAGGAGAAATAATATGCCCCATTTTTTAGATATAGCAGATGGACTACAACCCCCTCGTAGTACTGTACGTACAACTGAACTCATTCCAGAGTGGATTGTAGGCGCTATATATAAGAGCGGGGGATTTACTTTTCTTTTACGCGAGATGGATACAGACGGTATGACACTCGAAATTATCGAGACAGATTTGAAGGACAGTGAACTATTGGATCCGGGTCCTAATGACCCGAGTAAGAGTCCATTAGATAAAGCGGCTGAAGCGGCTTCTTTAATTAAACCACAACGTACTGGGAAGCTACCTTTTGACCCTAGTATGATTATACCACGTCCATAGAACGACTGTCCTACCGTCGTCCGCAGAAGCGGAGCGACTAGAATTTAAGTAGACCGGCTTATTAAAGCCCCTACTAAGGGAGAAATTATATGGAAGATCAGCAAACAAATACAGATGGTGCTGCTAAAGAACCGGTGAATCAACAACCCTCGGATCAGCAACCGGATGTAAATCAAGACCAAAGTGGTGTGTCAGGCACGTCTTCACCGGCCCCTGACCAAAACCAAGATGAGAAAAAGTCATCTGATAGTAAATGGGAATTCGACGGAAATTATGAAAAACTCCGCGAAGAACATCCTGAACAGATGAAGTATGCGCAAGGAATTCGTAGATATCTGACTCGCGAAACTCAAGCTATATCTGAGGACCGCGATAAAGTCGAAAAGTATGACGCATTACTTAAAGACCCACAGTTATATGAATTTCTGGAGTATAAGAAACAACGTGTGGCAGGTCAACCGGCCCCAATATCTCAACCCGCGCCACAAGCGGATTTAGACTTGGATGACCCTGATCAGTTGAAGAGTTATATAAACTCACGAGAACAACAAATGTCACAACAACTCCAACAATACGCGCAAAAGATAAATCAACTCGAACAGCGGGTTACTTATCGTGATCGTGAGGCAGAACTACAAGCCTTCGCAGACACTCATCCTGAGTTTTGGCAACTACGTGACCTTGGATTAATACAGCCTAAACTTAAGTCTATTGTTGATTCAGGTAAAGGTACTATAACTGATGCATTTAATTCTGCATTAGATGAGTATCAGAAACTGAAAGATAATATTCGGAAGCAAGACCATGCGCAAGTTACTAGAAAGAAAAATGCATCTTCTGCTAAACCTTCGGCCCCTGCTGAGTCGGAAACAGAATACATCACTCCAACGCATCAAAATTGGAGCGAGGATGTTATGCAACGCGCTATGGAATTGGCGGCTAAAGGTATTAAGAAACAAGTAAAACGTAAAAAATAAACGAAAGGAGTGTGGACATTATGGCCGACACATTATTTACTCATGGTCCAGATAATGTAACAACGCTAATTACGACTACTAATGAAAATAGACGTGGAGAGATCCATGACGCTATTTTTAAAGACTTAGTGTTGTTAAACTGGTTAAACCAAAAGAATAAAGTTATGGTTCGTGGTGGACGATCTATTGTTACCCATCTCATGACTGGTAAAAATACCGCTGTAAAAGCTTATAGCGGATTTGATATCATTCCCACGACCCCGCAGGAAGGTTTCACAACTTCACAAGCAACCTGGAAACAATATGGTGGTCCCATCACTGTTTCTGGACGTGAAGCTCGTGTGCAGAATGCAGGATCTTCTAAAGTATTTGATATTGTTAGAAGTAAGTTAAACCAAGCTGATCGTAGTATCAAAGATAAAGTCAATCGCGACTTGTTTAAAACATCTCAGGATGCGAAAGAAATTCGTGGATTGCCCACGTTAATTGATACAAGCAGCACAATCCAGGATATTAACTCTTCAACGAGTTCATTCTGGCAAGCAGACGTAAACACCGGTGGGTCCTTTGCAGAGCAAGGATTGGCTGATATGCGGACATTGTATAATGACTTGTCCAAAATTAGTCCTTCTAATCCTGTTGACTTGATCCTCACAACCTCAAGTATCCATGAATCAGTGGAAGGGGTTCTTCAGCCCCAATCACGATTTCAGTCGATGGATACTGGAAATGGTAGTTTCAATAATATCGTGTTTCGTACCGCCCCTGTTGTATTCGATAACGAAGCCAACTCAGGTGTTATGTACATGTTAAATTCCGAAGCATTGGAATTGATTATGGACTCTGCTACAGACTTCATTGTGACGCCTTTCGAAAAAGGAACGATCAACGGCCAAGATGCCGAGATTGCTCTCGAATTGGCTGCCATGGAGTTAATTACCCCGAATAGACGGATGCTCGGTAAAATCGACAGCATCGTGGACTAAGGAGGAATCATGGCTGCAATTACACCATCTACAAGAAAACGTGCTAACATGGGGGATCATAATCTTTTGATCCTCTCGTTTGCTACGTCCGATGATGCAGATACATATGATGGAACCGGAATCAAAGGGATTACTCGTTTCTGGACTCAAGACACTGATAATCCAACTACCCAAGCGGCAGTTGGTGTTGGGGTTCAAGAGTCTGCTGGAACGTTCACATTCTATCCCGCTGAGAACGCAAAGTCATTCGATCTATACATCATGGTTAAAAGCTAATTAAGGAGGATTCAAATTATGCAAATGACAAACTTCAATCGACCTACTGAATCGTCCGAATCAGACTCAGTGTATGTAACTGTTAAGGCTGAAGCCGCTCTCACCGAAGGTGATATCGTGCAGTGGTCAAATACAGCTTCTAGCGCTTTCCCTATTGGGGTAGCCGTGGAAGACTCTGTGGCAGATGATGGACGATTAGCCGGTGTTGTCGCATTTAGTGATATCGCTGCAAGCGATTATGGCTTGGTGCAAGTTTATGGTTACAACACTAATGTTACAACCGATGGAGCGGTCACCGCTTCGGATACATGGCTTGTAGCGGGCTCCGCTGTGGCTGTTGGACAAACAGACGCAGAAATCGAAGCTAGCATTACAACCGCTGATATTAGCTCTTTAGCCGATATTATTGGTTGGAACCTTATTGCGGATACAGGCACTGTTGGTGCTTGTTTCATTCGGAAACAAGGAAATCTATAAAAATTGAAAGGGGAGAGTCTTATGACCCATGCACCGTATGTAGACCACAACAAAAATGCCGTTTATTTTCGTTGTGCATCGTGCACGAGGATTATGACACTCCGATCAATTAAGAAATATGGTTCATGTAAGGTTTGCAGGGGTCGTCAATTTAGGCGCCCCTGCAGACCTACGATTTTTGAGAAGTTTACAATCTGGATATTTAGGAGATAAATTATGGGACTCACAGGAAATGGAATGGGACTTGGTGGGACTAGACGGGTAACAGCCGATACAGATATCGGTGACGGTAAGCCTATTCGTGTTCTGTCAGTTCATTGGTTATCAAGTGGAACAGCAGGGACATTAGTATTGAGAAATGGTACTACTGCTTCTGACGAAATTCGTTATCAAAAAGTTGGAACAATTAATGACGGGCTAACCGAAACATTTGGAGAGAGCGGTATATTTTTTCCAGCGGGTCTGTTCTATGATCATGATGCAAACACAACGTTTGCGGCTATTAATTTTGTTCGCACAAAATCAGTATAAATAAATATTAAGGGAGAAGTAATATGAGTAACTTAGACGGAATACTTAAGGATGTTCTATTAAAATCAATCGGGGGAAACATACACGATATGGTTTTAATCGTTAATGAATTACCAGAATCATTATTCTATATACTGAATTATCCAAGGGTTCCTAAGTTAGATCGCGACGGATATCCGAGTGGTGATCTTATACGGGATCGTAAATCTCCAAAAACCTCAAAAGAACTAAAGCCAGGTATCACTGCAAGTCAAACGGGAGATGGAGGATTTGTATTCGATACCATGACAAATGCCGGTGAAGAAAGATTCGCGGAAGTGAGTGCACATATTAGAGGATTATTACCCCGCGATGTTCCAATACCGCAGATGATTCCATATGCAGTGGAACCCGGTACAATGAGTTCACCGCCGTTACAACGACATCAGATTCCGAGGGTTGAGTTACCTGTATCTTCTCCCCCTGTTGAAGCGAAAGCTTCTACGGTACAGGCCTCGCCCTCCAATTTACAAGAAACCCCAAAGAAACGTGGACGGCCAGCTAAAATAAGGAGCTAAATTAATGACTTTCTTGGAGTTGAAGCAACGTATTGCAGAAATGCTTGCATTAGACCAGACGGATACTGAGATTGACACCACTCTAGGGGAGTGGGTTAATGACAGCTATCGATTTATTTCTGGTATGCAAAGATGGCCTTGGCTGGTTACAAATGATATTGTTCAAACAACCCCGGACATAACAACTGGTACCGTATCTGTTACAAATGGTTCTTCAGCCATTACGTTTTCTTCAGCTCCAAGTGATTCTGTCGCAAATGATTTTAGAATACAGTTTGATGAATCTGACGATTGGTATGATATAACCGCCCATACGGCTGCGTCAACCGCTGCTACATTATCGGATGTATATTTAGGTACTACTAATGCAGCGGCACCATATACACTGCGACGCGTGTATTATACTTTACCCTCTACGTTTGATCGCATGATTAATATGCGTCAAGCCCGAACGGATATTGCTCTTAAACCGTGGGATTTTAGATTCAAAGACAAGTTTTTACCCGATCCTACATCGACCGGGGAACCAAATTTCTATGAAATAATTGGAACAGATCCTGCCGCCTCTACATCATCTCAACCACAGTTTAGATTGGTATTTTTTCCAACACCAAATGTTGAAATGAACATAGATATGAGGTTTTATAAAGAAATTATTAAGCTATCCGCAGCAGATGACGTACCAATTTTTAAACCCCAATGGCACTCTATAATCATATTTGATGTTCTGGATCGATATGGTTATACATTTTTAGATGATGATAGGGTGACTGAGGTTAGGAATGCAAAAAAACTTGTTTTAGATGCAATGATAGAAAGCCGTAATCCTAATCCTGGTAATGTCGTTCGTAAAATGCAGTGGGATAAAGCTGTAAATTTATTTGATAATACACTCTTACGGCGGGTACAATTACCAATAGTGGAGCCTTAATTACATGGGTTATAGAGGAACAGAAATACCAGTTTTTGATATGTCCGTAGGCCAAGCCTCAAATCGCCCAGTTACATCCCTGGATCCTAATCAAGCTTTAGACGTAGATAATGTTCATGCCTTGCCGGGTGGTGGAATTGAATCGCGGCAAGGAGATACTGAGTTTAATGCAATTGCTATGGCTTCGGCAGCTGCCGTTACGGGGCTCCAATACTATAAACAAGCAGATAATGATACATTTTTAGTCGCCGTTGCAGGAACTGCTGTTTTTAAATCAGATGATTTAGATGGAACAATGGATACTATTACCGGGGCTTTAACCATTACCGGCGGACAGGATAATCTTTGGACGTCATTCGTAGCAGCCGATGATGTATATTTTGTAGGCGGGAATCCCGACACTCCATTTAAATGGGCTGGTACAGGAGATGCTGTAACATTTGGTACAGGTGTTCCAAGCGGAGATTTTGGTTTTTTTCATAACAATAGGATGTGGATAGGTACGGCAAGTACTTCACAATTAAAAGCTTCTTCTCTTACAAATATAGAAGATTTTACTATTGCTGGTTCTCAAACATTAGATATAGACGGACAGGATGGGGATGATTTAATTACAGCCGCCCCGCTTAATACAGATGTTGTGTTACTTTTTAAACAAAACTCTATACATCAACTTTTAACATCGGCTTTTCCATTTTCACGATTTCCGTTATTTCCTAGACGTAGAGACGGAGGAACCGGAGCTGTAGGAAAACATGCAGTCGTAGTCGATGAAGGAAAAGCTTATTACATTACTTCTCGTGCTCGTATGAAAGCAACCACAGGCGCGCAGATTGAAGATTTTCCAGCAGATTTTGATGATATTTGGGATACAATTCCAAAAAATAGACTGCCGTTTATACAGGGGTATGTAGAGCAGGGTAAAAACTTCAGACATATAAAATGGGTGGTTACAAAAAGCGGTGGTTCGGATAATGCTCTTGCCATCATATGGGATTTAGATAATAAGTCTTGGTGGAAATATACAACCGGGCATGATGTTAATATACAAACTACCGACACTACAAATAATGTAGTCTATACAGGACACTATGATGGGAAACTCTATAAAAAGAATGTTACCGATACTTTTACTGATGCTAGCGAATCTAGTGCGGGTATTAGTGGGTTTTGGCGGTGGGGATGGCAAACTAATCGTTCATTTCACCTATCCTTGCATCCGCAACGGCTTAATATATCAGTGCTCGGAGAGGCTATAGGCGGGCTTAGAGTGCAATATGGTTTTGATTTTGACCCCGATCGTGTGACAAAAGATGTAAGTCTGGTTGTACCAGGTGCAGTATGGGATACTGATAGTTGGGATTTAGGTATCTGGGCAGGACAAACTGACGATATTAAAAATGTTATATTGAAAGGAAGAGGTAATGCCTTTCAGGTTAAATTTTCAAACCAAACAGCGGGACAACATTTCCAAGTAAACGGGTTTACTGTAAGTGGTAAAAAATCCGGACAAAAGATCTTTACAGCAAAATAAGGAGATAACGTGGCAAACATTTCTATTACAAATTCATTTATTTCTGGTACTGCGATTCTTAGTGCCGAGGTCAATACAAATTTTACGGATGTTAGTTCCTATATTAATGCTCGTAATGGGGGGAGTACAGATTGGGATTTTGTATCCTCTGCGGGGCTAATAACGGGCAAAGCCTTATTTCGAGCAAATGATGGATTAATTTCTGCTCCCTCGTATAGTTTTACATCCGATATAGATTCTGGAATGCGGCTCAACACCGCCGGAGATGTTCGATTCGGATCTGGAGGAGTAGATATTATCCACTTTACCGGTTCCGAAATCAATTTACAATTAGAGACAAATTTAAATAATAATAAAATTATAGCCATAGCGGCTGGAACCGCGGCAACAGATGCCGTTAGATTCGATCAACTAAAAGTCATTCAAACTGTTGTTGGAACATCTACTACTGAGTTCACTACAACTAGCTCCTCTTTTCAAAGTACAAATTTAAGTGCAACTATTACCCCTACAAGTTCCAGTAATAGAATTTTAATTATTGCATCAAGCACACTGAGATCTGATGATGGTTCCGTTTCTGAAGCTTTAGCCGGTTTATCTAGGGGGGTTACAGATCTTACAACTTCTGTAGGCCAACATCAGTTAGTGGTGGTTGGGGCTACTGTTTTAGCCACTCCTTGCACATTAAACTATATAGATTCGCCGGCAACTACTTCTGCCACTACCTATCGAGTACGAATACGAAATGTTGATAGTGCCACAACCGTTAGATTCGGAAGAGCTGGTGGAGCTAGCCAACATATGATTTTAATGGAGGTTGTCTAATATGGATATCGCACAGGCTTTACAAAAATTGAGACCCGGTGCCAATTTTGATGTGGCGGGTGGAACGTATGCAGATATTAATTGGACTCGAGAAACCATTCTTTCTAAACCTACAGAACAAGAAGTTAATGACACAATTACTGCAAATCAATATAAAACGGATAGACAAAGAAAATATCCGCCATTGGCCGATTTAGCGGATGCTATTTATTGGAACGAAAAAGGGGATGCAACAAAATTAACTACTTATATAGCAGCGTGTGACGCAGTAAAAACAGCTTATCCAAAACCGTGAGGAAATAGACCGTGGCCATTAATGGTGGTTTTTTTATATTCAATCCTAACGCAGAAGCTTTAACTAATGAGCTTAATGTTAATTTTCGATTAGTGGATGACTGTACAAGATTACTTGGCGGGGGAGAATTAACTCCTGCTCAAATAACATCGAACCAAAACGATTTTAGTACCACTGATACTGATGGTAATAATGTAGGAGTGTTAAGACTATCATCGGATGCTTCAAGAACCATTACGGGATTAGCTGATGGAGCAACCGGTCGTTTTCTCTATCTCATGAATGTAGGTGCTAATAATATTGTTCTTGCAAATCAGTCTGGTAGCTCCGTTGCGGCTAATCGTGTTATCACAGGAACTGGAGCTAATCTCACAATACAAGCAGATGATATATCCTTTTTATATTATGACTCAACTACTGCCCGATGGCGGGTTGTTAGTTTCTCCGATGCTCTATGGGGATAATCATGAAAATATTTGATTTTTTAGTAGGACTACTTATGTATATAGGGGAGGATAAAAGATGAGAAACTTAAACAAAGAGGATGCACAACGGTTGTTACAAGAGAGTCAAATATATTCAAAAGGCCATAGCGATGGATTTAATGCTGGATTCCAATCGTGCTTAGAAACCATATTACGTAATCAAGAGAAGGGAGAACTCAATGATGACGATAAAGGAAAAGCCGCCGTGGAGCCTAATAAGGTCATTACCGTCCCATCTAAATAATGGAGCAGTAGATAGAGCGGTTACACAGTTTGTAGAAAACACTCAAGAATACGGACAAGGAATTAATCCCATTGGATTACATAATTCCACAATGCAAGCCATTGCAAACGCTTGTATTCTACATCAGGATGGTACTGGCGGTGATTTTTGGGTATCTGCTGGAGAAGACGGAGAGATATATGGATATGCGCTCGCCCATATTATTATTGGTATTGACAACCAATTAACATACTGGGTTACACAAGGTTGGATACATCCAAGTATACGCCATGGTGGGAATCTTAAAAGGGGCTGGAAAGATATTGAGAAACACGCTAGAGCTAATATGTGCTGTCATATTATTAACGTTACTGACCGTAATTCTCGGGCATATCTTCGTTTATTAGGACCAGAGTGGCATACATATTCTACACTTTTAAAAAAAGATTTAATTAATATAGGAGAGGAAAAGAATGGCTAGACTAAGTGTTAAAGAATTAGAAAAATTAGCCGGTAAATCATTTGAAGAGATTCAAGCTGGAGAACAATCTTTTAAACGTAATTCTGCTTTTGACATTGATCGTAATCTCGATGTTCTTAACGCACTCAAAGATCAGGTTAAGGCAGGAGATTTAACAGTTGCAGAATTTTTGGATAGATCTCGTCCATTTGCCGAAGAGGCAAATCGTTCGCTACTTGGTGCTAATGATCCAAGCTTGTTTGGTCGAGTTCCCCAACTACGTCAGTTTGCTAATTTTGATACCGCTTCTGGTTTAGGTCAAATTACTGACGCCAGACTCCCGTTTAGTTCTCGTGAATTTGCTCGTCTCCCCGCAGATGTTTTACCCTTGTTAGATGAAGTGAATAAAGGAATCATTCCCGTTGATGTATTACCACCTGGGGCATTTGAACGCATACAACGAGATCAGAAGAAGCCGCTCGACAACCAATTAGACGGCCTACTGATCAATTTCTTCCGGGACCAGGTGGGGGCGGATTCGCAGATCAAATTGAAAAGATTTCGCAATTACCACCTGAGCAACAGCAAGGGGCATTTGACGAGCTTCTACAAACAATAGATCGGCAACGTGCGGGGACAGATCTCCAGAGTGAATTGTCTCGTATTGGTCAATTAGATCCTGGCCAACAACAGCAAGCCTTACTAGAGCTCCAGCAAAGACGGCAGCAACAAACCACTCAAATACCTGACCCTCAAAGACCAGGTCAATTTATTAATGTTCCCGTTGTTGGGGATATAACAAATATCACTGCCCCTCAAACAAGAGATCAATCTGTCATTGAAGCAGAAGCTAGACGACAAGAGGAGCAGCAACGCAGAGCATTTGAAGCAACCCGTGCGCTTAGAGAACAACAATTCGGTGCGCTAGAAACTACTTTAGGAGAACAAACTAAGCGTTCATTTGAGCAGTTCATTCCGCAAGCTGCTGATGTTCTCCAAACTAAAGGTCTGTTACAAACATCGGAATTGGAAAACGTACTGGGGCGAGAACAAGGACGTTTAGCTGGTCAATCACAAGATATTTTAGCACAAGCAAGGCTTGGTGCTACCTCGGACGAAATCAATCAAATTAATCAGATATTAGGAAGACGGCAGGGTTTTCAACAAGCGGGTTTAGAGCGGAGATTTAGTCTACAAGATTTTGAACGGCAAGCTTCTCTTGCCCGTCAAATCGGATCCCAAACCACTCCGGGGGTAGAAAGGCCTAGTTTATTTGAACAGTTGGCCCCAATCGGTATAGGGGCTGTCGGCTCGATATTGGGGGGTCCAATAGGCGGAGCCACAGCTACCGCTATCTCTCAAGGATTTCTTGGGAAACAATCAGGGAAAGGATAAAATTCTATGGCTAACGGAAACGTCCCAAATTTACGATTTCAGGGCCAGGCGCCCTTTGCTAGCATTGTAGATGCTATAAGGCAGAAACCGGTCTTAGAGGAGCAAATACGGGCCTCTCAGGGGCAACAGGAGAACCAACGGTTCCAATCTATCCTACAGGCTGCTCAACAGGGGATACAGTTAGCGAGTTTTGCCACACAACAAAGCCAACAACGTCAACGGCAGAGTCAATTAGAAGAATTGGGAGCCTCTTTACAACAAAGTTTAGCCCCTGAATTACAACAGGCTCAACAGCAACTACAACAAACTCAACCAACCCCGGCTATTGGACCTCCAACTCTCCAAAGACAACAGGCTCAAGCAGGTGTCGAACAAATACAAAATAGACAGCAACAAATTGGTCAATTGGCTGGTCTTGGACAGGTTAAAGCTGCACAAGATTTAACAAGGGGGCCCAAAGAACTAGAGGTTATTACTCCTCGCTTGCGAAACTTTGCAAGAAAACAAGGACTACCTGTAGGTCCGGATACCACTCTAAAAGAGCTTGAAGAATTTCGAAAATTAAAACCAGAAGTAGCAAATACTTCTAAAAATGCCCAAACCTTTTTAGCGTTTAATACTGATACACAACGAGAAGAGGTGGTGACATTAAAATCTGGTGAATCACTTCCAGCAAATCTTCTTCGTTCCGCTACATTTAAAAACGCTCCTACAGAGGTACAAGGGAAAGCGGCAGCGTTTACTTCTAGTATGGCTAGCGCAAGTGTAACCCTGGATACGCTTGAAAAATTAGCTAAAGCTGGGAAAACCGGCGGATTTGATCCTACTAAACTTACCGATGATTTTAATATATTTCTATCCGAAAATGCAAATTTGGAAGATATAAGTCCAAAACTTGGCGGATTCAGGAGAAGTTTAGGAAGTCCGTTAGCCCAAATTTATTATGACGCTATGTTAGAATTTGTGTTAGCTGATACAAGAAAAGTATCAGGTGCTGCGATTAAATCGGAAGAAATTGTTCAAGCATTTCAACAGTTTATTACTTCAGGTGGAGATACACCTGCTGCTGTAGTAGCTAAACGACAACGCAGAGGGACTCGTATCGATGCATTCGCCACCGAAGCGAATAGTGGATTACGTCCTGATCGTAAATTAGTTAATTTAGACCAACTTAGGACAACTGCTAAAAAAAATCTTCGGGCTGTCTTCAAAGAAATTAAAGGTGGTCAAACATTACTAATTGAAACTGATAAAGGGATGCGTAAATTTAAAGTTAAGGGCCGAAGAAAAGTGAAAAGATAATGACTATTTTTGAAATCGAAACAGATGATGGAGAAATATTTGAAATCGAAGGCCCGGATGATGCTACAGATGAAGAACTTCGAGCTGCAATTTCACAATCCCTTGGTATACAACAAACTCCTCCTGTTGCACAACAACGGCCTCCGCTTGAAAAACCTCAGTCTATACCTTCAGCTGCTTTTGAAGCTTTAGGAGAACCTGCTAGAGTGTCTCAACGTGGCCTCTCACAACTTGCGGGAGCTGTTCCTCAATTTATTGGGGGGGAACCAGAACCTACGGGTAATCTTCCTTTAGATATCGCTAGGGGAGCGCCTCGTATAGCTGCTGAAACACTCGCAGAAACAGCGCCTCAATTTATAGATCAACTTGGAATATTAACCGCAGGCGCTGGGGCGGGGATTAAGGCTGGCGCTAGAGCTGCTGCTCCATTGGCTCGTGGTGCTGGAAGACTAGCTGCTAAAGGAATAGAAAAGGTAGTAGGGGTTGGAGCGGATAAGGTAGAAAAACTATTTGCAAAACCACTCTCTATTTTAAGAGCACCTACTAAAGGCGCAGTAAGAGAAGCCTTCTCTAAAGCTGAAACCGCGCAAGCCGTTAAGGGCTTAAAAGAGATCGTAGCCGAAGGGGTTACTACTTCTGGTGCTTCGATTAGGCTTGCGGGTAAACAGATTTTAAAAGGCCAGCCCAATGCAAAAGTAATTCTTCGTGGTCGTAAGGCTTTAGATAAACAGATCGCCACCTTAGAAAGCCAGCTAGCGACAGCTAAAGGTGGACGTGGGGCTTTACAAGAAACTATGGAATCTAAATTCGCTTTGCGTAGAACCTTCAATGAAGCTTTAGATAAAATTGCCCCTAAGCTCCGAGCTGCAGATAAAGTTGCTGCACAGCAATTAGATGTTGATCCATTTAGGCGAGTGGCGTTGCCAGGCAGTATAAATTTCTTCACTCCTAAGGGCCTTGCCAGAGCTATCCCGGGATTACCGTCTATATTAGGGGCTAGTGTTGCGGGTGCTGGAGGAGCTGCTAAAGCCGTTAATAGTTTACTCAATTCTAGTCCTCAAGCAAAAGCGGCTATTGTTGGAGTGATACAAAATTTATTGAAGGATAAACTAAATAAAGGCGAACCACAACCACAGCCTTAAGGAGTATCTCCCATGAATAAAAACACAATTATAGGAACTATAGTATCCATCGTAGCCCTTATTGGTACGGCGTTTGCAATGGGTGATAGGTTTATATCGAAGGCTACATTTATAGAATTTAAAGAGCACATCATATATCGGTTAGATAGCATAGATCACAAGCTAGATATGATTATTCAAGGGGAGAGCGAATAAGGTGGGTGGTAAAGTATGCTCTTCAATCGCCAACAACAATTAGAATGTGTAGATATATACTGTCCCGTTTGCTCAATTCGTCTCGGTCAAAAAAAGAAGACAGAACTAAAGTCTTTTAAATGCCCGGACTGTGGAGCAACGCATTATTTTATACCTGGGGATCATAAACGGCCTAATCGGTCTGTCCCTAGATCCCATATGGGTTCTGAGCCGTGCGGATGCGGTCGTTGTGGTAGGTAAGAAGAACTAAATTACATTTGCTACAGGTATAGCATCTTAACTTTTGATTTGCTATAACTTTTTTCTCGCATCTTTTACACCATACCACTCTAATTTTACACTTCAACATTGAAGATTATTTTCTTACCCGCTTTTTCAGCTGCCTTAAGCTTTTTAAACAATCCATTAAACGCTCTTCGGCTACGCCCAATGAAATCTGTAGTTCGAGTTTGCCCAACCAGGATGCATCCTTCTGTGTCTTTATGAGTATTTCCCGGATGTATTCTAATGCCCCGAAAGTTCGGTACATCAATAAGAACAGGGAGTTTAGTTTTGAATTTTGGACTGTATGTAATTTTGACTTCATAGCCCCCTGACGGAATAGCCGTTTCCCCATATTTTTTTTCATTTCTCACCATATCCTCGAGAGTATAGCATTCAAACTCTCCATTAATATATAACTTACCTATAGTCGACTTCTTCGAGAACCATATTCGATCTATATCTATTGTTAAGTAATGCTTTGCTATTGTTTTATGGGGGAGTTTAATTTTTTTAAACTTAACATTAGCATTATAACTCGCCCCAGTATTGGAAGCATTTGGTGGCGATAGTGTAAAGGGTATATCCGTTTTATCATGAAATGTAATTAAATCTTTTAAGAATTGTAATAGAACCTTAATCATACTATCTTCTCTAGCATATAAGCTACCATACAAGCAAAAATAATAACCGCATGTAAAGCGATTTCTAGAATAATAAATGTCCGAATAAACTCCATTATTTAGTCTCCTTTTTAAAACTCGGATGATTGCAACACCCATCTTTATATGTATGCCCCTTAAAAGAACGTCCCCCGGCCCTATGTGTTTCATAACAGCTATAACAAAGTTGTTGTCGTAACGGTTTAGCAATTTTATCACACGGACAACCATCACATCCATGCAACCCTCCATGCCCTATCTCATGTGGACATGAATATTCTTTATCCCCACCAAAATTAATTCTTTGATACGGCCATTTCCAGTCCTTTAATTTATCAAGATCTCTAGGGAGAATTACATCAACTGGCATCGAACCTTTTCCCATCAGCATATATCTTAATCGTTTAAGAAATTGTTTAATCATTTAATTCCACGCCAAGCCGATATATGGACCAATATTATAATACTCATCAAGTGAATCCCAACGTGCTCCTATGCGAAAAAGTAATACCTTCTTACCAAACTGATAATGGAATTCAAAATGTAATGGCCACACCAAACTAAACCCAAACTTAGAAAACTTCTGGAGTGGGGATGGTCCATAGTTCTTCATATTAATCCCACCAAAAGACAAACCTTTCTTCCACTGTATGTTCATTACATCTTTATCACCGTGCGTCATCCATCGCACGGTGTTATATCCGATTAGGAGTTTGGGCACTCTTCGCCATCCACTACACCGATGACCAAACGCATTCCAACCTCTTGATATACCTGATAGGGGCCAAATCCAGTCGTTGTGCTTAACGCCTCGAAGATGTGGTGGAAGATCACATTCGGGCATTATGACCTTTTATCTTCTATAACAATTTTTAATTGTTTATTGTCTTCCACAGCACGTAGGTCCATACTCGACACTTCTTTATGAATGGCCTCTACGAGGCGCTTACGAAACTCTTGAATCAATTGATCTGATATTTTAGATGATATATTAAGCAACTTCTTCTCCATAAATGGACCCATAAAATCATCTATAGTTACTTTTAGTTCTTTTGTAGGATATGTCATTTATGCCCCCCCTTACATCCGCCTCTATCAATACGTAAAAATGTTTTATTATCTCCAGTACTTGTGTGCACATCATAACAAGGACATCTCATAGACTCCTCTATCATCCCCGCAATCTTTGCAGCCCGGAGTGATTGTACCATTAATTCTAACGCCTGTTGTGAATAATGTGTTCCTATTTCCTTGGGTGTTGAGGGTCTATAACTCGTCTCTGCCGCAAAAACAACCGTAGCTAATATGATTATTGTCGTCAAGACTACTAGTATGCGCATTGTAATTTCCCTCCAGTTTATTTGCAAATTCCCTGAGTGCTTCTACGATCTGTTTATCGTCTAGCACATAGCGTTTAATAAACCACGCTAGAACATATCTTTCAAATTCATTTATGTATGCTTCTTTACCGTGTGGTGGCATTATTTACCTCCTAATAAATCCCGTATACCGCAAAGTACTAAGAGAATAACACAAAAAGCAAAACCCCATAGCAATATAACTTTAGGCCAAAACAAATACCATGCTTCTGTTATCTCTATCATTTAACTGGTCTCCTCAATATTAATTCCATCTTATCTTGTTCTAATTTAGTAGATCTTTCCTGTTCGTTACCATTTTACTGACAACCCCCCTGTAGGGTTCATCTGATCATCTACTCCAAAAAATAGATTGGTATTAGGAGTCCACCTTAATGGGGCATTATAGTTTAATGCCAAAGGATAAGCCGCAAGCGATAAAGACTTATCATCCATGCCTTCTACCTTACTCCCAATACCCGCCCCACTACTTAGTCCAAACCGTCTCCAATAGAACCACTCTAAATCGAGACCTAAGTGTGGACGACCCCGGGATAAAAAGGATGAAAACCCAGGTTCTAGTGTTAAACCTAATGTTGGTGCAGTAACCTTAACTGATCCATCATCATTCTCTATGATAGTAGCCCGCCGTAGCCCAGAGAAATGACGGGTTATAGTTTCTTCGCT
>Ga0114923_10000298_pt1 | contig 41914 bp, 49 predicted proteins | sample SumtaG_FD_89578 | JGI IMG/M metagenome (GOLD analysis project Ga0114923, IMG submission 89578) | Deep subsurface microbial communities from Indian Ocean to uncover new lineages of life (NeLLi) - Sumatra_00157 metaG | ecosystem: Environmental > Aquatic > Marine > Oceanic > Sediment | place: near... | reverse complement strand
TTTACTAAGGCCTGAGAAGCTTTGTTCTCTTGAAAATAGCCAATAATTGTGTTTAAAAAAACAGCACCAAAAATAACTATGGCGTCAGTAAGCTCATTTAAAATTAAAACAATAAATCCTGCAATTACTAAAATATATGTAAGAGGGCTCTTGAATTGTTCTAAAAAGATTTTTAATCTTGAAAGGGGTTTTTCCTCTGGAAGCTCATTTTTCCCGAACTCCAATTGACGAAGCCCCACTTCTTGTTTATCTAAACCTTTATCAATATTAGCTCTTAATGTTTTTTCTATCTCTTTAACTTTTAAATTGTGCCAAAAAAAATTAGCCATTAAAATATTTTAACTTAAAATCCGAACAAAAAAAAGACCGTTTAGTCTTCTTAGTTAAACTGTGGCCCCAAGGGGAATCGAACCCCTGTTACTTGGTTGAGAACCAAGCGTCCTAGCCGCTAGACGATGGGGCCATTTTCAACATCCTATCATAACTTTTTCTATTTGAAAATCTGTTTAGATAAGCTAAGTCTGTTCAGATTATTACAGCCTGATTTCTTTTACAATTTCTTTCATTTTCATTTCACTTGAGCCATCAATTAAAACAATATCGCCTTCCCTCATTTTATTTTGAAGCTCTAACTTTCCATCTTTAATTGTGTCAAATTCAAAGATTTTTTTAACTTCCATTCCTTTTTCAAATGCTCCTTTTGCAATGAATTTAGCGCGTTGGCCAAATACAAACAATAAATCAGCGTTTCTGACAATTCTTTCACCTATTGATTCATGAGCTTCAATTGTATATTTTCCTATTCCCATAACATCACCTAGCACTGCAATTCTTCGTTTATGACCTTGAATTTTTCCTAAGGTTTCAATTGCTTCAACCATAGAAAAAACACTGGCTGACTCACTGTCATCTAAAATCCATGAATTCTTAACTCCTCTAATTAAATTCATTCTGCCAGCAAGTGGTTTATAATTTTTAAGTGCTTCTGAAATTTCTATTAAATTTAAACCTAAAATAGTACCAACACAACTAGCTGCTAAAGAAGAGTAGATTTGTTCTTTGCCAAATGTTTTTTCCAACCAAACAGGAATAATTTTACCCTTGTAATTTATTTTGAAGTTAGTTCCCACATTTGTCTTAATGTTAGTGGCTTGAAAATTAGCTTCTTTCTGCAAGCCAAAAGTTGAGGTTTTCATTTTTTTAGAATCCCCTAGCTCTCTTACAGTTTCATCATCAAAATTTAAAATTAAATTAACATTTTCTGGTAAGTCCTTAATCAATTCTTTTGTATTTTTAATCAAATCTCTTTCTCCAGCAAAGAAATCAATCTCATAAGGTATGTCGCCGATATTGCTGACAATCAGTACAGCATCTTTAGAGTTTTTCAAAAAAAATTCATAATCAGATATTTTTTTATCCTCTGTTTCAAATAACAAAACATCTTTTCCTATTTTAAAACGCAGGCTTAATATCTGTTCAAGGACATTGAAAACGCTTTTTCTTGTTTTGCCTGTTATAACAATAACTTTTTGTTTGCGAAAGAAAAACTTAATTTTAGAAAAAATATTATTATTCATAGTCAGGTGGGATTTGATAGTAATTAATAATATATTCTGCCAAACTTTTAAAAATTGGGATAGCAGAATATTCTGCTGTTCTAGTTTTAGGATTATCAAGCTTTATCAGCACCAGAAATTTAGGATTAAAAGCAGGAGCAAAACCAATAAAAGTTTGAATAGTATTATCAGAATAACCTTCTTTTTTAATACCTAAAGCGGCAAAAGAAACCTGGGCTGTCCCTGTTTTTCCAGCAATAAAGTAACCAGGAATTTTAGCGGATTTTGCAAAACCATTTTCTACAACGCTGACAAGCATGGCAGTTAACTGAGAGGCAGTTTTTGAAGAAATAACTGATTCTTGTTTTTTGTCTTTTGCCAAATTTTCAACTCTACCATTAGAAAATATAATATTTTCAACCAAATATGGATCTATTAATTTCCCGCCATTAGCAATGGCGCAATATGCCTTTATTAGTTGAATTGGCGTCATTTCTACGCCTTGGCCAAATGAAGCTGTGGCAAGATTAATGTCCCTTGCTGTTCTTAATTCATTATTCTGGGAATAAATTTCCTGAAAGTCAATTCCTGAAGGCCTAAAAAAACCAAACTTATCAACATATTTTAAAAATAAATTAGGTCCAAGTTCTCTTTGAACAAAAATAGCGCCTGTATTTATTGATTTTTCCAAAACTTCAGTCATGCTTGGTTCATGATCATAAATTCTTTTGTCATAGTTATAAATAGTATCACTGCCAATTTTTACTGAACCAGTATCAATATAAGTTGTTTTGGGTGTTACTTTTTCTTCCTCTAAAGCTGAGGCCATTGTAATTGGTTTAAAAACTGAACCCGGCTCAAATAATTCCTGACTGGCCCTATTTTTGAAAATTTCCAGATTTCGCTGCTTAGCATATTCTTCATAACGGTTTGGGTCAAAACCTTTCATGTCAGCCATAGTCAAGATTCTTCCAGAATCAGGTTCTATCACAATAATCTGTCCTCCTTCAGGATCCAAATCTTTTTTTGCTTTTTCTAATAATTTTTCTGCCTGATGTTGTACGTTATAATCAATCGTTAGAATTAAATCAACTCCTTTTTTATTTTCCATAAAACCTTCTTCTCCTCTTAAGCTTTTGTCATAGAATTGTTCCAAGCCATATTGACCCATACCTTCAGCTCCTAAAAAACCAATAATCTGTGATGCTAGCTTTTCTTGAGGATAATATCTTTCCTTTTGTTCGCTCACAAAAACCCCTTCTAAATTCAAATCCTGTATTTGTTCAGCTTCAAGCACACTTAGTCTTTTTTTAATAAGCGAATAAGAACTATTATTTGTTAGTTTTTCCAAAAGAAAATCTTTCTCTAAATCAAGAATTTGGTTTAAGGCCAGAGAGGATTGTTCAGGATTTTCAATTTTTCTAGGATTAACAAAAACAAAAGGCAAATCAATATTAATGGCTAAAGACTCACCATTTTTCAAAAACACTTCTCCTCTTTCTCCTTGGTTTTCATTAAAAGAGGCAAAAAGCCCTTGAGATAAAGCTTTATTTAAATCGCCTTTCAGAATCTGAAGAAAAACCAAGCGGCTAATAACAGCCGCTGAACCAAGGAAAAAGAACAGAAAAATTAGATTAACTCTCCAATTCTTCATTTATATATTAAAATTATTAACGAAGCCTACTGACAATTGAACTTTCTGCTATTTTTATATATTTTACATTATTTGTCTTAACAAAACCACTGTTTTTTGCCAGGAGCTGGTCAACATGAGATAAAGAGTTCATTTTTGAAAAATCTATGTCTAAGAATTTATTATTCTTTGAAAGAGAAGCCAACTCCTTTTCATAAATTCTGAGTAAATATTTATCCTTGGCTAATCCCCCAACCTGAATAATATAAACAACTAACAAAGATAAAATTAAAGCAATGCTTAAAATCCAGAAATTTTTTAACGCAATTGTTTTAGTCATATTTTTTTAAATTTTTACTGCTGCTCGAAGCTTAGCGCTTCTTGAGCGAGGATTACTAATAATTTCTGCTCTGCTCGGCCTTATTGGTTTCTTTGTTAAAATTCTTAATGTTTTAGAATTCTCTTTTAAAAAATTCTTAACAATTCTATCCTCTGATGAATGAAATGATATTGCTACTATCCTGCCTCCTTTTTCTAAAACTTCTAATGCTTGAGGCAATACTTGTTTTAAATTGTTAAGTTCATCATTTACAGCAATCCTTAACGCCTGAAATGTCTTTGTTGCAAAATGTATTCTTTTATACTGATACCAGGAAGGAACAGCTCTTTTAATTATTTCAATCAGTTCAAACGTTGTTTTAATAAGTTTTAACCCTCTTTGTTCTATAATTTCCTTGCTGATTCTTTTGGCAAATTTTTCCTGTGAATATTTCTTTAAAATCTTTTCTATTTCTTTTTCTGTCCAATTGTTTACAATTTCTTTAGCTGTTAATTTGCTTAAATCAGTGTTGTATCTCATATCAAGAAGTTCATTTTGTTTGAAGCTGAATCCCCGGCCAGATTCTTCTAAGTGCCAGCTTGAAAATCCCAGATCAAACAATATTCCAGAAACAGGTTTAAACTTCTTTCTTTGAACAATATTTTTTAAATTCAGATAAGAATCATTTACTAAAACTAATCTTTTAATGTTCTTACTCAATAAATCTCTGTAAATCTCTTTATCTAATTCTATTCCCAATATTTTTCCATTGGGCTTATTCTTTTTTAAAATTTCTAAACTGTGCCCTGCCTGTCCTGTTGTCGCGTCAATAAAGTTTTCATTAGGTTCAGGGTTTAAATATTCTAAAATTTGTTTTTTAAGGACGCTTTTGTGCATTTATACTCCAAGTTCTTCTAATCTTGACGCCATATCTCCAATATCTTTTTCAGTTTTATCTTTATAATTCTTCCATTTGGTTTTATCCCAGATTTCAATCCTGTTAGACAAACCAAGAATAACCACTTCTTTTTTCAATCCAGCATATTTTTTTAAATAATCAGGAATTAAGATTCTTCCTAATTTATCCAGACCTACATCTACAGCTCCAGCAAGCATTATTCTCACAAATCCCCTGGCATCAACTTTACTGCTCGGCAGACTTTCCAGCTTTCTAGCTAATTTTTCCCATTCCGTGATTGGATAAACAGTTAAACAAGTATCTATGCCCTTAGTAACAATCGCTTTTTTACCTAAAGTCTTTCTAAACTTGGAAGGTATAGCTAATCTTTTCTTGTGGTCAACTATGTATAAATATTCACCAATAAACATAATACAACATATAATATAGAAGGCAGGGTTTACCCCATTTAGTCGTTTAAGTTATCCACAAGCATAGGTGCTTATTAACATACTTATCCACAATCCCCCACCTGTCTTTAGTTTACCTTTTAAAAACATGCTCGGTCAAGCAAAACTCAATTTATGTTAAAATGAATATAAAAACAGTGAATTTTCCACAGGAAATCCACAGGTGATAATATTAGAACTTGGTTTTTTGAAAAAAAATCAGAGTTGACACCATTTTCCATTTTTTAGATAAAAAAACACCAAGAACGTATTAAAATTCTTGGTTTGAAATTTTAAAAATTTATATATTACGGTAATAAACATAGTAACCCCTAGTTGATTCTGAAATTTTTTCCAACAAGTCAATCTTTTCAGAACCAATAACTTTTCTAAGAGGAACAAGATTATTATTTTCAGTGAACACTTTATATTCAAGTCCAGTTTCAAACCCTATTAAATGTTCTATATGATCGATTCTGTTCTTCCCTATCTTATTGCAAAAATCTCTTTGTGTTTTTTTGGAATCAAATTTTTTCCAGGAAATATCCTCTGGCTCAAGAATAGGCTTTATTTCTTTGGGATAATGTTTTTCTAAAAAAATTGTCAGCCAGTCATCTCCATGAGTTAAAAGATCTTCTTTCGTAATTACTCCTCTCTTGTAAAGAGGAGCCACCAATCTTTTGAAGAAAAAGTCTAAAATTCGGGAATAGGGATTTTTTAATAGTTCCTTATGCTCAAAGGCTCTAAGCATAAGAAATTTAAACAATCTTTCTGGGTTGCTAAATCCGAAATCTTGCTTATCAATAAATCTAATATCCTGCCAGACGTCCATAACTAAGGGATTTTCTAGGCAATGCTTTCTTATATTACCATCTCTTATAGAGCCTACAGCAAAGCAATCAACGCCAGTGTAGCAGATTCTATCAACAACCTCTAAGAGACGTCCGAATACACCCTTATTTTTAATAATCTTTTTAGCCTTGTGGATATTGAATCCGTACAGTTTTTTCCATCGTTTTGTCAGATCATAATGATCCAGAACCCAGGAAAAAGCATTCTCTTCATGTAAATTTTTAGAATCAACTCTTTTGACAGAATCGCCGCCAGCTGGAGTTGCAATATCGTGAGCTCCAGCTATTAATACATATTTAGCCCTCTCTTTTTCAGAAAATCCATTTCTAGCCAAAACCACTTCATATATGGCAGCAACCAACATGGAATGCAAGAAACGGGTGTGGTGAAATGGAGTGGTAGTATAACTGAATTTTATTTCATCATCTAGTCCTTTGGGCCGAGGCGGGACCAAATAACCTAACTGCATTATTCCTCCTAAACGAGAAAAGGCGGGTGAATTAAACTCTCTGAATAATCTCTCTTCGTGTTTTATATAAATATCATAAGAACTGAAGGGAAAACGGATTATCTGAAGCAAAAATATGGGTTCTCCGATATCATCGACAACCCAAAGAAGTTCGTTTCGGGGAATAAGCACTACTTCTGGGTGATGCAAATTAGTCAACCGCTGAAGACTGATTTTCTTTCCATAATACATATCTTTCTTAAAATCTAGCCTAATATCTAGATTGAGATCTGGATGCTGACCAAAATTTTTTGGTACTTTGGTTCTTTTCCTTTCTATTCTTATTTTTATCCTCTCCTTTTAAATTGATAAATATCTATCGTCTATCTTATATTTCATTCTAGATTTGTCAAACCAAAAACCAGAGAACCAATCTCGGGCTTTACTAGCTGCGGGTCGTAGATGATGTTAGAACCTATTTAGTAGGTTGAAATAAAAAAAGCGACTTGCTTTTAAGTCACTATAAATAATCTTATACCTTCTTATTACCTGTCTATAGTCTCTGTATATATGTTCACATTTCTGGCTGCATCCATGAGTACTGAATCTGGTGCCCAGTTAGAAGAACAAACAACGGTAATTTCTTTTTCCCCGCTCAATCTCACCAATGCTTTTGTTAAAAATTGGTCTTCACTTTCTACCTCCATCAGCCAAGTAATGCTGGGGTAAGGGCTCCAAGAACCATCTTTATTCTGTATCTCTACCACTTTCAGGAGCATTACTTTCTTTCCTTTTTTTGTTGAAAGATTAGGATCATATTTACAGTGACATGGAAGTAATTCTGTATTATCAGGATTAAAACGAATAGTAATATCTCTTCTGGGATATCCTCTTAAAAAGTCTTTTGTTCTTACCGTTTTCTTCATTTAAAAGAACCACCTCGTTTTGTTAAGTATTTTTACATTACCAGCTTTAATTAAAAAATCAAACCAAAAATCCGAAGTCTGTACGACCACATAAAAATATTGGTCTTAGAGACTATGAAATAAAAAAAATGGTTAAAGTTATATTAAAACCACTTAAAAATAGAATTTAATCAGAAGGAGTTTCTAAGGCTTCCTTTATGCTTTTAACTGCTTTCTTTGTTTTTTCTTTTTCTTCCTTTTTTTCTTCTGATTCTTTTTCTTCAACATCTTCAAAGAGCGTCATATTATCTTACTATATTATTTAAAGAGTTTGTCAATTAAAAAAACCCGAGATAATATCTCGAGTTCATAACTCTGGGGGATGGACGATATCAGAATCTGTTTCTTGACTAATTTTGGAATAAGGGCATCAATTTTGAAATAATGCTAGAATTTCTTCAGTTTCACCATTCTAATAAAAACTCGTGATAATCATTACCTTCAAAGACACATTTTGTCTCTTTGCAAGTTACCTTCTTTCCAACTACCATTTGGATTACGGTTGGGAAATACCCTAAGTAAATTTGACATTCAGCTGGGTGAAGACGAAAATTTTCAAGCCTTAAAATTATATATCTTTCCTCCTCGTTAAACTCTGCTACCTTTAAGCTTCCCACCGTATAATATATTTTCCACATTTTTGGAATCCCATTAATTAGGCTATTCATGGAAAAGAGATATCTCATAAAGAGTCTGACAACAATAGCAGATTTAGGAGCAAACTCCCCAAGTTTTTTAAATTCCTCTTTGCCAAAATTAAAGATTCTCTTAAGAGCTAATTCCGTAATAGCTTCCAACCCTACTGGATAAAATGTCATTGTTTTTATGTCTTTGTATTTTATTGGATAACCAAGCTTTGTTATTGTCTCTTCTATCTTTTTCAATCCTTCTTTACCTTTTTCCCGAAGAATAAAGCTTGCCATGATTTTTAATGACATTCCTCTTACTTCTCCCTTAATCTTCATCAGCTCATCAAATTCTTTCTTTGAGATTATTTGTTTCATATTCTTTCTCTAATTCTTTTTTAAAGTTTCTAATTCTTTTTTCAATTCCATCATTTTCATTTCTCTTCCCACAGCAAATTTCTGGAAGTTTTTTAATTCTTGTAATTTTTCTTGGAGTTCTTTTGTTCTCTCTTCAACTTGTCCTTCCAAGTTTTTAGTAAGACTTTCTAATTCCTTGGTTCTTGCCTGAACTTTTATCTCAAGAATTGTCTTAGATTTTTCTAAGGCCTCTGTTGTTTTTTGTAATTTTTTAGTTCTTTCTTTAACCTTTGCTTCTAGTGCTAGTTTAGCTTTTTCTAAATTTGCTTTTGTTTCTTTTAACTGTTGGGTCATTTTGTTAAATTGAGTAGATACTTTTCCCAACTCATCATTTAATTCTACCTTTATCTTAAAATCAAGATTGCCTTTAGCAACCTCGTTAGTTCCTTTAAGTAGTCTTTTTAAGGGCCGGGTTAAATTTCGGCTTATTAAAATATTACTGAATAAGGTTAAGACAATGACAATAAATAATGTTAAGAAAGCTTGAATTTTCGCCTCTTGTAAAGCGAGAGATAAGCTTTCAATAATCTCCTCGCTAAACCCTAAACTTTTCTTGGCTAAAAAGTCAATAATTAAAGATTCATAAGTGTAAATAATCAGAATCCCTGTAACAAGCAAGGGGATAACCGTATACAAAAAAGCAGATAAGAGCATTTTTGTAACGATGCTCGTTTTTTTCATTTCTCCTTTTAGATCTTTTTCTTTAAGAATCATAATGTCATCAAGAGTAAAGTTTTTAGAAAAAGCTAATTTAAATGATAAATTTCTCTCTAAAAAAGGATGTCTTTTAATCAATAATGCATTTATTTTATTCCTCAGAACCTAAGGTAGCAAAAAAATAAAAAGTTAAAGGAGCAAACATTACTCCAATCCTGACTAAAAGCACTAACCAACCCTGAACAACACCTAAGGCATCGAAGATTCCCATTACGGCGTAAATTAAAAGACCCGAGCTAAAACCGAATAACTGTTTCTCCATAACGTCTTTGGTGCGTCTCCAGTTTCTTAATCGTCTAATAAATTCTATTACCATGAGAACGAAAACTGGAAGAAATAAAGAGAAAATAAAAAGTTGATTAGTTAAACTGTTTGGTTCTGGGTCAGTTCCCCAAGACGTTAACTCTCCAGGACTAAATCCATAATTAAAAAAGGTAAAAACAACAAAAAAAACTAAAAGAGTTGAAATGCAGTTGAAAAGAAAACGTATTTTTGTATTTCTAAAAAAACTCCAGCCAAAATAATAAAAAAGTGGTATCAAGTGAAGATAGGTTAATGGACCACTAAACCAACGAAATACAAATACATCTAAATCTGGAAAATTCAACCAGGCAAAGAAATTTCTTAGTCCGACAAAAATCCATAACAAACCAAGTAATAATGAGAAGTAATCAAGGCCTTGGCTATATTTCTTTTCCATCTTCTTTCTATTTTTTTGAAGCAGAAAAAAAACTACCAAACCGGTAATACCAATCACCAAACAAACGAATGTGTTATATAAGATCCCTACTGACATAATAGTTATATTAAGATCATCATATTATTTTATTTCGACCTTTTTAGCTATTAGAAATTTTTTCTTCATATATTTCTATTATACTTTATAGTTTTTTACGAAACAAATGATTTCTGTCAAATTAGAAAGCAAACGGTTCTTATTTAAGCTTAAAATGTTTGATATAGTACTCCAAGCGAACAAGTGTTCTACCGCGCTCTTAGGGACGGACGATATTAAAACCTATCTGGTTAGCTTATTTCTTTTTGATATTCAAAATAGGAATAAATAATAGTATAAACTGCAACTGAAATTACTGGTATGGTCAAAAAGAGTGCTGCATATTTAGGAAGAAAAATTCCCCCAAAAGCAATTATTCCAGTAGCTTTAAACAATTTTCCACCAATTTTGTGAGTTCTATCCCATACTTTCTCACTACTCAATGTCCAAGGCGTTTTAATACCGATAAACCAGTTTCTTTTAGCGTTTTCTACTAAAATTCCGCAGTAATAAAAAAGTATACCTAAAGCAGGCATCATAAATTGAGTCATATTAAATCTTATGCCAATATTCCAGAAAATAGTTAAAAGATAGACATAAAACAAAAATATCATTATCAATACTATAAATCCGTCAAAATATTTTCTAAATTTTTCAATATTCTCTTTTAAGGGGTCTATTTTGGGAATTAAAATAAAAAGGAAAAATAATCCAATAGAAATAATCGGCATCAAAAACAAACCCCAGAATTTTGACATATAGCTATCTACTTCTCCTTGAATATTCCAATGTGAGGCCATTTTTTCTGGCATTTGAGGATAGATACAAATAGCGATAATAAAAGATAATGAAATTATTCCAAGAATTATAATTTTATTTTTCTTCATATATTTCAATTCTATATTCTCATTTCAAAGCGGTAGTATTTATGATTATTATATACCCCTGGTTTGCTAAGCAAGGTAAACCCTCGATTGAGATAAAAATCTACACTCTTGTATTTATAAAAAGAATAAGCGCGTAGAATGTTAAAACCTTTCTTTCTCGTGAAATCTTTGGCAAACTCAATCAGTTCTGTGCCAATACCTTCCGACCGAGAACCATTCCTGACTGCTATTGTTTCAATGTGTATTTTGTTTTCACGCTGACGCAGACCGACGATTCCAGTTATTCGTCCCTCTTTTTCTAATAAGAAGTATTCTCCATTCTTAATTTGCCGTTCTATAAACTCATCTTTATTCCAAACAAAATCAGGAATGTCTAAGTATAACAAATTAGTAATTTCCAAAATATCTTTTTTATCTTTAAGTTCGGCTTCTCTTAACTTCATGAAGCTTTGTATTTAAAAAAAACGTTTCAAATTTACCATTTTAGTAAAAATTCGTGGTATTCATCACCCCTATGGACACATTTCTTTTCTTGGCAGGTTACTGGATTCTTAACTACTATCTTGAGTATAGTAGAAAAATATCCTTTAGAGACCTGGCAATGAAGAGGGTGAAGATTGAAATTTTCAAGTCTTAGTATCGCATACCTTTTTTGCTCATCATATTCTATTGTCCTTAAACTCCCAACTGTATAGTAACGTCTCCACATTGTTGAAACTCCTTTAGCTGCTCTATCAAGCGAAACCAAAAATCTCATAAAAAACCTAAAAATTATGGACAATTTTGCATTAAACCTTCCCATTTCCTCAAATTTTTTATCATCAAAGTTAAAAAGTCTTTTAGCAACTATTAGTGTGAGAGCGTAAAATCCTACAGGATAAAAACTCATTGCTTTTATCTTCCTGTATTCTGGACAACCTAGTCCTACTATTATGTCTTCTAATTTCTTTAGCCCCTCTGCTCCTTTTTCCTTAAGAATGAATTCTTTGTGTTCTCTAATAGCAACACCTATTGTTTTTCCCTTAGTCTTCATCAACTCATCTAACTCTTTTTTTGAAATTATCTCTTTCATATTACCCCATTATATCACAAAACCCGAAAAAAAATCTCGGATTAAATAGATCTCGGAGGGACGGACGAGGTTAGAACTTGTTTTATGAATTAGATAGGGCCTTTCCTTATCAAAAATCTATTTTATCCGTAATTCCAATAAGTAATTATTTTCTGTCTACGCCTGTTTAAAGAATCTTTGGTAATCACTCCTGCTCCATTAATACAGCCACCGTCGCAAAAAAGAATATCTAATAGTTTTAATTCTGGTTTGCTGGAAAATTCTTGAAGGGTTTTTTCTACTAATTTTGGCCCGGAAATAACATCGTATTCCGGGTCTGTGAGTTTTTTAATTAAACTTGATGATTGAGCCAATCCCCCGGAAATCGGATACAACCTTGTTTCTGAACCGACAATGTCAAAAGAAGAAAGTTCATCATTCTTTTTGAAAGATATATTTTTAATTTTGAACACTTCTACTATTTCTTTATAAGTTAAAACTAATATTTCTAACTCTGGGTGATCTTCTCTGGCTTCTATTTTTTTGATAGGACAAGGACCTATAAATACTCTTTTATAATTTGGGTATTTTTTTGCAACAATTTTTGCAGTAGCTATTATAGGCGAATCAATTGGAGTTAAAAAAGAAACGAGGTGCGGATATTTATTTTTCACCAAGCGAACAATACTAGGACAAGGAGAAGTAACATATCTCTTACGAGGATGAAGTTTTCGTAAAACGTGTAGTTGCTGGTTTGTTTTAATTGCTCCTGCAGCCACTTCTACCACGTACTTAAAACCTAGTTTTCTCAACATACTGACAATCTCAGGATAAGAAAAATCAATAGGAAAAGAAGGAGCAATCATAGCCACAATTTTGCTTTTTTTATCAACAAGACTAATTAGTTCTTTTGTTTCTGGAGTTATGTTTTGCATAAAGATTAAATATTGTCCAGGAAATTGCTCCGCCAGCTAGGGCGGTTAAAAGCTGATTTATTCCCATTAATTGCAGAAAAATTTTAGGCGCCAAAGAAAGCTCAAAATAAATATTAGCGACCATAAATAAAAATAAAAACTTGGCGGTAGCGGCTAAAAAAACAGAGAAGAAATAATTTAAATACAAAAAAAGCTTTTTAAAAACCGAAATTAGTACTAGATTGGCCAACCAAATAAATGGCAAAAAATAAACCAAAAACATTGTAAGTGGTCCAAAAATTATGCCGCGGGACAAAACACCTAGGCTAGGAAAAATAATTAAAGGTAAAACAAACTTTTTTGGTAAAAAAATGGCTGTTAAAAATAAACAGGTATTAACTATAGCCCCCACCAGCCACTGCGGATGCCCTAAAGAAAAAGGGGCTGAAAAAGATAGAGAAGATAAACCGATAAAAATTAAAATTGGAATAGGTGCCGACAAACTTACAGGCAGATTAAGCGAAGAAGTTTTTTGGAACATATTTAAAATATAAATTAATAATTATTTATTTTATCAAAAAATGACAATTATTAGTATCTCATAAGGAAAAATTCAGAGTTGACACCATTTTCCTCCATTTTCCTATTTTTCAAATGAGACAATATAAAAAAGAGAGGAAAAATACCTCTCAAAAAATTGATTTAAAGAACGAAAATCATTTAAATTAAAAATTCGGTAGTCTAGATGCATCACATTTCTGCTTCATTTCTTGGATCTCGCTGTAGACCTGCTTAATGAATTCATCTTGCTTGCCTTCTATAATTAGACATAAAGACCAGTAATCTATCCAACCACCTTTCTTATAAATATAAATTCTTTTATTTTCTTCATAAGAAATCCGTAATCTGGCAATAATTGCTTCTTTGGAAATATCCAACTCTCTTAGTTTACATGCGTCTTTTTTACGAACTTTTTCCAAAAGACATTCACAATATCTGATACTCTGATATTCATCAAAAGGAACAGAAATCTCTATATCGTTAATCTTTAAAGTATAATATCTTTCTTTTCCTCTTAGGTTTTTAATTATGCAACCTTGGTGTTCGCTTAATTCACCTTTTACTCGTTCTAATAAATGCTGGAAATAATTTCCTAGATGGAGATATGGAACAAAATCTCTTCCACCTTTATAAAAATCATGCGAAACTACAACCAATTCAGACATTTCTTTCTTCACCTCTTCGTTTATTTAATTGAAAAGAGCTTTTATTACTCTTTTTTATTTGCTAATTATTTTCTATCAAAATAAGTTTTAAAAGTCAAAACCCGAGAAACAATCTTGGGATTCAATGACTCCAGCTGTAGGACTAGAACTAATAACAGCGTTAAGGATTAATTATTAATTTGAAATCCTTTGGCTCTAATTTTACCCTATCCCCTCTTTTAATTTCATTAGAAAGCAAGGCTTTAGCAAAAACATTTCCAATTTTATCCTGAATAACCCTGTTCATTTGTCTGGCCCCAAATTTAGGGTCATAACTTAGCTCTACAATTTTTTTCTTCAATTCATTAGTAATAATAAATTCAATGTCTTTTTTCGCTAAATTTTTCTTTAATTTATTCAACAGCAATCCCGAAATAGCTAAAAGATTTTCCTTAGTTAATACTTTAAATAACACCATAGCATCAAAACGGTTAATAAATTCAGGTCTAAAGATTTTTTGTTTAAACAAATAATTCAAAAGTTTCTCTTTAATATCCTCCATCTTCTTGTTATTTTTCAAAGCTTCAAGGATTACTAAATATCCAGCATTAGAAGTTGCGATTATAATTGTGTTTTTAAAACTAACTTTCTTTCCCACTCCATCAGTAACGTGTCCTTCGTCTATAACCTGTAAAAACAGGTTTAGAATATTTGGATGAGCCTTTTCTATTTCATCAAGTAAAACTAGGGAAAATGGGTCTTCTATCACTTTAGTAGTCAGCAATCCTTCTTTATTAGTAGAACCAATCAAGCGTGCTATGTCTGAAATCTCCTGAAATTCTGACATATCAAGACGAATCATTTTCTCTTCAGAACCAAAATAAATTTCAGTTAAAGCCTTGGCAGTTTCAGTTTTTCCTACTCCTGTTGGCCCTAAAAATAAAAATGCGCCCATTGGTCCCTTTCTAATAGAAATGTCGGTCCTGGCCCTTCTCAAGGCTTCTGCGACTTCTTTAACTGCTATTTCCTGATTAATAATTCTTTTATGAATTAAGTTTTCTAAATTAAGCAATTTTTCTTTTTCTTTTTCTTCAACTTCTCCAACTGGAATTTCAGTTTTTTCAGATACAATTTTTGCAACATGCTTAGGAAGAACTACCTTTTCTTTAAGCTGGGCGACATAAGACACAACATCATCTAATAAATCAATTGCTTTTTCGGGAAATGGAGCTTCAGCTAAATATTTCTCAGAAAATTTAATAATGTCGCGCAAGGCTGGATAGGAAATGAATTGTTTATACTTCATTTCTTTTTGAAAAACCAAATCCTCTAAAACAATAAGCGACTCTTCTTTTGTTATTTCTTTTACTTCAACTTTTCCAAAAAAAGATAAAATTGAAGGGTTTTGTTCAATATGCCTATGAAGCCCTTTAAAACTGGTAACAGCTATGATTCTAAATTGAGATAAATTCAAGTAAGAGCTTATTATGCTTGTTATATCAAGCGCTCCAGGTCTATCAATCCCGCCAACAAAATTATGAAAATCATTAATAACTAAAATTACATTACCAGCCGAAACAGCTTCATTAAATATTAAATTCAAAATTTCTCCAGCCTCTTGGGAATTTTGAACCTGGGTCAGTAAAAATGCCAAATCAAGCTCTATCACTCTTTTATAATTCAATTCTTTTAAAGTTTCTCCAAAAACACTTTTTTTAACCAAATCTTCAATTATAATTCTTCTTCCACTTCCCTTTTCTCCAACAAGTAAAACATTGTTTTCTTGCTCTTTAGCTAAAATTCTTTCTACTGCCTTTATTTCCTGAGAGTGGCCAATCATTTCAGCAAATGCTCCTATTCTTGCTCTTTCTGATAAATCAATAGAAAACTTGTCTAAATTAATAGTGTAGCCAGTTGCCCACTGCTTGCCCAAAGAGCCAAACTTGAGCAAGTTTTTCCATTTAAAGAATTTTCTTCTTTCAGTTAATTCATTATCCACTCTTTCCAACCAATCAACTAAATTATGAATGTCTTTTGTTTTTAAGTTGGCATTAATCAATATTTTTTTAAAAATCAGATTATTTTTTGCCAGAGAAAAGACTATATCACTAAGTTCAATTCTTTCATGATTTTTTCTTTGAGCAATTTCTAAGGCCTCTAGGATTGATGCTTTAAAGTCCTGGCCGTAGCTTTCCGTGAATCCGCTTTTATTAGCAGTTTTAATTGTTCCAAGCAATATTTTTTTAACTTCTTTCATGTTGAAAAGAGCCCTTGAAAAAACAAAGTTCAATTTAGAATTATCATTGAGCAAATAATAAAGCAAAAGAGAGGAGTTTATTTGCGAGAGTTTTTTTGTTTTAGCAAACTTAATTGAATTAAAAACTGCTCTTGATGCTTCAAATCCTAAAAATTCTGCCAGATTGTATTTTTCAGGCTCTAATAATACCTGTTTAAGACTCGTCTTTATTTTTGGTTTTTTAAGAAACTCTAAAAAACTATTTTCAATATTGGCAATTATATTGAAAGTAAGAAAAAGAATTGAAAGTCCAAGAAGTCTTCTAATCAAACCCCAAGAAAAAGTTTCGGAGAAAAATGAATAAATGAAAAATGAAAAACAAACAAAAAATAAAAACAAAAACAATTTTTTAAAAATTTTTCTATATTTAAAAAATATGTTTTTTTCCAAAACCACTGCTTTGTAAATTTCTGTCTCTTTTAAATTAAATTGAAAGTCTGATACCATGATAAATTCCTAAAATTAAAAAAACTGGCAGAATAAACCAGATTATAAAAATAAAAAAACCAGCAAATAAAATTAAAACCTCAAAAACAATACCAACCACTATTAAAACGCTTCTGGGAAGAAATCCAAGAACCCTGGAAATCAGATTTGAAAAAGCAACTTCAGCATATTTTCCAATATCAAATGCTTTTGGATAAAACCACCTATAATTCCTCCAGGGAGAAAAAAGCGTTTTAAAAAGTAGATCAACAGAAAAATAATTCAATCCAAACCTAAGATAATTACCCCATCCTTTTAAAATGCCTTTTGGAGCTTCAATAAAATACCACAAAAGATATTTTAAAAATGTGTTTTGCTTTATAATGTTAACCATTTTTCATTAATTTAATGCCAAGTCCAGAAATCTGAGCGCCACCGAAAATCAAAACTCCTGCTCCTATTGTCCAGACAATAAGGTTTAATATTAAAGGCAGGCTATCCAAGGGCAGAAGATTGCCTAACTGCTGTGATATCATTTGTGTAATTTGGTCTTGACCTGTAAGAACGCCTCCCTCGGTTGGTGTTTTAGAATTTTCAATATTAAAAGCAATAATTTGAGGAGCTGGTGATTCCCCAGTAAAGATATTATAAGTATTATAAATTGTAAAAACCATTATCGAAATACCAAACAAAAATACCAGCCAGCCGATTATTTTAGTTATATTCATAATATTGTCTGTTTCATGTTATTATTATGTGATTATTATATTTTACTGTTATTTTTTCACTCTTGCAAAACGATATTTTTTGAACTGGTCTTTAAAAAACTTGAAAGAAGAATATTTTTGTTCTTCCAGCATTTTTTCAATGTCTTTTTTCTGCTGTGGGTCAAATTCAAGATAGATAACACCATTTTTCTTTAAAAAACCTCTGGCTTGTTTGAAAAATTTTCTAATATGGATTAATCCTTTTTCTCCTGAAAAAAGAGCTTTTTTAGGCTCATAAGCTAAAACTGAATCCCCTACTTCATTTATTCTGTTTTCAGCCACATAAGGAGGATTGGCAAAAATATAATCATATCCACCATGATGAGAGGTTTTTAATCCTTCAAATAAATCTGATTGATAAACTTCATAATTCTCCTTTGGTATTTTATTTAATTTCAAATTGATTTTAATTTGCTCAATTGCTTTATTGTCAATCTCAGAAAAATCCACTTTAGAATTCTTAATGTTTTTTAAAATTGCTATTCCAATACAGCCAGAACCAGAAAAAATATCTAAAATATCAAGCTTCCCTTGTTTTTTCTTAAGGTTTTCAATTGTTTTTTTAACCCAAAATTCTGTTTCAATTCTTGGAATAAAAACTCTTTTTGATAAATCAATTTTACAGTTTAAAAAGCTTGTTTTTCCTTTTGAATACTCTTCTGGAATTTCAATTTTACCCTTGTTCAAATTCAACTGCCATAAAATATCTTCTGGTATTGGTGGAGGCTGTCTTTTTGGACTTATTCCAGGATATCGCCAAGCAGTAATTATTTTTGTTTTAGACTTATCTTTCTGATACATAAGCCAGATTTCAGTAGGATGTTTTTTTGTTCCAGCTTTCTGCATAACAGCCACAGTTGTTGGCGCAATTCCAAGTTCTTTTCTATCTGGGCTATGCAAAACTCTTTTTAATCTGCTTTCAGATAAACGATAATATCTCATTTTGTTTTTAACATGCTTTGTCCAGTAAAATCTTTCTTGTTGGGAAATAAGCTTCATAATTGTGAAATTCAACTATTTCAATAAAAATTCTGCTTCTTTAATTAATTTTTCTAGTTCTTTTGACGAAAGTTTTAATTTCTTTACAAGCTGACCTAATGGAACATTTAAAATATCCGAAGCAAGCATCATTTTATTTTCAGCAAAAATATTTTTAAAATGAGATTTAAACGAAGGAAGAATGGTAATAGGATAAAGATTATGTTTTTCTATCATATGCTCAAGCCCATGACCTTCAGGATATTTCCAGCCCAAAAGACCAACGCCATAACAATTGCAATAACTGATCGCTTCACTGGTAAACTTGGTATTTGTTACTATTATTGTTTTTGAATTCTTGAATTTAGGATTATTCGAAATATCTAAAAACCTCGCATAATTATACAAAGCTACTTTTAAATCTATCCTTGCCCCAGAAGAAGTATGGTACTTACATTCACCAATATGAAAAACCTTATCTTTTTCAGCCAAAAAATCTATTTCATATGATGAGATGCATTTACCAGCTATGATCTGATTTATTCTTACAGAAAAACCATTTTTTGAAAAAATTTCAGCAATGTATTTTTCAAAATCAAAACCACTGGGACCAAGCTTTCTCATTGCTTCTTTTAAAGAAAACTTGATTGCTGTAGCTGGAGATTCCTTTAAAAAACTTTTAACTAGCTTATATATCTCTGAAGTTTTCATTTCGGGATAAACTTGTTGCTGGATTTTTTCAGCAATTCTTTTTGCCAAACGATCTGAAGCGCCTGCTCTCTTTGAAGAACGATAAACTTTTTGAAAAGAAAAACGCTCCTGCTCCCCTTTTGAGTTAACTACGTAAACTTTTTTCATTAAATAATTTGCCCTTAAGTTTTTTTAATAAGTAAACAAATAACAAAGAAAGAAAAGCGCCAAAAACAACATCTTCAGGAAAATGAAATCCAGTGTAAATTACCGTAAACCCAACCAAAAACGCTAAGGCTAAGAAAAAAGAACTTAGCTTGTCTTTTTTTTCAATAAAAAAAGCGATAGCTAAGCCAAAAGCAAACATTGTGGTGGTAGAAGGAAAAGAAAACTGGCTCATATGCCAGGGCCCAATAACTCTTACATTAGAAAGCACCGTATATGGTCTTGGCGTTTTAAAGATAAGCTTAATTAAATTTCCAACAATATAACAAAAACCTCCGGAGAATAAAGTAAAGAATCCTGAAATATCTTTTTTAAAAACAAATAATATCCCAGGAATTACTCCCATTAAAACAAATAAAGGAATAAAAATATATAAAACAATAAAATCTAAGTATTGATTAGCCAAACCCTGGTTAATAAATAAAAACAAAGACTCATTTCCAACTAAAAGAACTACTATTAAGAAAAAAGTTAATACAGCAAGCAAAAGAAAAATAGGATTTTTTGCAAAGTTTTTCATTGTTTTTTAAAGTATAATTCAAATTTTAATATGAATCAAATATTAAATAAAAAAAGGATGGAATATCTCTAATAAAATTGTTTTAAGAGAGTCCATCCTTGAAATTGATTAAAAGTGAACTAATTCTGTGTCTCCTGTATCTTTTATCCCCTTTTTTCTTTTTCTTTCCATAGATTGCGCTATGCAATCCTGGAGTTGTTTCTATCTCTCCAATATTCTGCATTGCCTTTATGGCTTTACATTTCCATAAATCAAATTCCTCTGTGTGAATTGTTGTATATGAAGCTGGGCCCCATGGACATTCTTTTGAATTCCCATTTTTACTAATCCAGTCTTCGTACTCAAAAGCAGCAGTCCAAACAGCCATTTTAAACCTTTGAAGAACTATAGGGTCTTCAAATAGTTCTTGATGTGAATTTGGTCTAATAGCAACAACAAAAGGGATATTTTTTGCCCCTTCAGGAATAATGTTATCGTTTAACCTGTGAACAGCTCGTTTTAACCATTTTCCAAAGTTAATTTTTTGTTTCCGTGTTTCTTCCATTGTCGGTGTAAAAAATAGCACAGATCCTAAGGGAGCATTTTCTCCAGATAAGAGAATTTGCGTTGAACAGCCTACCTCTTTCAAGGCGTCAAGAGCTTCTTTGGCTCGAGTATCATTATTCCCAGCACAAAACAATACTTTCTTTTCTTTATTATTTTCCATCTTTCTTCTCCTTTTCTGTTTTTCTTTCCTTATATTAATGAAAAGAACTATAGGCCAAACATCATTGGTAAACCTCTTTTTGACCTAGCCATCTATCGCTTAAATTTAAAGCGGGAGAAGGTCAAGTCCAAAAAAGAAAAACCTCCCAGCATTTACTGAGAGGTCATAATTTTTTGATAGAATTTATTTTTTACAATTTTATTTTTACGAATTTATAATTAAAACCTCCCAGTTGTCTGTTGATAATAATGATAAACAGGACAAATAAAATTGAAAGGTTTAATATATTCATTTTCTTCAAAAATTTAACGTGTTTTTAAGATATTAAAAATAAAAAGGATTGTCAAGCTCCCGCCTGTGAATAACCTTCTTTTTTAAGCAAAGCAATCTTCTTTTCTGTACCGCCGCCAAATCCTCCTATTCTGCCGTCAGAACGAATCACTCTATGGCACGGCACTTTAGAACTTCTATTTTTGTTTAAAACATTTCCAACTGCCCTCCATGCTTTTGGATAACCACTCGCTTCAGCCACTTGCTTATAACTCATCACCCTACCTTTTGGAATACTACTAACAATACTATAAACTCTTTTTTTAAATTCAGTCATTATTTTTTATATCGTTCTAAAGCAATCTTTAAGACATGCATAGCTTGCTTTAATTTTGGAGCAGACAAAACAAAGGCAATCCTTACTTCATCTTTTCCTAATCCTTTACTTGCATAAAAGCCAGCAGCAGGAGCAAGCATTACTGTTTTATTATTATAGGAGAACTTAGTTAAAAGCCAGCGAGTAAAGTCTTCTGAATCTTTAACCGGAAGCTTAACTATTATATAAAATGCTCCTTTTGGTTTTAAGCACTGGATTCCTGGAATTTTCTGTAAACCTTCATAGACAGCATCTCTTCTTTTTTTATACTCTTTAGCAACTTTTTTAGTATATGCTTTTGAACTTAATAAAAGTGGGACTGCTGCCGTTTGCTCAACCATTGGTAAAGACAATCTTGCCTGAGCAAACTTTGTCACTCCAGCAATAATATCTTTGTTTTTTGAAGCCAAACATCCTATTCTGATACCGCAAGCACTGAATCTTTTTGAAATACTATCAAGGACCACTGCTCTGTTATGAGCTTTTTTAAAATCCATTATTGAAAAATGCTTCTGGCCATCATAAACAAACTCACGATAAACTTCATCAGCTAAGATAAAAAGATTATGCTTATTGGCAATATCAACAATCATCTGGAGTTCTTTTTTGCTATAAACAGTGCCAGTAGGATTAGAAGGATTGCAAATTAAAATTGCTTTTGTTTTTTTACTAATTTTTCTTTCAATAGATTTTTTATCAGGTAAATGGAAGCCAGTTTTTAAAAAGGTTCTAACAGGAATTAACTTCACATTTACCACCGATCCAATACCATTGTAATTTGTATAAAACGGCTCAAAGACAATAACTTCTTCTTTTGGGTCACAAATGACAGAAAGAGCAAAAAATATTGCTTCACTCCCCCCGATTGTAACAACGATCTCAGATTTATTAAAATTAATATCAAAACCTTTAAAATACTTTTTCCATGCAGACTGTACTTCAGGCATTCCATTAGAAGGAGTATATCTTATTATCTTCTCGTTAAAGTTCTTTATTTTGTTTAAAATTTGAGAAGGTGTTTTTAAATCAGGCTGACCAATATGAAGTTCGAAAACATTTAACCCTTTTTTCTTAGCAAGCTGTAAAAGTGGTACAAATTTTCTTATTGGAGATAATTGCGTATTAATTGCTCTTGATGAAATTTTAAGTGTTTTTTTGAGCATAAAACTTTTATTTATTAATTTTAAACGGCTCACCATGGCCGGGGTAAACCGTCATGCCAGGCTTTAATAAACCTGCCAATTTTTTCAATGAATCTTTTAATTTTTCAAAAGAGCCGCCAGTTAAATCAGTTCTTCCATAACCATTTTTAAAAATAGTGTCTCCGGTAAAAATCACCTTTTTGCCTAATAAACAAATTCCTCCTGGAGTATGACCGGGCGTATGAACTATCTCTAAAACAGCACTGCCTATCTTTATTTTATCTTTTTCTTCTAAAAATCTGTCAACTTTAAAGTTAACGAGTTTCTTTTCTTCTTCGTGAATTAAAACTGCAGCCCCTGTTCTTTCCTTTAGCTCGTCGCTGGCTAAAATATGATCAAAATGAGAGTGGGTATTAATAATATATTTTACCTTAGCTTTTGTTTTTTCAACTCGTGTTAAGATCTTATCTGCCTCATCTCCTGGGTCAATAATTGCCAATTCCGGTCCTGAAATAAACAAATAACAATTAGTTGCCAACTTACCCACCACAATCCTCTCAACTTTCACGGTTTATAGCTATCTGTTTATTTTTACTGAAAAAAAATATATATATAATTTCCAAAACAACTAAAGCATTAAAGGCAAACAAAGCATTAATTATTTTATCCATACTAATATATTTGATAAGTTATTATTACATTGCTTTTTATTAGATTCTCTCCCGCTTCAATCTCAGGAGCTGCACCACCAATGCCGTATGCCTCTTTCATATCGTAAAAAATAGGAGGAATTATACTTTCGTTAAAACTAGTAATTCTTCCTAATTTAACTCCTAATTCTTTTACTAACTCTTTGGCTTTTTGTTTTGCTTTATCAATAGCTTGCTCTCTGGCTTGTTTTTTTAATTCATCTTCATTATCAAATGTAAATTCTAAACTATCTACCTTATTAGCACCAGCACTAGTAGCTCCCTCGATTAAGTTTCCAACCTCTAACATATCTCTTATTTTAACTTGCAAAGACTGATTTACTTCATAACCAACTAACACACGCTCCCCAGTAGAAGGATAAGAAACTTTAGAACCATTACGCCATTCGTAACGAGGGTTTATTCTAAAGGTAGTTGTTTTTAAATCTTTATCTTCAATCCCAGAGCCCTTTAAAAACTCAATGACTTTGTTCATGGTTTCACTATTCTTTGTTAAGGCATCAACAGCAGTTTTCTCTTCTGCAACTACTGAAAAAGATATTAGAGCTAAATCAGGCTTGGCATAAACCTCACCTGTTCCAGAAACACTAATTGTATTTTGAACATCCTGGCCAATATACTTTGATTTCTTAAATTCGTTTATAGTAAGCATGGCTACAAATAAAATCAAAACAATTAAAAAGGCGCTAAATAATGCCTTTTTCTTTTTTATGTCCGGGTGTTTAATATTGTCAGTATCCATATATTAATATATTAATAATTTTTAAATTTATCTAAAAAAACGACTTTTTTATTTATGGATTAATTATACCATTTCTTTAAAATAACAAAATATCATTGACAAAATTCAATAATAATGTTATAATCAAACTACAATAATGAACTTTTCTTCTTTTTCGAGCTCGCAATTTAATCTTAATCAGTACTTTTTAAAAATCACTTTAGGTTGCGGGTTCAAAAAAGAAGAAAGTAATTAATCAAAACGGCCTTAAAAGGGCTGTTTTTGACTACCACTTTATTAAAAATTCATGATGATTATCACCTAAAAAGGGGCATTTTGTTTCTTTGTACTTAGTATTTTTATTGACAACCATTTTAACCACATTGCCAAAATAGCCTTCAAGCATCCGGCAGTGAGACGGATATACCTGAAAATCTTTGACTTCTATAATGGTATATTTTTCTTTCTCGTTAAGCTCTGTTATTTTTAAATTTCCAACAGTATAATATTTTCTGCACATTTCTGGCGCTTTCTGAGCTATTACTTTCATAGAAACAAAATATTTAGTAAAAAGCTTTATTATTAATGAAACTTTTGACTGATAAACGCCAATTTCTCTAAGCTTTTCATCGTCATAATTAAACAATTCTTTAATAACCAATAAGGTCGTGGCTTCCAACCCTATTGGATAAAAACTCATTGGCCTTATGTTTTTATATTCCACAGGGTAACCTAATTCCTTCATTCTTTCTTCTATCTTTTTTAAAGCTTTCTCCCCTTTTTCTTCAACAACAAACTGAATATGGCTTTTAGGAGCAATTCCTCTTACCTCTCCCTTTATTTTCATTAATTCATCAACTATTTCTTTTGTGATTATTTCTTTCATTTAAATATTAAAAAGCGTTGGGTGTGCTTTTGTTTTATTTGGATAATTATCAATTTGAGAAAGTAAATCTCTGTTCGAAAGTTCCCATAGTGTTTTTGCAGCTAAAAAAATATTAAGAAAAGATTTATGATCTTTTACCTTTTGAAGCTCGCACTCACCTTTTAAACTATCCCAGACATGTCTGCAATATCTTTTTCCGCCTTTTACATCTATTTCGCCCAGCTTATTTCTTCTTTTTGCTCCGCAAACTTTACATCTTTGATACTGGTCAATTCTTAAAATCCAGTGAGTCTTCGCCTTTTTCTTATTTTTTTCATTATATGCATTAAAATAGGCTGCGGTTTGAATAAAATGATCATTCCATATTTCTTTACTGGTTTTTAAATCTAAAATTCCTAATTTATTATTAAGTTCTGCTAAAATATCAAATGTTCCAGCATAAATATTCTGTTTACTAAAAACCCTTTTCTCAATACTCAAAGGTTTAACCTTATTAGCGCTTAACCAGTCTAAAAAAGCCTCTATTGAAGGACGGATATTGGGTTTAATCTCAGGATTCTTTTTTAAAAGTATTTTCTCAATTGTTTCGTGAATAAGAATTCCCCACTCAGTAATTTTCTTTCTTTTTCTTTGCATTGCAATAAAGCTCGGCTGATTAGCCAACCATATTTCAAGCCCAGGCTTTGCAATAATATTACAAATTGAGGTTACTCTTGGATACCACAATCCATCAATTTCATATCCATTCTTTTGTTTAAAAAGTTTAGGACTCATATTTAAAATTTTATCAAAAAACCGCCGAATTAACCAATCTGACGATTTTAAAAAATAATCTTTTTATTCGCCAGTTAATTGACCACAAGCAGCTTTAATATCATGGCCAAAACTATATCTTTGACCCACTTTAACTCCTGCCTTTTCTAGAATCTCTTTAAACTTTTTAATTCTTGAAGAGCTGGATGCTTTAAAATCTCCTGTTGGGTTGTAGGCAATCAAATTAACAAAGTAAAGCGGTTTTTTCATTATCTTAGCTAGTTTTTTAGCATGTTCATCTTTATCGTTAATACCCTTCATCATTACATATTCAAACATTACCTTACGCCTGGTCTTAAGTATATAACTATCAACTGCCTTAAGAATTTTTAAAAGTGGATAATTCCTAACCATTGGCATGATTTTTAAACGCAGGCTGTCATCTGCTGCCTGCAAAGAAACAGCTAAATTTATTCTAAGACTTTCATTGCTTAATTTTTTAATTCCATCAATAATTCCAGCAGTTGAAATTGAAAAACTTCTTGCTCCTAAATTAAAACCTTGTTTGTCGTTTAAAATCCTTATTGCTTCAATAACATTTTTATAGTTTAAAAAAGGCTCGCCCATTCCCATAAAAACAATATTTGTAATCTTTTCTTTTTTCTTTTTTAAATACCTAGCAAAAAACAAAACCTGATTTACAATTTCATGCGTCTTTAAATTTCTTTTAAAACCCATTCTCCCTGTAGCGCAAAAAACACAACCTAAAGCACAACCAACCTGAGAAGAAACGCAGACTGTATTTCTCTTATCCTTGTGTTTCATTAAAACAGATTCAATTTTTAAACCATCACTCAATTCAATTAAGATTTTAGTAGTCTTTTTATTTTTAGAAACAAAAGTTTTGGCTTTAACTTCTAAAGAACATTTTTTGTTTAGCTTCTCTCTTAAAAGTGGCGAGAATGATGTGGCTTGATTCCAATTTTCTATCAAATTAAAAAAAAAAAATCTTTTTGCTTGTTTTAAACGATAGCTTGGCTGAGATTTTAAAACTTTTTTAACGCAAGAAAAATCCATTATTTAGCACTATCAAATTTGTTAACGTTTTATTTCAAAATTATTAAATTCCCCTTTATACTCCTGCCAATCAACTTTTAAATTTAAAACTTTGGCAAAAAATGATCCTTTTTTAGTCCAATTGACTATTTTCTCTACTTTGTCTTTCTCTCCTTCAAAAACAGCTTCAACTTTACCATCGTCTAGGTTTCTAATCCAGCCTGAAACTCCAAACTTTTGTGCTTGCTTAATAGCGTTTTGTCTAAAATATACTCCCTGTACTCTGCCTGAAACAATAATGTGAGCCCTGATTTTTTCTCTCATGCATTAAAAACTACGTAAGCTTTTCAATATCGCATAAAGAATCAATCCAATAAACGCTACCCCAAGAAGAATAGTTAAAAGATTAAAGGTTATTAAGTCAAGAATATTAATAATTGCATCCAACATATTTTAATTTTAGTAAATTACAGTAATTTTATTTGCCGAAAAACCTTAACAATTTCTAATGATTTTTTCTTTCCTTTTACTGTTAAGGAAAAAATTGTTTTAGGTTTTCCCTTAACTAATCCTTTTTTTCTTAAATCTCTTAAGGGTCTGTCTAATTTTCTACTGTCAGGCCATTTAGGGTGTTTTGAAAAAGCAAAAGTTTTTGGAAACAGCCTAAAACATTCACTTACTAAACCTTCAAAACCACACTCTCTACCTTTGCGCTTTATTGAGTGTATTGCAAAAATAATCAAATCATTAATTGCAATCTTGACATAGAGCTCTTCATCAAAAGAAATATTCTTTTTCATAAATGATTACTCTATTTTCATAATTACATTTCTCTTCTAATTTGTAAACTGTTTCTAAATTGCTATCTGCCTTTTTTAGCTCGTTTTTTTTAAAGCTTATATCTTAATTCAATAAAGTCGCCTCGTATTTTTAATCATATAATATTTATAGTTTTGTGGGCTCGATAGGAATTGAACCTATGACCTTACGGATGTGAACCGTACGCTCTACCACTGAGCCACGAGCCCAAATCATTTTCAATATTAATAAATTTTATAAAGAACATAAATGTTGGTATTGGTTTTAAAAAAAATGGTGTGTACACCAAATGTGCTTCACACCAAAGGAGATAATATTTTAATAAGAGGCTCATTTTCTTTCAGAAAATTTCTAATTCCATAATCGTCATCAATAAAACATTTGACCTTTTCTGCTTGTATGACTTGTAGCTTTCGGAGGCTTCTATTTATAAAACCCACGCACCTTATTTTGTTATAAGGCACTTTATATTTCCTTAACCATAATTTTGAGAATTTCATGAAACATCTAGGTCTTGATGAAATTATTATGATTTTACCACCAGACTTTCTGAATTTTCTAATTATGTCAAGCATTGGTTTATTTGGTGGCAACATTATTAAAAGTGGCGCCAGAAATCCAAGGCCCCACCAAGGTAATCTACGTATTCTGAAAGTTAAAGTATTGTCTAAATCAAGCCCCAGAACGTCTATTTCAGAACTTATTCTCAATTTTTATCCCTCTTTATAAAAAATGTTCTAATTGATTTTACAACAAATTAAATACAAAGTAAAATAGCTTAAAGAGTATGCGTATTTTTGAATTTCACTTTAATCCCAAATTAAAAGAAGATTTAATTCTTGATAGTTTTTGTTATGAACCGGAAAAAGCTTATGAGAAAAAGTTGGGAGATTTATATATAGTAGGGCTTTTAAAAAATACACTACCTCAAAACAAGCGTTTATTGAAAAGATTAGCAGAAATTATAAAAGAAAAATACTACAGCTCAAGAACTGACAGCGCTGAAAGGGCTCTAAAATCCAGCCTAAAAGAAGCTAATAAGTTTCTGGATAGTATATCTAAATCAGGAGATGTCAGCTGGCTGGGAAACCTGGACTTCTTCATTCTTTCAATCAAAGATTCAAAACTTAACTTTGCCAAGGTTGGAGATATTAAACCAATTTTAATCAGGGCAGGACAAATAACAGACATTGATAAAAAAGTTCAGATTGAAGATTTAGAACCATATCCTTTAAAGGTTTTTTCCAATATTGTTTCTGGTAAGTTAGCTGAAAAAGATCTTGTTGTTATTTTAACTCAAGATATTTTTGAATTTTTCAAACAAGAAAAAACATTAACAAAGATAGCTAAATTAGAGTTTTTTGATCATAAGCAATTCAAAAAAATCCTAAATGGTCAAAAGAAAAACTTAAATGAAATCAGTGGTATTTTCTTGTTAATACAATTTATCAAGGAAACCTTCGTTGGAAAAAAACAAACAATATCTGAAAAGAACTTAGAAAAGTTTTCTTTAAAAAAGATATTTGCTCCTGTATTAAAGATTTTCAAAAAACTGCCAAAAAAGCCATTTAATATTAAAATCGCAACTAAAAAAAAGAAAAGGGGGTTAAAAGGCATAAAAATTCCAAGAATCAAGTTCAGGGTACCAAAGTTTAACATAGGAATTTTCAAAAAAACTTTTTCTTTGTCAAAACTAAAAAAAACAAAGGGGGGGAAGAATCTATTAAACCAGAATTTAATTTTAATCTCAGGATTAATAATTCTTTTAGTTTTTGGGTTTGCTTTTTCAAAGTTTGAACAGAATAGAAAGATAAAAATTTACAGCAAGCAACTAGAAGAAATTCAGGAAAAACTACAACTCTCAGAAAGCTTTCTCCTTTTAAAAGATACAAGCCCAGAAGCTTTTCAAGAATCAAACCTTCTTTTAGAAGAAAGCTGGAATAAAATCCTGCTCATAACAAAAGATTTATCTCTATTGCCAAAAGATTTTACAAATCAAATTCTTGAATTAAAAAACGAAATTTCAAGCAAGCTTTTAGAACTAAATAAATTAGAACAAATTGAAAATCCTGAACTTGTGTTTGAATTTAACAAATTGGACTTTGTACCATATAATCTTTTAGTTAATGATGATAATATATATTTTTTCAGCCCCTATCTAAAAAATATATATGATTTCAATGCAAAAAGAATTATTGAAATCAATAAAGTCATAAACTCAGCCATCAGGCTTAATAATTCAGCCCTGTTTTTTTCAAGACCAGACAAACTCATAATTTTGAAAAATAATGAAATTTTTGAATCAGAAATTCAAATACCTTATCAAGATTTTGAATTCAGTGACTTAGCTTCTTTTCACAATAATCTTTATTTTATTGATAAAAAAATAGGGCAGATTATAAAATATGGTTTTTTAAATAATTTTGAATGGGATAAACCTGTTTCTTGGTTAAATCAAAAAGAAGAAGGTGCTATTGGAGCCAACTCAATGGCTATTGATTCCTCTGTTTGGATCCTAAAAAATAACTTAATTTACAAATATTACAAGGGCGAGTTTCAAAAAGAGCTTGAAATTAATATTTTTCCAAACCCAAAAGATCTTGTAAAAATATATACTTCATCTAACCTCCCCTATTTATATATTTTAGAACCTGTTCAGAAAAGACTTGTTATTATTAATAAAAACGGCCAAATAATAAAACAATTTCAGAGTGAAAAATTTGATAGCTTGCTTGATTTTGCGGTTTCTGAAAATGGAAAAACAATTTATTTTTTAAACGGATTGAAAGTATATAAAATAGAACCTTAATTGATTGTTTTTATATAAAAAAAAGAGAGATTTTATTTTCCTCTTTTATGCTTTGTCCCTTATGTGGGCATTTTTCATCATTTCTTCTGTAATCCCTGTAATTTTCATTAATCTTGCTATTACTGCATCTAAAAATATTGCAGTAATAATTTCAAAAAAAGTTCCTAGTGGAGCTACCTCTGGTTGCTTCACTAGTTGACTTGCAAGATAACTTCGAGTCTTCTGTTGTTTACGTCTTTCTATGACTGCATTCTTTTCCGGCAAACATATAACTATGTCAGCGTATTCTTTGGCTAAAATTGATGCTGCATCATAAGTAATTAAAATAACTTTAACGCCAGGGATTTTTTCTTTTTTTAAAGTCTCACAACGAGCCACATTTGTGTCAGTTGTGCCAGATCCAGAAACCACTATTATCAAATCTCCCTCAAAGATTGCAGGAGTGGTAAACCCAACTTGCCCACTGACATAAGCAATAATATCCATATGGACTAATCGCAAAAGAAAGGGCCAGAGGGCCAGAAGTGCTGAACGACCCTCAGCAATACCCACCACCTTTTTTCTAGCTTTACGCACATCTAAGATGGTGGCTATTAATTTATACACTTCCTGTTGCGACTCTTTTATAATCTCTACGCCAACCTTAGCCATATCAATCAATTCTGACATTGATGCCACAATTTGCAAAATTTCCTCTTGATTTTGTTCTTCCATAATATCTACAATCCTTCACCTCACAATGATGTAAGGAGCTGCCTTCTTCTTAACAAACATTCTTGAAGTAATCAAATAGCCCTGCTTTAATAAATTCTAGTACTATGATATAACTACAAAATATTCTAAAATTATGCATCTAATACCTCTTAAACGAAAAATCTCAAGAATTGAAATAGTTCAAGAAGAAATGACGAAATTGCTACCGAAAAAGATTATAAAAGTCTTAGAGATTTTGGCTCCAACAAGAAACATAATTATAAAAGGAGGTTTTGCTAAAACAATTTTAGGCCAGATTCTTAAAAATGAAAAAAAGATTGAAAAAAACAGAGCCCTGGATAATGCGTGGGAAAAACCTCTTGATATTGATTTAATTCTTACATTTATTGGAACAAAGAAAAAAAATCTGCCCTTTTTAAATGAAAAAGTTATAGAATTAAAAGAAAAACTGCAAAGAACAGGATTTGAATTGAGCGGCCGTGATATAGAACTGATAAAAGGTGTTTCGAATAATGAAGGAACTATTCGGAAAATCCTGGAAACAAGAGAAATGACTATGAATGAAGTAATACTGGTGCCAGAAGAAAAACAATGGTTTCTTTATCATACCGATGAAGCGCACAGAGACACTATAAATTCAGTTGCAATGCTCACAGTTAACAATCCCCCTACAGTACGCTATGACTACGGCAGACTCATAACAAGCCCTTATGGAACAATCAGATTGCTCAGGTTCTTTATTGAAGAAAAAGTAGAAACCATTTATCTTCCGCGCTGGTGGATAGAAAGAAACAATGAAGAAGCTGAAAAAATAAGCAGACCTAAATTATCCAGCTATGGCTTAATCCTAGCTGAAAGATATGCCGAATTCCCCAAACTTCAGACAAAACTCATAAAAATACTCAACGAGTTTGAATTAACAAACGCAAGCGACTTTAACGAGTATAAAAAAGAGCAGGAAATATTATTTCAAAAATACAGCGGTAAAAAATTCGAACTGGTAAAAGAAACATCTTTTAAGCAGCTTCAAACCGCCCTATTAAAGAAACAGGAGCGGCAGACCGACAGAAGAAGGGAAAGAAAAAAACTACGCACAGTCTGTTCTCACTTTGTGGAATCTTTTATCTGTACCCACTGTCACAAAGAGTGCAAAATCAAGCATTGTGCAAAATGCAATAAAGTTGAAATAATTCCTAAAGAAACTAAAATAGCGGCCCACCTTTATTATGTTTTCTGTAACGAAACATTTATTAAGTCAGACCGCTATTGGGATAAACAGGGTTTTTACCCTGAATTTCCAGATAAAGTTGGCTAAGAGTTCTACTTTAACTCTACTTTGGCGCCAGCTGCTTCAAATTTCTTTTTCATCTCTTCTGCTTCTTCTTTTTTAACATTTTCTTTTATCACCTGTTCTCCTGAAGCTGTAGCATCTACTATATCTTTGGAATCTTTTAACCCCTTCTGAGTAATATCTCTAACTGCTTTAATGACCTCAATCTTTTTATCACCAACAGCAGTTAAAACAATGTTGAAGCTTGATTTTTCATCAGCAGGTGCAGCAGCCCCTTGCGCTGCAGCTGGAGCAGCAGCTACCATCTGAGGAGCAGCTGAAACACCGAATTTCTTTTCAAGGATTTTAACAAGCTCTGCCAATTCCAAAACGCTCATTTTTTCAATTTCCTCTACTAATTTCTTGAATTTTGCAGGAACCTTAACTTTTTCTTCCGGAGATTGTGGAGGAGTAGTCGTAGTACCAGTCATATCTTTCCTCTCTTTTAAAGTAGTAGATCTACTGGAAGTAGAATTAGTTGTAGTAGTAGCTTTCTCTTTTTTTTCTTCTTGTTTTTGTTCTTCAGCCATATTTTTTAATTATTTTTTAATTGCACTTAATACGCAAACTAGACCTTTTAAATTACCTTCTAAAACTCTAACAAAATTAGATACTGGCGCTAATATACTTCCAGTTAATCTTGCCAAGAGCTCTTGTCTTGAAGGAAGTTGAGCCAAAGATATGAAATCTTGGGCTGGCTTAAATTCATTTTCAAAAAATCCTCCTAAAATTTTTAAACTAGGGTTCTTTTGGGAAAACTGATAAACTGCTTTAGCAGGAGAAATCTCATCTTCATAACCAAAAACCATACCGACTTCACCCTTTAATTCATTTATATCTGCCTTTAGTCCTGAATCTTTTAATGCCAAGCTAATCAATGTCTTTTTAGCTACTTTTAACTGACCGTTAATTTGTTTTAAACTCTTTCGTAAATCAAACATATCCCCTACTTTTAAACCAGCAAAGTCAATAAAAACTATTGTTTTCTGCTTAGCAATTTTTTCCTTTAAATCCTCAATAATTTTTTTCTTTTGTTCTTTTGTTTTTGCCATTTTTTTTAACCTATTAACGTAAAAATCTGTGCCTAAACCACAGACTGAATAAAACTTATTCTCTTTTTTCCTCGGCAGGACTTAAATGCCTGCTGTCTGTGGATAATATCGTTAAGTATAGTAACTTTCTGATTTCCTGTCAACCTTTATTTTAAGTATTTGGCTTTTGCAATATTGTGTTTTTCTAGGGTCTCACTAAAAATGGTTTCACCCTCAAGAGTAGAAAGATAATACCAATAATCACTATTTTCAGGGTATATTGCCGCTTCAATGCTTTCTAGTCCGGGATTAGATATTGGGCCTAAAGGCAAACCCCGATATTTATATGTATTGTATAAAGAATCAATTTCAGTTTCTTGCTTTGAGATCCTAACGCTTTTTTTACCAGTAATATATGTGATAGTAGCATCAACCTGCAGACCTATTCCAGCGCTTAGCCTTTTCCATAAAACACCAGAAACTATTTTCTTATCCTCTAAGGTTTTAACTTCTTTTTCAATTAAAGATGCCATTGTTATTATTTCAAATATTGATTTGCCTTGTTTTTGAATCTCTTTTTTTAATTCTTCTGTTAACTTCTTATTAAAATTAGCAAGCATTTTCCTGACAATCTCTTCTAATTCTGCACCTAGAACTATTTCATAAGTGTCCGGGAAAAGATAACCTTCTAAACTAATGTTTTTAGGTTTGTTTTTTAAAAAATCATAATCCAAGCTAAAATCTTTTGGTTTTGGTAAATCAGTGTTCACTGAATAATTAATTAAGGGAAAACCAACTAATTCAAAAAGTTCTTCTGCTTGAAACATTCCCTGGTTTTCAAAATACCAACCAATATCTCTTAAGTTCCATCCTTCAGGGATTGTTATTGTAGTCTTAGCCGTATCACCAGAAATAATCTTATCTCCAATTTCTTTAATACTCATTGAAGGATTTAGAAAATACTGACCTGCCTGAAGTTCATTCTGACTCATTCTTAAAAACACATAAAGGCCAAGGAAAAGCTTGTTTTTTATTATCTCATCTTTTTCTAGATTATAGGCTATTTCAAAAAGGTTCTGGCCTCTTTCAACTAAAAAAAGATTGTTTTCACTATCAGCAGAGTTTCTAGAAAGATAAATCCCCCATGCAAAAACCAATAGAATAAAAAAAAGAAAACAAATTATTATTTTTTTTGCCATATTGTCTTATTTATCATTTGTGATAAGAGGTACAAATACAAATCCAGGATGTTCAACTTCTTCAAAATCAGTTTCAGAATTTTTAGTAAACACCCAAATTGAAGTTTTTATTGGAGTTACAATTCTGCCACCTATTTTAAGTTGTTTTTTCCAAGCCAAAGGTATTTTTAAAGCTGAAGCAGAAGCTAATATTCTGTCGAAAGGTGCTTCTTTATCACAACCCTTAGAACCATCAGCGCAAATAAATTCAGCAATTCCTTTTTTAACAAAATTATATTTAGAGGTATTTTTCTCACCAAAATCTCTTAATTCTTTCACAAGCTCAATAGCAACAACCTTTCCCTCTTCACCTACTATTTCAGAAAGCAAAGCTGTTGTCCAGCCCGAGCCAGAACCAACATCTAATATCTTATGGCCTTTTTCTGGCTGAAGCTGTTCCAACATAAAAGCAACAACTAATGGCTGAGAAATTGTCTGACCATAGCCAATTGGCAAAGCTTGATTTAATTCAGCTAAGTTTTCAGAATCTTCAGGCATAAAATCAATTCTTTTGATTTTTTTAAATGCCTTAATGATTCTTGGAGTTTTAAGCCATCCTTTTTTAATTAAATCATCAATTAGAGCCATCTAATTATCAGAATATAATGAAGATTTTTTAATAAGGATTTTATAAATGTTTTCAATAAAATCTCCTCCAGCATAACCAACAATAAAGCTTAGAGCCGGACTAAATGTACCTTCTAAACTAAAACCAACGCTTTGCACTGCATAAGCTGATGCAAATCCAATCATTCCAGAAATTACTACTGTGCCTAAAAAGTATTCTACCTTAAAGGGCACGTTTTTATATGAAAATTGGTGTTTAATAAAGCCAACTAATCCCCTAATCACTCCTCCTAAAAACCCTGCGCCCAAGATTAAATAAGTCATATATTGTTATAAAATTAATTAATTATTCTAATCTTCTTAATGCTTCTACTGGTTTTAATTTTGCAGCTTGTCTGGCTGGGAAAAACCCTGCTAAGCAACCAATTAAAAAAGAAAAAACTAAACCAAAAACAATCAAGCCAATACTCACAGATGCTTTAAAGTAGAACATAGGGTGAACTTGTCCATACATTTCAATTAATCTGGCGAAACCAACGCCCAACAATGTACCCCCTATTCCTCCAGTAAAACCAATAATTGCAGATTCAAATAAGAAAATAGATAGTACGGCTACATTCTTAGCACCAACAGCCTTCATGATTCCTATTTCTTTAGTTCTTTCTCTGACTGAAGTAAACATTGTATTTGTTATTCCAATACCTCCAACAATAATAGCAATACTGGCAAAGGCTACTATAGCTAATTGAATAACACCTAATATATTGCCTGCGATATCGCCAATAGCATCAGAAGTAATAACGCTAAAATCAGCATCATCAGTGCCAGCTCTTCTTTTTCTTGTTTTTTGAAGATTCTCTTTAATGTTTTCAGCTGTTTCATCTAATGGAGCACCCTCTTCAATCTTTACCATAGCTATTTGAGCGCTTCCTCTTTTTTCTCCAGTCAAACTCTGATAAATAGGCATATCAATATATACTCCACTATCATCAGTTTTATTACCTAGAGAATTTAATATTCCTACTATTTTAAAAGTTCTGCCTTTAATTATTGCTTCTGAATTAATCTCAATATCCCGTTCAAATATTTCATAAGCTACTTGCTGGCCCGCAACAATCTCTCTCTTGCCCGCAATAGGCCAACTACCTTCAGCCAAACTCCATCCTTGATAATTCCTTAAAATCTCCAAGCTTTCTTCCCAGGAAATACCCATTAAAATAACCTGCTTGCTCTCTTCTTCATATCTCATAATACCGGCTGTATAAGAAGTAGTAAGAACCTTCTCTACTCCCTCTGTTTTTTTAATGGCATCAATATCTTCTTTTTGCAATTTTTCACCTCCCATCATTGCTATTAAAGGATTAGAAATATCACCAGGCATAACAAAAATCATTTCTCCTCCTAAAGACCTTAATTGTTGTGTAATGCTAGCTTTTATGCCTTCAGATAAAGACAATAAACTAATAATTAAAAACACTCCTATAATAATACCAAAAATAGTAAGCCAGCTTCTTAAGGTTCTTGTTCTAAGATTTCTTGCGGCAATATAGAAATATTCTTTTATTTCTTCCATAAAAATTTGGATCCTTTTTGATGATTAATAATAGTCTCACCGTCTTTAATATAAAATATCTCCTCGCTATAATTAGCAATATTAGGATCATGAGTTACAACAATAATAGTTTTCTTTTCTTCTTTATGAAATTGTTTTAAAAGCTGCATAATTTTCTTGCCAGTCACTGAATCCAAATTACCTGTTGGTTCATCGGCAATAACAAGTTCTGGGTTATTAGCAAAAGCCCTGGCTATAGCTACTCTCTGTCTTTCACCGCCTGAAAGTTCAGCTGGCTGATGATTAATTCTTTTTTCCAAACCAACTGAGATTAAAAGCTTTTTTGCCTTTTTTTTCCTTTGTTCTAATAATTTACCCTGAAAAATCATTGGCAGCATTACATTCTCAAGAGCCGTTAAATGTGGCATTAAATTAAATGTTTGAAACACAAAACCAATAGTTTTTCCCCTAAGCTGAGAAAGTTGATCTTCTGTTAATTTTGAAACATCTTTTCCATTTAAAACAACTTTTCCTTTAGTTGGAATGTCCAAGCAGCCTATCATGTTTAAAAGAGTTGATTTACCAGAACCTGATGGTCCCATAATACTTACAAAATCGCCTCGAGTTATATCGAGGCTTATTCCTTTTAAGGCTATTAGTTCTACTTTTCCCAACTGATAAATCTTCCAAACATTTTCTAATTTAACTATTGGCTCTGACATTTAAGGTAAAATAACTTGATCACCTTGTTCAAGTCCGGAAATAACTTCTATAACATCATTGGTACCCTTAAGTCCAATTTCTATTTCACGTTCTGTAATAGTTTTATTTTCTAAAACTTGAACCATTGTTTTTCCATTCTTCTTTTTAGCTGCTTTTTTCGGAACAGTTAATACGTTTTCTTTAAAATCAGTTCTAATAATTAAATCAGCAGTCATTCCAGGTTTTACGTCTTCAGGTAAATCATCCAAAGAAACGGAAACCTTGTAATAAACCACTCCGTCTATTATTTCTTCAGCAGGGTCAATTGAAATTACTTTTCCTGTTAAAGTTTGTTCTGGAAAAGCAATTAAAGTAATATTTACCGGATTACCAACATTCATTTTTGCCACATCCTCTTCATAAATATCTACCTCTATACTAAAAGGATCTGAAGGAAGAATAGTTATCACAGCATCTTTTAATGCTGATTGCACTAATTCCCCTACTCTTTTACCAATTTTAATAATTTGTCCACCAACGGGTGCATTTAATATTGTGTCTTCAATCTGATTTTGTAAAAGCCAAACCTTAGCTTTGGCTTGTTTAACCTGAGCTTGGTGCAAATCAACATCTTCCTGTCTTGGAGAAGCAGTTAGCTCTGCTAAATCATCTTGAGCTGCTTTTAAACTGCCCTGGGCTGTGTCAATATTAGCAGAATAAGTATTAATATTAACACTATTGTCTAATTCGGTTGAAGAAATGGTTTGCTGAGAATTAACAACATTTGTTAGAGCTGTATTAATATATCCTCTCTGAGCGTCTAAAGAAGATTTATTATCAGAAGAAACAATGTTTTTATAATTAACTGTTTCACAGGTATCTCTTATAACTTTTAAGGCATCAGAAATGTCGTTTAGCGTTTGTTCCATTTGATATAAAGCGTTGTCAATATCTTGATTTGTTTCAGTATCTCTAGCTGTGTTTATGTATAACTCAACTTCATTTAAAGCATTTTGCATTTTATCTTTATTCTCTCTAACATTAATTGATTCCTGATTAGTGGAAGTAAAGTATGTTCTTTGAACTAAACTTACCACATTAAAACTGTTTGATGCTTTTAAATACGAATCATCTAAAACATTTAAGGCGTCTTCATAAGCAGATTCTAAATCTTTTTGTCCCTGGGCCTTGACGTCTTCTAGAGATTGACTAGCCGTATCAAGTGCAACCTGGGCATTATTAACAACAGTTTGTTTAATTTGAACTTCTTGGGGAGTTGCACCAGCAATCAATTTATCAAGTTGAGCTTGATAGAGTTGCAAGCTTGCTTGGGCCTCGCTTAACTGAATATTTAACTGAGCATTTTCTAGCTTTGCTAAAACATCTTTTTCCTTAATCTTTTCACCCACACTGACATAAATCTTTTCGAGTATGCCTGAAACTTTAAAGCCAAGCTCAATTTGTTCTCCCTTTTTAACCTGACCAGTTTCTGAAATTTCCTCAATAACATTTGCAATTTTGGCTTCAGCAAAAATAAAATCATCCTCTGTTTTTTTAAAAATGATTCTGTAAGCAAGAATTGTCAACAAAGAAATAATAACTATAATTCCAATGATTTTTTTCTTCTCCATATTAATTATTCTATCATATTCTAGGGCTGTGGAAAATTGATTTTCTAAATTTGACAAATTGTTTTACAATATACTAATCGCTCCTGAACAAACTTAACTTATCCAATCAAAGGTCGAAACTAATTGTTTTCGTTTTAAAAAATAAACTGTTAAAAATTATGGTAGACATACTTACTTTACTTAAAACATCTGAAATGAAGTGGATTATTACTCTAATTACAATTGATGTATTGCTAGGAATTATTGCTGCCCTGGTAAAAAAAGATTTTCGTTTAGGAAAAGTAGCTGATTTTATGTTCAAACCTGTTTTAGCTTATATTTTAGGTTTTGGAATTTTAATGCTGATCCCAACAGCAATTCCATCTTTAGCCAAAGTAAGCCAATTCTCATATATACTTGTGCTCTTGGCTTTGGCTGGATCAATTTTAAATAATCTATCAAGATTAGGACTAAAACTGCCGTCTTATCTAAAGAAATAAAAGTTCTGAAACGAACAAAAAAACATGCTGTATTTTCAGTATGTTTTTTTGTTAAATCTAAGATTAACGTTTTTTGGAAAGAATCCTGTGCCAATCTGAATAATCAGAAATTCCCTGAAAAATTACTCCGCCTAAAAATCCATAGAATAATTGGTTTGCTAATGGAGAAATCTCATAAAGTAGAACAACCGTCAGCATAACAAAACCCATTATCCAATGATGAACATGAAACTTAAACTTCCCAATGCCTAAAATCACAGAGTTAAGCTTTCCAGATAAAAAATGTGCCAATAAATAACCAAAAAGTCCTCCAAAAAAAACTTTCAAAGACAATAATGCCACAGGAAGACCTAATAAGAATTTTGGTAATTTAATTTTTGTTTTTTTAATGGTCATATTTTAGCAGGGGCGGAGGGACTTGAACCCCCAGTATTCTTCTTTTGGAGAGAAGTGGTTTGCCAGTTAACCGACGCCCCCTCCTAGCCATAATATTATCTTATTTCTTCTCTTCATTCCAGTCTATCCTTGTTCCATCTCTTTGAGCGTTTTTGAAATCAAATCCTTGAGGGTATCTTTTTTTAAGCTTTTTAATGTTTTCTTCTAAAACTTCTTCGAAATCCCAATCAAAAAAATTACAAATCATTGCAATATACCACAATGTATCTCCAAGATTTTCTTTTATACCATCTGTCTGATCATTATTATGAGAAAATGTTTTTTTAATACAACCAGCAAGATCTCCTGCTTCACCTGTAATACCTAAACCCCAGGTCAGTATTTCTTTTTCCCTGTTCTTAAATTTTTGGGCAGTTGCTTTGCAAAGCTTTTGGTATTCTTTTAAATTCATAAGAATTATCTTTTTGATTCTTTGTCTAAAGTGTATTTACGACACCGCTTGCAGAATTTTTTCAATTTAAAATCTTTTCCACTGTATCTTTTCACCTTTTCGTATTCGTTCAGCCATAACAAGCTCGTCATGAATTCCATCAATAAGCTGGTAGTTTTTTGCTTCTTCTAAACTCACCCATGCATACTGATCCAACTCATCTTCTTGAAGCTTAATGTCGCCTGAAATATAATCTGCCATACAAGAAATTACGAGAGATGGACTTCCGTCAGCGTGAACCGTTGCCAGACTTGTCACATATTCAATATTATCAACTTCAATCCCTACTTCTTCTTTAAGTTCTCTTCGTAATGTACGCTCCAGAACATTATACCAGTAATGCTTCGTGTCTTTGGGTAATTGTAAATAATCACTTGTCTCCATCTTTCCGCCTGGTACTGTCCACATTCCTGGAAACCTCCTTTTCTTTGGCGATCTTCTGGTAATTAAATATTTTCCATCTTTTACAATAATAGCTGTAATTGCGACTTCGTGAAGATAGTGATTTTTGTCCATAGTATACTTACTTCTTCGCCTCTTTATGTAATGTATGCTTTCTACACCACTTGCAGAATTTTTTCAATTCTAATTTAGCTTTAACTTCAGTAAACATTTTTTTGGATTTCGGTGTATGATAATTAACCCTTTTACATTCTTCACACTTCATTTTTACGAATGGATTTTTCTTTTTTGCCATACTTATAATCTTTGAATTAATTATGAGCCTGAGAGCGGAGTTGCACCGCTGACCTCGTCTTTACCAAAGACGTGCTCTAACTAGCTGAGCTACCCAGGCAGTGCTAGTGGGTGGTGAGGGACTTGCACCCCCGAAGTCCGAAGACGTCAGATTTACAGTCTGATGCGATAGCTGCTCCGCCAACCACCCTATTTCAGAATTATTTTAACACAAATTAATTCTTTTTTCCACCCTTAAAATCCTTATATTTTATCATTAATTTTCATAAAAAAAATAGGATTGTTAAATCCTTTTTGAGAGATAAAACCAAAGCTCTACTATTTAGCGTTTTCTTTTCACCACGATTACAACTATTGTAACTATCACAAGGAATAAGACAAAAAGCGGAGACGCTGCATCTATAGAAACTGGATTCTCAGAATTATTGTTAGGATTATTAGTGTTCACAGTCACAATCACCGTGTCTGCAGCAGAATTACCACAGGCGTCCCACGCAATAATGATATAGTTATATTCACCGGGAATTAACCCGTCAACATTGATTGTGATTGGAATACCTAAGGACCAAGTACCATTCTCAATCTTTATATTATTCTTGTAAACAATATAGATTCCTGGATTGTTTATGTCTGTAATATTCCAACTTATGTAGTGACCAGTGGTGTTTTCTTCGTAGTTGATATCTTGTGAAGAGGTTAGGACAGGAGCAGTGGTATCTTCTGGAGACGGTGTAGCAGCATCCTGTACAAGGACAATTACCGTATCCCTAGCTGAGTTATTAAAAACATCCCATATGACAACTGTGTAATTATATGAACCAATAGCTAGTCCATCAACACTAATTGTGATTGCAACACCTGAAAGCCAAGTATCAGAAACAATTTCTACATTATCTTTATAGATGATATAAGTTCCAGAATTGTTATCAGTGCTAGTCCAAGAAATGTTGTGTCCTGTTGTTAATTCTTCGTAGCTGATGTCAGCTGGGCTGTTAAGAATAGGATTAGTGGTGTCTTGTACTGTGACAATCACTGTGTCTTGAACAGAGTTACTGAATTCATCGTAGACAACAATGGTATAGTTGTATTCACCAGGAGCTAGTCCCTCAACACTGATTGTGATTGCAACACCTGAAAGCCAAGTATCAGAAACAATTTCTACATTATCTTTATAGATGATATAAGTTCCAGAATTGTTATCAGTGCTAGTCCAAGAAATGTTGTGT
>Ga0114923_10000297_pt1 | contig 42035 bp, 74 predicted proteins | sample SumtaG_FD_89578 | JGI IMG/M metagenome (GOLD analysis project Ga0114923, IMG submission 89578) | Deep subsurface microbial communities from Indian Ocean to uncover new lineages of life (NeLLi) - Sumatra_00157 metaG | ecosystem: Environmental > Aquatic > Marine > Oceanic > Sediment | place: near... | reverse complement strand
TTTCGTAGCAATGCCGGCTCTGTTCTTTCTGGCCGGCGCGGCGGCCGTGTTTCTGATGCCTGAATTCGTGCAGCAGCAACTCGGCATTCGGCTTCATATCTGGCGCGCGGCGCTCGAGCTGATCGACTCGCAGCCGATGATGACCAAGTCGAGCTGCTTGAGCATCCGCTTTGGAATCGTCACCCGTTCCAGCATCGGCTCGACTGACACGAACCGCTTGCCGGGGCCTTTGACGGCGAGCAGCGGCTTGATCCGGTCAACGTACTTCTGGCTCTCGACCGTCACTCCGAGCCAGACGTTGGGGGGAATCTTGCTGAAACAGGTTTCGGCGAATCGTTCTGGGCGCTTCGTTAGAACTTGAAACGTGTGCTGTGGGCAACGCACTATTGTGTCCTGCACGCCGAGCATGTCGAACTGCGTCACGTTTATGTGAAACAAGTCGCCCATTGAGCACACGAAGATCATCCGAGGCTTCTTCCACTTGAGCGGTTGCTCCAGCTTCTCAGGATGCACCGTCACCGCGAAACCGTTCTCGTAGCCCTTGACGCCCATCGCCTGGAGGCGCTTGGCCATTTTCTTGGCGTAACAGTTTTCGCACCCGGCGCTTATCGGCGTGCAGCCGGTGACGGGATTCCATGTCTTCTCTGTCCATTCGATTTTGCTCATCGTTCCGTCCTTTCACTCCGGGAGTCCGGAGTCGAACCGGCTGTTCGGTGGCTAACCGACACCCATCCATGCAACGCCCGTCGCATGGACTACGTTTCCCACACGCCGCTCCCGGAACTTCCACTTTCAAAGGGGCGTCGCGGCCGTGCCGGGCCAGCCGCGGACGGTGCATGTGACGAGGCATCAAGTCCCCGCCCGGCCCGTATGGTCGCCCCAAGTTCAATCCGCCGCCGGAACCCACTCAGTCTGGGTTACTTCTCTGGGCTCGACTAACACCAACTCGATCGGACCGTCATTGCAATCGGCGATACCCCATTCCTCGCTCTGCACCACCCAAAATGCCCAGTACTGCCCGTCGATCTCCGTCACATACCGACGAATAACGCCGTGTTTGTGCGGCTTGGTTTCAACAAAGAAGCAGATTGTGGACGTATCGCAGATCAACTTATCGATGTCAGCCACCGTCATCGTTCGCGTTTGCGCCGTCATGCCGTTCTCCTTTTCAAGAATCCGCCGCCGGGGTGGGACATCCCCAGTGCATCCGCTTTGGTGTTTCATCAGGCATCCCCCCTCTCCGGTTAGAAAAGGCGACACCCGGCGGCGGCTGCTTACTGTTCAATCGTTTGCTGGTCCGGTGCATTGCGGATTTCCTCCGCGTCCCGCATCGCAATCAGCAGGTCGTTCTTGTCCTTGTCCGACCACTTCTTGACCTCGGTGACGAGCTGGAACTTGCCCTCTCGGAACGCCTTACGGTCTTCGATGCTCATGTTCTTGTATCGCATCTCGATCTGTTTGTAGGTCGTGGCCTCGCGTGGCGGTTCGGCATCGGGTTCGGCCCGCACGTCAACGACCTCGGGCTCTGCCTTGTCGGCCACACCCGGGGTTGTCGGGAAGAACGCCGACTCGGGCTGCGGCGCCTCGGGCTCGGGTGCCGTCGTCAACTGCTTCTCGATATCCGCGTCGGACAGAGCAAAGCTATCGACGATATCGTCGACCGCCTTGGCCTGTATCATCTCCTCAGAAGTCACCAATCCCATAATGAGATCGGGGAACAGCTTCCGCATCATCCGAGCTATCGGCATCTTGCTCCCCAAGTCGTCGGGGTGGACCTTCCACGGTAACGGCTTTCCACTTTTGCTGCTCTTGTCCCAGAGCCCCGCCCGTTTCGCCATCGCTACGGAATAGCTGAACTCTTGCGGCACCCCGCCTACGCGAGCCCCTTGGCAGTGCCACGTATAATCGTCCTTGAACCGCTCACCGGTGGTCCAGACTTTGTACTTGCTCGCATCGAATATCGGCGACTTCATACAGCATCCGAGCAATATGTACGTCATCGGGTGTACCCGGCCATCGAGAACGAATGAGTTTTGCAGCATCGCGCCATCGCCCACGCCGAGGTCGCGGCCCAGGATTAGGGCCGACATGATCGAGCCGGGCTCTTCTCGGTAGCACTCTGGTATGGCCTTGCTCCGAGATAGCGCTGTGCAATAGGTGGTGAACTGATCGACATCCGCAGCCGCCACGACACCATCGGCGATCGGCACGGATTGTTTGTCATGCTTCCACTGTTCTGCTGCTGCCTGTTGCGGTTGTCCTGCCATCATGCTCTCCTCTGTGCTGTGGTTTCGATTGGAACAAACTGCACACCGCGGACCGGGACCGCACCCCTCGTGGCCCTGGCGTGGGCGTCTAGCCGCTTCTGGTCTGGGATGCACCAGTCGCGCGGTACGCTCGCGGGGTCAACCACTGATGCCTTCCACGTCACGCGGACCGACTGACCCGCGATCTTCGGGATCTCGCTATGGATGTTCACGGGCGGGGCGGGTGGCAGTGGCGCGTCGATACGGGCGACAGCTTCTTCCGTACGCCCGGCTTTATCAAGCAGGTCGACTTCCGCGTCCCGCTTTTCCTTCACGTCTGCCATCAGCCGCTTTTGCACGTCGGCAGCTTGCCTGTCTTCCCATGCCCTCTGCTCGCGCCGCCAGTCGCCCATCTTGCGGTCGGCGACATCACGAGCGTTGCCTAGCGGAGCAAGATACTCGCTACGTTGCCCCGTTAGCGTGCGATGAAACGTGAACGCCGCAGCTATGCCGGGGTCGAGGAGCGACTTTATGTCCCGCGTCATGTCCGCGCAGAGCGTTATTATCTTGCCACCCATCCGGCAGCTCGCCTCGTCAACCACGTCCAGGGCATCAGCTTGCTGCAACATAGAAAGCGTTGCCTGTTGCGCGCGATTCAGCTTCCCCGCATCCGGCGGGTTCGCCAGCATCACGTCAGTCGTCTCTGAGGAGCCCATACTTGTCCTTCACTTTCCAGCCGTCTAAGGCTATTCGAAATATGTCCCAGTCGTCGATACCGTCGTGTTCGACGAGTTTGTAATCGCCGCTCTCTCGCAGGTGGACTCCGAAGCGACGATGGTAGCCGTCGACGCAGTTCTCATAGGCAGCCGTCTGCCAGGCGTCGGCCGGTGTAGGCTCGCCCGACTTGATGTCCAGTAGGGCTGGCGCATTGATAATCCTGATACTCCCCCTGCGGTCGAGTTGCCCAGCGTAGCCCCATAGCTCGTTGCCGACGAATTCCTCGATGGCGACAGCCTCAAAGTCCATCTCATGCACGAACTTCTTCCACGCTTCGAGGCGACCCGCAACCTCGGGGTACTGCGCGAGACCCGGCATCGCAATGCCCTTGTCGCTCAGCTCGCACGCCTTGTGGACCCGCTTCCCCCGCGTGGCGTACTCGGGCCGGAACCACGTGTCATCTACGAACAGGGCGGCCTTGAGCAGACTGGTCACGCCCGGCACAGGCTTGCCGTTGATCGTGTAGAGGTGGGCGTCGTCGGTGTCGTCGCGTTCAACCTTCATCACTTGCCAACCTCATCATCCTTCCACAGAAAGGCAACCGCCAGCCCTAGGCACAAGAAGCCCACCCATGCCCATCCGAGCGGCTCCCATGCCCTGTATGCTCCAATGCCAATGAGCACGCAACACGCTACGAGCAACAAGTATGTGATTGCGTGTTTTATCATCGTTGCTCCCTTTCAATGTGGTGGCCGGGCCACACACGCGGTCCAAACGGAACGACCCGGCCACCGGGTCAAGCCTTCTTCCTCTTCGGCTTCAGGGTGAAAAACAATTCGGCGATTAGCAGTTGAAAATACACTGTCGTAGGCCCGACTTGGACACCAATCGCCCAGTTCCACCCGCCGCCGAATCGCCCCCATAGGTTCTTGCTTGATCGCCGTGAATAACGCACCTCAAATCGCCCCACGGTTATGCTCCATAGGCCGTGTCGGACTGTCGGGAGAAGATGGTTTAGCGTTATAACCGTGTCTGCAAAGTCCTTGTCTTGAGCAATACTCTCGCTCATCGTTGCACCCTTTCAATCATGGTGGCGGGCCGTTTCAAACGCGGGTTGGGAACGCCCGGCCCGCCACCGGGCCAGTCAAGCGCGGGACGCCGGTTTCTCATCCGGGGGTAGCCCTATCGGCTCATCTTCGGTTGCTTTGGGAGGAGTAATCGACCCACTAGAGTGCGCCTCTCGCCCCGCGTCCTGCTCCATCTCGGCAAGTTCACCAGTGACGAACGCCGCATAGAACGCTTGCTTTGCTTCGCCACACGCTACGCTGGTCATAAGAAGACCCTCATACCGTGCCCAGAACTTCTCGAACTCCGGATTTACGTTACTTGCCACCGGGGGTCTCCTTTGCGAATAGGTCGAGAACGTGCCCGTATGCCGTAACCCGATCTTCGCCATGCACGGTGGGATCAGTTGACGCAATCTGCTTTAGCCCTTCCACCCCCCGCCGCAGCTTATCCATCGCGGTCGGGCCGGGCTCGGGCGGAGACTGCTTTGCGATGTCGTTGAGGTCGCGGAGGGTGTTGTAGTATGCCACGTAGCCTGAGCATCTCACGGTTGGGGATTGCGATAGCCATCTTGCACGTTGCGTCTCCACCTTCTCTCGCAGCCGCTCAAGCTGCGTCGGCTCGGGCTTCTTCTGCTCACGAATCCACGCGAGGGTCTTTTCGAGGCACGCTATCATCGGACGCGGATCGTCGCGGGAGTGTTTCCAGGCGCTATCGCCCCTATCGCACGCCAACTGGCCGGACTTGACGACCGGGCACTGTGGGCAGGCGACGCCATCAACCAAGCCCGCATGGTTCACGCACAACGCGCAAGTGCGTTCCCTGAGTTCCAACACGCCGCCGACGCCGCCGTAAACTACCCAGTCTTCATATTTCATTTCATACGGCGCAAGGTTCTCCGGCAACGCCCCATTCCACTTGTCCAGCCCGTGCTTGGTACACGCTTCGTCGCTCGCGCCCTTCAGCTTCGATGCATCCACGGGGTAGTGTTCGGACGCCCAGGTGGTGGGCTTCGGCGGGTCCAAGGCTTCGTTGGCGTACTGCTGCAAGTATTCGCGGCCATCCATGCGCGTCGCAATCTTCCGTAACGCCGCTTGATGCCGCTCACTAGCGTTGCACATTTCTACCCATCGCCCGCGGTTGAGAGTGATCGTGTCCTCTTTGGGGTCCGGCACTTCGGAATCGGGCTGGTTCAGGGCTTCGCGGGCAACCGCAAACGGCCTCGCCGTCGTGCCTTGCGCGATAATCTCCAACGCCTCGCGGAAGCGTGCGTGCTCCGCCTGTAGCTTTTTCCAGTAGGCGGCGGTTTGGAATTCGCTCTCCGCCTCCGCCCGCAGCCGGTCGATCTCGGCCTTGATCTCGGCGGCGGGGGTGGCGGTAAGAAAGCTATGCCCGTTCATCACGATACAGGCACATTTGTCTCCGTGCGTCGTTGTTTCGTAGACCACGTACGGGTCGGTGATTGTTTCCCACATGTCATTGCCGCTCAGTGTCTTAAAATGTATCCTCGGTCCGTTCATGTGGTCTCCTTTGGTTTGTTTCGCCGGCGCCACGCCCACTCGATAGCCCGCTCCACTTCCGCACGCTGTGTGCGGCCTACCCGTCCACGTCGCATCGCAACGAGTTCCAAGAGCTGCTCGTACGCATAGTCGCCGATGCGGATGCAGTGGAGTCGCTCAAGGGGGGTCTTCTTTTTCTTACGTGGCACTGGTTTCTCCTATAGCATAATCGTCTATTTATAATCTACACCACAAATCGCCGGCGTGCAAACAAATTCCGGATTATTTTGCATCGAAGTCGAAGACCTCTTGTGCCGTCCGCTTGCGACCGAGTTCACACTGGCTCATTCGCAGGTCGGCCCCGATACCGTGGCACCCGTTGTCTCGCGCGACGGCTACTGTGGTCCCCGATCCACTGAACGGGTCGAGGACGATGCCGCCGGGCGGGCAGAGGCTCAAGACGAATCGCTTGACGAGGTCTTCTGGAAATGGGGCTTCGTTCTGGTGCGCCAGACTATCGCCAAGTTGCCCGCCCTTCGTTTGGATAAGGTTGCCTGGGTTACTCTTTTCGGGCATGGGGTAGAGCGCTTTGCGGTCGCGGTCCCCCTTCGCGTTTCGTCGCGGTACTCTGCAAATTATCTGCGCCCGCCCTCCGTCTTGCGCCCGGTTCGACATCGCCCCACCCTGCCCCCATGTGGGCTTATGCCCACAAGCCACGTTGTCCGTCCACGGCAGCTTGCCCTTGCGTTTGAAGCACAGCACGTACTCGACGTCGGCCCTGAACCACTGGTCGCCACCTGAGCCGGGGATGCCCACCCGGTGCCAGAAGCACGGGCGGTACATATCGCAGCCGATCACCCCGGATTCGCAGAACCACCGGTACATCAGCCCTTCGGCGGCGGGCTGATACGAACGGTCACGGGTCGTGCCGCCGACAACCCAGACGACGGCGCCACGCGACACCCGCAGACACTCGGACGTGACCGCCAGCATCCACTCGATCCACTCCTGGCAGCCACGTTGTGCGTCGATGCCGTACGTTCGCGCGTCGGTGTACGGTGGGGAGCCGAAGACCAGGTCGAAGCTCTTGTCGGGGAACGGCAGGCGCCCGGCGTCACCTTGGATGAAGGCTGCCGTCATTCATAGCGCTCCCACCGAATCATCGCGTCCGACCGGCCGGGTTTGCCGGCAGCCTCCCAGATACGACGCTGGAGCAGCAGCAGCGAGAGGCGGCGGTTTGCTGACAGCAAATTCCAATCCTCGCGGCCAGTCAGCGTTTTGTTTCGGCTGCTGGTGAACGGGGCGCGGGCAGCCGCCAGTTCCTCATCAGTCAACGTGGCCACGTACGCCGCCGCAAGCCGCCGCCGCTCGGCGTTCATGCGGGTCGCAAAGGCGATTGACTCGCGTCGGGCGTCGATGGTGGTCATGGTTTGATCCTCCTGTACTCGAACTCCCAGTGCCAGACCTCGTCACGCAGCACGACCTTCACGGCGGTGACCTCGAGGTCGATGCGGGAAGCCCAGTGCGGCATGGTGACGGAAGCGCGCCAGGGCGATTTCGCATTGATACGATCGAGGGCCAAAGTGGTAATGTCGCCTTCACGAGCATCGTGGACCATGCAAACGCGGGAGTGATCCGCTTTGTAATGCAGGTGCGGCAAATCAGCGTAAACTGACGCCGCCCACGTTTCCCGCACGTAGAGCGTGTCGCCGGGCACGCCGAAGGGGCAGACAATAGCCTCCATGCGACTCGCCCGATGCCACGCGCCGCCGCCGTAGGCTTCAACGGCATGGTATGGCTCTGCCGCCGGTCCCGTTATCATCCCGTCTGCGTGCGTCGGCTTCGCTGGCCGCACAAGCACCCCGGTCTCGTTGGCGAGTATCCGCACAACCTCGTCAGGCTTCGCGTTGAACGCGCGGGTTTTCACTCTGCACCTCCGATCAAAACAGGGTCGTCTGCTCAGGCTTCGGCGTGCCCGGGTCGCGGGTCAGGGCGTTGAACCGCGGCAGGTCGAGTTGCTTGGCGATCGATATCTTCCAATGCTCCCAGCCTACTTTTTCCATCCGCTCACGGAGTCGCTTGTCGGGCTGGCTGTCGAGCACCGCCTGCCAAGCCGCGTCGACTGCAAGCGCTTCATGCTCGCCCAACAAGATTCGGGCTGCCCGGTTCTCGGCCGTGTCACGTTGTGCTCTGTGTTCATCCATCGATTGTTCTCCCTTTTCGCTGGTCGCCCTTGACGTAGACGACCGTGCCCTCCGACAGCCGCGATGCGATGCGGTCCGTGTATACTTGCTCAAGGACTTCGAGCGCCAGGTTCGACGTATAGACGCTCGGTCGCCCGAGACGCGAATCGAGGCACCGCTGGATAACCTCACATTGGAACGGGGTGGCCTTGTCGCGCGTCCCGAGTTCGTCCATGACCGCCAGGTGTGGGCGTGACCACTGGTCAACGACCTCAAGCTCCGTAGCCGGGTAGCCGGTGGACCACTGCAATTCACCCGCCCGTGCGAGGCGATATCTCTCGATGAAATCCGCCGCCAAGTTGTAATAGACATGCCCGCCCAGCTCGGACCACCGATGCAGCATCAGGAGTTCGGCAACGCTCTTGCCCGCCCCTGCTTCGCCAACCATCGTCAGCGGCCACGGAGACTCACCGAGGGTAACGGCGTTCATTGCCTGCCGCAGAATTGACGGCAGACCGGACTTGCCGTCATGTGGCGGATCCGTCGTCGGCTGGATGCGGGCGTACATCTCCCGCCAGTCAACGGCCAGCGTACTTGCCCTCGGGGATGTCTGGTCGGCTGAGATCACGGGGTCGGCCAGACTGTTTCCATCGTGTCCATTCGGATCGGTCATCGTTCCATCGCTCCTGATTCATCCACGTGGCCGGATTCGGGACATATTTTAGATCGGCCCCGACCTTGGCTGCGGCGAATGCTTGCACGGCTTCGAGCAGCTCCGCGTATCGGATCTTCGTAAGGGCTGCCCGGATGGCTTTGAGTGCCAGCGCCCGCCCGACGTGCTTGCCTTTCACGTAGGCGTCGTAGATTGCAACAGACTCGGATTCGGTGTTGGTGTTTTTCTTCTTCTCTCCTCTACTCTTCTCTTCTCTCCTCTGGTGCGTTTTTTGTGCACGAGGTGTGCGTTTTTTTTCGCACACGGTACGAGAAACCGCCATACGACGCGCGTTAACGGCCCTTTTCTTGGCAGATTCGCTCATGTGGTTGTCGAATTCGGGTATCTCAATCCCCGTTTCGGTGACAATCAGCCACCCAACCGACTCCATCGCGGACGTGAATCCGGGATGTTCGACGATCCGGTCGAGGTCGTCTGCATGTAGCTCTTCGAGACAGTCTCTGCCGTCCGGGGTGTTCGTATCCGCCCACGCCCAGAATCGACACACGAGCCCGAGGACGTGCAGTCGAGGGATCGCAAGCAAGGTGGCTAGACGGATCACGTGTGGATTCTCGTGCAGGTCCGTCCGCATCTTGATCCAGGCCATGCCGCGCCTTAGGGCGACTGCCCGCCCCACTGGGTGACGTTGTTATGAGACAGCCGGGGTTATCGGCAGAATCGCATCACCCAGCAGGGCAGGCAAGCCGTCGTGTCGTTTGGTTTTCGGAATGTCTCATAACGGTTCCCATCCTACGGGATCCGCCGGGCGTGTCAAGGACTTTCTCTGCGCAAGCCGGTTTTTATGCTTATACGAAAACAGCTAAAACGCTGTTTGCGCAAGACGTGCCAGGCTACTGGGAGAACTCGACACCATCCGCGCGGGGTCCGATATCGGACATCCCAATTTGATTCTAATTCATCCCAAATTAGAAAGTCCCAGCCGTTGCAAAATCTGCAACAGCTCAAGATTGCCCTTGCCCTGGTCGATGCCCGGGGTAGGATCGCCGAATGGGGTAGACGATGGGTAAACGGAAACGGCCGAAGCGGATCGCGCCGCAACAGGCGGCCGCTGAATACGCCCAGTGGTGCTACTGGGTAGGACGGATGCTCGATGTGTTGGACAAGGCCCTCGGCAAGGTGGGTATCACCCAGCGGGAACGGTGCGTGATGCTAGCCCAGCGCCGAGAGGTCGAAGCTATGTTAGACCCCGACGTGCCGCTCGACTGGGTACGCCGGGTGCCGTTGCAGGCGGTAATTCTTTGAAAGGGTGAACGTTATGGCTGGATTCTTGGCATGGATTATCGGCGCTCTCGCGTTTGTGCGGAGCCCCGAGGGAACGTCCCTGATAGACGACGTTCTGGCATGGTTGACGAGCTGGTTTGCGTAGGCTTCTTCCTTCTCCTGGGGCGCCGGGTGGTCCCGATAACTCCCGGCGCCGCCTATGACCCGAGGGCAATCAGTGGCACGACCACGACTCTGGATCGGACGCAACCTGTACGATGGGGGCTACGTGTGGATGTCGGGATCACGCAAGAGCGTGATGTCGAAGCGGATGGACAGCTATGAGCGACACGACCACGCCAGCCAGTCGTTCGATGCCGAGTGGTTCGAGGCAGCCTGTCCTAACCTGGTGCTCGATTGCGGACAGGTGGCCGAAGTCAGCTTGACTATGATAGGTGGACCGATACAACCGAAGGCGACGACGCGACCGAAACGACGGTCGAGATCGAGAGTGTGTGCAAGAACGAGAGGTGTAGCATGAGCGGGGCACCTAAGAAGAATGGGAAGCCGCTTGACGGGAAGCGGAAATCAAGTCGCAACGGACGGAACGGGAAGGGGCAATTTGCCAAGGGCAACGTGCCGACTGGAGGATGGGTCAAGGGCAAGTCGGGAAACCCCGCCGGATACAAGTCGCTCGGCTCCCTGATCGGACAGGCCCTCCGCGAAGAACTTACGTCGGATGATGGTAAAGTCAAGGTGAAGGCCATCGAGCGGTTTGCCCGTAACGTCGTCAAGTGGTCGCACGAAGAGAAGCCCGATAAGGCTTACACGCAGCGCCAGCTACTCGCCATGAAAGCCATCCTCGATCGGCTGGACCCCGTCGCCATCAAGATCGAGCACGAGCACTCGGGCAAGGTGGCTGTCGGGCTCACCCCGGCAGCTACGGCGTTCCAGGAGGCTTGCGGTGCATTCGCTCACGAGCACGACCGGACACCGACGATCAAAGAGCTACGGGAGATCCGCAACGGGCTCCAGGTGACTGACGCGGATCTTGGGATCAATGGGCACTCGTAAGTTCGCCACCATCGTCGAGACCGTGCTGATGCTCTGCATGTGCGCGGCCCTGCTTGCGGCAATCGTGGGCTGGTTCTTCGTCCGATAGCAAACGCAACGGAGTGCGTTGAATGTGCAAGTCAACCAGATAATACGCGACGCACTCACGCTCTGGGACGAAGGGCTGATCCCCCCCGGCTGTATGCTCTGGCGACTGGTCGAGTTCACGCGCTGGGTTGCGACCGGCGGGTGCATGATCCGCGACATCCACGGTGAGATCGTCCCGCTCAAGTTCAATCTCGTGCAACGGCTGATCCTTGCGCGCATGCTCGAGCAGGCCATGTCCGGTCAGCCGATACGGATCGTCGTACTCAAAGCCCGCAAGACGGGGGTATCGACCTTCATCCAGGCGTTGTACGTACGCATCTGTCAGACGTGCAAAAACCAGATCGCCCGGACCATCGCGCACCGCACCGAGGATACCAAGGACATCTTCGACATCGCACGGCGCGTCATGCGTGAAGACGTGGAGGAGGACACAGAGCCAGGCCGCATGGCGATCGACTTCGGCTCGAAGTCTCGCTACACGTGTGCGACGGGTGGAGCCCGAGGCGTTGGCGCCGGTGGTACGCCGAGTCTGTTGCACCTATCCGAGTTCGGGTTGTGGTTCGGCGTCATGGGAGCCGATGTTGCAGCCGACTCGGAATACACGATCACGTCATCGATACCACTCGTGCCAGAGAGCATCATCGTTTACGAGTCCACCGCCCGCGGCGCCAACCCCATGTGGGATAGGTTTCAAGCGGCCGACCAGCACAAGAGCCAATACGCTGCGGTGTTTGTCCCGTGGTTCTATGACGAGCGCAACATCGTTCTTGCTCCGAAGTCCCTGCTACGAGATAAGGACGAACGAGCTGTGTGCCGACGTGCGGCCCGCGACGGGATCGAGCTGGGTGACGGCAACCTCGAATGGCGACGGCAGAAGTTGGTCGACCTCGGGCCGCATATCTTCAAGCAGGAATTCCCATCCACACCCGAGGAGGCGATCGAGACGGCTAAGGGGCTCGTGCTCCCCGGCCTCCGTGAATGGGTGGTGAAGAAGCTCCCCTTCGAGTACGGGCTGGTAGAGCCAGGCGGTCGGGTTGGCGGCTGGGACCACGGCTACGACGATCCGTCCGCGATGATTTCCGGTGTGGTCTGGGACGGCATCCTCTGGATATTCGCCGTCGAGCGCGAGTCGGGGCTTCTGGCGAGCGACATGGCCGAGCGGTGGACGGTTATGGCAGGACATAAATACTACTGCGACCCGTCCGCATTAGGCCACCGCAAGGAATTGACGAAGGCGTGCAGGTTGGCGAATATCCCGGCCACGTTCGTCGCCGCACCGACAGCCAAAGCCGAGGCCAAGGGGACCGACATCGCGGAATTCGAGTGGCATCGGCTGCGACAATTCATCGCAAATGGCCGATTGCGTATACATGACGGGGCACAAGAGCAGTTACTGCTTGAGGCCGAGTCGCTATTTTTCAAGAACGGCAAGGTGAACCAGACGAGGTCCGAATCAACGGGCCACTTTGACACGCTAGACGCTCTGCGGTATATGGTCAACGGTGTGCTGGCGCGGGGCACGACACAGGCGCGGGCGCCGGAGAAGCGGCAGCCGTCGCGCCGACAGCAATTGAGAGGGTAGACCCATGCTAGAAAGACGAGCAGAAACCAATCCCCGGTTCATGCGCTGGGCACAGCAGCACGACACCACACGCCGATACCTCACCGACTCGCCGACGCCTGCCAAGATCGCTGCCACGATCAAGAGCGCCGACGATGGCGACGTTGCGGCAATGTGCGAGCTGATGGAGGAGATTGAGGGGAAGAACTCGCACATTCAAGGCATCCTTGCCAGACGCCGCGAGTCGATCACCGCCCTCGATTGGTCGATTGAACCCGACGACGTGGGCAAGGGGGGCGATCAGGACTTCGCCGACGTGGCTGCCGAATTCGTACAGCGTGAGCTGGAGGGGCTAGAAACGTGGCCTACGACGCTTGAACACCTGATAGGTGCAATCGGGCCGGGGGTAGCCGTCACAGAGCTTGTGTGGGTCAAGGCGCGGCTCGTCGAGACTGTGGACGTGCCGGGTCACAGGCTGGACGTTGCACCCGAGGGTGGGGGCGGGCTCTCGCTGCTCACCGACGAGCACAGCGTGGACGGCATTCCCATCAAGACTCCAGGCTTCGCCGTTCACTATCCCACGCACCGGGCGGGGTTCCCGTTGCGCGTGACGCTGGCCCGGGCACTGGCCTACCTGTGGGTGATCGAGCACTATGCGTTGGCCGACTGGTCGGCGTTCAGCGAGATATTCGGGCAACCGTTCCGGGTCGCCACGTACGAGGAGGAGCCGAACCCCGACGAGCTGGACGTCATCAAAGACACGCTCAAGAATATGGGCTCCGATTGTTGGGGCGTGTTCCCGGCGGGCATAAATGTCGAGTTCAAAGAGGCGTCTCGCGGCACGCAGCCGTACAAAGATCTGCTTGAATTCGTTCAGACGCGGATGACCACGCTGGTCCTGGGCCAGACGTTGACCACGGAGCAGGGGTCGGTCGGATCGTTGGCGTTGGGTCAGGTTCATGCAAACGTCCGAGCGTCGATCACCCGATCAGACCTCCAGGCCGAGCGTCGGACCATCCGAAACCAGATAATCCGGTACATGGTTCGATTCCGGTGGCCGGGGCAGGATGTCCCGATCCCCCATTTCCGCCGCCTGATCGCGGAAACGCCCGACATCGAGCACGACCGGTTGAAGCTCGACAAGCTGCGGTTCATGCGTGAAGCCGGGCTGCGTGTCGATGAGGATGTGGTCTACGAGCTGTTGGATATCCCTAAGCCGAAGGAAACGAAACCCGACTGAACCCGTGCCCGCGGGGTCTGAAGGGGAGCGTCGGGGCATGTGTCTCGGCGCTCCCTGCCCTGCGATTGGAGGACCATGCAGAATAAATGCTATATCGTCGGTTGTGGCGGACACGGGCGCGTCGTGCTCGACATCTTGAACCAAGGGGGGAACTTCGAGGTGCTCGGGTTCCTGGATTCCGACCCGGCGTGCGAGGGTACGTTCGTTGACGATGTGCGGGTGGTCGGCCAACTCAATACGTTCGGGGATTTCTGCCAGCACCTTGCGACGGGTGCCGCTCTCGGGTTCGTGGGTTACAAGCCGGTACGAGCCATCGTAGCGATAGGCGACAACCGAGCCCGGAACGAGGTGGCTGAGAAATTGCGGACGTGGGGTGTCGAGCTGATAAACGCGATACACCCGGCGTCGCAACTCCCGGGGCGGATAATGCTGGGGCAAAACGTGGTGATCGCAGTCGGCGTGATGATCGGCACAGGCTGCCAGATCGACGATTCGGTGATCCTGAACACCGGGTGCATCGTGGACCACGGGTCGTGGATTGGCGAAGCGGCTCATATTTGCCCAGGCGCCAAGCTGGCGGGCGGCGTCAAAATCGGGCCCGGTGCGTTTATTGGCACGGGGGCCGTGATTATCCCGAATATCCGGGTGGGCCAGAACGCGATTGTCGGGGCTGGAACCGTCGTAACCCGGAATGTGGCGGCCGATGCGACGGTCGTCGGGGTGCCAGCCCGGGAAATTAATTCAAACACCCCTTGACACATTGTTCCGGGGTGACGATATAGAAGGCTCACGCTCGGGGTGGTGGTGTGGAACGGATGCCGCACCGCTGCTGCCGGGCACTTAGCAAATCAGACCAGGGCACGGGCCGGAGTATTGGCCCATGAGTTCAATAAACGAACTGCTGCCCCTCAATTCCGTATGCCTCGCTGCCGAAAAAGGCAAAGCCCTCACCCGGATATTGCTCGTCAAGGATGGAGATCCCGGTTGGGCAGGGCTTGACGGTTTCAATATGGATCAGGAAACCGCCGATCGAATAATCGCCGCGTTCACGGCGCACGGTTCTGACATTCCCATCGATTATCACCACTCAACCACGAAAATGGAACGAGGGCAAGTTGCAAAGGCACCCGCCGCGGGGTGGATTAAGCGACTCGAATACGTCAAGGGTGAAGGTCTATTCGCTGCGGAAATCGAATGGACCGAGGCTGCCCGCGACGAGATCGAATCGAAACAATACAAATACGTTTCGCCGGTTGTAGCGTTCAACACCAAGACAAAGGCCATGCACGGAATTCACAGCGTGGCCTTGACGAACACTCCGCAAACGATGGACGCACCGGCATTGTTAGCTGCTCAAAAGGAGATGTTTATGCAGGACAAATTGAAGTTGTGGGTTGCTGGCGTGCAGGCGGACGTCCTTCGCATCGAAGCGCAGGACGACGGCGCCGACATGCCCGCGATCGACGACACAACCAAGGCCATCGCCGACCTCATTCAGGCCCTCAAAGGCGCTGGTATGGAAATGGAACCGGGTGCGACGCTCACCACCGTGTTGATCGCGGCTGCGGAATTCGTAGCCCAGAACACGGAGGGCGTCGAAGCCCCCGAGGGCACCGAAGAAGAGGAGCCGCCTGTGGAGGCTGAAAAGGTGACGACTGACGCAACGGAATTACAAGCGAAAATCAAGGCCGGGAACTACGACCGGCTCGAAGCAGAGGTCAAAGAGCTGCGGGAAAACGCGGACCGGGTCGAGGCCGAGAAGAAAAGCACGCGAGTCGACGCACTCCTCCAGGGTGTGATTGACAGCAACCGACTGAACCCCAACGCCACCGAAGCGGTCGAAGCCGCACGGGCTTTGGCGGAAACCGACGAGGCGGGATTCGAGAAGATGTTCGCAGGCATCGAGCCCTACGCCCCGGTTGGCCAGCACACCAAGGACTCGAAGGCTGGTCGCAACGCGCGTGAACGGGCCATCATCGAGGCGTCACGCGAGTACGACGAAGACGGCATGATGCACACGGCTGGTGCAGCGTCGAAGCGGTCGTATGTCGACGTCGTGCTCGGTGAGACGGGTGAAACAGAACTCACGGACGCTGAGTCCGAGAAATTGGAGGTGGTATCGTGACCGCAGTATCAGCAGACAACACGAAGCACATGCAAGCGAATATGCTCACGGCGGGTTGTATGTACGTCGACTTTCCCGTGGCGTCTTCGACAGTGATCTATCGAAACACTTTCGTCGGTCTCAATACGACCGGCTACCTGACCAGTTACGTCACGCCCGCGGTCTACACGGGTGCGACTGCGACCGGCACGAGTCTCCGGGGAATCGCGTGCGAGCACGTCGCATCCCAGTCGGCGGACGGTGCCAAGACGTGCCGGGTGATGGTCGAAGGGTACTTTACGTACTACTTCAGCGGCGTGGCGGTCACGGACGTCGGTTGCCCAGTGTTCGCATCCGACAACGCGACGATCGTCGCCGACGCGACGGCTGGTGGGTATATCGGTCAATGCGTAGGCCGAAACAAGGCGAACTACGGCGTATTCAAGTTGAACCCGCTCGGAATCTGGGCTGGTAACATCTTGACCGTCGTGACTCCGGCCCTCGACCTGTGCACGTCGGGTCAGAAGATTCTTATGGTTCACGAGACCGACAATCACAACGGTCTGATGCTGTTGAATTGTTGTGCGTATACCGTCGAAATTCACGCCTGTACGGGTGCACAGGGTGTCGCCACCATCCAGCATACGGCCGACACGACGATAGGCTGTACGCTCACGGCGGTCGACAACATGGCCGACAAGGACGTGATCGTCGGTTCGGGTGGGGCCATCTTCAATCCTGCTGCGGCGTCGGATGATGCTATCGTTATCGTACCGGCGGGCAAGCAGGTCAATGCGGACGTTACGACCCAGTCTGATGAAGCGGCTGTCGAGACGGGTCAAATCAAAATCTTCGCCACGTTCATGGCGATGTAAGGAGGTGCCACAATGGCAACCAACGTACTTCACAACATCACCCAACGCGGCGTAGAATCGAAGTTCCGCGAGGTGCTGAAGACCATCCCCACAATCTGGGACAAGTTCTGTCAGACGGTGCCATCCGATGGGCCGGACGTGGAACACGCATGGCTCGGGTTCGTCCCGAAGCCGCGTGAGTTCCTGACCGCGCGCGAGCTGCTGACTGTCAATGACTTCACGTTCAATGTCGTGAACAAGGAATACGAACTCTCGGTACTGTTCGACCAGAAGACGATGGAGGACGACAAGACCGGCATGATTAACCAGCGGATCGGCGAAATGGCTGGTATCTGGGGCCGGTACAAGGATCAGCTTTAGGCGGCGGCCGTCTTGGCCGGTGCAACATCGGGGAGCAACAGTTTCGACGCCGTGACGTTCTTCAATGCCAGTCACGTCATCGGAGCGGCTGCACCCGACAACGCCAAGGCGAGTTCGGCGCCAACCGATGCCGACAACCTGACCACGACCGAGATGAAGGTTGAACTCAGGGCGATGATGCTCGCGCTGCAAGGGTACAAGGACGACACGGGCGAAGAGGGCTACAACTGGCCCTCACTGTCGAAGCTGGTCATCATGGCGAACCAGGACTACGAGCTTGCGTTGCGGGAGACGATCAACTCCAGCATCATCGCGTTTTCGGACGACAGCGGATACGCGGCCGGTGTCTCGAACCCGTATTTCGAGAACATGGCCGATATCATCATCAATCCGTACCTCGGGTCGGATCATGACTACCTGTACATGGCGGCGCTCGGCGATCCGGTGCGGATGCCGTTCGTTTACCAGGAACGGATGCCACTCGAAATTCGGGTGCTGAACGACGAGGCGTCGATCGTCACCAATCGCGGCGTGCTCGTTGCGTGTCGTGACCGATGCCGATTCGCTTATGGCGAGCCGCGCAAGATGGTACGAAACGCTCTCACGTAGAGCAGGAGGTTTGTATGAGACCGAAGAACAAAGATGGGACCGAATGGTCGGTCGAAACGTCGAATATGGCTTTCGCCAACATTCGAGCAAAGGCACTGGACGACTTGCACGACTACGAAGAGCGAGTGTCCGGTGGGCGGTTGAACGCCGAGAACCAGTGGTGCCCGCTCGTCGCGCAGGACAAGTCGGACGGCTCGGGCACGCTGAACGTGCCCGATCCTGTACTGGCGTCGCTCAAGTCGAGTGGCGACGATCAGCAAACGCTGGTGAACGCTCGATGGGCGAAATTCTGCAACGAGCCGCAGGATGAAACTCCGTTCCGTAAGGGCCTGGACGTGACGGCGCGTACCGACCTGATCGTGGAACGGTCTGCGGCTGGCGAGTCGATTGAAGAGGCTCTTGCCGCTCCGCTTCTGCCCTCACCGTTGTCTGAGATCGACGACGACAAGCCGCCGCGGCGGGGGGCTGGTCGACCAAAGGGCAGCAAGAACCGCCCGAAGGCTGGCACACCGCAAGTAGCGGAGGTGACGTAAATGGCGCGTCCGATCGGGGAGTGGTTCCAGGCATTGCGAGACGCTGGGGTTAAGGCGGCTACGCTACTGGGTAAGGGACCGAGCCTGGACCTCTACTCCCCGATCGATGGCGCTTACGTGATGGGTGTCAACGACGTACCGACCTGCCAGCGGTGCGACGCCGTTATCTGGATCGACCGGGTGTTCATGGCCTACGAGTACCCGGGCGTTGACGTCATCCGCATGGGTGACCGGCGGGAGTCACAGGGGGGGCGTGGTTTCTACTTCGAGAAGCTGCGACCCGACGACCTGGACAACCCCGCGGCAATTCCCCGGCAGATCGTACCGTTGACACCCGAGCGGGCCGCTACCGTTATCGGCATCGGCTCGTATGCGTTGGCAATGCTGGCCCATGCAGGAGTCGAGCGTGTGACGCTCTGGGGGTTCGATGGCGGCATCCCGGCTCTCGGCAGCATGGAATACGCCAAGTGTCTGGGGGGCAAGAGCCCTGTTTCGGTCCGAGGGAAGAACGCGGTCGTAATCGTTCAGTACATGGTACAGGTTTGCGAGCAGCCGTGGTCATCAATCACGCTACTCGAGCACGGCACCGAAGATGGGATGATGACGCTGTGGGAGCGTGCGGCATGAAAGCAGAGCCGATCAGCCATTACATAGGGAAGCTGCACGACCGGGGCATCAAGGCGGCGACGCTGCTCGGCAAGGGGCCGACTCTGGACTTCCATACGCCATTTGCTGGCGAGTATGTCATGGGCGTCAATAACGTATCGCCCCGCAAGCGATGCGATGCCGTGGTGTTCTCGGATTCCAAGCTGGACCGCTGGTCGTTCGATCCGGCTGCTGACCTTATCAGGACTGCCGAGAGCAAGGAATCACACGAGGGGCGAGGCTACTACTTCGAGCGAGGCGCCCGGCCCGGTTCACCGTACAACCCTGCGGCCATACCGCGCGACCTGCGATTAGGCAGCGGCACAAAGGCGCTGGCGATATTGGCGCTCGCGGGGGTTGAACACGTAACACTCTGGGGCTTCGACGGTGGGGTGCCGCAGTTGGGGGGACTGGGTTACGCCAAGTGCCTCGGCGACGATGAGCTGATTGGCACGCCGGGCAAGCACGCAGTAGAGTATGGGCCGAACTTGCTGCACGTCTGCTATCAGCCGTGGTCGGCAATCCGGCTACTGGAGCACGGGACGGCCCGGGGCACGATAACGCTCTGGGAGGATCTGTGCCAACCTCCGTTGGGATGACACTATGGGCAAAGCCTTGCCAATCAGTGGATGGTTCGAGCACGTACGCGGCCTCGGCCTAACGTCCGCGACGCTGCTGGGCAAAGGTCCGTCGCTCGACTGGTACAAGCCGGTGCCGGGCGCGTTCGTCATGGGCATCAATGACGTGCCGACACACCATCGCTGCGACTGCGTCGTGTACGTGGACAAGCAGTACAACGAATTCGAGTATCCCGAAGGCGTGACGATCCTCCGACCGGCCGACAGAGAGAACGGTCAGGGCGGTAGCGGCTATGCGTGGCACATCTACCAGCCGGGCAACCCCGAGACGGACGATTACCTCCGACCGACTGGCGAAGGAACGGGTACGAAAGCTCTACAGATTCTCGGTATGGCCGGGTTCACCGATATCATGCTCTGGGGGTTCGAGGGGATGCTGTGTACGCGGCGTGCCGACGCCTTCGAGAACCAGCCGCTGGGCAAGAATTACCACAACATCGGGCTGGCGATGCGTAAGGCGATGCTAATCGAGGGGTCATCCATCCAACGGGTGACGCACGGTGTGCCGCCCGGCCCGGTTACGATCATGGAGCCAGCCGATGGGTAACTACGCGACATCTGCTCAACTCATCGCCCGTTTCTAGTCGTCGGAGGACTTGGCCCACCTGACAGACAGCGTGGACGACGGGGCGGCGAGCACCGCCGTGCTTGAAGAGGTCATTGACGACGCAGAGGGGGAAATCAATTCGTATCTCGGCGAGCGGTATCTGGTGCCAGTCGATGTGGCGACGTATACGAATGTGGCACCGCGTCTCAAATCGCTGACCCTCGATATGGCTGTCTGGCGGTTGTGCGTACGAGGCGACCTAGTATCCGAAGTCAAGCGTACGGCGCACGAGGATGCAATCGCCTACCTCGAAAAATTGGCCGAGGGGAAGCTGACCCTGCCCTCGGCGGTGACGTTGCCCGTAACCGGCTCCGAGGGGGACGGTGCGGCGTGGGGCACGAGCGGAAGTGCAGTGAGTGGAACGACTCAACGGATATTTGACCGCGACACACAGGACGCTTTGTAATGCATGAGGTATTTCCAGCCCTGGAGATTCGATTCAACCGCAGCAAGCGCCTGCGCCGGTTGGCCCGCAAGCTCTATCACGGGTTCGCGGGCGAAGCGCTCGAGAGCGTCCGGGCGTTCGTGGACGTGACGTGCGATGGCATCAGCCACGGCCTCGACACGTTCAGCACCGATGAGCCGGTCTACACGCTGGTGTTCTCGATATTCACGCGCAACCGCCGCATGGACGTGGCGTCCGAGATCATACACGAGCTGACCGAGGCATTTGACGACGCGGACATACAGGCCGCGACATTCGAGTGCGTCCACATGGGGATCGTCGGCACTGACGGACCGCGGATCGTCGACGCTGTCGGTTTTGCCACCATGACGTTCGAGCTGCACATATCACGCAAGGTGGCGCAACCTCTCGTGAGGATGGGGGTCTAATGGCGAGCGCACGAGGAATCAAGAGGGTCAAGTTCACGGTCTCGACCCGGAAGATCACACGCAAGATCCAGCGTGTCAACGCACGGGCAATGCGCGAACTCGCCAAGGAAATCACGACCGTTATCAGTAAGAAGATCGGAAAACAGGGGACGCCGAATCTGCGGTCGAAGCCGGGTGAGCCCCCGCGTCGGCAGACTGGTTTCCTGCAAGCGAAGACGGTCGCCGAATTTGATGGCAAAAACAAGATTGTGGTCAAAACGCCTCAATACGGGGTTTTCCTGGACGGCGGTACGCGGAACATCAAGCCCCGCCCGTTCCTGCGGAAGACCGTCCACGACCGCAAGCCGAACTGGAACCGGCGGTATCGCTACTACATGCGGAAGTTCTCGAAAAAATAGGGGTACGCTATGGCAACACTCACAGGATGCAACGGGGCGGTCACAGTAGGCGACGGCCCAGTGATGAATATCACGGAGTGGGAAGGCGACATTCAGCGTGACGTCTTCGACGACAGCCATTTCGATGGCGTCGAGGGGAATGCACGTACCAAAGTCGGCGGGATGGCCAAATTGGTCGGCCGATGTTCCGGCTGGGCACAAGTTGGCACAACGCCGGGTATCGGCTCGCTGGGGACCGAAGATGAGGTCACTGGCGGGACGTTTAACCTTACCGCCGATACCGCGAGTTCAGCAACGGATCTCGGGTATACTTTCACCGGTATCATCTCGGATATGACGGTCGATGTCATCAAGACCGGGCTCGTGGCCGTATCGTTCTCGTTTGAATCTCAAGGCGTCGTTGGGCCTGTAGTTTAAGGGGTAGATCATGGCATACGTAAGCACACTACACGGATCGGCCGGGGGATTCACGCCGGATACGGTTTATGGCACTATCACGCCCGATGACTTCATCCACTTCTTCGAGTGGCACGCGACGATAGCCCGCGACCTCATCGAGGATTCGGGGTTCGATCAGGCCATTAACTGGAAGCAGAACGTCGGCGGGTTGTACGATCTGAAGGGTACGGCGATCGGCACGCTCAAAAAGGGTGTCGCCTTGCCGGGGTTGGACGCAACACACGGGGCGGGGGTGCAAAACGTGACGGGCGCCTCGACCGGCGACTTTACGCTGACCGTAGCGACCGGCGACACCTACACGTTCAAAGGGATCGTTAGCAGTTGGAAAACGGTCGTTCGTAAACCGGATCGGGTCATCGTTACCATCGGCTTCGAGTCGCACGCGGCTGTAGCAGTGAACGGATAATATCATGGCAGGAATCTACTCTGGCAGTTCGCAGGTAACGATCAGCGGCACGTACAAGGACACGTCACGGGATTTAACGATACCGACGACGCCCATCGCACTTCCGTACGCGGACACTTGGGCGGCGGGGTCGACATACCGATTCTACGAAGACACGATTACACTCGTCGCCAATACGCCGCAAAACTTCGATCTTTACGGTTCGCTGGTGGACATGTATGGCGACACGCTGAGTTTCGCCCTCATCGCCGGGCTGTTCATCAAAAACAAGAGCACGACCAGCGGCGAAGACCTCGAAATATCGGGCAACTTTGTCACAGGTTCGCTGCTTGCCGACTGGGTTGACGATGCGGTGAAGCTGCTCGTAGAACCGGGCGGATTGTTTCTCCGCACGTCGCCGACAGACGGGTACGCGGTTACAGACACGACGAAAGAGCGGATCACGTTGGACCCGCTCACAAACGGCTTTACGGTTGACATGGTCATCTGGGGCACGGAGTGATTTATGAATGACACAGTTTCATTGGTGGACGTATCCGACGCTGAGGCGACGTTGCGCGTAGGCGACACGGACTACAAGCTGCGACGGTTGGAAGTCGGCGATTACGCGGCGGCACAACAGAGCATGATCGACCGGCGGATGCAGGCGGTGATTGACAAGCTCCGTGCCACGCCCGTTGACGACAAGGTGTTGTCCGGGGCGTTGGCCGATGTCGTGAGCCGCCCGATCACGTTCCAGGAAATGCTGAGCGACCACACGACCGAGATGTTCCTGCTGGGACGGGCGTTGAAAGTGTCCGGGCAAAATATCACGCCGAAGGGGCTCCCACCGGCCCAACGCCGGGTGCTGACCCAGGCGTTGCTCTGGGCGACGGGCATACCGGCAGCCGCGATGGAGGAAAGCCCGGCCCCTTTGGCTACGACCGATACAGGGCTCTCCTGCACGCCGGAGAACGATGGGACAGAACCATCGGCACCTTGTGTCTCGCCTACCGAATGAGGCCGTGCGACGTGATGGCGTTGACGCTCGGTCAGTTCCTCATGCTGAAGGCGACGTACGAGGACTCGATAAGGACGGACTCCGATGGCTGACGAATTCATGCGAGCGGTTGCCACGATCGCGGCGGATGATAAGGAACTCCGCGCCGACCTTCGCACGTCAGAAGAAAAGGTCCGACACTCCGTCAACCGGATGCAAGGGGATTTCGATCGGCTACAGGTGCAAACCACGCGAGCGGCGGGGGGGTTCGGCGATCTCGGCATAGGCGCAATCGATGCGGGGGCGAGCGTGGCGGCCCTTAGCGCGACGGCCTCGATCGCAGGTGGTAAAATGGGATCGTTGGCGGGGCAACTGATTGCCCTGTCCGCCGGGCTCGGCAAAGTGCTCTTGCCTGCGGCTGCCGTTGTCGGCGCATTGGGCGCTATCGTTGCTGGCACCGTGCGAGTAGCCGAAACATTCGCGGGCGTTGACGCCTCGAAATCCGCTGTGGTGGGTTGGCTCCAGGGGTTGACCAATTACATCGAGGGCACCAACGACGCTGCGACAGCCACGAAAGAACTTACCGCACGACTGAAAGAGCAACGGGAAACGATCGCCTCGACCGTCGCCGGATTCGAGAAACAGCGGGCGATTCTTCTCGGCGCCAAGCCCTCGGACTTCGTTCAGAATGTCGACATTCAAAACGCGATGATATCGCTAGAGCGGACACAGGGCAGGATCAAGAGGCACGCCGAAGACGAGGCCAAGTCGCGGGCCGAAGTCGCTCGCATCATGGCCGAAGAAACGCAGCTCGCTCAGCAAAAACAGGCGGCAGTCGAGGCTACCGCCCGAGTGGCGCAGTCCGAGCGTGACGCGAGACAGGCCCGCTTCGCTGCGCAAGGGCCGACGACGGCAACAGGTGCGCGTACAGCCATCCTAGAAGCCTCACGACTCGTGCAGGCAGGATTGAATAGTGCCGTCATCATGGCCCGGGAGTTGAAAGCGTTTGGCGAACGGCAAGGGCTCAGCAAGTTCGCCGTCGAGCGTATCGCTAATTTCCTCGGGATGCCGACTGCGCAATCCGACGCCGGTGGCGGACCCCGCGGTTCCGGCGTATCTGCCAACGCCTACGCTTTTGGGTACGCTGCGATGGGTGGGGGCGGTGGAACTGGTGCGGCGAAGACGGAACGACTGGCCGAGAAGACGGCCAAAGCGACCGAGCGAGTTGCCGACAGCAATGAGAAGATCGAGGGGCACATGGCAGCTATGGCCAAGGGGGCGGGCTAATGGCGAACATCCAGGAGAACATCGGGGCTCGCAACGGATACGCTGAGGGCATGGACGCTACGACCGTCCCCATCAAGCTCCGCGTGCTGCTGGAGGATTCAGATTACACGACGCTGCCAGACGGAACTCGGATCACGCCGAACCCGCTCCATATAGTGCAGCTCCAGAAGACGAACGCGGGGCACACGTTCTACCGGGGCGCGCCGCACCCGTGGGACTCGTACGCTGTCGCACAACGATGGACGGTGGATGACCAGAAAGCGCCGGGCCATTTTATCGTCGGCGTGCATTTTACGCGATTCGATACCCCGTTCTACGGCCCGACTGATAAGCATTGGCTGATATCGATTCGCGGCACGGCGATCAATCAGCATATCAAGACGGCGCGCCGCGTGCTGCCGTCCGGGGAACTCTCAGACAGGGTCGAACCGGTTGGAATGCCGAAATATCTGCCGGTGGGTCATTGGGAAGCGTCGGCACCCGATGACGCGACGCACCAGGCGACGGTATACGGCACGGACGCCGAGCCCCACACTCAATGGCTTAGGGAAATCTCACAGCACGACGATCAAGGGGCCGACGTGGATCTCCCGGGCCTGCTCGTGACGTTCAAGCGGACAGCGCGACACTTCAGCATCCTGAGTGCGGCCGGGCTCTCGTATGTCGCAAAATCTGTCAACTCCAAGCCGTTCCGGGGGGCCGACCGCTACCACGTGATGCTCGACGATCTGACGATCGATCCGATCAGCATGGACCTCGTAGGGGCTGGCGTTCCCGGCCGGGCGTGGGCGATCACCGTCGTATTTCTCTGGTCGTCGATCCCCCTCTACCCGTTCACCCGGGTCAGCCAATACCCGGGCGACGATGGATATTTGTCGCTCGTCTACGACAAGGACGCGAACATGAACACGGGCGCGCCTACGTCGCGCTCCTGGGCTCTCGGCAACCTCCAGGACCACGAGGCACTGATGGACACGCTGGCGATGTTATGAATCCGAGCGATCTGCCACAAATCAAACCGGGAACCCAGTGGTGGCACACGTGCGCGAGGCAGTGGCAAAACCTGTTTGACCTGGCCCTGCGTTTGGCAAACCTCCGCGTGGGGCCGGGTCTACAGATCAGTAACCGCGGCCGGTTCACCACGCTCCGGCTGACGGATGACATTCAGAAGCCGCGCCCTAACGTGCGCCGGGTTGCCGTCGTCGCGTATGCGAACGCCGAGGCGAATGAGGAACACGACGCCGTCCGCAAGCTGATCGTTCGGGAGGTCCGGTACGCGAGCAAGCCGCCGCGCGAGGGGGAATACCGGTGGCACGGGCCGCACATGCACGTGTACCCGGCCGTAGGGCACGTCCTAAGCGACTTTGCGACCCACTTGTGGGGAATCACACCGCCGACCTCCGCTACGTCGATCCTGGACGCTTACAGGGTGGATGAGGAGTGGTTCGTGCCCCTGCCCGGGGGTGGTGACCAGATCCGGTACGTCGTGGCCGTGAGCATCGCAAGCCCTCGGGTACTGACCTGCCGCGCGGTGCGGCGCACGCCTCCGGCACAACCGCTTGCTCCGGTCTGGGATGCGACGTGGACGATTACGGGCGAAGATGAGCCGATCCACGTGGAGCCGGGCCTGCTGGCGACCGATTACGGGTCGCTTATGACGCCTGATCCGCCCACCGAAAGCTCGTTGCCGCAATCGACGGCCATCCTGCCCGTCACGTGGTACGACGGCGTCTGGATGGTGCAGCAACATATCCTGTGGTCTGAGGATCAGCCCGTGGGTAACGTCGAGTCGGGGGATTGCGTGCCATGACTCTCCCGCTCCAAGACATGCCGTGTACGATGCCACACCGTCTCGTCGAAGGCCCGGAAGCATTGGTGGCTGCTCTTGCCGCCGCTGGCTGCATCTTGCCGGATGACCCTGACGGACCGACGCCCAACTATGCCGTTATCGATCTGCTGACCGGCACATGCGATGCGCCGCGACGGGTAACGATCCATTGCGGCGGGGGCGTACCGACCTTCTGGCAGTTCTGGACGGTATGCGACTTGTGCTACGGCATGACCTATCGGATCGTTAAGTCTGGCACGCGGTGCATGTACCTCAATCCTACCGATGTGGGCGCGCTCAAGCCTGGCTCCTGCTGCTTTACTCAGGCGAGGTTGCGCCATAATCAATACCTGCAACCGCCCGGCTTAATGTGGACGTCGCTGCCGCACTACCCGTCATGCTGGGATTATACGCACCATGACGATCCGGCCTGTCTACGGGAGCATGATGTTCATTGCTGCGCGGAAACTCACGGCGTAGATACCTTACCATCTGGCGAATTCGGTCCGTGGGATGTCGAGACTCGCAAGGGGCCGACGAAACGGAGCTGCGAAGCTTTCACCGTTGACGGCGTATGGGTTGAGAATAGGCACTGTCAAGAAGACGATTACGAGGGCGGTCTACGTTGTCCAACGATCTGCGACATTACACCGTGGGGCTGCTGTGTTTGCGGTTACGAGTGCCAAGAGTTGCCGATTGCCGATTGCGTGAACAAGGATGGCGAGTTCATACGTGGCACCCGTTGCGCGCACGGATCGTGCGGCAGCAATCAGCGGGACTGTGTCGTCGGCTTCTGGCGCCCCGCCCTACGGGCACCGGAGCACGCGCCCAAGCCGGACTTTCAGGGCTTGGTGCCGCGGGCGCGGGCGGGGCTATTCGAACTCGTGTCGTTTGTGAACCCGACCGACCTGCCGGAGGGGGCGGGCAACTGCCGGTACCATTATGCCCGGCCGGTCAAGCGGGCCGATGGGAAATTCGAGGTCCGCATGTGCGGCACGACCAACGTGACGCCCGACGATCCGCCGAATATCTGGAGCGAGCCCGGGAAAACTCACCGATCCTTTGCAGGTAGCCCGATGAAACTGCCGGGCAGCGTGAAGCACGTTGTACCGATAAAATACCGTCCGAGGTGCGTACACTAATGACCAGAGCGATATCACCAGACGTGAGCGCGGCACTCGCCGTGCAAGAGATCCCGGACGTGGCCGAGGGGGATGTGTTCCCCGCGAGCCCGCCGGCGTCCGATGTCCGTATCGTTGACGAGACACCCCCGCTTGACTTGCGGTGCCTGAATTGGGTATACCAACAGGTAGTAACGCCGCGCCGCATCGTCCGACTGTTGGCGTGGTTGCTACGCCTCGGGTTCGCGGTCTACGCATTTCCACGCGAATTCCTGGCCGTTGCGTTGAGCCCGCGGGTAGCGGATGACGTGTATCGGACGCGGATGGGCTTGTGTAATGATTGCGAACACCGTTTTGAAGTCTCGACGTCGTGGCTCTCGTTTCGGAATGGCGTGTTTTGCCGTTTGTGTCGCTGTCCTCGTTGGCCTGTGTCTCGGCTTGGATGGAAGAATCGACGAACGCGGCATCGATGCCCGGCAAAAGTACATCCGGGCGTTTATCCCCGGTACCGATCGTGTGCCGGATGCGGAGGAAATTGATATGGCGACTCCAAATTTCTGGATCGGCGGCGACAACAACCCGACCACGGCCGCATCATGGAGCCAAGGTTCCGTTCCAGGCTCGGGGGATATAGCGATTTTCTCCGGCTCCCGAAGCAACGCAGATTGCGTCGTGGGGTTGAGTGGCGGGGCAGATGGCCCTGATGAATTTGTTGTGCGGGACGATTACTACGGCAACATTGGCGGACCGGGAAACTACTACACGCATGTAGCAGTCAACACTGACAAGTTCGTTTTGCGTGGGCGTGGAAACCAGTTCATCGTGCCGAATGCGGCCTCCGGGTACACTGTCGTCGACACGGCGCATGGACGTGTTTCCCTCGGTAGTGACAACCTCCAAAACCTGGATGTCAAAAGCGGCTTGGTGGAAATTCCACAGAATATGGGATGGCAACAAGGTGCTCGTATTACCCTGTGGGGCGATCGTGCAAACGTAACGATCGAGGCATCCACGGTAATTAAGTATCCTGTAAGCATCGTCGTGCTCGGTGGCACGCTGACCTGCAAGGACGAACTGGATTCAGGGAGCTACTATATTGCGAATGTGTTCATAGGGGGCGGCGTCATGCGGCAAGAGGGCGTGATCGACACAACGGTTCGCGTCCACATTGCGGGCGGCATCTTTGAATACGTGCCAAACGCTGATCCGTCCGGCGAGGCCCCCCACTTTTACGTCAATGGTGTGTTGGATGTGCGAGAATCAGACTACGCCATTCCGGCGACCAGCCTCATTATCGGCCCGTACGGAGAGGTGCGGGGCTCGGCCATCGAAACGCTTAATGCACAGGTCGACATCGATTTACGACAGGATTATCCATAGGAGTACGAGCAATGGCAACTGACCATTTGACAAACGACGGCGTCTGGGGAACCGGCGCCAACTGGCAACCGGGCGGGTCGGTACCCGCTGGTGCCGCTACCTGCATGATCGGCCCGGCGTTGACCGTGAACGTCACCGACGTCGCGGGTGACGCAGAGACCAACGACCTGGGCGTAGTCCACGTACACCGGGGGTACAAGGCGTCATTCGGAACGACCGGGGCACCGATCCAGCTCGGGTCGGCACTCGTGCAGCTCAATTCGAGTGGCCCGTGTTTCCTGGAAGCGTCGCTGAATAGTTCGGCGGCGATGGACATCAATAACATCATCGTCGCGCTCGCCCGCTCCGATGTTGTGTGCGAGATCGGCAGCAAGACCGGCGACGCGGGCGAGATTGACATGATTCGGCTGTTTCGCGGCGATGTGTTACTCAAAGCGAATCTGAACTACGCGGCGGCCACCGAAGTCCACGTCGGGCACATCACGAACCCGGCGAGTGACGTGAACTTGACGTTGGCGACGAACGCCGAGGCGATGCCGGTCCTCCATCAGACCGCAGGCTTCTGTCATTCGTCAACGGAAATCACCCTGGTACACCTTGACCACGCCCGGCTGCACCAGGACACGGCAAAGATCGTGACCGCATACATCGGGGCGGGCGGCTACCTGCGCTACGATTACATTGCAATCGATGCCGACAACACCATTTTCCACGTGTACGCGGGTGGAACGCTCGACTTCACCGGCACTGAGTATTACAAGACGGTTGACGAGGTCCACGTCTATCCGGGCGGGAAGTTCCTGTACGATCCGCGGACGACGGCTTTCGCAACCGGCCTCTACGACTACTCGAAAAGCGTGGCAGCATAATGTGGTATCCGGAACCATGGGAAGTTGTGCCCTTGCGAGCATCCGGGGACGGTGATATGGCGACGTTGACCGACGCTCGCCCGTCGCCGTCGTTTGGACTTCACGTGCCGTACGCTCTTGTCTACATCCTGGCGTGGTTCTCGGGCGCCGCGGGCTCGACTGACGCCGATGCCACGATCAACCAGAAGCTAACGAACGCAGAGGCGACGTGGTGGGACAAGCCGCGTAAGATATTGAAGGACGCGGGGGTCGCCAACACGTTTTTCGATTTCCGCATACAAGCAGACGAGCTGTACCACTGGAAGTTCTGCCCGGACATCAAGATCGTGCCGGTGTGGGCGAATCCAGAGAGCGGCGTAATCCGATGGGCACTTGAGGTCGGCGTGGCACCGTTGCCCGCCAGAGGAATACAATGAAAATCACGTTGACAGCAGAGACAGACGCAGAGCGGACACAGTCACCTATCCCAGTCGAGATCCCGGGCATGAGGGTGTTGGCCATCGTTGGCCTGCGACATGACGAGGGTACCGGGCTCGACCTACCCGAAGAGCGGTACATGAGCGCGTTGCCACTCGGGTTCCCATTGCTTGTCGGGATGCTGGGCGTGTTGCAGGCCAGAATCCAGGACATAGTCACGCAGCCGCCGAAGCCGAGTCAGATTCAACGGCCGATTGTCGTGCCGAACCTTAATGGCGTACCGAGGATGTAATCATGCCGCGCGAGGACACCGACGTAACGGCACCGCACAGTGAGGCGCAGGGCGTCGGGTTCGGCGCGCAGACGCCGGACAACTGGACTACGCCGCCGAAGAATGTCGCGGCGGGGCTCGACGCTGCTGCTGCCGGTGGCATCGGTGTATACTTACAGAACGTGGTCGAAGACACGAGCCCGACGCTTGGCGGCAACTTGGCTGGCGGCGGGAAACAGATCAGCAATGTCTTAACCCTACAGGTCACGGTGGTCGCCTCGGTGGCCACCCTGCAACTCACCGGCGACAAAATTACTGACAGCAACGGCGACGAATGTCTGTTATTCACCGCAGCGGGCGGTACGGTCGTCAACGAACTCACGATTGGCAATGCGGAGACGGGGGATGGCCCTTCGCTCACTGCGACGGGCACGGACGCAAATATCAATCTAGTGTTCGACACCAAGGGAACCGGCGCGTCGAAGTTTCGTCGTTCGTTGGACGTTGAATTCGAAGGTACCAGCCGTTTCTCGTGCAAGACCTGCCATGTGAGTGACTACGCCAAGTGGAGGATGACTCGTGCGCGGGGAACCATCGCATCACCGGCGAATGTTGTAACGGGTGACATCATCGGTAAATTCGAGGGCGTCACTTACTACGGAGGTTCGTGGCGATACCAGGTTGCTATACGGTTTTTACTCGATGGCGCACCGAGTGGATCAGCGGCACCGGCAAAGATCGAGTTCCAGACTAGCCCGACAGGTATAGCCGTTACTCGATTCACCATATTCAGCGGGGGCGACATCCGTGTCGCCAGCACGAACAAGCTGGAGTTCACCTCTGCATTGGTCTATATCCAAGCGACGTCTGCGGGCAACCTGAAAGTCTACGCCAGTACCAGTACAGATATGCAGATCGGCGGAACGTCTCGCATCGAACTTAATACGACCGGAATTGGGTTCTTTAACGTGGTACCTGTAGCCCGCCAAGACATCACTGGGGCGAGAGACGTACCGGAGGAGGCGCTGGCGGACTTATTGACTAAGTTGGCGTTGCTGGGATTAGTGACCGACAGCACGACAGCATCATAGGAGCACGACAATGGCGACATTGACACTAACGATACCGGCCGACAAGGTCGCACGAGTCCTCGCGGCAATCGAACACACGGGGTTCGAGCGGCTGGACGAAGAGGGCGACCTGGCATACGCCAAGCGGTACATCATCTGGCAGTTGAAGGAGCGTGACTACGTCTGCCGTCAGGATGCGGCGGGCAGCACGATAACGATTGACGACGAACTTATAGGAGAAACAGCATGACACCGGAAGAGGCGTTAGCGATGTTGGACAACGTGGTTGCACAAGTCCAGATGAACCGTGCCGATCATGTACGGGTGCAGACCGCATTGAAGGTTATAAGTGAGGCCATCAAACCAAAGGGCAAGGCACCGAAAAAACCGGACTGATAAGGGGGTTACCAATGACAGGCGCTGACTGGTTGAACACGTTGAACACGGCGGGGGTTTTTGCGGGAGTTCTCGTCGGCCTGAAAATCGCGGGGGCTGGCATCGACGTAGCCTACGCGCGTATCAAAAACGGGAGGAACGGGAGGAACGAGAGGAACGGGAAACCCAGCTTCAACCCAGCCACATGTACCGAAAGGGATAAGCGCATCCGGGCACTAGAGACTAAACACGACTCGGGCGAGGGCTTCGATCTCAACTTGTGTCGAAAGCACGGCGAAGGTATGGCTCGCCTTGAAGTCGGCGCGAGAGCCCAGTGGGAAAGCGCCGATCGACGATTTGAGGGATTCAACCAAGCAATCGGTGAATTGGCCAGCGACGTGAAAGAGCTGACCAGCGAAGTTCACCGGATGTTACCGAAGCCGTGAACCTACGCAGGCTAGAACGGGTTGCCCTGCTTGTCGTTGCACTCGCCGCGATCCTGCGATGTTTCTGCCGGTGATGCTCACAGCTTCCAGATTTTGACATGCACCACAGATAGCCCGGTCCACGCCTTGGTTACATGCGACTCGGCGACCCGCGCATCGTCTGTGAAGAACCCCACGTCCTCCAGCACGTCGCAGAGCTGCTTCGATAGCTGCTCGCAGTCCGGGGGTGTGGTCTTCGGCACGACCCCGAGGGCCCGACGCTTCGTCGAGTCCTTTGCACGCCACGGGTATTCAACGTCGATAGATACACCAACCGCGCAATCCCAAGGCTCATCAGGGCAGTGCTGCTGAGCGTAGAACGCCAACGCCGCGGCATTGCCTTTGATTTTCTCCGTCTGGTAGGCGCGCCTTCTGCCAAAGCGTGCCGATTGTTTCGGTGCGATGTACCACGGGATGGTGAACTCGATCCTGTCCATGTCCTCAGTCTCCCAGCTTGCCGCTCAGGGTTTCGTCCCTCATCCTCATCGCCTCCAACACCGCCTCCGCCGTCTGTATGTCCGGGCACTCCGCCACACCTAAGGCCCTATCGCCTTCGAGCTTAGAGACCACAATACTACCGTCGTGCGGGCAGGTGAAGATGATCCAGGCCCTTACGCGCACCTTACCCATGCCTCAGTCTCCCTGCTTGCGGATCAGAGTCACTTCAACGCCCAGCGCGTGGCATATCCGGCCGATCTCGTCCAGGCTGACGTTGGTGTTGGCGTGCAGGAGGTTACTGGCCTTGCGGTAGCCCAAGCCGATCACGTCGGCGAAGTCGCCGAAATGCTCATACCGTTCGTTGCAGACATTGCAGAGAAACCGTGCAAAGTCCAACCGCAACTCCAAGGCCCAGCCTTCCGGTGTCGCTTCATACGCCTCGACGTTGGCTCGAATCTCGTGCGTGATTTTGCTCATACCGTTTGCCTCCCCCCTACCCGTGCCCCAGTTTGACCCGGTTGTAGATGTCCGTGAGCTTGTCGTCCTGCTGTCGGGTTGGTTCCCAATCGGGATTGTCCTTGGTCGGGACATGATCCAGGCGGTCATCTTCGAGGCCGTGCAGAAACTTGCCCTCGTCTGACGTGAATCTCAACTGGTGTTCCAGCATCAGCGTCCCCAATTTCTGCTCAGGCGTCAACATCGCCATGTGTCCTCCAATCAGCTAAACTCGCCCTCTGAAAACGAATGCCCCTCCGGGTCGTGCCACGAACCACGCGAGATACTCGTTCCGACGTGATGTTTCCAGACGTAGCCTGTGCGGTTCTCCGGCGAGTCCCGTTTGGATGTGACAAGGGCCACGAAATCGGCGAACGGAATCCGCTCTTCGTACTCGTCGAAAATGGCCCCGTATTGAAGCCGCTTCTTCCAGTCGGCAAACGAAGCCACTACACAGCCGAGCGGATTGATTTCGGCATCTGGCTCACGCTCCCCGTGGAAGCTGAACGTCCAGCCGCCAGATGACTTGCCGATGTGGTGTTCATCGTATCGCCCGCAAACCGGGCAGAGGTTCGTTCGATGATAATAGTTCGTGCCCATGTGTCCTCCTAGCTTGCCGCTCCAGGCGTTTTAAGCCACCGCCACGGACCTCCACGGAGTCGGGTGGCGTATTCCACCTTGAAACTACAGAGGCCCGCAAACGGCGTCCTACGCAATATCAGGCGGGTGCCCTCCGTGGCTTCGTCCCTGACCGTCCTTGTCCCGCCTGTCCCAATTCCAGTCGTACACACGTTGTGTTCAACTGCGGTCGGGCCGTTTCGCGGCGCCAGCTTCCGAGCTGGCACGACCCGACCGCGTTACGTTATCCCTCGCCCCCTTCGAGCTTTTCTATGCGGCTGATCGTCCCGTCGAGCGTTGCATCCGTCCGAGCCGCCCGCCCTTCGGTCTTGGCCACGCGAGCACTCAGCGCGTCAACGCGCTGCTGCGCGTCGTCCGCGCGAGACATCAACTGCTTGAGCAGGCACTCATCCACACGGGGCACTTTCCCCTCGAGCTTGACCACGCGGTCACTCAGGCCCTCGAGTCTCAGTGTGGCCTCTCTGTCCGAATTCGCGGCGTCAGCGAGCTTGGTCACCCGCTCGGCCAGCCCGCCAATCTGTGACTGCGAGGCAATCTGCGACCGCACGCCGGGCATACGCCTCTCGAGCTTGTCCACGCGGTCTTCGAGGTTGGTCACGCGAGGCCGTTGTGCGTCAAACCGATCATTTATACGACCGATGTACGTCCGCCACTCGGGGATATTCCCGTCGTCGGGCTCCGGCTCACCCTTCGGGTGCTCCAACGCCACGACCCGTTTCCGCAGCTTGGCGAGTTCATGGAAGAGGGCGTTCACGTCGCCCCGGTGCATCGGCTCGGCGTCGGGGGGTGCGGCGTCGGTGTCAGGGGTTGCGAGGTCGTCGATGTATTGGAGGCAGTACCCATAGGCGGCCCTCCTGTTCTGCGCCAACAAGGATGTATCCGAGAGTTCGTAACTGTCGCGGGCTTGCTCCACCCGGTCCCGCAACTTCGCAAACTGCGTCGGTTGAGCATCGGGCAGGGGCATCGCCAGCCACGCGACGGCTAGAGCGTTCAGAGCACGCCGCGATGCCTGGTATTCCTCGCACACCAGTACCCATGTGGCACGATCTACTGACGGCGTATGTGTGATCTTCATAAACATCAATTCGTAGTGCGCTTTCTGGTACCGCTCGTACTCCGCGCTGTCATCGACATGCGCATCCCACTCGTTCAGGCACGACGTACATAGCACGGCGTGCTTTGAATCGAACAGCGGGCGTTCTTCAACGCACGGCTGCGCGGGCATGTTCACGATATTGCCGCCCGCACCAAATGCTGGACATTTCTCACACTTCATGGTCATCCTTTCAGTTGTACCCGGCGGTCCGGGGGGAATCAGCAACAAAGCCCTATTGTGGGGCGCTAGCCAGAGGCCGCATCCCCTGTTTCGCCTTCCAGCTTTACGAGTTCTGCCTCGGTGAACTCTTCGTCGGACACCGTCGCCCACTGGGTCGTCTTTACCTCCACCGGACGCACAAGTGTCATGGTGATGGCGTCGGGGTTACAGTCTTCGTGACTCCCGCCCACGCAGTGTTTGCGCAGCCAGAACGCCCAATAATGCCCATCGATTGTGACCACGTAGTGCGTATCGGACCCATGCGAGGTTCGACTGGTCCAGAAAGCGAAGTCATCAGCCTGCGAATCCTCCCGTTCGATCAATTCCAGGGCGTCGTCGAGTGACACACTACGGTTTACTTCACGCATAGTTCCTCCTAGTCCTATATTCCAGTTAACGTACAGACCTAATCGGACGTCAGTCAACCGGGCTGACAGACATCAACGCTGCACGCAACCACGTGCCCGCATCGCCATCGGCATTCGTCGTGAATAGGTACGGGTATTTCTCGTTGTCCGGAATCTCGATGGTCGTGATTGACCGCTCGCCGTCGTATTGCTCCATGCTCCCGACCAACGTCTCCAGCAGTTCTCGCAAGTACTTCGTATCCACGCGGAGCACCATCTTCTCGTTGCCCGGGCGTAACGCCAGGCTATCCTCGATAGCGGGGAATTTGCCTACTGCAACCGGCATCGTGCAACTCATGGCATTGAGCGGGTGCCTCTCTGCAACCGTCAACAACTCGTTCTCGAGTGATACGGAGATGACATCGCCCCGCATCCGCAACGCCATTTCAGCCAACTCTCGCGGCATCAGAAACTCGCATTTCTCCAGGCCAACACCCACGGAAGGCGTCGTCAACTGGAAGATACGCCTCCCATCCGTGGCCGTGATGAACAAGCGGCCACCCTCTACGCGAAAGTGCATCGACTCAAGCGCGTAGATGCTACTTCCATTCTCTCGCGTATACCGCACCAAACCGAATGCCTCTTTGGGTACTGTTAATTCCATCTTGTTCTCCTTAGTCCTATATTCCAGTCAACGTACAGACCTAATCGGATGTCGCCTTCACGCTTTTCGCAATCTCCGCATGGTACGCCTTGATGTCGGCGTGCGTGATGCGATGGCGTTTCAACACCTTCTTTCTTTCAGGGTCCGCGTAGCTGCACGCAATCAGACTCAGCCCATCCTTGGCAAAACTTGTGCATGTCACCCACTGACCGTACCAGCGGAAACCTGCGCCGATCGCAACCCGATGGCGTGCAGGCGAACTCGGCCGCTCCCGGATGATGAAGGGCTTGCGCCCCTTCCACGTCTCGAACGCAATCGCGGCCGAGCGGTTTGGACCGTGGCACCTGCCATACCCCCGAGTCGCGCAGGCTAGGCAGTAGAACCCTTCGCCACCCCAATAGCCCATGCGGAAGCGCTTGTCGATAGCCTGGAAGTCTGCAACATCGAACCGTAAGCCATATTCGATCGCCAGGCACGTCGCTGCGTGCATCGCAGCGTTCAGTCGTTCCCAGCTATGCCCCATCTGGTGCCCTTGTTCGTCCCAGACGAGTTGCAGTAGTCGTAACGCTGGTGAGTCCTTTGATTTCTTCATGGTCATGGTCCGATATTCGAGTGTGTGATAAGCTCTATTCTCGGACGTTAGGGATTCGCCTTACAGAACGCCCCCGCGAATCCGGCCGGGGTCAAACTTCGTAACCGGGCACGCTCCGGGCCGGGGCTCATTTTCCATATCTTCCCGCCATCCACTGGTTCAACAGGCGTCCTCGCTGGCATCGTGAACTCCCCCCACAGGCACGTCCGCTTCGTGTAGGGGTCGCCATATTCCCACGGCTGAAACGTCGCTGCCGGAGGTCCGAGGTAACGAGACAGGCGACCGACTGGATTTTCAAGACACCACCATGCCGGGCGATAGGCTGCGACCATTCGCAGGCACGCATCTACGACCGACAAAGCCCCCAAGAGGGCGGATTGCCCCTTCTGTTTCCACCACCGAGCACCAGAGCCGGACAGATGAGTACAAGGCGGGGCGGCCAATATCCCGTGGACATTCCAACCTTTTTGGAATACTGTCAATCGCACATCGTCTCCCGTAAGCGTGTCCACGGCATACACTTCGTATCCAGCATCACGGTAGGGTGCGGACCAAGAGCCACTACCCCCGCACAGGTCCAAGATTGCCCGTGAATTCGTCATGGTCCTATAATCCAATGTGACATAACAGACCTAATCGGACCTTTAGCAAACCCCTATCCCCTCAGCTATCCACTGCACCGGGTGGTTGCAATTCGGCAACAGGTTGTAAAGATGGTCGTAGGCAATATGGTACGCCCTTTGTCCGCATAGTCGCGGTTCCGTTTTGTCCTCCCGCAACCAACCTACGAGGTTTTGCATACGTGTTCGGAACTGGCCGTGAGGTGGATACCATGCCTGATTAGCACAGAAGCCCTTGGAGCGAGCGACGCGAAGAATGTCGTCCGCTATATCAGCAAGTCGCGGCTCCAGTTCGATGAGGTCTTCCCAGTCCCGGGCCTCGCCATCGTCCCACCTGTCTCGCTTGCCGCGATTGCATTCTCGGCAGAGCGTCCACAAGTTATCCTTCGCATTCGTCCCCCCGCGAGCCTTTGGCGTCTTGTGGTCCACTTCGAGACGTGCCCCATCGGCCGCCGCCTTGCCGCATATCTGGCACTTCATCCCATCACGCCGAAAGATTGTTTGCCGAAGCCGTGCGTTCATCTTAGTCCTATATTCGAGTGTGACGTAACGTATGATATTGGACGTCATTCCTTCCGTTCTCGGTAGAGATTCAACGGGCGACGATGGAACTCTTCGTAGCACCGCCGCTTATCCCAGCCGTCATTTTGACCCCGACGATAGCCCCATAACGCGGCCAGACCACACATGAGGATTAGGCAGACAATATACCCTATGACATTTAACATCATTCCTCCCGTTCTCGGTCGTTACTTGGTCTTCCCACAATAGAAGCACCACCACATTGTATTCCCGCAGGTCGGCGGTTGTGTCCTTGCCGCACTTGATCCAGTAATGCCCGCCGAGCCAACACAGCAAACGACGACCCCAAGTGTCTCCGCAATGCAGCATTATTTCTTCTCCCGTTGGATTGCATCGAGCCGATAACCGCAGTTTAGGCATTCCGGCTCAGCGTCTGTATCTCGCTCCTCCTCCCGTTCCAGCGCGGCGATCATCGCGTCGGCCTCGTCGAAGGCGTCGCTGGCGCGATCCTCGAACGCATTGCCTACATACTTCGGGTTTGCGCAATAGCCCTTCATCGCCTCCCCCGCGTAGTACGCACGCAGGGACATATCCTTAGCCGGTCCACCGTCGTCATGCTTTGCCATCGTCAGCCTCCAGTTCGGCGATCTTCGCACCGCCCAGTTCCTCTATCCTGTGGCGGGCTGCGAATTGTTCACGGAGCGTTTCGTGGGCGCCCCGTCTGCGGCGGATCGCATCGGTCGCTTCCGTAAACTCCCGGTATGCTGCTAGCAGTGCGTCCTTGCGGGCCAGCTCGGCGGCGTCGTGCTCGCCACGCTCATTCCAGCCTTTCTGGGCATCGAGGCGAGAGGGCAAATACCTACTCGCAGACTCCACGGCCCACCACTTCTCGAACACCTCGTCTTGTGCGCTCATCGTCCTGCCTCCAATCTGGCCTGCGAATCGTCCCCGAGATTAGCGAACAAGTCACAACCGCACCTGCACATGGCTAGTTGTCGCCCGCCGTGACCGTCCTCATAATGCTCGGTCGGCAGTTCACGAAAAACACGAGAGCACGCCATGCAGTAAAAGCGGAACCCATCGGCGACAACCTCTTCTCGTGTCTTACTCATCGTCCTGCCTCCAGTTCCTTGATCTTGTCGCGGGCCGCAATGCCGCCCGGTATCTTGTCGAAGCCGTGATTGTAAGCGGACACTAGCGTCCGGTACGCCTCCAGCAGTTCGGCGACGTCGTACTCGTGGCTTGCGTCCCAAGCAGCACGGGCAGCGGGCAACCCTTGTCCGATAGTCCGGTAATGATTGGCGCGGGCATACTCGTCCTTCCACTTATCGAACGCCTCGTCTTGCTTACTCATGGCGTCATCGGCTCCGATCGCTCGAACGGGGCGTAGCCGCCATCATTAGGCGCCGGTGGAGGCGGCCACGGGAATGGATGCGTGCTTTGGGGTTCGACCCACGACGCATCGTTGATCGTCTTCCCAGCCGCCGTCGAACCGGGCTCGAACACGCCATAGAACCACAGGCCGCTGCCCGTAACCAACAATACCCACGCAATCAACATCGCTATTAGTTGTCTCATCTCAGTCTCCTCAAGCCCCGCCAGGGGCACACAAACTGTTCACCGTCGCCGACGCACTCCGCGAGCACGTTGTTCGGCCTTCGCTTGCTGGACGGACGGATTAGGATTCGGACGATTCGGCCGCGGAAACGCGAGAGCTGATGATGCACGCGGTATAATCGCTCGCTCATCTCAGTCTCCCTTCGGCCACGCTGCGGCCGTCTCAGTCCATCGGTCCTGCCCAGGGTAGATCACGACGGACCGGTCGCCCAATAACGACAGCAGCGACCGTGCCCGTTCCGGCGTGTGACAATCACGATCCGCGTAACGCCCGGTGTCGGTGACGATGATCCGTTGTTGCACGCGGTCACTACCAACCAGTCTGCATAGCAACTGCCAGCGACCGATCGCATCGCGCTCATTGTCCGGCCAGTTAGCCCAGGCGAACGGGGTAGCATCGAAGATGCAATTCGGCAACGCCTCGGCGATGGTGTGGATCAGTCGCATCGAGAAGTATTCGCGTAACGGAAACGCTGGGGTGTTGGGCTGGATCGAGGGCTGATAGAAGTGAATCTGCACGCCCGTATCGGCCAACGGCTTGAGCGATTCGGTCAGACGGGCGAAGTCAATGCACGACTTGTTATGGAAGAATGCGTCAAGAGCCACTTCGCAATCGAGCAGAACGACATTGCTTCCGGCCGTGCCCGCCACGATGCCCACGTGTCGGGCGATCTCCGCCCACTCGGCAGGATCGTCGAACGTCTGACTCAGCAGATCGTGTACCTTGAAGCCGCCGTGGAAGCGCATATCCGTACGGTCACGCAGCCAGGGGTAGACCTCCGGTACATACTTGCTCCAGGTCGTTACGATTACCGAACTGGCGTGCGGCTCCCAGAGCTTCAGCCCAGGCAGGCAGTCTTCCAGGCTGTCGTCGGCCGAGGTTACAGATTCAATCCAAGGGATTATCGTGCTCATCGTTTCGCCTCCATCCATATTTCGTAGATGCCCGCACCGACATACTTATGCTTCAGTTCGCAGCTTTCGCCGTTACGCAACCACGGTGTAGCCTCAGTAAGCCGGATCGTTCTTAGTTCTTTACGGGTAACACGTTGGCGAAAGCCCCGCACATTCCAATGATTGTCCGACACGATAGTCGATGCGGTCTGTGTCATCGTTTCTTCCTCCGTTTCTTCTCGGGCTTGAACTGCGGCGGCTCCAGCCCGCGGATGGTGCCGGGGTCGAGGGTCAGGTGCGGGTAGATTCGTTCATGGTCGGCCGGGTGCATGGCTTTGATTACCTCCGCTGGATTTTCCGTAAACCAGATCGTGCGGCGTTGCTTTATTCGCCTGCGAGGGCCAACGCAAAAATGATACCACTGTCCGAAGCCCTTGCCCCTCGCCAGCCACAGCCTCGGCGGTTTCTTACTCTTAGCCATCGGTCAACTCCTTCGGATACGGCGCGCCAATACTAGTGTCGCAGGTACACTGCCGCGAATCCCACGCACGCGGAATATACCGCAGTGTCCACCATTGATTTGGTTGCCCGAGCCTATACGAGCCCGGGCAGTAGCGTGCATGCTCGTGCGCCAGGGTTATGCTAGTGTCCTCTGCCATCGCTCAACTCCACAGTCAGTCGTCCAAAGTCTTCCAGGTCCACGTCGCCGTCGAGGTCCGTATCGAAGCGTCCTCGGCAGCCGCACATTGCACGCCTACCCGGTCCGCTCATGCACTCACTCAGCAGAGGCAATGTAGCGCGCCTCACTATCGGGTCCGGGCTCGGTCGAAACGGGTGGTTCTGCCACGGCATCAGGAGAATCAGAATCCACATCAGCGAGTTCCTTCAGGATGGCGTCGAGGCTTACAACGACATCGCCGAGAAAGACTGTTTCGTCAAACGCAGTATGCGCAGCGGGCAGGGAATTGTATCGGCCGTCCAACTGGTCACGGTATGCCCACACGGCCTCGAGCAGCTTGTCGTACTTGTCCTGCCATTCCGCCGCTTGGATTAGTAATTGTTCAGTGACCATCAACGTGCTCCTTCAGGATGACGTTGAGGGCATCGGCGAATATCGCATTGGCTTGTTGTACGTGACATAGTGGTTTCGAGTTACCGATGTCCCGAGCGTGATCCCGCACAACCCGCACGGCCTCGACCAGCTTGGCGTACTTGTCCGCCGTGTCCTTGCACGCATCGCATGTCATTGCTTGCCCTCCAACGCCTCGAGGACGATTCGTTGGATAGCGCCCCCGTCGATGGCACGCCCCCTAATCCGCTGCAACGCCTCGAAGTAGCGGTCGCGCTCTTTACGCACCAGCACAGCGAACTCCTCGGCACTTATCGTTCTTTCTTCCCCCTTCCGCTCGAAGCCGTCGCACTTGCCGTCCTTGTTCGCGTCGCAGCACAACTGCACTCGGTTGAACTTCGAGCGGTCATCGCCGGTCACGGGATCGCGTCGTGGCGTCCGCTTCGCCTTGCATCGGCATTTCCAGTGGAACGGAAACGGTGAATCCAGCTTGTCAATCGACTTGCACTCTGCACAGATGTTCATCTCGGAAACTCCCTGTGTTGTAGGCTGACTGGAAACTTGCTCACGTCCTTGAGCACCTTGCCGTTGCCGCTGGGTATCTGCTTGACGAAGACGGGGACGCCTGCGGCTCTGCACTCCCCCACGAGGCCCTGAGCAGCGTCACG
>Ga0114923_10000296_pt1 | contig 42071 bp, 76 predicted proteins | sample SumtaG_FD_89578 | JGI IMG/M metagenome (GOLD analysis project Ga0114923, IMG submission 89578) | Deep subsurface microbial communities from Indian Ocean to uncover new lineages of life (NeLLi) - Sumatra_00157 metaG | ecosystem: Environmental > Aquatic > Marine > Oceanic > Sediment | place: near... | reverse complement strand
GTATCAACTAAAACAACTTGATACGCGAATACCCAATTACCGGTGCCTGATCCTGTAGAATTATATACTTTCCCATCGTCAGTATCTAACCATGTTTCACCTGATTGTGTTGCACTTGGCGTCCCTGATTGCACAAATGTATAATTTGACGCTGAAGTAGTATCTAATTGTGCTGATATCTGGTTTAATTGACCCGTTCGAGATGTATCATTTGCCCGGATTATAGTAGATTGCAGTGGTGTTTTATTATCAACAAAAATATCAGAAAATGTTGTCATAATGATTCCTCGATATTGATTGTTATTGCTGCCACCCCTGGATTATTGAACGTTTTATTTGGTGTTTGATTGATTGATCCAAAAACAATTTGTCTCGTATTTGCATTGTCCCAGAAGTCCAAAGCTAAATTTTTATTAGCGTTTTTTATAAAAAGGTCTTGCCATTTCATGAATTCGGCATGATCTAATGACATAAAGTTTCCACTGAATGTTCTTATTTTTTGACGGTTTTTAACATACCGGGCGCCGTTGTTTGTTCGGTTTATAATCGAAGTATCTTGACTAGAATTAGACCAACCGTAATCCGGACTTGACCAGTGACCTGCAAACCCAGCTCTGACAATTCCGAACTCAAGTGCGGCCGCATCTGTTACGAGATCAATTTCAAGTCGGTAATTTTCATCCTGATTCGTGAAAGTATGAAACATTTCAATGAAACCCTGTCTTGATTCTCCTGTTATATTGTATGTAAGAGTGTCCTGATAATCAAAATATACTGTTTCTGTTTCCTGCAAAGCATTAAGATAATCATAAACTCTAATCGTCGCCTGTGTAGCATTTGTATTGCCGATAAATACAGCATTTCCAAAATCATCCACTGAAATATCAAGCGTTGACGTCGTTCCAGTCGCTTTTGATAACTGCCCTTGGAATTCTGTTTGTGAATTGGCAATCGGAAAACTCCCGTCTTCGTTCGTCATCGTTATGCTGCTAATTGTGTCGTATAATGCTCTCATGCTAGTATATTGGGTGTGATTACATCATTACCGCCCACTGATCGAATAGCGGTTGTAAAATTTATGATTCTGTTTCCTGTCGCAATATTATAATCATTTTGCAAGTAAATTCCGTATCGTGCTGTTGACAAATTTGCGCCTGAAATATCAAGAGAATTGTTCAAAACCTGTAATCTGTCGCTTCCAATCGCCCTTACCCCATATCCAGTTCCACTAACTGATGATGTTGATGAAAACACCATTTTTACTTTGTTTCCGCTGGCTTCTGTAGGTATAACAAAACCTGTCCCGGATGTAACATTAGTAATTTCTATTCCTCTAACACCTGATATTGTGTTGCTCAAATTAATAGTATAATCAACATCAATTACATTACCTTTTATATTTATTGATCCACCTGTTGTTGAATCAGCCGGAATTGACACGTCAATACATGTTAAATCATTATCTGTTGAAATAGTTATGTCATATTTAAATTTATTGTCTATTATTTCCAGTACTGGCGAAAACACCCTTATATCCACCATGTCACCACCAAAACTGCCAGACCTCTCGAATGTGTTGTTATTTATATATGTCTTCCACCCTAGAACACCAGCGCCGGAAGACGGTTGAACGACGTTTAAAGCTTCCCCTGTATAATTTAAAAATGAACAAGAAAGAACAGACACTGATTTACCTGTAATTGCCAATAAAAATACTTCGTTATTTTTAAATATTGTATTAGTTATAGTTTTCACTGTTGTTGCCGGTATCGACACATCATCACGACTATCTATACAGGTATCACTCGCGTCAAAAACACAACCATCGATTCTTAAATCATATTCCGCAATTTCAGCCACAGTTTTTGTTGTGCCATCTGTGAAACCCATAGTGCAATCACGAATTTCAACCTTACCCAGATTAGGAGTAGACCCATCACCATCCATAAAAATTATAAATTGCTCATTTGAGCTTGTTGTCTCCCATTCTATATCGATATTTTCAAATTTCAAACCAGTGCAAATACTAGGCGATGAGTCATCAAATGCCTTTATGGTTCCATCGTATTTTATTTTAAGGGTGACGAGTCCTTTTCCGACACCGATAAAATTATAGGAAAATGCTTTCGGTTCAATTTTTTCACTCGGCAAATCCCAATAATAAACACCTTCTTTCATCAAAACAGTTCCGCCCGTGTCTTCAATTGCTTCAAAGCCTTCAAAAAAACTTCCATATTGCCCATCAAATTCATTTGTCGCAACTGTTACAAAGCTTTCTCGTTGTTGCGTTGCGATATCATTCAACGCATCATTTTCAATATTCTGACTGTATTGTCCTACCGCCGGTGTTCCCGGAACTGTTAGTAAACCTGATATAGAAACATGGCCCTCAACTTTTATTCTTTCAACATCCGGATCGAATTCGATTGTCCTTGCCCTCATTGTCGTGCTTTGTGTCGTCGGGAATCTACTATCTGGATATGTGATACTCAAACCTGGCGCAATCCCCGTCTGAAATGGTAAATCAATATTTGATATTGGAGCCTGATAACTTACACCACATGCGTCCAATAACGTTTCAATATTTGCTTTTACTCGATCATAAACTTTTATCGGCACATCGGCTTTACCGACCGGACTGTCCAATATTATTGATTGCTCTTCCTGTGCTGTAATTAATTTTGGATATCCTTGGTCATCGAGTTCGATTACTTTTGAGACCCATTTGTGAACAACATTTTTAATTGGATTTTGATAACGTGGCTGATTAGAAAAGAAACTGAATTCATCCGGTGCCAATGTTCCATTATTCTTTTGCATGTCAACTAAATGAATCACGTCGTTTTCATCGTCAATATAATATAGATGATTACAAGCGGCTGATAGTTCGCTCAAAAAATCAAATATGTTTTTTTGCTGAGTTTCGTATCCGGAAATAGTAACGGCTGAAGCGTTTGTAGTTGTTAGCGTATAACTGGTTGACAATGCTGTGTTAATCCTGTCTTTTGCGAAATCGAAAAAATCAATCAATGTTGAATCAGCACCGGTGCCTGAAAACAAAATATCAGCAACCGGTTTACCTGGAATCAAATCAACACTTGTAACTGAAACACCCCCAACTGTATTTCCGCTTGTATAATCGCCATATCCTTGGCTTGTACGTAATCTTATTTTAATTCCGTTTGTCCTTGTACTGGTTACTATATAAGTTCCGATATAATCAGTTGGCGTACCCGTTCCTAACACAGTTGCCGTATCGCCATCAGAAAAACTACTTTCAATTGATGTACCGTTTAACCATACCTCTTTTGTAATTGATTGAAATTCAGTGGCTTGATCATCAATCGTTAGAATTTTTACACTGTTGTTGTCATAAATATTATAAATTCCGGAGCCTGGAACTGTTTCCGTGATCCCAGCTTTCCAATACTGATAATCGGTAGTGCCACCAACTTGAAGCGGCTTGACGAGATTAACCGCACCAATCGCGAGGGGATAAACGCGGTCGGTAGTACTACCTAAGTCGGGAGCATCGTCTAATAAGTCGACGTCAAGCTCCTTTTCGTACATTCGATAATTCAGCCCAAGCGGTTTGAAGTCTCCTAGGACAGCCGTTCCTGCAAACAAAAACATATTTCCGGAATCTAACTGTTTCCAGCAAATTACATCCATAATTCTAGGTGCCGGAAATATTGTTGCGTCTGGAAACAAAATAAATGATCCAAGATTTATTTTAACCCGGCCACCATTTATCTTCGAAAGCCTCCATTGAATTTTACCGATCGATGATATTTTTGGAACCCAATATTGTTCCGATGCTTCCGTAGTTGCATAAACACCGCCACCTTGTTCAGTCAGATAATAATCAATTGAATCGAATGTTGCCTTTAAAAGTATGGTCATAATACTAACCCCGCTTCTAAATCAACACCGCGGTTGAACCTTTCCAGAAAAACACCGTCAGCAACTCTTGCAGATCTGTTATTAAACGATTGACCATCAATTTGCAATCCGTTCTCAGTTGTGTTTATTAGAGTCATTAATAAACTGTTTTGTTGTCGTAATAATTGATTTGTTGCCTCGTTATCCCCACCACCGCCACCACCAGAAAATGACACCGGAACAGACCCATTTTTTAACGGGATGAATGCCTCCGGCCCTGCTTCACCAACCATAGCAATTGTCGGTTTATTTACGATACCGCCGTCTGCAAACAAACTTATATCACCCCCACCTAATCCCTCAATTGCTGACACTAATGCTTCGAGTGCATCGCCAATGTTTTTCAAAAATGTTTCTATTGATGCTAAAAAACCCGAAATACCGTCAAAAACAGTTTGTATAACACCCACAAATGTTTCAAACAATTTAATGAAAGCTCTCCATATACCATCGAAAAAATTCCAGATATCTGTTAAGATTGCTAAAATATTTTCAAAAATAGTTTCGCCCGCTTCGTTGACGCTTTCGGCAATTGCATCACCAACGACTCTCGCTAGTTCTTCTAACAGTGCGGTTGTATCGACCAAATCGCTCGCAGTTGTGGCCACGTCACCAGAAACAAACCCTTGAATATTCGCTAAATCTTCTAAGACTTGTGCAAAAAGATTTTGATAAGCTGCGCTTGACCCGAATTGAGCTTGCGCTTTTTCTAAAAATCCTGTGATAAAACTAGTTAATCCGGCAACCGCGTCTTCCCTTTCTGATGGTGATAAACCAGCGGCGCTTGCTTGTTCTAATAATTTTTCATAAGTGGCTTGCGCGGTTGCAAATGTTTGGTCAGGATTGAATGTCGATCCCAACAGAGTATTAATTGTATCTTCAAGTGTATTTACGATATTTTTTAATGTTGATAATGCTTCCTCTTGAGTAGTATTAAGTTGTTTTATTGCGTCAAATTCAGATTGAGAAATATCAATAAAACTTTCCCAGAAATCAACGGCCTGTCTGTCCAACGCTGATTTTTCCGCTGTTAATTTAGTTAATTCGGATTGCCAATCACTATTACCCCACCCGGCCCGCTCGATTGATTGTGACTGCTTATTGATTGAAACAATAAGGGCCTCTAGTTGTGCCGTTTCTCCTACTGTTTGACGGCGATCAACTGAACCACCAAAGAGAACGGCAATTGCATCAACAAAACCGGTAACTGCGCTTTCCATTGCTGCAAAGATCAACTTGGCGGTTTCTGCGCTGAATATCCTGGCTATGGCGTCGGCAACACCCAAAAAAGCCGCTTCGATGCGTTGCGGTAATTCATCAAAGAATTTTTCAACGGTATCGTCCCAAGATGCAAAAGCGTCTAATACACCATTGACGAAACTTTTGATTGTTTCTGGTAACGCTGCAATTGTTTTTATTAGCGTGGCTATTTGCCCGATAACGGGAACAAATGCCAAAGTGAATATTTCTGTAACCTCGGATACTGCATCAGCCGCACTTCCCCCGCCCGCTTGACCTTCTTTTATAGCCGATTCCAGTTTTTCAATCTGGGCGTCTGAAATACCGCCTCTACCTTCTGATAATTCACGGACTAGAAGATTCATTGCCTGCGTTGCATTATCTAAAGATCGTTGATCTTTAAAAACACCGGTTGTTTGTCCTCTACTTATTTCTCTGCCAAATAACGCTTTTTCTTGCGCTCTATTGTCAGCCAATCGTTGAAGTTCTTTATCAAGTGCTGATTTTCTTGATGCAATTAAAGCAGTTTGTATTGCTGCTTGTTTATTCACTTCAGAAGACTGAAATTTCATAAAGTCTGTCCAATCTCTGATAACATTGTTAGATATTTCCGCGATCTCTTTCGCGTTTTTAACTCGATCCGTTGTTATTTTTACTTCTGCCTCAGCTACTTTTGTAGCAAGTTCAAGAAGTGTCGGTTGCGCCGATGCCTTACTTCTCTGTTCTTTTGCTTTTTCGAATAATTCAACAGCTTCACGTATTCTTTGTAATTCATCAGTACCAATGCCAATGATCTTACTCAACGTTGAAAATTCAAATCCTATTTCTTTACCAGCCGCAATTAATTCTTCGCGATCTGCTAGATTTAATTTGATTTCATCCCATTTCTTAAGTAAATCATCCAATCCTTTGATTGACGCCGTTGCCATTGTCACAATACTATTAGTAATACCAGAACTTGATTGACCTATACTTGTCTTTAAGTTCTTGAAAGTAATATCTAATAATTTTATTCTTGAATCAAGAGTATCAATAGCCGCGCCAAATTCTTTTTCAAGCGCTTCACCTCCATTCTCCGCCTCTTCTTTTATTTTTTTAAGAGTGAGTGCCAATAATTCAGAATTTTTAGCAAGCACTGGTAATACTTTTAAGACCTCTTCCCCTTTTAACCCAAATTTTTCAAGCTCCGCCGTGACATCACCATTAGCTCCCGCTACTCTTCCTAGACCTTCCGCAAACAGAGTAAAAGCTGCAACTGCATCTTCTTCGAATGTTTTTTTAAGTACATCCCCCGTAACTCCGGTTAATTCTACCAAATCCTTTAATGTTTCACCACCTTGGCGGACAGCTTTGTCGATTACTCTAAACGACTTACCCATCACTGAAGAACCTAATTCAGCTTGGACGCCCATCGCTTTCATTGCCGTTCCTAACGCCGCCGCTTCCCCTGCGCTAACGTCAAATTGTGCGGTTGCTCTGGCAACCTCGTTCGCCATTCTTGCGATTTCTGATTCTGTCGCCGCAAAATTGTTTCCTAGTGCTACAATCTGAGAAGCGAAAATATCAATCTTTCCGACACCTTCCCCAGTTACCGTCAAAATTCTTGCAAGAGTGGTCGCCGCTAAATCACCTGAAAGGTCTGAGGCTTGCCCTAGTTTTGCAATTGTCGCTGTAAATAATTTTATATTTTCAGCACCATTGACACCTAATTGGCCCGCAGCTTGTGCAATACCAAGTAATTCTTCAGCGGTCGCCGCACCTTTTAAATCTCTTGAAAGTTGGGTGATATCTTTTGAAAATTGCTGGAGTTCTTTGCCGCTTAGATTGGTTGTCTTTGCAACGCCAACGAGCGCTTTTTCATATACGCGCCATGCGTCCACAGATGCAAAAACGGCTTTAGTAGTTACAGCAACGGCAGCGGCTAGGCCAGCTGCACCAACTAATGATTTCGCGAGTGATTTTATAGAGGATTCAGCGCCTTTGACTTCTTTTCCGACACCTTTTGCAGATTTACCAGTCTTGTCAAGACCGGTTTCCACCTTTTTGAGATTGTTAACGGCCCCCGAACTATCTACTTTAATTTCAAATGTCTCAGTAGCCATTAATCTTTTTTGGAATGGATTTTAACAAACTCAATATCAATCGTTATGATTTGATCAATTAATATTAGATGATACTTTTTTTCGATGCTCAATAGAGACACATATTTATAAATTGTCTCAAAACCCTGTGGCTGCAACCCCATTGAAGAAGGTCGACCGAACTTAGCTAGATATTCCCAACCTTGAAACGCTTCATACCATCGATACGGTATTTCAACTAGTGACGGTCTGACTTTCTTGATTTTTGCTAAATATTTGTTTAATGCATTTACGTGTTTCTGGTTATGATCCTGAAAAAATTTAACTCGCAATTTCTGTCTGATTACTTGCTTGTACTGTTCACAATCCTTAAAATAATCAGACAGTTCTTTTCTTTCAGACATGTAACGCGCGGCGAAATCGTTTAAGCGTTCTGCATCAGTGAACTTCCCGCGCCGTCGAAGTTTTTTATTTGCGCCCTTGTCAAAACAAACATAACAAACGGCCCTTTCGAATCCTCATCGGACTGAAATTCTAACGCCTCCATTCTGGATTCATAAGTATTTTCAACAATTTTTCCATTGATTACTACATTCTGGTTATCGACAATCCCATATTTAGCAATACTCATGATCAAGAGTTCCGTGTCTGTTTTTTCCGGGTTATCTTCCTTCAGTTTTGAAACACCTTTCAAATATGTTTTTGACTGGAATGAACGGATCGTAATACTCGCGTCTTTTGTCAGTGGATATTCTTTTCCGGCTTCCATTTCATCAGTAATCCGAAATTCTTCAGCAATGTCGAAATATTCAACTTCCTCAATAAATTCTTTTTCTTCGTTTTCCATGTTATCCCCTATTTAAATTAAAAATTATGTTGCCGATCTCGTGATTTGCAAAGATCCCGTCAAAGTGGAATCATAAAACGCCTGAAACGGTGAATTGTTAACAACATCACCTGGCCCTGCGATCGGCTGTTCTGAATCAGTTAATTCAACATGATCCATGACAAAAAGATAGGTACTGGTACCATCTGTGAATTGCAGATCTAGAGTAAACACAGTGTCGTTGATATACCGGTTATACATGTCATTATCTTCAATCACACCGTTCAGGTTTCCAGTAACAGTAATCAACCCTGTTCGACTTAATTCAATTGGGTCGTCACAATCAACCGTATTAACCGGTGCTAATTGACGATTGACATCAAGATTTAAGCCAGTAATTACGCTTACCGTTGTATCATCGATTTTCAGCTCACCACATTCCAAATACATCGGTGATTTTGCCGCCGCTGGATTTGTACCTAATGTGACACCGACGTTATCACCGACCCAATCGCCATCCGTGCCGCTTGGAACAGGAATAAGTTCGTCCTTGCCGATGTAGTTAAATGTTAAATCGACTTTACGCGCGTCGCTTGGAACAGACAGACTGAATCCGGATGCACGAACGCCCTGAAACAAATGAAAAACCTCGATATCAAAAAGCCCACGTTCAAATGATAAACTGGATTCCGTTTGCCCATTCGTTAAAACATCTGTAGCCCAAGCAGCACCCATCGCACTTTCAAAAATCGTGTCAAATTCTCCATATCTCAATTCGTGTACTGAGTTACCTGACACGGAATTTGGAGAATTAATCAATGTCACAATATTGCCGTGATCATTAATCGAGTTTGACGGGTTTTTAGTTTTGACGAATTTCAACGCTTCAGAAACAATCGCAACCGGTTGCATTGTACCGGTTGTTGGTGGAGTTCCCCACGTTGCTTCCACGATATATCTAAACCAACTGTTTTCACCTCTCGCAATAGTCATAATTTTACCTCTTAACTAAGTGCTTCGTTGTACACAAAAGGAATCCTGACCAATTGGTTGAACCATATATCGTCTGAATTCGTTGTGACTTGACGGATTTCCGGTGCTTCAAAATGAATGCCGGTAATCGTAAGTCGATTAAAAATTGCTCGTACCTCTTGAACCAATGTATTATTTGCGATCATACCAGTCCTGGCTTTTGTGAATACATTGATTAACACCATCCCCAATTGATCGTTGTGTTTTACTGATATTGTTTGAATTATTGCATCTGCTATTGAAATATTAAATGACACCCAGGGTGTTCCGTCTTCGGGTTCTTCAAAAGCAACATTTGGCCAACGCACGGTCGTTGTACTGTAATTACTATTGAACTGTGTTGTAATGATCGTTGTCGCTTCTAATATCGTTGTCACTTTTTAGACCTCTGCATGTCTTTTGCAATTCTAAAAATTGTATTTGCGATAAAACCTGTTGGTTGCTGATTTGACGATCCTGCCTCAAGCGCCTCAATATATGGCAAATTATTATTGAGAAAATAAATGTAAGAAGCGCTTGTACTTTTTGACGCTTCACCAACACTTGGGACTGGGTATGAATTATCACCGGCGTTTTCGATTTTAGGTTTAATTTCTTTAGTTGGTGTAATCCCAAAAAACCAATTGAATCGAGCATAACCTGTTTTGACAGGATGCTCTTTTATTATTCCAGCGAATATTTTTAAAGCTTGTTGCTTTGTGAATAATTTGAAATTCCCTTCCATGTTTTTACCGAGTTCATTCAAAGCAGACGCGAACTTTTCACCGCTTCGGCTAACCCGCTTCTTTGCACCCCAAACTTCGACCGGTTCAACTCTCCTGCCTTTGGGAATTTGATTTCCTTTTAAGTTAGCCATTTATCCTTTCTTAACAAAACAACGAAATAATGAATTATCACCGGCACTTGACTCGATTGAAGTTAATATTTCCCAATCATCAGCGTTTAATGTCAGGAAGTCACCGTGTGCCGGAACTTGTCCCAATGCTGCACAAATTAAAACTCTGTCACCACGTTCAAGTTGAAAATCGTCCGGGGTCGCTTCATTTTTTGAAGCCTTCACAAATACAACCACGCAAGATGAAACTGTAGTTATCTGGTTCGTGTGAACTTCAGTCACCGGGTTAAATGTTCCGCCGCTTTTATGCGTGAAATTTCCAATGATCGATTGTTCGGTTGAAACCAAATCGTTATAAACTTCTAAATTTCTTGATTCTTGTGACATTTAATGCCTCAGAGTATAGCATCCCCAATACCCGCCTTGATTATATCCGTATGGGTGACGAGTAAGGGGAACGGCATTTCCGAAACTGATTGTGTAATCTTTTAGCATCTCTTCGACAATCGTATATTTATTTTGTGTCGTGCCACCTTGAAAATATTCTTTTTCCAGAACATCAACTTTATTTCTTTTCAGACTTTCCCTACCGGCTTGTTCGTCGGCATAAAGATCGCTATTGCTCAAAGCTCTCAACCCCATTTCAGAAGTTGCGTTTTCGATTGCTTCCGGGATGCTTCCACTTGAAATCTGTTTTCCATCTGCAGTATAAACACCCACCCTCGGCCATGGCAACGCTTGTGTGAAACTTACAAGCTCACCTTTCCATCGCTCAGTATATTTTTGAACAAGATAATCCGTTGCTCTAATTAATGCAGACTGTTTATTTGGATCACTTGCATTTGCCCAAGTTGTATTCCCACGATCAACAAAATATGCGTTTGCATCGTCTAGACTAACGAAACTATTTGTCCCTACTGTGAAAGCCATGTCAAATCTCCATTAATTGTTCTGCAAATGACATATCTGATTTTGTTTCCTGTAATGTTTGTTTCCCGGTCCATTTACGTGGATTTCCACAACAAAACCATGAACAAGGTACTTTTGTCTTTTTATATGTGCCTCGTATTTGATCAACTCTTTTTTGACTATTTTGATAATGGTCCATATTTAGATCAACTTCGTGGCCATGATATTTTCTAAATATTCTTTTCGCTACTGTTTGAGCTTTGATTATATTGTGTCCTAGCATTTATCTTTACCCTTATTCGAAAAAAATATTTATGGTATTGGTAATGATGGTCTTAACCTTTTCAATAAATCATGATGGCTTAAGCAGTTAAGGCTTAATACTGCTATGTCACCTTTTCTTATTTCTTTTTCGTGAATTCCATTTTCATCCATTATAATTCTGTTTTCACTGTCAAACTTTATTAAGCAGTATTCCCCAGTTTTATCGTCTGCCCAAATACAATTATTAATGAGATTGTCATTTTTCTTGTCATATACAAATGAGTTCATAGCGTTTTTGTAAGTGATATCTATAAACATAATCCCCTTTATTCAAAAAAGAAATCGATCATGATTATTAAAACTTGTGTGCTGGTTAACTCCGGGTTACTGAATGCAATGAAAAAGTAAATAGCACCCCAACTAATTCCACCAACCATAATTCCAAAAGCGCTTAGAATCCTTTTGTTTATTCTTATGCTCAACCGCGTCGTTTTTTCTTTCATGCTGCCTCATCCTTGCCCGGAATTTCGACAACTTCGGGTTTTGGTTTGAATCCTTTTTTGTTAACTTTTTCTGTCAATTGTTCTATTGTTAATGATGATCCATCGGCATGGACTATGTCTTTCATTGAAAGATTATTAGCTTTGTAAAGTTTAAGTTTCCCTGGTCCCAAAACTTCTAATTGTCTGCTCTTATTTCGCTTAGAAAACCATTGAGAATAATTATCCGTTGCTTTATTTGGGCCATCCATTGCCGCTCGTGTGCCTTCACTCCAACCAGAAGTATCAACACCTGTTATGTCGTCAATATTTCGAAAAATAGGTGCCCAGGTTGAACGCTCATTGAAGTGCAAAGGGAATGGACGCCACCTAACACCGTGCCCACCAATCGGCTTATGATCCGGGATAGTCCAAGCCAGTCCGTCGCGTGCTCTGCAAATGTCGCTAGTTTTTAAATCAAGCGTTGAAAGATGCTCTTCGCCTTCAATCACATCATCATTGTTTATATAAACCTGATCACGGGTTTTATTTGCAACTGCATTTGTCGTGGTTCGAACCAATGTTTCAACGTGACGTCTTTCGATATCCGTTCTTTTATTTATCCGTGACGTTAGTTGCTGAATCGTTTCATTTTGTGCGATTCCTGTTTGTAATTGGCGAACCATTGTTGATTTAAAGTCATTCGGTAATTTGTTTTTAAACCAACTATCAGCCGGTAGTCCTTCAGCCAGTGTTTGACGTGACAGAATATTTAATTGATTGCTGTCAATATTTACAGTCAAAACCGGATCCCCAAGAGAATTATTTACGATATTCTTCGTCGCCTGATCTTCCATTTTGACAAGATTTTCCAGGTAGCCGTCTTGTGTTTTTCCAAGTTTCAAATAAACAGTATTGATCAAATTATCTGATATTTTAAGATACTGTTCTAATCGTTTTTGTTTCGTTCGTGGTCTTGTTGGTGATGTTGGGTCAATTCTTCGCAATTGCTCTTTTAAATCTTTTTGAAGTTTCCGGATATCAACTAATAGTTTGCGCGTTTGAGTATTACTCAATAACTCAAGATCAGTTGCGTGGTCGTAAGTCGCATTTACTATTTTTTGATACTCGTCAGCCATTAATATTTATGTTCCGATACAAAATAAGTTTTGTTGAATTTTAATGTATTGATAAATCTTTGAGCATCTCGTTTGTCATCAAAATTAATTAATTCATGATAATCAACCGCTTTTTCAAGCCCTCTGTCTTTTGATATGCAAAGGCCGGATTCTTTATGTTCGATCAACCATTTTATGATCATTTCCGCTCCTCTATCATAAAAAGAAGCCTCGTTAATACTCCGGTGTTGTTCGCTATTGCTTCGTTTGTCGCAATTTGTAATTGTTTGATATCGTCAAAGAGATCCTTCATGTAATTCTGAGTAATCTCTTGTGCTTTCTGATTCGATACTATTGTCGCGATTGACCTGTTGTGAGTCGAGCAAAGGCCGTGCTGTCTCGCGTTATCCTCTTTGAATGCTTTAACATCATTCTCAATTTGCTGATAAAACAAATCAGTTTTTTCACTATTTTTAAGTTGCCGATTCAAAACCTTGGCAACCATCACAACCAACTCTTTTTGTGAGTTTGATATTTTATACCAGAAAATCGCCAGCGCGACGATTGGCGTCCCGATAGTAATCATATATGTCAGATCAAAAGCACCCTTTATTGTTTCAGCATTTAGCATATTTATATCCCTACAATTCCTAGATATATTTCAGCATCTCCACCTATAGTTTTAGCATAAGTTCGGACACCTATTTCAATCGGTTCCGAGTCAATGAGATAAATACCTTTTTCATCAACTAATATTTCGGAAATGTCCGATTGTTTATCTGTCGAGAACATTATTCTTGTAATATAATCAACAGAAGAAACCTTTATTTTCCTGATATCATAATGTTTATGTCTTGAGTCAATCCGAACCTCATTGCCCGTGATTATCGGTTTCCATTCTTGATATAATTTGATCGGTTCGAAACTATCCACATCAACTAAACCATGATACCCTTCACCAAACCATCGCTCGTTTCCGTGGATATCCTTGCCTAATTTTTTCGCTTTCCGGTCCAGTTTGAGCAATTTATAAATAATTTCTTGTAATGGTTGCATATTAAACCAGCGGAACCTCAAACCATGTTGCATCTATTTTGACGTAAACACCCGCGCCGTTCGTATTTGTGATAGTAAACGCATATTTTATACTGAAATCAATTTCAAATGGCAGACCTTGACTACTTTGTGCGCCTTGATTTGAACTCCCAATTCCTTGTGCTGCATTTGCTGGGACCATATCACCGCTAAAACGAGTTCCAAGTGTTATATTTGATGGGTTTAGCCGTAGTACTCCCTCATTTACAATTGGACTAGTTGCCCGTCTATTTGATACTCCTAGTAGCGTTCCGTCACTATCCGCTGTTGTTCCAGCATAAAAATCAATCAGGACAGGGCCGGCTGTGGCAGAAAAAAGAATAGTGTTAAATACAATCTGTTCACACGTGCAGGCCGTCCCATCAAAAACAAATGTCTTAACCTCTGAATCTGCAAAACTTAAATAGTCCACGTACGAGAATGAATTGCCACCAATAAACAAATTTTCCTGAATCGACCCTACAACGTATTGCCCTGCTAGTCCGTCCAACATACCGACCTTTTTTGAAATGGGAGTCATCCCATTATACCCGCATATCGCTTGATAATTATATCAAGAATTATCCCTGTTCAAAATCAGGTATTCGAGTCAATTCCAAATCAAACCCGGCATGGATTGACGTATCGTTTGCGGATACTAATATGGCCTCCCAAAACACCCATTCACCAGCACCAACAATAATGCCACCATTTGGGTATTCATGATCGTCCTGAGGTTTTACGTTAGAAATAAAAGGATCATGTTTGGTTAGCTCTGTTCCATCAACTTTTCTGACTTTAAAACGCGTGGTTGCAGTATTAGTCGATGGCAAAGCCCTTCCATAATCGACATGGTGCGATGTTATTTTTCCGGTATGGTCATTCGGAACTCTTTGTACTGCGATTTGCGTTTGACCTTCACCAATTTCAACAGTTGCATAAATATTTGTTGAATTCATCACTTTCAATTGGCCTGCATTTGCGTTGTCGGTTCCTGACGTTAAAAGTTCTATTCTAAAAACACCGTATGAGTTTTCAGAACTAATCGGAACCGTGTCAACGCCGCGTAATGGCAAATCGACCTCGCATGCGTACCCGTTGAAATCATGATAATAAAATCTAGCTGAGTGCGCTCCAGTTCCCAAAACCGCTGCCGCAGCTCCCCAAGTAGTGTTCTCAACTGCATTTGCCGCGCCCCATGCGGTATTATCCGCTGTGTCAGTAGTCGCTATATTAGTATCAGCATGGAGTACCATTGTATCCCCAGCACCCTCAAAAGCTGATGTGGGCGCGGCGTTCGCAGTCATCGCAGCCGCATAAGCTGTGCCAGCCCCTTCTCCTAAATTAATTGCAGCGATCAGATTATCAATAGTAGCGGATTCATCAACCCCTATTTGTACGTTGCCATCAACATTAGTTAAACTTGTCTGGAAAGTATAAACTTTAGATGCCATTGTAACTGTTTGAGTATCGGCGGGTAGCCCGCCACTTATCGTAAGTATCCCAATTGCAACGTCTGTAGTCGCAATTGCGGTTGCAGTCGTGACGTATAGAGTCATTGTGTCACCGGCCCCGACAATAGCAAAAACACCAGCATCATTCTCAGTCATCGACGCCGCGTAAGTAGTCCCCGCACCCGTCGCAAGATTGACCGCGGCAATTAAGTTATTAATGGAAGCTGAAGCATCGATGCCAATTAAAACATTGCCGTCGACGTCCGTTAGAGTTGTCTGAAATGAGTATACTTTAGTGCCAATTGTCACTGTTTCGGTATCCGTCATCTGAGCACCTAAAGTCAGTGTTCCCACCGCCGGTGTATCCTCAGTATCCGTTGAAACAACTGTTAACGCAATTGGTGAATCAATGAACAAATATAGTTGTGTTGCTGCTTTTACCGGCCAGATGATTTGCGCTCCGGCGGTAGTATCAGCGGTGTCAATATCGGGAGCGGACCCCCATTTATTTATGACGTTGTCATATGTCGCAATTTCATGACCGTAAGTATCTTTTTGTTGAATAGCCATTTTCCTCTGTAGTTTTAGGGGCCACTAATGGCCCTGCTAATTTACCTGAACTTTTTCCACTTATTTTTTCAAACCAACTTTTTCTTCTTTTTCCGAAAACCCCTTAAACCCCTTCTTATTTTCAAGGTACTTTTCTTTATCTTTCACATTTACTTGAACCGGTTTTCCGTTCTTGTAAATTCGAACTGTTTCAAATGTTTTCATGATTACCTCTTTTCTCTGACGGCCCACGAATGAGCCATCGGATTATGGAAAATAAAGATTAAGGAGTGTTTCTACGCATCACAACCGCGTAGTTTGGATTCAATGTCTTACCTCCAAACAGAACGTCAACAGTCACTGCCACTTTGGAGCTTGCATCAACATATGCACGTCTTGCACGAACACTAAGCCCGGAAACTGGATCGGTCGCCGTGAAAACATCAACACCAAGATTTCCGAGAGAAGCATCGGGTAGAGGGGCCGTAACTAGTGCAAAAGCGTCACGGTGGAAAAGAAGATTAGGCTCGTATGCATCCGCATAAGCCGTCGCCTTTGTTTCAAATGTCACAACGTCACCACTTGTGTAAGCAATCGCAGCGGGAGGAGTAACAACAACCGTCATCGCATTTGAACTTAACGTGACAGGTGCCGTAATCGCATAACGCTGAGAAGAACCAGCAACGACAAACGAATCACCTTTTACAACTGTCTCTGATGCTGCCAAACTGTCCATTGGAAAACTTGTAGCTCCAAGCGCCACGTTGGCAGACAATGCGCCGGCAAGATCACTTGCCCCGGAAACAATCGTGCCTGATGTGAAACTTGCAAAAGTTTGATCATCGAAGAAATCACCAACGCCGAAACGTCCTGGATTTTTTCCATTGACAAGTGCCGTATTGGTATTTCCAGCGATATTCGCCGCGTTAAAATCGCTCAACCCCTGCAATGCTGCGGAAACGGTGGTATCAATACCCATATGAATATTTTCAGAATCACCAGCGACACCTGCGCCGGTGTCTTTCAACACTTTCATTCCGGCTGTCACATCAGAAGAAACGATTGTGCCAGTCCACGGAGAAAACCAAGGGATGTCTTTTGCGAGTAATGTCAACTGAGTATTGACATAATTGCCTAGAGCGTAGGCGGCTGGTGCGATGTGGTCGCGAATCAGTTCATCTTTAGAAAAAGCGTATTCTTTATCATTGACCGCAAATTTTACTTCACGCCAGTTTGATAATTGAATTTGAACGGTTTCTGTGGTAAGATCTGCAATGGTTCCGTTCGCGCCTGCTTGCGTAGTCATTGCGGAAGGGCGTTTGATCGAGATATATTCACCTCTATCAAAAGATTTTCTTTCATCTTCAAAAGTACGGTTGACACGATTAATCATTCCGTACATTTCCATCATAATCCGCAACACTTCTTGAGCGTAGAAAATCGGATTATAAGCACCAAGAGTATTGGCCATAATACAACCTCATAAAATTGTGCAATTAAAAAAATAGACAATATGAGGTTGCACGGTCCTATACTGTCAGTCTACAATGTTGACTTTTACACCTTCTTTTGCTGCTTGTTCGGTTATTCTTTTATAATCAGCCGGTGCCTTGACTTGTGCGCGCGTCACGTTCACGGCACCGCCGTCCGATTTAAGCAATGGATTCGAATTATCGTCACCACCCGTGCCTGCCATTAAAATATTTCCTTTATTCGGATGTGATTCAATCAGTTTTTTTAGCCCTTCACCGATCTGCGCAGGTTGACCCATATTTTCCGGGTCGGTTGTTCTGATTATATTCCCGGTCCAATCTACTACCACCGCTTTGCCTTCTTCATCGCGTTTGATGTTTGGGCCAAATTCATTTAAAGCACCTTTTAAGTGATTTTCGTATATCGTCCCTTTGAGCGCTTTTGCATTCGTTAATTCCCCAAGTTTGAAATTTTTGAATTCATCCTCTTTCAAACTTGTGTTTTCATCAGCGATAATTTGCAATTTGGAACCATATTCTTTATGAAGTGTCTCAATTTGCTGTTTACTGTCAGCAAGTAAATCGAGTTTTGCCTGTTCCGCTTTTGCCCCGTCTACTAAATCTTTCGCACTGACAGATTTTGCAATGTTGATCAGTTTTAGAGCTTCCTCAGGGTCGCCTATCACAGAATATTTTTCATTTATTTCTTTGAGACTCGCCTTTAACTTCGAGTTTTCTTTTCGATTCGCCTCTGCTTCTGAATTTTTTGTAGGGATTTTATCATTCAACAAAACCAAAAGATCTGTAACCCGTTCTTCTTTTGTCTTGCTGTCAATTACGATAAAATTACCACTTTCATCATGTTGTCGTTCTCCCTCTTCGTTTTTTTTGTATTCGTAAGTCATTAAAATCTCCAATCCAGGATTTTGATAAGACAATCCAGTCTCACCAGTGAATTAGTAACATTCCAATCCAGGTGTGTTACTAATTTAAAATTCGTGCTATCTAACTATTGCAAACTGATAACAGAAATGTCAAGTTTCCTCACTCATTGAACCTACTATGTTTCTGATCGTTTCGTGCAACTCCTCCGTTCCTCCTAATCCTGAAGCTTCTGCCTCAATTTGTAACGTCTCGTCTTCAACACTGATACCATCCGGTAACAGTTCCCCTTTTTTATAATTGTGAATTGCTGAACGTTGTGACATTGTTCCTGATTCGACAGATTTATTTATTGATGTCATCAATTGAGCATCAAACAAAGTAGCATCGTAATCCGTGTTGAGTTGATACGTTAGTTCTTCCCCTTCCTCGCCATTCCATTTCAGCATGATATTAATTGAAATAGTGATCGCTGAAGAAATGTTATTCGCCATTGTTGCTAAAATTGACGCCTCCCCGGATTTGTCGATTCTTGCTTTATCAGCTGATTCAGAAGCCTTTTTCTTGCTTTTCAGCATTTCGGCACCCATCGCAGCCATTTGTGCTTCTAATATTTCAAGTGCCTTGACGTCCCATTCAAGTCCTGAACCCCTAAATTCTAAAATTCCGAATTTTGTTTCCGGGGACCTTGATGTCAACATTACATTTGAATTAAGCGTTTGTGGTGCTTTTGCGTCGTCAACCTCACCCGTTCTATATGTGATCGGCCTTATCCAATGCAATGCTTCTCTAAAATCAGAATATAATCCATAATGTTGGAAATTAGCATTTACCAGTCCTTCAAGAATTGGTGTATCTGGATCCGAATCATTATTCTTTGCACCGATAAACTGAAACGGGATGAAATCTAATTTTTCGCCACCTGGCCACGCTGGAAAAATATCAGCTCCAAATTGTAACCACTCTTTCTTTTTTTTATCACTTTCAATTTCTCGGAATATTCTTTGGCGATAGACTTTTTTATTGCTGTCTGTATCAAATACAAAGTCTAGAACCTTAATCTGTTTTTTTGCTTCCGCTGTAAATTCGTCTATTTGCTCATGATATACTTCCCAAAGCCTAATACTATTTTTTTCAGGATTGAAAATCGACTCAGCGGGGTAGAAAATGAGACGCGCTTTTATTCCGAGTTCTTCAGCTTGCTCCTGTGTGAGAATTTGCCCATGAGTATCATCATAATCAATAAGGATTCCACCGTAAGATGTTTTAGTTACATCATTGACAACGTTTGTAGCAAAAGTATTAAGATCATTTCCATTTTTATCGACTGAATCTAGGAATTCTTTTTGTTGTTCTGTGGGGTCAGGCGTTATTGTTGGGGATTTTCGAAAAATAGAACCTTGAGACAATCTCTCGGCACACCCTGTCGCATCTAACCAATAAGCTCTTTGCAGTGCTCCATTATACCATGATGGATCATACCCAGCCGGGCATGGTAGATACGTTGTTTGATTTACTTCAGACTTGACTGCCTCCTGGCCTCGCGCTGCTATCCTGATTTTGTGCCAGATAGGTTGTAGATATGAATATTGCGGACTTGAATCTTGAACTGACATAATTTACCTTAGTGGTTCTAATTAGCACCACTATCTCAATAAACTATGTCGTTTGTCAAATTGATTTGTAATGTACTGATATTATAGTATTTTTCTAATCCAAAACACCACAATTAACTCGTGTTCTTTGCAGTCTTTGTTTCTTTCTGATCGCTGTTATTTCCCGATTTCTTTTGATCGTTGCTTGTTTCGGATTTTCAACGACTAATCGATCTTTTGTCTCTGATGGTTTTTCTTCTTCAAAAAACTCAGACGCCGTATCGGTCGAATTAAAGAACTCATCAATAACATCTTTTGATTCTTTGTCTTTGATTTCTTCAGATTCAACTTTCTCACTTTTTTTCTTTGCCATCTTTTTCCTTTGGCTCAGGTTGACATTTTGTTATAAAGATCGAACAAGTCCTCTTTAAGAAAATCTGAAATAGCTATCTTTTCTAAATATTCTTTGTCAGATTCTTCTCTTCCAATAAAATCTTTCCACAAAGAATAAACAGACGGAAGTATATGTTCATTGATTATGTCATCAAAATTTATTACTTTATCAGCACAGGATACAACTTCTCTGTGCAATCCGTCTTTTCTTGCATTAATCACAAGAAATAATTTTCCGTCAACTTGTGTTAAATCCCCATGATTCTCTTTTAATTCTATACTCCATTCAATATCATTCATTTTCCCCCTTTGGAAAATCGTTTAACATTCCGTTCTGTTTTAGAACACAATAAAGGCCCTCGCTTAATCTTTCAACATCTTTTTCGCTTAAATCGACTGAAAAGTAGTTCGCCACGCCGTGAAGTATTTCGTGTAATAATATTCCCTGTTCTTCCGGATGTCCAGAATCTATTTTTATTTGGTGGTTGCTGTAATCAATATGCCCTAACAATCCTCGAATATTGTTCCCGCTTTTATTGTCGGCGAATCCTTTTTCAAAAATTAGATCGAATTCGTATGATAGTATTTTTAGTTTCATTTATCCCTTTTATTATCAATTTCTTCTCTACATTCCTTAACCCACTTTTCAAGTGCGTCGAATTCTAATTCAACCGTGTAATATTCTTCTCCTTCGGAAGGTCTAATATCTTCTGTCACCTCCAGTATTAAGCTTCCATGCGTCGGTTGATGAAATATTATAAGACCAATATCAAGTTTTTTCATTTATCCCCATATTTTTCAAGAATGTCCATTAATTCATCTTCCGTGTTTGCAAACATCCCCAATTCTATTAACTGGTCTTTCAGAAGTTTCTCGTTTGGGGTCTCGACTATAAATTTCCCGTGATAAAATATACTTGACGCAATTGCCAATGTATATCTTAACTTTTTGCACCTATCGACCAATAATTCAATATGATTCTCAGCAAAGGTTCTTTCTTGTTTTTGAAACTGAATAAGGCTAATTGGAATATTCTTAACAATCCCGTCGTCCATTTCGATTATTGCCGTCGGTTCGGACTTGGCAAGATCACCAACCATTATAAATTTATGGACGAATTCATGGAATGTTCCCTCCCCGATTTTATAAATTAATCTGCCGTCAGCGTTTGTCATTTCAAATATGTTGACTTTTCTTTTCATGATTATCCCCCTCCCGTTTTTTTTCATCAATTTTTTTATCAACTTGATCTGGATAATTTGTTAAGGGTCTATTGAATGCCTCATAATCAATCATTTTTAATTAAAAACAAGCCAAAATTCAACAGCCCTATTATAATACATAAAACTGATACATTAGCTACAAGCACAGAGTGAAAACTCCAAATAATCATCATTGTGACAACCAGCGTAATAAGTCCACCCAATATGAAAAATCCAATCAATTGTTTAATTTTATATTTTTCGAATAACCATGCTGGTATAAGTTCTTTGAAATAGTTTATTAATTGTTTCATTTTTCGCCCCAATTGTTAATCCCAATCAGAAAAAAACAAGAAAGGCCAATCAAAATAATATATAGATTTTCAATGTCTTTTAATCCTAAATAGTGGTGCATTAAGCTTAATGCTAAAAGTCCAAGGCAGACTGAAAAAAACATTTTTACAATGACAAGTAATATCCTATTATTGATATTTAATTTCATGACATCCCCTTTTTTCTAATTAATGTTTGCATGTAGGTACATTCGGTCAATACTTCTCCATTCTTCCAAAAATGAACCACATGTGGAACCACGGCACCGACCGCATTATAACCAATTTTTAAAAAATTATTGACTGTTTTTTCTAATTCTTCGATTGATTCTTCTTTTATTATTTTGTAATCCATAATATTAAAATACTTTGTGCTCTGCCAGTTGTTTATAAGCGTATTCTAAGCAATCAATACAAATACTTCTTACGCAACCACCACCACAGCATGAATCTATATTTGTCAACATTTTGTCTCCTTTTCGGATTATCTTTCCGCATCCATCGCAATTAAGTTCTTCGATTGTGTCAGAAATTTCTATTGTTAAATATGATTCCATGTTTTAAAATGCTTGAATTCTAACCCCTGGTACACCATATGATACAGCTATCCCAATTGAAAGATACCTGAAAGCATCTGCTGGATGGCTTGCCCAATCGTGGTGCGGAATATCTTTATAGGTTTTTCTTTTTTCATCGAATAGTTTTCTATAAGATCGCAAGGCGTTAAGCCCGAAGTTAACCCCGTGTTCCCCGTTGTCAGATGTCCTTTTCCCAATTTTATTATCAAAATAGCAATATTTCAAAACCCTTCTCCCTGCGTCAATTCCATCCTGAATTGATATATCCGGAACGACATTAAAATCAACACCGTTTAACCTAGCGTATTCTATCCTTGATTGGTTGCTAGTATACTCTGTAACTTTGATGTCATGTGGTGCCCAATGCTTATATTTTTTATAGGGCAACCCACCAACTCTTCGGCCATCGGTGTTTTTTTCACCAAGTATAAAATCGATATAATGATCAATTCCTTTATTGTGATTCTGGTAGAAATCTATTATCCTTATTTCTTCGCCTGCCTTCTGTGTGAACCATATTGAATTGTAATCGGTTCGTCCTATGTCCCAAAATGTCATTACCAGCAAATCAGGCTCGTAATTTACTTCACGGACCCGGTTGTTTTCATCAATCCATTTTAATTGATCTGAATAAAAAGCACCTTTATCGGTTGCGGATGGATCACAATAATATTCCTGGTTTATTAAATCCTCATCCATCCCGGCTTGGCGTTCTTCGTCTATTGCCTCTGATGAAATTACCGGTGTTCCGTCTTCACGTTTGGTATCGGTTACAGTGAGTAATTCACAATACCATTTGTCATTCTGTCGGGCCATTTCGTATAAGTCCCATCCATGGTTCTTGCCACGAAATGTATAGTTAAATAAAGCCCACCCACCGTTCTCTGAAAGAATTGGTCTTATAAAATCCCAAGCAATTGGGTTCTGTAACGAATATTCCGAAAATATTACTCCTACAGGGTTTGTTCCAATTATACTGTCTAGATGATCAGTTCCTACTATTTGAAAAATTGATCCGTTTTTAAGCTTGACCTGCATGTCAGACTTATTTTTGGATTGAACCATCTCTCTCGGGAAATGATCCATAAATTTGAATCCATCGCGGTCTATCCCATCCCATATAATTTTACGTCCCTGGGTTAAGGTTGGGAATATGTAATAATAAGCGCCTATTCTGTAGTGCATCTCACGAATGTCAAAATTAAGAAATGTCTTATCCTTCCCGCTCCTTCTGTGCCAAACAGCTACGCCCCTTTTTAATTTATGGATATCACTGCCTACTTGCTTGAATATGTTTTGTTGATATGATCTTGCTTTGAATTTGTATGGTACGATTATTTTTAGGGGGTTACACATCTGAATCTCTCGTAATCGTAATATTGATATCTGTTGCGCCGCCTCCGTCTTTTATCCTCTTAGCCTTCTCAATCTCTCTCGGATCATCAATACCAAAATACTTTTTGAGACTTTCAAGCGCCTGTGTCTTGCTGTGAAACTTTACCTCGACTCCGTTTATTGTTTCTTTAATTCCTGAGATCGCCGCTCTCATTTCTCTTGTTACCTCGGAACCTGCTTTAAGGTATGCCCTTGAAACTATCTCTTTTTTAACCTCACCGGTGGGAGTCACCTTGTCTATCTTTATTTCATGCCAGTCAATATAATCATCTGAATTTGAAAAGGCTATTTTACCAAGTTCGTTTATGACATCGATCGCATCAAAGTTTACTTTCCGTCCTATCTCTTTAAGCCTTCTCTTGTACTCTCGTTTTATTTGGGGTTTTTTCAAACATTTTGCAGCACAGCTCGAAGGGTTGTTTTCACTATACCCGGCGGCGATCCATGACTTGCTTAAATCACTTGTTTTGATATATTCGTCAATAAACTTTGCATTTTTGGGTGTAATGCCCTTTTTTCTGCCATTTTTAGGCTTGTTTTGTTTCTTTTTTGCCAATTTGGAATTTCATGTGTGGGTTTGCCCTTTTATTGATACCTCTTTGAAGTGTTATCTAAATATCCTCTTTTTTTGCGTTTTTTGCAAGTTATTTCAGTTTATGATTCCATCTCTTATTTTTAAATACTCCCCGTATGTTTTGCTAAACGGTTGAGTCATGTTAATAGATCTAAACCAATAATCATTTTTCAATATCGCTTTTGAAATAGCTTTCCATGATGGTGCTATGTTTCTGCGCTCGATGTTATCCGGAACAATATTACATATCCCATCTCCATACCCTCGATTCTCCCATGATTTACAATATTTTGTGATTCGTTCGATATAGTGATTTTTTGTAGTTGCTGGCATTGAATTAATTAAAAGCTCACAATATTTTTTCCATGACAATTTATCCGGTTTGTTTATTTTGCTTTCTTTGGTATGTTCGTGACCACCTACTCCTGACACCCGATTTAAAACTTTGTCCCATGTCTCAGGCTCAAGTAGATGATAAAGCCACAACCCTTTTTTCTGGTCATCCCCATATGGCTGGCATATCCTTTGATCTTTTAACGGGACACCCGCTTGCTGCATCAGATCATAAATTTTATTGTGCATCTTGTTTTCTTTCCGCGTATAAACCCATAAATCAGAAACTTTCCAGTCATAAATAGGATAACAGTTAAAAACATTCTTATGAATTTTTGTTGTCCATTGATTGTAACTTTCTTTAATTGACTGCAACGCCATTTCACGATTTAAACTTTCGTCTGTTCTGATTCCAACCAGGCAAGCGGTTAATTTATCTTTTGCAAACCACTTACCGAAACAATAAGTAAACTCTTCAAACTCCATTGATGGATAGCAAAACACGAAACTGTCATTATTTGGTTTTTCCCGCACCCACTCTCTTCCATGTTCCCAGCATATCCAACTAGGGTGAAATACTGACAGCGAATTTCTCAGAGTTAATGGAATGCAAACCCAATGGATATTGATATGATCTTTGTATAATCCAAACATTGCTTTTACATGATCAATCGTGGCCTTATATTGAGCTTCTAAATCAATAAACAAAACATCAATCTTGACTTTTTTTTTGATTGCTTCGGCTGCAGCTAAATGAAACATAACAGTCGAATCCTTGCCACCTGAAAAACAAAGATAAATCTTTTCAAATGTATTAAAAACAAAGTTGATTCTCTGCTTTGCGGCTTCCAATACATTGATTTTTAGTTTTGTTTTCATAAGATTCTATTAAATCTTTGGCGTTTTTATCCGCTCTGTTTCGTATTTCTTTCGGGAGATTCCACCAAGCTTTTTTAGTAATATAGTCCGGGACTTTTAACGAATAGCAGCAAGCCGCTTGTCCAAGCCAAGCAATTCTATTTATCGACCTGTTGGTAAGGTTATGTCCTGTTGAGTGATGCCATTTTTGTATTACTGAATACATCGCCTTTATTGTGCGTTTTTCGCTTTTAAAAAGTCGTTCAACTTTTTTGATAGATAACTCATCATTTTTTGTTGTCGTATTAAACATCCCGTTTAAATAATCTTCTCGTATCCAATATGGTTTATATTTCATATTCCCACGCTTCAGAGTAATCATTATCAGAAAACATTTCAATTAATCCATTAATCTGCATCAATCTTAAAACCTCATCTTCGTCAGTTCCAAGCTCTTTGCAGATTCTTGAAGTTCTCCAATTGCGTCTTTTAAGTTCGATAATGATATCAGACATTGCTGACATATTGTGTTTACCTCTTGCCCTGTTGTGCCTTATCGTGGCGGCTATTCTGTCATTCTTGCCGGTGTTTTCTTTATTCAGTATGACTACTGGTAAAAATCCATTGAGTCTATTCCTGATAGATTCTGTATTTTGGCCTACCAATGACCTATGGAATCCATCAACTATTTCAAGTCGACCTGAATCATTCCAGCAAACTATCGGCTGTGTAAAACCATTGATTTCAATTGACCTTCTTAATAATTCAAGTTCGGGTTTTGCGACATGATTTGGGTTGTATGAGTTCTTTGCAATAGTTGATGAATGAACCCATTGCACATTTGAAACCGGTTCGTTTTTAAAGTTCATTTTTTCAATCCGTATGTTTCCTTGTCAATAGCCCATGACGAGTTGTATTCGTGGTTTTTAAAGGCATGGGCTATTCCCAATTGTTGCTTGAGTCTCATGTACTCCTCACTTTCCATGCCTAGGTTATCACATATTTCAGTGTCTTCAAGCCCTAAATTCTCAAGCTTCAAAACTAAATCGCTCATCATTTCCACTTGATGCAATCCTTTAATCCGGTTCATTAATACAGTCAATTGAACCGCGTCATGATATGGCAGTTTCATATCGATAATTGAAGCCTCTTTTGCTCCAATTCGTTTAAGTGTTTCATATCTATGGAATCCATCAATAATACGATACATTTGTTTTTCTTCTACCCAAGTAACAAGTATTGGGAATAAAAAACCATACTTTACAATGCATTGTTTTAATAGATCCATTTCTGTATCTGGCATCCGATTTGGATTATAATCATTCGAAAACATCTTTTCCAATGGCACCACAATAACTTCAGTTGCTTTTTGTTCTACAGTATGTTCATCCATTTTTCTTTTACCTTTTTATCGTACTGGGTTTTTTTCGTATTGAAAGCACGGCTGTTTTCAAAATCATTAATTAAAAGCTGCCCTACTTGTGCTTGATAAATTCTTTCTGAGTTTTCTTGTTTCTCAAACCTGGCAATAAACTTTTCCCGGTGTTCTTCAACCGGAATATTCAACAAAAGAAAATCTCTAAAATCTTTCCATGTCTTATAATGTCTCGGTAATTTCTTGTTGTTAAAAACAAGTTTTTCACTTGCGTATCTTTGAGCTGTTGGAATACCCCCGATTCTTTTTGAAAGTTTATTGTAAGTCTCTGGTTCATACTTTGGAAGATCAATCAAACATTTGTATGATTTTTCATGAATCAGGTTCGACACTCGCATTTTATTATAAAAACTATAATTGTCCATGAACATCAAATCATAAATCTTGTTATATGGAATATTATAATCATAAATAAACTTCCAAATGTCAGCGAATCCCCAATCATAAATAGGGTAGAATTTTTTAATATTATCTGTTTCTGTTGACCATCTAATACCGTTCCATCCAACATATTTAGTAACAGCTCTGAATCTAATTACTCCTTCATCTGCTCTAAGACCTACTAAGTAAGCAGCATCTGGATTCTTTTGCTCATACCATTTAAAAAACTCATAGAATCTAGGTGGGTAATCTTCGTCAATTTCTTTAACTGCAACCGGGTCCTTTTCCCTCATCCATTTATCCCCCTTGCCCCATGCATATAAAAAATAATCTGTATAGCTTGTTGAGTTAGTTAGATAAATAGGAACTTGGTACCACGCCGGAATAACATTTGGGTGGTCCATTTGTATTTTCATGATCTCAATTGATGCAGCATACTCGGCTTCTTGATCCTGAAAGAAAGCTATTATTTTTCTATTCCGTTTTTTTGCTTCCTGGAGGCATAAATAATAAAGAACAGTGCTATCTTTACCGGATGAAATAGAAACGTTGATTGTTTCAAATTCGTCAAATAAATAGCTTATTCTTTCTCTGGTAGCATCAAGAACATTTATTTCTGGATTGTATATTTTCATGATATCACAGAGTTATAAATTGACATTCTTCTTTTAGCTTCCTCAGTAACAAATCGGTATACTTTTAGATCTGGTAATTCAAACTTTTTACTTTCCCTGTATGATTCAAAGCTGAATTTTATATCAAACTTTTTATTGCACTCTTTAAGAAGATTGTTAATTAATTGCTTCGGGGTATTGTATTTTGCGAAAACATGGTCTTTTGCCTCGGAATACCATTCTTCTGAAGCACAATCATAAAAACCAAATTCTGAATTAAATTGGTCCAAGTCAGAATAAGTATTCTGTATAAACATTTTAATATTATTACCGGATATTCTGGAATCATTAATATCCCGGTAAAACCATTTTTGCCATTCTGTTTCTAAGGCATAGCTATGAGGGACATTAAAATGATTATTTTTTGTATAGAGATAATGCCACATTAACCGCCAAGGCTCTCCAAGAAAAGGTTCAATATCAATACTTATTTTTCTGATATTAGGAGTTAATGTTGTTAGGTATTCGTGTACAGTGTCACATCTATTTGACGGTGTAATCATTCTTATCAATCCAATTAAAACAATTACTTTTGCATGAATATCAATGTATTTACTTCTGAATGTTTCAAATTCCATGTATTCAGCACTTTCTATTTTTGGTAATTTGTATCCTTCACGGTACAAAACCAAAACATCCCCATCAAGTTTATCTATTTCTGCTTGCGAAGTGTCTTTTATAAACTGGATATCATGCATATCCCATCAACTCCTTTGCTATATAATAAACACATTTTCCGTTGATATCTGACATCACAAATTCTTTCCCTTTATTTAAAAACGCTCTGGCCGTGTTCCCGTACCCGCAACAAAAATCACCAACCCTGTCATAAGTATCAGATAAAATTTCCAATAGGTTATCAGTTGTTTTGATTGAACCAAAATCTGTCCAATCTAATGATCTATCATTCCACCCTAGCAAGAAGGCATCATGGTGGAATAGTTTTATTTCTTGAGAATGATGGGGGATAGGGAAATGTTTCAAAGCATGTCGGCCTGTTACTATCCAAATCGGTTTATTTGTTTTCTTTATAATGCCTGAAATTGATTCAATATATTTTTTATAATCACTTCCTTCCGTGCTAGCCCTACTTAGAAATTTTTCATAACCCATCAGCCAAGATGGCTCCGAATAAATTACATCGCAAAGCCTGAATTCTTCCGGTAATCCTTTGCAGATATCTCTCTTGATTACAAAATTTCCATTGTTGCCATAATATGATAATTCTTTTTCAATTTTCAGCGGTTGCGTAAGTGCTGAATGGTAATTTTTTTTCTGCTTCTTCATATTTTATTTCACCATTAATTATTTTTATTTCAAGATTTGCTTTGGTGCATTCGTCCAAAGCACGTTCTAACGATTTTAATGTTTTGTATTGGGCAACTGTTAGTTCCATTTTATCCCCTTGTTAATTGTTTAATCTGTCTTAACTTTATAATATTGACCGGTCAATATCAATGGTTACTTTTTATTATTCTGACATCTTCCTCAAGTTGATAAACGTAGCTTTTTATCCTGGCTTCATTAACCGGATCGATCCAAAACCCTACCCGTTTTTTACCAGATTTTCTTTTTCGTTCCCGCTCATCTCTTTTGTACTCTGCCATTGTTTTCATTTTTTGTTTTCGCTTTAGATATGATGATTTGCATTATTTGTCCTGATTGGCGTCGATATATTCTTGGTATTCTTCTGTGTATGACAACGAAAGATCGGCGCTTTGATCAAATATTTCTACCCATAAAATATTTTCACAATAGTCATTTTTATTAAATTTCAATGTTTTAAATTGATAATTGCCTTGGATGAAATCTTTACCGATGGGAACGTCAAGAAAATCACCTTTGTCCGGTAAAAATTCGAAATAAAGATAATTACTGTATTTTGTTAAATCCTTTTCCTGCCAATTGATTTTACATTTGATCATTTCATTTCCCCTTAACAAGAATTTCCAACCTCTGAACTTCCTCAAAGAATTCAATCGATCGCTGCAATCCTTCCGGAATCGGATTACAATTAACACCCTCGTATCTTCTGAGCGTGTGATATTTAACGCCGAATTTAAGCGCCATCATTTCTTGGGACATCTTTCCAGGGAAGTGTTTTTTTCTGAATTTTCTTAACTCGTCACCATCCATAATTAATCCTTTTCTTTTATTTGATCTACAGGTGCTGAATATGCCCATTTACAGAACTCTTCAGTCATTTTATTATCAACAGATGCCCATGAAGCAGCGTAATTTTCATTACTCCATTTGCTGTATAATCTGATAATATTTTCATCAGAAACTTTTTGAAATCTTGGTTCAATATATCTAAATACAGCAATTCCCCCGATTTCATAATCTTCTAAACCTTCCATAATTTTCTCCCTTTTATATTTTAAAACGAAATAACAAGTGATTAATAATCAATATTTTCTGAATTAATAAAAACCTCAGAGCCATAGTTAGTATCCATTTGTACCGCTACTTGACGGCCACATGTACAATAGTGCCTAATAATAAGAAGGTTATGCGCTTCGAATGTGTCAAATGTTGACTGTCTGCCTTCTATGCAATAATATTCGTCAATCCATGTTAATTCCCTTTTACATTCGGGACATCGCTCTTTTGGGACGTCTTCAATATTTATTCTTAGACCGCATATAGGGCAACACTCATCCTCTAAACATTCTATTATTTCTTTACAATGTTGGCATTTTGTTTTTAGCATTTTATCCTTTCCCTTTTTTATATTTAAATCTATCATATGTGATCAAAAATAGCAATATTTTAATCTATAATTAACTCACTTAGGATTGATTTTTTCAATCACATTTTGTTGGTATGATTCTCTTATTTCACCAGATTTATAAGGTTCCCCGTTTTTCTTTAGGCATAGACCGCTATAACTGCAACTCGGCAAATCATACATCGTGGTATATGTGTTTATTATTTCGATTCTAATACACCCTATATGATCACGAATAACATCACCTATTTCATAAGGGTTGTTTGATTCTGCATATTCGCGAGCTAATTCCTTTTTCAAATCTTCTATTTCTAATTTCTTTTTATAGTATTCATCTTCAGTCATTTTTTCCTTTAGTGATTGATGTTGTTGTGCTTTATCAAAAGCAGCTTGTAAAATTTGTTTTATCAGATCCCAATTCTTTAGATATTCTTCTGTCGGGACATTGCGACTTGGCAATAGTCCAATCTCTACTGCTTTTCTAACGGCAACGATCAATATTTCGTCTGTTATTTCCATTATGTCATCCGTTTGATGTTATTATTTTTTTAACGGCGCGGCATTTCGTTTCTAATACAAGCTCGATGGGTGTCAATTCTGAAATGATAAATTAGTTTTCACTATCTCAAATTCAAAATTCAGGCGCTTACCAGCTAGCCGTTTTATTGATTAATCTTCAACATGTTAAAGATATATTCAGGCGCTCTTGTATTGCGCCCATCATACTTAAGGCAAACAGCGCCAATTAACGCCATGTCCAGCGATTCATAAGAAACACTTTGTCCGTGGACATAGAAAGTTGTCTTTTCGGGTTCGTGTTTTCCGGTACTGCAACCATCCTCGAATATCGCCTCTCTGTATTCAATTATCTGATATTCTCCGACTTCATGAACTTTGACTACCGGTCCCCATACAAACTTTGTTTTGCCTTTTACAAATTTTTCAGTCATTTTTTTCTCCTGGTGTGGCGCTTAGAGCGCCTGGTTTTTTAAAGAACCGATAACAGTTCATGAATATTATCAATTTCTTGATCGTTTTCATCTGAATCCTTATCACCATACTCGAAACACATATTTTCGTCTAATAACCTTACTCTCCCATCTAATTGATGCCAAACGTGGAGATTTTTCTCTTCAGACTCGTTGTAAAATGAGCAAAATGTTCCTTCTGAGTTATCAAATACTTGATGCTTTCCAGTTCTTTCCCAGTCGCTTGCTTTAATTTCATTTAAATTTTTCATCACTTTCTCCGAGAGTTCCGTGTTTCGAGACCTAAGCTTTATTGCTGATCTCTTAATTATGATTCTATTCTTGTTGATCAAATGTGTCAAGTTTTTTATCTCAAATAAGCAAAATAATTCATAGAAAGTTTTATTAGATTGTTTTTATTTAGTTTTTTCTAGATTGGAGCGGATAGTATTAATTGTTTCAAAATATTCTGCAATAACCTGCCTTGTTTCGCATTCAGTTTGCGAATCATTTTCCACAAGTTGCACAAGATATTCAATCTGAGTGTACATCATTTTGAATTCACAATTAGCCATGTGTTTTAGAATTTTATCTAATGTCTCGTGAATCGCTTCTTTTTCTTCATGTTCCATTTATCCCCTTATGAAATCTCGATTATTAATTACCGCCATCTGTAATGTCTGTCGTCTAAAACTGAGGATACAATGGATAGTTTGGTTGCACATAGGGTTCATAAGGAACAAACTGGATCGTTGAATGATTCGTTATTTCGTTCAAATCATTCCTTAATTTTATCGCTTGCTCTTTTGATAATTCGATTTCATTCCCGTCGATTTCAATAATTATTTTTTTAATCATCTTTTCCCTTTTCCGTTAATTCTTTTGTTGAACGTGGTCTCTAAAATTTTTATAATCCATTTAGGGATGGCCGCGCATTTAATAGTATATTCACTTACCCTGATTCCTGGATACGTAATATAATCATTTTCTTTTTTAATCATAATTTTCTATTTCATCCCAAATATAACCGGTTAATATTTTTTCAATTTCTTCGAATGTTTCGCCATCATCAATTAGTTGCTTTTTGTATTTCAGATAATTCGCATAATCATTATCATTGAGATTTACACTAGCTGAATTATCAATTGATGTATATTGATCAGGCATTTTATCAACTCATTAATAAATCAATTAATTCGGCGGACCCCATGCCGACTACGGCGTCAGCGCCGAAACGTGCTATTGCTTTAACCCTTAACTCGCCCTCTGTTAATCCTTGAAGAACTTCAAGTCCGTCACGTATTGGTTTTGCTGCGGCGTCGACTACATATCCAACCGGATTGCTCGCAAATTCGTCAACCTCATCAACAACTTTTCCAATTACATTGCCAATTAATCCGAATACCATTTTCAACCTCCTTGCGGAACATTAATAAAATTCTCAATTGCCTCAAAATATCCATTGCTTTCTAAGCATCTTCTATCGACATCGTATCTCTATTTATTTTTTACCAGTTTTACCAAGCTTGTCAAGCGGTTGTCGTTTCATGCCATACGACTGCAACCATCCATTAAATTTACGTTCTATTTTTTTATAATCTCCCCCTACAATAAATCCAACTTTGTGTAATTGATCGATCATGTTCCCTAAATATTTCCAAGCTTCTGTTTCTATTTTGTCTATTTTAATTATTTGCTTTGGATTCAGTTTCATTTGCCCTCTAATTTTATAATTACTTCTTCAAGTGATCTAACTAACCAATATTCACCGCCGGCCGCAGTCACTTCTTTCTCAAAATCTTCTTGGTTTTTTTGCTGTGTCCCATCTTTTGATTTTACTTCAATTGCGATGTATAGTCCATCGTAACAACAAACAATATCAGATTTCCCAGGCTTTTCTTTCTTTGTCGCCTTTACTCTCTGTTTTCCTATTTTCCTACCTTTCGTGGATGTTTTGTAGGCCATACAGTGAGTGATTGATTCAAGATATTCTATGATATCTTTTTCAATTTCTGTTTCTGATTTTTCACAAAGACATTTTTGAAATGGCTCGCATTCGCATTTTGTCATTTTTATTTTATCCCATTTTAAATTCTTTGCAGAGTTCAAGCGCCTGAGATTCAGAAAAACCTTCTTTCTCAAGTCCTAAATAGTATGCCCTGCAAAGTTTTGCGCGTATAAATACTAATCTTAAATGGTTTTCCATGTCATTAACAATATTAGCAATTGCTGTATACATGTCAATCTTATCATCACTCATATTCTAACCCCATTCATTAATATTTTGATTTCCCATTCGTTCTTAGAAAAAGTGTCAAGTGTTTTGGTTTCCGGATTATTAAAAACTGACAACCAGTAATCGCCAATGTCTTGAACGTATGTTTGTAGAATTGATCCGGATATCATGTTTTTAAGAGTAAGCCATACTGGATCATTCATTTTACCCCTTTAGGCAATTCCATCCAATGGCTAACACTCGCACTTAACCAGCATTCCTCGCCTGCCGGCCCGTGGCATAATTCTTCAAACCATTTTTTACCATAATTAAAAATTACTTCGAATGGCTCGGGCCTGTGATCACTTATATCGAATCCCAATACCGAGACACCGTACTTACTGGCGTATCTCGTGTTTCTGTCTGGAAGTTTATCGTTTACGTTTATCCATTTCATATTTTAACCTACCGGAAGACCCAGCATGAATAAAAAACTTTCACAAAACGACCACCCTAAATGATGGCCGAATCCAAATATAACACTAATTATAAAAATGATGATCAGATATTGTCCGCCGGTTAAATCTTTTTTTATGTTTAGAAATTTCATATTAAAACCTCAAGTTATTAAACGTTTTTAACCTCATAAAACACTTTCGATAGATGTTTGTGGTTTTTACTCCATTATGTTTTTTAAACTGATTGATCATCGTAATTGGTAATTGGTATCTGAGGTAAATGAACGAATTATAACCGGGGAAACGGCTTAAAAAATCACCGGGGAAAATTGAATGTAAAATAGGAATACCCCGGCTGTTTACTTTATGCTTTACGTTTCTTGTAATGGCCATTTTTGATTAAATATTCAGAGTTTTTGATTATTTGTTTAAATTTCTTTTTCGGAATGTACTTGTATTGTTTTGCCCATGATCCATCAAGTCGCCTTGTTTTGCTCTTGATAATTCTCGTGTAAAAATATTTCCAAAGATCTGGCCGGATCGTTGGCGATATTCTGTGAGTCGTTGTGTTGTCTATCGCAACACGTCTAAGAGTTTTATCCTTTTTTCTGTTTGGTTTTTTCTCTGTGATTGCTGGAAAGTAAAGGACAACGCCTTTTTTCTTGTTTCGTTCCTTCCTTTTAATTTCTTTTGAACTTAGCATTTTATTCCTTTAGTTTAGTTTTTCAAGTTCTTCCTGTATTCCACTCTCATGGAATTGAATATCATCATTATTGATATATTTAGCAACAGCATCAACCAACGGTTTGTATTTCAGGGCTTCGTTTTTGGCACTAATAATAACAGATTTTTGCACATCGGAATCATGCCACCCTTTCTCACATTGTGATTCGCATTCTATTTTATCTATGATTTCTTCAACTGTCATCGGTTCGTCTTTGATTTCGACTAGCCAATTCCTGGGAATATTGCATTCCGAAAAACAAAGTCCATAATTCGTAAAATGCTGACCTTCTTTGACTTCTTTAATATTCATCAACGTTAATGCTTTTTGCATTAATTTGGTGTCCTTAGTTGATATCTGACCAGGAATCACCAATTTGTATTTTTTTGGTGAAGAGACTTTCTCGACGGGTTTTTCTGGAACCCATTTAGCACCATATTTACACCCGTTAAGAAACTCGTTCGGATACCAACAAGTAATGATTTGACAACAACTATCACATTCTTTACAATTCCATTTTTTATTCTCACTCATAATTCCTTTCTTAATAGAGTTTTTAAGATTTTTGCTTCCTTTTGCAGGTTTGTTTTTTGGTTGGAAGAAATAGATTTTTACAGCAATAATATCCATTCGGTGAATATTCATCCACTGAGTGAGAATCTAATTCTCCGCACCCACGACAACATTTTGGAATTTCATTAAAACCACACCAATGATTTCTGGCCATTTTTCTTTTTTAATAGAGTTTTATTTTTTCATTCACTATAGAGTAAAATATTTTCCCCGGATGGTTCAATATTATTTGCTTTCATGTATGGTGTTACGAAAATATATCGCTCAACTTGCCGTCCCCATATTTGCGGTCGCATGCTACATTCTGTTATTTTTTCCCATGATCTTAATATTTTTTCGCTTATTTTGATAGCTTCTTTTTCGTCATCTGAAGCAACTTCGAATGTAAATGATTCTCTTACCCATTCCGGTTTTAATTTCAATTTTTTAAACAACCAATTCGGTAACCATTTTGGTTTTATGATCGAACAGTTTGGAGTTTCTGATTTTACGTATTGGCTTGCTATGTATTTCATTTTTCCTTTAATAGAGTTTATAAATTCGATTCGGTTTCATTTATTTATCCTTTTTATAAGGATCATATTTACAAATTGGACAAGGATTTTCTAATATTTTTATACAATCAGGACATAATAAACCAACTGTCCACATGTCTGAACCAGGATCTCCCCACATTGTCTCTAGTCTATCCCTACCGTTGTTGTCACCATCATATATTATTTTTGCGCTACACTTTTTACATATTATATAATCTCTTCCAGCCATTTTAACCTATTAATAGAGTTTATAATATCCTACTGTGATCTGTTTTTTATTCTTATCCAATTCATGTTGAATTCTGGCCGGAACTGATCGATGAGCTTTAAAACAAGCTCTTTTGAATTCTTCGTGATTTACATGTCCAATTGTTTGGACATGATCAAGAGTATCGTTTTCGAAGTAATCGTATAATATCATTTATTCAACATCTCCAACATTGTGGATTGAGTTTTTTTATGTTTCTCAATTTCTATCAAAACTTGAGCGAGATCGTCTTCTTTTTTATACCCAATGAATTTATTAGTTTTATATGTTCCAGACAAACACGGGTAGTATTCTTGACTTCTTCTCTTCAGGACTGTATATAACTCGATGAATTCTATTTTGATAAATGGCTCATCTTTTGTCAGCATAGTTGAGAATTTAACCCACCCACCCATTTTCCGTATCGTTTCTGCAATTGCTGAATTTTTAAATATTGGGGAAACTGTATGGTTGAGATTATTGTAAGCCAAATACCACGCCTCAATCCCTTGTTCTTCTATCGATGATTGCCCGGTGTCGGTTAAGCAATATTCTTTAAATGTTCCAATTGACGGCATGAAATCTAATGGTAAATCCAATGCTTTTTCTAACCCCTTCATACCTTGCTCTTCAGTGATGTCTTTTAGCTTAATTGTCCAGTTTCTTATTTTTAAGGTTCTCTCATTGTCAGTAAATCGCCTTGAAGTTTCAGCCATTAACGATTCAAGTATCATTAAAACAGTTTCCTCTTTCATTTTACTTCCTGATAATCTGTTAATTCAATGTCAAAACTTTTACCTTTCATTTCCGCTGCTAATTCGGTCAGTGTCTTCTCTTTTCTATATTGATTAATGTTTGATTTTTTAACTTTTGATTGATCCATTTCCATTTTCAATTGATCGTATCTTTTTCTGAGTTTTGAAATGGATAAAACTTTTGACTTTTCAAAGTCATCTTTTTGAACCCATACGATTAGTTTTTTTACTTCTTCAAGATTTCTTTTATCAACTCTTAAAAGTAAATCGGTGTCCGTTGCCCAATTTTGAAGATTTGGTTTTTTGAAATCAGGGTTATTGTTTAGAATATTATTGAAAAGAAAAAGTGACACACGAAACTCGTTAGAGTCTTCGGAATATATTTTCTTTTTACTTTCTATTTCCTTTACTTTCTTTTCTTTTACTTTTATTGCATTGGAAATGGATTGCTTTTGTAATGCATTTGCATCTAAGTCTTTGTTTTTGTTCCATCTTACACTTGCTGCATTGCTTCTTTTTTCTGATATTTTATCTTTTTTTTGCATCCTTCTTAACAAAGAATTGGAATAAATAAAATTATCATTACACTTAAAAAGTTTATACTCGTTTATGCAGTCAGATACAAAATCATGCATTTGCTTTTCATCTTGATGCAATTGCATTGCAAGAGCTGCATAAGTGTATTTATCAAATGCTAATTTATAACCGTCCTGCTCTCTCATAATTTCTATTAATGCCCAATATAAACCATAGCCATGCCAGGCATATTTAGTCATCATTGACAATATTTTTTGATCACCCCTAGCGTTGGCATCATGAGAGAAATAATATGCTTCCTTCATTATTCATCCATGTATTTTTTTATATCAATCATAAGATCGTCACCAACAGGCGCATATCCGTTTAACCTTGCCGTGAATCCACTATATGTTATTGGATGGCCTGGTTTTATGATTCCCTTTATCCGGTTATCATAAAACCATTTTAGAGTTTGCCCGTTTCCCTTGAGTTTTTGTTTGAATTTTTCAATCATTTTTCCCCCGATAATTTTATTTTATTCTTGTTTTGGCGACCCTAGCCGGGTTCGAACCGACAACCTAGTGATTGACAATCACCTGTTCTCTCAACTGAACTATAGGGCCATATTTGGTACTCCTGCCTGGACTCGAACCAGGGACACACGCCTTATCGGGACGAGGCTCTAACCAACTGAGCTACAGGAGTGTTATAGTACATTTTCTTATATAATATAATAACAATAAATAAAAAGTCAATAGAGTAAAATAAACTATCTTGAGTTATTGATATTATTAACTAACTGCAACCTCCTAAAGACTCACCGCAACCCGCATAGCAAATCCAGCACGTCCCTGATCTTTTCACAGGCCCACCACATTTATCGCATACTGAACCATAATCAATATAGGATTCTTTCTCAATTGGATTTTTTTTTGCGAATGATTTGACCTTCGTCCAAGCCTGATCGATCGCTTTTCTGACATCGCTTTCGACCCACGTTGGATTTTTTGATAAAATTGATTGAATTAAATTCTGATTTTTTGCGAGGGAAACAACTGTTGTTGATGAAATATCATAAACCATACAAGCCCTTGTGATAAGTGTTTGGAAAGGTTTTTCATTGTTTCAAGATACTAACACATGGTTTTTATTTGTGTAAAATGAAAGAAATGCACTATTTACAAGCAACCATATGAATTATTTTCATATCTTTTTAGATTTTCATTTCCGACCGATGGTAAGAAAAATTTAATATTCGTCAATGTTTCGTTTATTCTTACCAGTGGGCAAAGGTCGGCCAAGATTATCCCACGTTTTTATGGAATGGTTTGTAGTAGATGTATGAATATTATTCATATTTAAGATTAATTGAATTTCTCAAAATAAAAAACAATAGGCGATTCTGTTATTTTAATTTGATTGTACCTTAAGCATCTATCAAATTGTGAATTTTTCCTGATCCTTGAAACTTGTTTTTGCACTTCTTTTCTGAATTCTTCAAGCTTCCATCCATGTTTAAAATTATTACATTTTCGGCATGCTGGATTAAGATTTTCAATTCTATTTTTATCAAGATCAGGTTCCCAATGTTCTAAATGCTGCGGCCAAATATGGTCAATTTGGAAGTTTCTTATTGTGATTTCACACCCACAATAAGCACAGCATCCCCCATATTTTTCGAATATTTTTTGTCTAAGTTGTTTTTTTGTCATAATTAAAATAATTAACCGCAGGCTCATCCTAGGCTCAACGACGGTTTAGTCATGATGCAACTATCATAAGTCGACTTATCGAGTGTTTCTTTATCCACACAACCATAATTAGATAAGCCTTTTATGCGGCTACGCGTCTTGTTTAATAATCTTTAAGCCTGCCAGTTTCCCAAAAAAAGTATCTGCGGCAATATCATAGTCATATCTAAGCTTTGCATATTTCGTTACCAGTTCATTGTTTTTGCACGTCAACTCTTCATCATCAACGATATACTTTTTAATAGCTTCCGATAAATGGGTTTCATTCTTGCAAATATGTTCAGAATATCTATTATCGCCATAATTTTTTCTAACTTCAAAAATACAAATAGCAGACTTCAACCCTTCAATTTCTATTTCTTGCCTTTCAATTCGGCAATTGAGATAATCCAAAAAATCGTCTCGATCACCTTTTAATTTGTGATATTCTTCTAAGCTTATTTGTACATGGTCCATTTTATTACCTTGTGAATTTAAATGATTTGTTTCTTCCTACGGTTCCCACTTACTGAATTTTTTACAGTCTAAACATGACACGGCAAAACCACCACGGCCATAATTCTTAACGCGGATAAAATGCTCGCAGTTGTCACACGTTTTTTCCATTTTTGATTAGACTTTCAAGAATTTTCTGAATTTGCTCGATGGATTCTACGAGTCCGTCGTTTGGGTCTTTCCAATTAAGCCCAATATCAATGGATTTAGAACTATCACCGGCAAAATAATTGATATTACTACATCTGGAGCAATATCCACTTGTTGTCTCATTATGACCCCCGCATTTTATGCAATTCATTTAGGTTCCCTTTCCAATAATTTGCAAAATTTTAAATATGTCTTTTTACTCCGGACCTCGCCACAATCGACTCTGTCACAGAATTCATTCATGGCGTTGATATACGGCTGAATAGAATCGATTCTTGATTTTAATGCTATATTCCTAATTGTGCAAAGTTCTATTTCATCAAAGCCAAAAATCTTATCCGTTGGCTTGTTTTCTTCCCACCATTCATCGAATGTTTTCATAGACATTTTCTGCACCTATTTTTTTTATTAATCTCATAGAATATCTTCGTAATTTGTTAATAATACAGCGCTTAAATTAAGCATCCTCCCAAAATCATCTGCTTTCTTTTTTGTGCTCATGACTATATCAATTTGTTTTCTTTTCCTATAGTGCATGACATCTTTAATCGTAAAAATACCAAGACCTTTAATAAAAACCCTCTTGCCACATGACCAATTATATTGATAGAATAAGTCTTGGCTAACAGCGATCGACCCCACATTTGGGTTAACCATGCAGGCTGTATTTTCAAAGTCTTCGTTTGTCTGCTCCGGAACTTTATTATAAGCCGTTGCAATCACTGTCACCTTGCTAGTTTCATCAACAATACGCTGTAATCTGTGAACCTCTTTTTTTAATCCGGATATTGCGTCGTCCTTTTCATTTATGTCTGATTCCTGTGACCGTATTAATTTGATGGATATTTTTCTTTCGTTACGGATGATTAAATAATGAGAAATCATTCCAAATAAGAACACCCAGATACATAATGTGATTATTTTGTTTGCTTTCATCTTTAATTAATTATTTAAAAACTTCCTATGGTCCAGCCTTTATCAATTGCTTCATTCCGCTGAATAAATACCGGATATTTCCTTTTTTGAGATCCTTGTTTTTGAACAGGGCCAAGTCGTTTTGTCTCCCACACTATAAATTCGTGGAAATGTGCATCGGAAAAATAACCGATTAACATTTCACCTGGTAGAGCTTTTTTGTGACCGCCGTGCGCTTGTATTATCATTATGTTCCTTTTAAATTAACCATGTTTTTGCAATGGCTCTCCACCACACATTTTCATGTAATAGATTAGCTTTTAAATCTGATTTCAATGGTTTTGTGCTTAGTAATTGATCGCAGTCAAAACACAATCTCGCTGTGAGTTTATCATTAATCGTTGACCCAATTATTCCACCGCCCGACATCATTTTTATCTCTGTCGCTTCAGAATGGCACATTCTCTCGGTCCCTGTTGTCTCGTTGCAATGAGTGCAATTATTTTCGTCTTCTATCCTGAGTGATCTTTTTCTTTGTGATTTACTTTTTATTTTGCCTTTTGGTTTATCGCCTGGCTTGGGATATTTCATTCTCTAACTATCCAAATTTTATTTAAATCTCGTTGCTAAAAAATAACCAATTAGAAAACCGATTACAGCGTAAAATAATAGTCTTTCAAATGTTGTCATTAAAATGGACCATAATACGCTGATTCTCTTGGGTGATTCTCCCAGAATTCTTCCTTTGCTTTTTTGTAATCAAAATTTATATAATTTGAATTGTCACCACATTGCCGTAATGCTGCAAGAATACATGCAGGGCAACAATCGGCTGAATCTGATATTTGTGATAATATCTCAAGGTGTTTTCTTTCAAAATGATTACTATTGATATTTTTCCAATTGATATTTAATTCATGCAATTCATCTGCACCTTTTTTGGCCATTTTAACCAATTTTCTTGTGTTTGTTAAATTCCCAACATGATCACAAAACCCGCATACTCGGTCTGGATTTTTAGTGCAAACTTTTTCATGCTTTTCCGTGTGCCATTTCGACCCACCTGATTTACCGCAATGATCACAGTAATAGCGCCACCGTTTAACTTTTTTCATTTTAACCTAACTC
>Ga0114923_10000294_pt1 | contig 42179 bp, 39 predicted proteins | sample SumtaG_FD_89578 | JGI IMG/M metagenome (GOLD analysis project Ga0114923, IMG submission 89578) | Deep subsurface microbial communities from Indian Ocean to uncover new lineages of life (NeLLi) - Sumatra_00157 metaG | ecosystem: Environmental > Aquatic > Marine > Oceanic > Sediment | place: near... | reverse complement strand
TCATGGTGGGAAAAAACCTCTGATTCTCCTCCGAAAAAGAAACCTACTGATGACGATGATGTGTTGTGATAGTGCATTTGTACATCAATGAAACGATTCATTATCGTTATTAACGAATTTATCTTGGGTAGGTACGATGGGAGATTTCGATAGAGATAATGTTCCAGAATCACAAATTTCTAAGGGACATGAAAAATCCATACGGATTGCAGTAGTTGTCCTACTACTAGGAGTGCTTGCTCCCTTTATGATGATGTCATTCTTTCTTGGAAGAGGAATCGAGTTTGCTATCATGTCGACGTTTTGGATGTACAATCAATCAACCGCTATGGTTGAACCCTATGGTTTTTCATTAATTCCTCCGTACGCTTTGTTTTCTATGCTTCCTTTCTTGTTTATACGGATGGTACCAGCTTCTATGATTTATCTATACTATAACGGGAAGACAACAAGGAAACGTGCACTCATTGCATCCTTTGCTGGAGATGGAATATTTCTGTATACAGGATTACCGACATTAATCTTCTCAATATTCTTTTCCACTTCTTTCTTCGTGTTTCCTTTACCTTTCCAATCAATTGTAGCAGTCCTGATACTTTGGATATTTCCTCAACCTGAACTCACCACTCCATGGAAAACTGATGAAAAACCAAAGTCATGGTGGGAAAAGGCTCTCGAAGATCATCTAGAGAAATTTCCTGATGATGATGAGTTGAGGGAGTATTTACATGCAGATAGTAACTCAAATCATTCGAGGAACTAATCTATGTGTGATTTACTAGGACTCTCTTTTAATGTTCCAATCATCGCAAAGATATCTCTTGATATATTCCAACAGAGAGGGGAAGCGAATCCGGATGGTTGGGGACTAGCATTTTACAAAGATGATAGATTGCAAATTATCAAGGAACCCAACTCTGCAAACAATAGTAGTCTCTATGATTTCATGGAAAGATATACCCACTCTAAGACAATCATCTCTCATGTTAGACGATCGACAAGAGGGATTCCTAGTTATCTCAATACTCACCCTTTCTATCGTCGTTTACAAACGGATTTCATAGATAGCGAATTTGCTTTTGCTCATAATGGAACGTTAACACAACTTGATAAACTTCGATTTGAGAAATTCAACCCACTTGGAGAAACTGATTCTGAAAAGGCATTTTGCCATATTTTGGATGTTCTATCTGCCCGTAAAACAACAACATGGACAGATTCCGACTTTGAAACCATTGAAGGCAATCTACGAGAAATCAATGATGGCAAAAATACTCTGAATTGTATCTTCTCGGATGGTTCCTACCTCTTCTGTTATTCTGATGAGAATGACCACAATAACGGGTTACGCTATACGAAACACATAGCTCCATTCGGTAGTGTAGAACTAATTTCCCATGAAGATAGATTAGGAAATGTAGAATTGCGAAGTGAGATTCCATCTGCGCTCGATCAATCTGGCTATCTCATCTCCACAAGAATTTTGACAAGTGGGGAATGGACGGAATTCACTGAAGGTGAACTTATTGTCTTCAAGGATGGGCATATCGTTTATCCACAGTCACGATTATAGCTGAATTCAATTCGATAGCAGCTTGACGGTCTCTTCATTCTTTTCAGCAAGTAGCTCAAATGCATATTCTGCTTCAGGAAGGAAGTCTATCTTTCTTGCAGCAGCAGTATAGAATTCTTGAAGAGTCGTTTCTATGATAGATGCCATGGTTTTGATAGTTGCATCATCAGTATCTCGTGAAACTACCGTTTCGATTCCAAAAGAATCAGAATCAAGTCCTTCAATTGGCTCAAGTATCATTTCAGTTACATTTTCCCTGCGAACTCGCTCCAAGGTCTTGATCCTTTTCTGTCCCCTAGTGATTAATTCTCCCAGTAATCCCACAAGCGCATCATCTTTGGCATGTTCACTTACTTCTTTGTAGAAGTCACCGACTTTACCCTCAATTTCTAAAGCGAATTTCATAATTGCTCCAAATGTACCTAGATCCAATGATATCACCAGCAAACATCTAGAACCATCGTGTGATTACTACCTTATTCTCTGTGAAGAATTCGACAGCATCTCTTCCCTGTCCATGCAGGTCTCCTAGGAATGAGTCCTTCATACCTGAGAATGGGAATGTGGCAATAGGAGCGACAACTCCAATATTGATACCAATATTTCCTGCTTTCACTCGATATTGATAGTCTCTGGCAGTTTTTCCACTTGAAGTGAACACAGATGATGCATTTCCGTAGGGATTTGCATGAATGATATCAATTGCTTCATCAAGGTCTTTCACCTGTATGATAGGAATGACAGGTCCAAAGATTTCCTCCTTTGCAATGGTCATATCATGTGTTACCTTGTCAAAGATGGTTGGTCCAATGAAGTATCCATTAGAATGACCTGGGACTTCAACACCTCGCCCATCAAGCAGAAGATCTGCACCTTCATCAATACCGCTTTGGATGAATTTCAGAACATTTTCCATTCCCTTCTTTGAGGCTAGTGGTCCCATCTGAATTCCCTCTTCGAGACCATTACCTGTAGTGTACTTCTTAGCAGCCTCCACTACCATCTTCTTCAATGGTTCATAGACATCTCCAACTGCAAGTAATACTCCACCTGCTAGACATCTTTGACCCGCACATCCATAAAATGATGTAATCAGGGCAGGTACAGTTCTCTCAAGATCTGCGTCTGGCATGATTGTTAGGAAATTCTTTGCACCACCCTGAACTTGGGCTCTCTTTCCATATTCTCCAGTTTTCTTGTATAGTAATTTTCCAACGTGTGAAGAACCTACGAAGGACATTCCTACAGTGTCTGGACTCTCGATTAGTGTATTGACAGCCTCTGGTCCTCCATGGACCATGTTCAGCACACCACGAGGTAGCCCAATCTCATGAATGATTTCGAATTGTTTCACCTGGCTCATTGGAACTTGTTCTGAAGGTTTCACAATGTAGGTATTTCCAACACCAATTGCAAATGGCCAGAACCATGTTGGAACCATTCCTGGGAAGTTGAATGGAGCAACGCAGAAGAAGACCCCCAGTGGTTGTTTGATGACCATCTCATCTATTCCTGCAGCAATATCTTCAGCATTGTAACCCATCTGAAGTGAAGGAACACTTGTTGCACATTCTAGATTTTCTATTGTTCGTCTGTATTCGCCCCGGGATTCATCGATTGCTTTACCTTGTTCCATTGTTAGGGTCTTTACTAGATCTTCAAAATTCTCTTCGAATGCATCTCTAATTCTATTGAGATGCCTAACTCTAGTCAAAGCTGGAGTTGATCTCCAACGGTCGAAAGCAGCTTTTGCTGCTTGGATTGCTTCAAGGGTTTCTTCCCTTGTACTCATTGGAGTTTTTGCAATTATTTCACCTGTTGCTGGATTGAAGACATCACGTGTTTCTTTTGCCTTTGATTCAACCCATTTTCCATTGATATAGTTCTTTACAACTTCCACTGTCAAGATGGTCACTTCCAGTTCGGAAATCAATAATCAGCTAGACATCTATTTGATTCTTCTGTTAGGTTAGCTTCTTACTCAGTATGGACAAATTGTACGGCATCGAAATCACACACAACTGCACAGAGACCGCAGCCATCACACTTGTCATTTTTGACAAGGGCTACTTTGTCCCTCATTTGAATCGCTACAAATCCACCATCAGCACACGCAATTACACATTCTTTACATCCTGTGCATTTTTCTGGGTCAATTTTTGCAACCACAGGTGGAAGCTTGGTTAATGCAGTCCAACTCGTGATTTTCGGTAACGCCTTACCAACCATCGAATCAAGTGATTCGTATCCTTTTCGTTCCATGAAATCAATGAGACCGCTATTCATGTCCTTGATGATTGAAAATCCATGCCACATGACTGCGGTGCAAACCTGTAAGGTGCTTGCTCCCACCATGAGGTACTCTATTGCACTGGACCAGTCCTCAATTCCTCCAATACCTGAAATCGGAATGCTGGGATGTGCCTTTGCAATCTGCGATACAAATCGTAGTCCAAGTGGTTTCACAGCTGGGCCACAGAATCCACCATAGGTGCTCAACTGTTCTGTATTCTCCATACCATAAGCGACAGGCAATGGAGTTGCAGTTTCAATATCAATTCCAATCAATGACTCCACAGTATTGATGGCAGAAATCGCATCCGCGCCTCCTTTAACTGCAGCATTGGCAATGGGAACAATGTCTGTTACGTTTGGAGTCAGCTTGACTAGCAAAGGTAGGTCTGTTCCTTTCTTAGCAGCTCGTGTCACTTGCTCAACTAACGTTGGGTCTTGTCCAATGAATGCTCCCATATGCTTCTCTGGAGACCCATGAGGACAGGAAACATTGATCTCAATCGCATCTGCACCAGCTTGGGTCATAGTTTCCGCTAGAGCAGTCCAACCCTCAGGTTCGGTTCCACTCATTATACTTGCAATGAATATGAAATCCTCTGGGGCTTCTTGCTTTATCTTTGGAATCCAATCCTCTGTCCATGTAGTAAGTGGTTTTCGAGAAAGTAACTCGATATTGTTCATGCCAATAGCTTTCCCGTTCTGACGGAGAACTCCCAATCTAGTTCGAGGATCGACTGTCGGCTCCTCTGTAACAGTCTTCATGACTGCACCTCCCCATCCAAGTTTGGCTGCTCGTATTATGTGTCGTGCATCCATAGTTGGAGGAGCAGAGGAAAGAACGAAAGGATTCTTGAATGTGATTCCCGCAAACTCTACAGAAAGACGATTCGATGACATGTATTATCGATTCTCCAGCTTTACGGTATTATCTCTTCGTCCATTAAGTCTTTAGGGGAATGAAACCATGGTAGTGGATGCTTCATGTATAGGGTGATGCTATGACAGACAATCTGGTCCCTGAAGATTTGAGAAAAGAATACTCGAGAGAAGAGATATTGGAACTTGAAAAGAAGTTCCTTGCTCCCGCTGTGGGGCATTACTATCAAGACCCCGTACTCTTTGTTAATGGTGAAGGTGCTGTTCTTGAGGACAGTTCAGGAAAGAAATACATCGACTTATTCGCAGGTATTTGCACAACGATTACAGGCTATAATCATCCAAAGTTTGTTTCTACAATCAAGTGGCAAGCTGAGCGACTGGTATACACAAGTTCTCTCTATGCAACAATCCCATATGCGGTTCTTGTAAAGCGACTGGCTGGTATTGCACCAAAAGGTCTGACACGTTCATTCATCGTAAATAGTGGGTCCGAAGCAAATGAAGCAGCCCTTTTCATGGCTAGAAAATTTACGAAAAATCCCTACATTGTAGCAACACAACGAGCATATCATGGAAGAACAACTCTAGCAAGAGAGCTTTCTAGTGCTGGATGGAGAACTGTTCCTGAAGCACATCCATCTGGAGTCAGATTTACCCCGTACGGGTACTGCTATAGATGTCCATTCGGCAAGGAGCATCCTGGTTGTGACATGGAATGTGCCCGATATGTTCGAGAAGTAATTCGAACCCAGACCAACAACGCCATTGCTGCCTTCATTGCTGAACCAATTCAAGGTGTTGGAGGTATTGTCCAGCCCCCAGCAGAGTACTTCAAGATAGTACATGAAATCGTGAAGGAGTATGATGGTCTGTACATCTCTGATGAAGTCCAAACTGGATTTGGTCGCACTGGTGACAAATGGTGGGGAATTCAGCATACTGGAGTTAATCCTGATATCATCACTCTAGCAAAAGGATTCGGAAGTGGCATTCCAATTGGTGGTTTCATTACTCGACCTGATTTAGCTGAAGACTATACCGTTGCAGATGGTTTTGCTACCTTTGGAGGTAATCCTCTATCGTGCGCAGCTGCTGTTGCCGTAATTGATATCATCCAAGAAAGTAAGTACCTGGAAAGAGCATCAAAACTTGGAAATGAGCTGAAGAAGAAACTTCAATCACTTCAAGAAGACCACAAGATCATTGGAGACGTACGTGGTCAAGGTATGATGCTAGGTATTGAACTTGTAAAGGATAGAAACACAAAGGAACCTGCGATACAAGAAATGCTGGACGTCATGGAATATTGTCGAGAGAAGGGATTACTCATTGGTAAGGGTGGTCTAGACAACAATGTTGCGAGACTTCAACCTCCTCTAGAACTCACTAGTGCACAGATTGATGAAGCATGTTCTATCCTCGGTGAGGCTTTCTCAAAGGTTGAGAAATAACTCCTAGATGTCGGTCAAGCCGCCATAGCTATCTGGACGGCGGTCTCTATAGAACTGCCAGACGTTCCGTACCTCACGAATCATATCTAGGTCAACATCTGCAACTACAAGTTCTTCCTGGTCCCGAGAACCTTTGACAAGCATCTGTCCTCGTGGATCTACAACGTATGAGCTTCCATAGAAATGACCAGTCTTCCAAGGCTCTTCACCCACTCTGTTGATGGCTGCCATGAAATAGCCATTGGCTACAGCGTGAGCTGGTTGTTCAATAGACCACAAGTGTTCTGAAAGACCTGCAACAGTGGCTGATGGGTTGAACACGATTTCAGCACCATTCAAACCAAGAGCTCGTGCACCTTCAGGAAAGTGACGGTCATAGCAAATGTACACACCAATTTTACCAACTGAGGTTTCAAACACTGGATATCCTAGATTACCTGGTCGAAAGTAAAACTTCTCCCAGAATCCCGGGTCCAAGTGGGGGATGTGTATTTTTCTGAACTTTCCAAGATATGTCCCATCTGACTCGATAACTGCAGCTGTATTGTAATAGATGCCAGTTCCATCCTCTTCATACATTGGAACAATAAGCACTAGATTGTTCTTCTTTGCAAGTTTCTGCATTCGTTCAGTGAGGGGACCGGGAACTGGTTCTGTATATTTGTACCACTTTCTATCTTGTTCCGCACAGAAGTACGGTCCAAAGAATAATTCTTGGAAGCATAAGACCTGTACGTTCTGTTCCTTTGCTTTGGCAGCAAATCCCTCATGTTTCTGAATCATCTTCTCGATGCCTTCTTCAATGGCATCATCACTTGAAACATCATATTCCCATTTGGCTTGGACAAGACCTACACGTACATTTCTCATTGTTCTGTCTCCTGAACGGTTGGGAATGAACACACGTTTTCACATCTAATTAGCATTTCCCAAAGCGATTTATGGTGAAAAGAGTATGAGTTTCAGGAGGCCCTTCTATGACCGAACTAGATATCATAATCAAGAATGGCAATGTTGTAACTGCATCCGATACCTATGTAGCAGATATTGGTGTCAAAGATGGAAAAATCGAAACTATTGGAGCTAATCTTAACGCTGGACAAGAATCGCAGGTAATTGATGCAAAAGGGAAGTATGTGTTTCCTGGCGGTATCGATGTTCATGTTCATCTCCAACTTCCATTCTCAGGGACTATTTCTAAAGATGACTTTGAAAATGGAACAAAGGCTGCAGCTTGTGGTGGAGTCACTACAGTTCTTGATTTTGCAATCCAGACAAAAGGTAAATCGATAATGGAGGCAGTTGAAGCTCGAAGAGCTGAGGCGGATTCGAAGGTCTGTGTTGATTATGGGTTACATGCAGCAATTACAGACTGGAATGAAACGACCCGGGCTGAGATCAAGAAGGTCATAGATTATGGAATTCCGACCTTCAAAATGTTCATGATTTACAAAAATGAAGGTTGGATGGCTGACGATGGAATGCTCTTCAGCGCTTTGGAGGAAACTGCTAAGCTTGGTGGTCATGTTGGAGTACATGCAGAAAGTGTAGATGTCTTGGACCTGCTAATTGAAAGATATGCAAAGGAGAAGGAAAAGTGGGGCGCATATGGTCACACACTCTCGAGACCCAGCTATACTGAATCGGAGGCAATCATCAGGGCGATCAAATGGGCAGAGGTTACAGGTGGTCAGCTGTACATTGTTCATATGTCAACAGGGGAGGGTACAGATGCTGTAGCTGCTGCAAGAGAACATGGTGTGAATGTCTACGCTGAAACCTGTCCTGAATACTTGCTCTTGGATGATGAAATCTTCAAGGATAAAAATGGACATCTCTATGCCACATGTCCTCAGATCAAGAAACCACATGATAGTGAACGATTGTGGAAAGGATTAGCAGATGGAGATGTGCAAATCATTGCAACTGATACCTGCACTTTTGATACAAAACAGAAAGCTGCATGGAATGGCGACTTCAGAAAGATACCCTTTGGGATGCCAGGTGTTGAAACTATGGTTCCATTGATGTATACTGAGGGTGTTGGAAAACGAGGATTTTCAGTAAATCAGCTAGTTTCCCTAGTTAGCACGAATCCAGCCAAACTCTTTGGTATGTATCCGAAGAAGGGATCAATCGCAATAGGTAGTGATGCTGATCTAGTAGTTTTTGACCCCGACAAGAAAGTCACACTAAAAGCTGAAAACCTGCAAACAAATTGTGATTGGAGTCCCTTTGAAGGGTGGAATCTTATCGGTTACCCTGCGGTAACAATCTCAAAAGGTAAAGTAGTAGCAGAAGATGGAAAGTTCGTGGGAGAAGTCGGTCATGGAGCATTTCTCAAACGAGCTCCATATGGAAAACTCTGAGAGCGGTTTCCAGTCAACCTCATAAGTCTCAATTACAAGGATGTTCTATGCGACTTCCTACTCGTAGAGCCTATCATGTGATATATGATGCTTCATTGATGGATTCTCTGACTTATGCGTCTCATAACGATTGGAATGGAATAGTCCCAGATATTGGAGTGCCGATATTTTCACCTCACCTGATTTCATCTGAAGAACGAGCACAACTACGCGACACATCACGAAACTCTTCTATTGAATGGGGATTCCATGCACCCGCTGACGATGTCAGTCTGATGTCAACCTATCCTCCAGTACGAGCAGGTATTCTATCATACTACAAACAGGTCATCAATCTCGCTCGTGAAGTTAGTATTGGCCCTACCAATGTTGTCATTCATCCCGGCTTACCCCCTAAATACAGGAAAGCTGGAACTGATCCATCTGAGAGTTTTAGAGAAAAGTATTGGGAAGAATATGCAACAACCCTGCGAGAAAACCTCTCAGAACTTCTTGAACATGCACGTCCTCATGTTCGATTAGTGATAGAGAATGTGAATTGGACAGAATATGTACGTGATGTCATTGAACATCTCATTCCTCAAGGACTGAAACTCTGTCTTGATATTCCCAAATTACATGGAATGGATTTGAAAATTAGAGAAGAGGATTGGACTCTTTTTCAGCGATTTAAGAGCTCTATAGAGGTTGTCCACATTCATGATTTAATTCCACAGATTGGAAGTCATCAAGTAGTAGGAAATGGTTTGATTGATTTCGAACCAACTCTTAGATTTTTGAGTGAATTACCTACAAAGCCACAATACGTCTTCGAAGTAAGACCCCGAGAAGAGGCTCAGAGAAGTCTTGTGAATATTGGAAAGATGATGAATATCTTTGACCTAGAGCTCTAGAGTTCAGGTTGTCCCTATAAACGCAGTCAGGTATAATGCTAAAGCAATGATAAACGATACAATTCCAATCACAACTGAAAATATCGTTCGCATTTCCAGTATCATTCACTTCCTGTGGTGTCTTGAGATTCTTTGAGAGCATCTCTTACCTCTTTGAAAGCCTCAAGTGTTTGCTTTGTGAAGATTCGTTTCCTACCTTTCAGATGTTCTTCTTGTTCATGACCAGATGGAGTAGCTCCTAATACTCTCATTTCACGAAGTATATAGTCTCGAAGTTCTTGATGAAATCGTATACCCTCTAAACGTTCTTCGCTCTTGTTCTCTCCTGCTTTTTGAAGTATAAGCGGGAGAAGCCCTGCAGCTGGAGAACCTACTTTTCCTCCTGCTGTTTCAATTAGAACCGTTCCTATACCCATTATTCTATCAAAAATTCCCCTGCGTGTTTGAACATGGGTTATTGTGCGAAAAGGAACGTGTCGCTTGGTTATAGTGATGATGCCACGTTTTGTGTATATCTCAGGCATCGAGTCGCCTGTCCATCCCAGTACAGAGTACTCAATTTGTTTCACGTAAATTGTAACAGCAACTGTTCCAACGACCAGTACTACGACCACTGATACTAGGTAGATTAGGTTGATCAATTCCCATCCTAGATCAGCTATGAGATTTATGGGTTGCCAAACTGCTAACAAAATCTCTCCAATTACTGGATTTGAGAAACCAAGAAATAGAAGGAAAATCACTCCCCAGATAATAAGCAAACCGATTCCTATCTTGAGCATCTTTTTCCCAATAAATGCGTTAGTTGGCTGAAATACTCTACCACTGGTGATTTGTTCAAAGGGCGGACGTATCACGCGCTCATCATCTTGTACCATGTGGTATCTTCCCTCACTTTTTCTCTCTTCTCAATAAGTCACGAATCTCACGAAGGACTAGCAGTATCTCATCTTCAAGGGTATCGTCTGATCTTGGTACGGGATCTTCATCATAGTGAACTCCAGTTGGTGAATCTTCGCGTGGCCGTACGATTTCAGTCCCGGTTACATAGGGATCTTTGAATTTCCTCAACTCTCGAAGAATGAAATCTCTAAGCTCTTCATAGAAGGTGATTCCCTCGAGCTTCTCTTCTGCAGATTGGGTAGTTCCAGAATATCCCGCAGTTTCGATTTCTATAGCTCCGATGCCAAATAGCCTGTCGAAAATACCTGCTCGGCTTGAGATATTGGTTATTGTACGAAAAGGTACGTGTTTCCTGGTGATGGTGATGATGCCCTTCTTTACATATATCTCCGCGGATATTGAGCCTTCTTCAGTGATTACCGAGTATTCGATTGAGCGAAGATAAATTGGAACAATGATGAGTGCTGGAATTAACCAGATTGCTGTAAGAACAAAGTACCAAAGATTCAGAGTCACCCACCAGTATTCAAAGAGTGGTCCTGGATTGGGATTGAGAGTGATAAGTCCTGCAAGCCAGAGGACAAACCAAAATGATCCGAATACGATTACCCATAACAATGTTGCAGTGAAGATACCCGTGAACCACATTTTGTTTCGAAATGCCTTCGACGGTTTGATTATCTTCCCACTAGCGACATTCTTCATTGGTGGTTTGATTACTTTTCCTTCTCCTGCCATCTCTACTTCTCCTCTTTGTCCATTTTTCTATCGATTCGTTCTAGTACGTTTCTTATCTCGCGCAAAGTAATGAGCATCTCATCATCTAGACTATCACGCAATTGCGGTACTGGATCTTCACGTTGGTGAACCACCTCAGTACCAGTTACGTAGGGGTCTCTAAATCTACGAAGTTCTTGAAGTACAAAGTCTCTGACTTCTTCATAGAACGTTATTCCTTCAAGCTTCTCTTCTGGTCCTCCCTGTCCAGCTGGACCACCAGAGAAACCTGCAGTTTGTATTTCTACAGAACCAATACCGAATAATCTATCCACAAGTCCTGCGCGTGAGCTTATGTTTGTAATCGTACGAAATGGTACGTGTTTCTGAGTCACATTGATGAGACCTTTCTTCACGTATATTTCTGGCATTACATTACCCGCCTTTGAAATCACACTATACTCAATACTTCTGATGTAGAGCGGAATTCCCACCAATATTGGAAGCCACCAAAATACCAGTGAAATTCCATACCAAAAGTTGACCATAGGAAATACATCAAAGAAAACAGCAAAGAAGGTAGGCCATGTTTCATTCTGATCCATCATATAGACCCAAGCACCAAGTACTAACACTCCAACCGCCATCATCCAAAAGAATACTGCAATGATTGTAGCTCCGAACCATTCTTTGTAGTAGAATCTCGTGTCCGGTTTGAATACTCTGCCGCTTGTTACATCTTCAATTGGTGGTTTGATGATCCTTCCTTCTTCGCTTCCCATTTTCCTAACCTCGCTCTTGATTACTATAGCTTTGTCCTAAGAATCTCACGAATATCTTGTATTGCAGTGAGAATTTCATCATCTAGAGTCCCCTCTAGACGTGGAACTACATCATCACGTGGAAAGACAACTTCAGTACCAGTTGTATATGGATCTCTGAACTTTCTAAGCTCACCCAACACGAATTGCGTGAGGTCTTCATAGGCTATGATTCCCTCAAGTTTTTCTTCGGGTCCTGCTTGGCCGGTTGCTCCTCCAGAATATCCTGCCGTCTGAATCTCAACATTCCCAATACCGAACAGTCTATCGATAACACCTGCTCGTGAAGAGATGTTGGTTATAGTTCTGAAAGGCACGTGCTTCTTTGTCACGTTGATGATACCCTTCTTCACATAGATTTCCGGAGATGCTTCACCACTCTCAGAGATTACCGAGTATTCGATTGAGTTGATGTATACTGAGATTCCTATCAGTGATGGAATCAACCAGATCATATTACCAACGAAAGCCCAGAAATTCACAAACCCTAACCATTGGGTCATGAGAGCTGCATGGCTCCATGCTTCATCTAAAGATACCAGGAACGATATCCCATAGAATCCTACTACAATCAATAACCAGAATATCACTGCCATCGAAATTGCAGTAAACCAGTATTTGTTCCTCAAAGCCTTTGAAGGCTTGAATGTCTTCCCTTTGGGCATACCTTCCATTGCTGGAAAGTAGCCAGCTGTTACTTCCTCGTTCATTTTTTATTCACCTTGTGTTTCTCTTTGGTAGCGAGGAAGTTGCTTTGCCCCAAGTTTGCCGAAGATTCTGATTGACTGTTCAGTCATATACATCTCTTCTTCCTTTGGGTTCAGAGTAAGGTTATACTCACCTAGAATAGTATCCAGAGTTTCTCTGCATTCTTCTAGTTTAGGACACTGTTTTCCATCACTCTTTGCTCGTGGATTGACTGGTGTTCCATCACACAGTTTACCACCGTAATTGTTGTGTTCATACCACACAATCACACCTAGCTTGAGTGTGAAGACAATGTACACATTCGTATTCGCCTGATAGTCAAATCCTGTGAGAACTCCTCTCTCGCCATTGACATTTTCTGTATCCAGTCGATGGCTGTTTGCATGTTGCTTGAGAGAATCCTCTATCTTTGACTTTGCTCTACTAAGAACCCTTGAAACATAGGCTGCACTTGAGAACTGCATCCCGCGTATCTTTTCTTTCTCCTTTTTCGCTTTCTTTGAATCTTTGATTTTATCATCGATCTCTGCACGAAGGATATCGAAGAGATAGTCCGGAATGTCAGCAGAACTCTCATACTCACTGAAGATGTCTGATGTGGGTTTCCCATGATGGTATTCCCACCAGACCACTACTTCATGAGTTGAAAGAAGTCCCATTGCATTATTCCTCGTGTCACGCTTAGTTTTAACCTTTTCTGGTCAAAATTTACTGCGTTCTGGTAAACATTTATATATGAATGAATATAAATCTTTACCATGGCGCTGTAAAAGTTTACAGCATAATTGGATACGATGAAAATGGCACGAAACGGAACAGTTATTCAAACTCAAGGCTTGAACAAGAGTTTTGGCTCAGTTCAGGCTGTTAGAAATCTGGACCTAGAGGTTTCCACTGGTAGCAGGTTTGGATTTCTAGGTCCTAATGGATCTGGAAAGACAACAACAGTACGTATACTCTCTGGACTCCTAAAGCAGACCAGTGGTACAGCCACAGTATGTGGATACGATGTTAATTCTGCTAGAAACGACATCAAAGGTATTACTGGTCTTCTCCCCGAGTCACCAGGATTGTACTCTAAGCTATCAGCAGTGGAATTTCTAGAGTTCATAGGAGCACTAAATGGAAAGAGTGGTGAAGTTCTGAATAGACGCATTGACAGTTTGTTGGGAATGCTTGGACTGGAAGGACGACAAGACGATCTTCTAGAATCATACTCTTCAGGAATGAAACAGAAAGTATTGGTTGCATCAACACTTCTACATGAGCCAAAACTTGTATTTCTTGACGAACCCACTTCAAGACTTGATCCTTCAGCAAGTGTACTTGTGAAGGATTTGATTCTTGCATTAGCAGAGGAAACAGACACTAGTTTCTTCATCTGCACCCACCAGACCTCATTTGCTGAAGATGTCTGTGACATCATTGGTATTCTTAATGACGGTGAACTTGTAGTTCATGGCGCACCAAATGATATCATTGACTCAATGAAAGTAGATGATCTTGAAGATGCATACTTGAAGGTTGTCGGTGGTCAGGTAGACAGAGAAGCCCTTCTAGCATGGAGGTAATACAAGTGACTCGACAATGGCTTGCAATTGCAAAAGCCGAGTACTTGGTTCTCTCCGTAAGTATGAGGTCGCATCGGCGAGCGTATTTGGGCATTCTTGCTTCACTAGCTTTCATCTGGGCAGCAATTGGAGCCCCTATCTTGATTGGAGGAATGATCAATGTGATTCTTCCTACAGAACTACTTCAACCTCTGCTCCAAGTGATATTCCCTGGTCTTATGCGTACTATAGCACTGTTCCTCTGGATTGTACTTTTGCTATTCCCTCTATCATATGCTCTTCAAGAGATCAAAATCGGACAATGGGAAATATTCCTGTCAAATAATGTTCGCACAAGGGACATCATGGCTGGAACTTTCTTGGGCAAGATTCCACTATTCGGACTGATTGTAATATTCCTAGCACCTCTCTTGGTTACACCTCTCGTATTGGCATTCGAAGTCAATATTATTGGACAAATTCTGATTTACGGAGTAATCACACTGTTGTCTTTGGGGACAATATGGTTCTCTAACTTCATCACAAGTATTGTCCAGGCTAGATTAGGAGACTCATCACGAGGCAATGATATTGCTAAGGCATTGGCAATGGTAGTTGCGATAATAGTCATCATTCCGATGTACGGTTTGATGTTCTTTCTACCTACTATGTCTGAATTGCTGGGTGGGGATGCATTCTTGGTTTTACCATCAACCTGGTTTGCTGATACCATGAGCTGGTTTGCAGTTGCATTCAATGGTGTTGGACTAACAGGATCTCAAGTCATAGGTTTCGGAAGTATCCTTCAATTAGATATGTTAAGCAGCGTAGCTCTAATGAGTGGATTTGTTCTATTGACAATCGGACTTGCGTTAGGAATGGCTGACAGAGTCTTTACCATAGAAGCTGGAGTTCGCACTGAGGTTGTTACAACAGTCGGAAAGGAAAATATCATTCTACGTGGTGTGCGAAGATTAGCTCCTGGTTCTTTTGGCTCTCTAATGGTCACTCACTTCAAAGACTTCATGCGTAAGGCACAGAACCTCTCCAAGATTTTCTATGGAGTAGTCTTAGCAACAATATTGCCCGTAATCATGATATCTATGGAAATCGGAGATGCGGCTTTCCAGCTTGGTGATATGTTCATCATGATAGTTGCAATGATGGCACTTGTAGGTGCAATGCCATTTGCAGGTGCAGGATTCCTTGAGAGTAAGGATCAACTATGGATAATCCAAGGTACACCTTCTGGTGCATCTAGATATGTAAAGAGTCGAATCGTTACTCAGGCATTGATTGGGATTGTTCTTATCATAATCCCCACTGTTGTACTAAATCTCCTGGTTGAGATGACACTTCTTGAAACGCTTATGTTAACCGGTTTAGGTTACATGGCAATATTTGGGGGAATGTTAGTTGCAACTGGAGTGACTGCTGGCAATCCTAACTATGAGGATACGAAATCTCCTGCTCATCAGACAAATATCATGATGTCGGTCATGATAGCAGAATTCTCGATTATTGGGGTTATGTTTGTCGATATATTCGCATCAATCGCCCTCGATATCGATTTCTTTGGAATTGTGGGTAGCCTCTTTGGTCCTGGAAATATCATGTTTGCAATGTCATTCATAGGAATCCTTGTACAATGGATGGTTGGAGGAATTCTTGTTTGGACAGGAATTCGCAAACTTGGCAGTCCCGACAACTAGTCTGAGGTGGTACAATTTGACCATACAACCTCAATATAGTACAACGATCGATAGCTTGGTATCTGTTACCAGGCTTCGATTTATTTTCTTACTAGAAATCTGTGTGGTATTGCTAATCTTGTCATTAGCAGGAACATTGAGCATTCTAGGTAATACTGAGCCACTCGGACCAGTTGACGATTCTTACAACGCATCCTCTCTAGCCAGCTCTGGCAATGTTGCAGGTGTTCCATATGTTTGGCAACAGACCAATGGTTTCTGCTATTGGGCAACTCTCTCAATGGCACTACAAAGTATTGGAATTGATTTTGACTTGGCGGAGGTAAGTGCAGCTACAGGTATTGGCTTCTCATCCAGTTATCTACGATACGACGACACGTTACTGTTACTCTCTGGATCTTCGTATAAACAACAGAGTATTCTAGACTCAGTCTCAGAACTTCTCGGATTCGAAGTGGAATTCTATATGGACAGTGATTGTACTGAATTTGCACATCTCTTCTCTTTGACACTTGAATCATTCAACGTCAACTGGACTGAGATTGATGGATGGGATGGAGCATTCCAGGTATTGAAGAACAGTATAGATAGTGGATTCCTAGTAGCAATCTATGCCAATCTACAGAATCTTCCAGCGGAAGATTATGACATCTTCAGAACCCTGGGTTTGACAGATCCTACCCCGACCCATTCGATTTTAGTCACAGGCTATAATGAAACTGCAGGTACTGCACAGATCATGGACCCAGCTATTGGACTCTTTGATGATCCTGCTACATACCCAGATGATGGTAGTTGGTTATACGAAATTGACTTCACATCTCTGAATCAGTCTTGGCTTGCATCGTATGCGACTACAATTATTAAACCCGGACAAGGAGTACCTGAAAATTTCGAGCGAAGTCTTGCAACATATATTGTAGACCGATTGCGTGGTGATAGAAACTCCTACTCTCCTGATGCAGAAGAAGTATTCTTCTGGAATTTTGGGTCAGATGCATTCAGAGCAATGGCTAGTGATCTCACTGAAACAGGCCTATCATCATTCATGGATGAATTTGACGAGTATGATCTGCAGACTAGAACTGCTATCATTGAGAACTTAGGTCTCGTGATAGAAACTCACTTGACCCATCAGCATCAAACCTATCGAATGGCACTTCAAGCTCTTCCACGAGTTTTACTCGAATTAGACTTGGAGGATTTCGTTTCAGCAGGTGAACCCGCAATTGAACATCTTGAGGTGTTCTCAGATAATTCCACTGTCAATACTCCATTTTATCAATCTGGCATAAAATTGATGACAAAGACCTTCTTTGATATTGCCTCCCAGTATGAGAATGATGGAGATCTTTCGTCTGCAATATCAATGTATGAAGACGACCTGGCAGAGATACGCACACACCTCACTGCAATCGCAGATGCTTGGGATGCAGCAGCAGATGCTCTTGAAAGAGAGCTAACTGGATCTGCATTTCCATGGATTCCTTCCATGTCTGGGGTTGGAGTGATTTTCGTACTGACTGTTGCGATAGTCAGTAAGCGAAGAAGAGATGCTAAAGTGTAGAATCACTTCAAAGAATGTATGACCATACTACGGTCATACTTCTTATCGAAGGGACCTCTTTCATAACTTGGAAATATCTCCACACTATTGAAACCGGTTTCTTCGAATATGGTCTTCATTTGGTCATGCTTCAGATTGAGGACCTTTTGAGTTGATACTTCTGAGGTCCATTTTTCACCATCTTTTCTAAAGGCTGACATCACTAGTGTTGATGAAAAGGGATAGTCTGTGTGTTCAAACAATCGTGAGAAAGTAATCTCCTCTCCATTACTTAGTTTTCCAGTCTTCGAGGGGAACGTTCTGAATCCAGTCCAATGTATTTCTTCGAAGTTAAGAACTTGAGCGACAAATGATCCTCCATCTTTGAGCAAATTGAAGACTTCTTTTACAACCTGCTTCAACGTATCGATATCATTCACAAGAGCCAACGAATTTCCAAGACAAATGATTAAGTCGAATTGTCCTTCAACAGTTGCCTTTATACTCTCCATATCTGAAACAATGAATTTAGGTGTCACATCTTGTTCTGCTGCATGATTCTCCGCTGCTTTGAGCATACTCTTACTGGAATCTATTCCAACAACTTCTGCTCCATGAGCTGCTAACGAAATAGAATGTCTACCACTACCACATGCCATGTCCAATACACGTGGATTTTTTGAATTCTCAATAAGTGAAAGGATGAAGGGCATCTCTCTCTTAAGACGAGATTCCCAGTCTATTGAGTTATCATAAGCAAGTGAGATATCGTCAAAGGAGCTCATCGCAATCTTGTTGTTGTGATTCTGAAGCCGTTTTCAATCTTTACCAATGTCTTGATTAAACACTCATCGAAGTTTCTAACGAAAATTCATATGGTTTCAGTAGTACCTATCATTAGAGGAAATTGAATGATTGAATACATTTTAGCAATGATTGTTCTGGGTGTTGTAATCCTTTTCCTTTCTGGTTTAGGAACAGATAGAAGGAGGACACGTATTCCTAGGGATCACTCTGATGATTATCAAGGTGTTTACTCACATGGTGCAAAAAGCGTAGACACAGAAGTTCACTTTCCAGTGTTCAAGGATTTCTCAGGAGTTTTTCCCATGAATAAAAGGGAAGAAAGAAAAAAGACGGAAACCCATCAACCACGGTGATAATTATCTAACTAGGCGGGTCAATTTCTCCGGGTGTAAATAGTACCCTTCCTTCCATTCCACCTGCTACATTGATTGTTTGTCCACTTACGTGGCCTGAGAGTACATCTGATGCAAAGTATAAGATTGCTGATCCAATATCATGTGGAGTTGCAGTCTTACGCATAGGAACAGTTTGCAAAATCTTCGTCATCATATCCTTGTCCGCAAGTGCTTCCTCAGCCATGGGTGTAAGGGTCCACCCGGGATTGACTATATTCACTCGTCCTTTTGGTGCAATGTGGGTAATCTCATTCTTCAAACTCATCATGAGACCGTGCATACCTGCCTTGCTAGTTGCATAATCAGAATACCATGCTTCACCAAAGAAACCTGCAGTTGATCCAACAAGAATCAATGATGCTGTTTCCCCGCTTTGTTTCTCAAGATTCACGAAGAAATGCTTGGCACAGAGAAAGCTACCAGTAAGATTGACGGAGAGGGTATTCTCCCATTGTTTCAAAGACATTTCTTGAATTGCTATACCTTCATGATTAGCGATTCCTGCATTTGCTACCAAAATGTCGACTCTGCCAAACTTCTCATTTGCTTTGTTAAATAAGGACTCTACTTCTGACTCTTTGGTCTGATCGGTTTTCACCAGCTCCAATTGATCTGGCCAATCATCTCTCAATGATTCTAATTCCCGCATAGCACGATTATATGTTCCAGTTACCCTCACTCCTTCGGATAGGAACATCTTGGTTGTTTCAAATCCAATCCCACTGGATGCACCGGTAATTACAGCTTGTTTTCCAGAAAGTCCTGTTTCCAAAGTTATTCCTCCGTTTGATGTCCAATCTATCCAATCGTATCTGATTTCCAAAGAATTCTATGATATCGTTCAACGAGAACCTCCGGCCAACTTCCTACAGAACGTAATAGAAGGTCCGCAGTTAATGATACTTCTTTGTCAAGAACTAGTTCAGTCAGATTCACACATTCAAATAGGGGGGATAAATCAACCCGTTTGATTCGGTTGTCATCAAGTGCAACTTCTATGAGATTAGGACATGAGCTAAGAGGTTCAAGGTCAATCTCTTGTATGCGGTTGTGATTTAGACTGATGACTTTCAGGTTCTTTCCACACTTCTCTAATGGAGATAGATCGATTTCAGTTAGAGAGTTATTACGAATACATATGGATTCGAGATTTTCACACCAGATGAGAGGTAATAGATCTACTGACGAAATATCTCTGAGATCAAGGTTAATGACTGTTTCATCTGTCCTGAACTTTACAGATTTTTCAAGTCCAGTTGTGGTCAGGTAATGAATGAATATCTCGGACACCACTTTCTCTAACCTCATTTCTTACTTTCGTAGGAATTCTTTATGGAATGACTCCCTAAAAAGAATGGCCTTTGATTTACCAACCAGTCAGGTAACTATTACTGTATTGATTACATTTAGAAGACTATTTTGGTGTTTTTGTTTTGGCGAATTTCTATGGATCACATCTGGCCTTCTCATCTGTATAGGTTCCTAAGAATAATCGAAAAAGTTCCTCTTGAGAAGAAAATTCTAGACTGTGGTGCTGGTGGTCCTCGCCCACCTCTTGCATTGTTCGCCAAGTATGGCTACGAAACTCATGGTATTGATATCTCTGCGTCTGCAATCGCCAGTGCACGAAAATACTCAGAAGAAAACCAATTAGATATCAACATCATCGAAGGTGATATGCGCAAGATGCCCTTTGATAACGAATCATTCAGTTTCATTTTCTCTCAGAACTCGATATGTCATCTCACTAAGAAGGATACGAAGAAGGCGATTGATGAAATTACCCGGGTATTGAAACCTAGTGGTTATTGTTTCATTGATTTCATGTCTACTGAATCATCTTATTGTGGTGATGAGTCCCTCGGAAAAGATGTAGGTCAAGACGAGTATCAATATGTAGATGAGGATGGTGATGAAATTCTTCATTGCTTCCATAATGATGGTGAGCCTGATCAGTATTTTACTGGCCTAAAGGTAGTTCACAAAATCAAAACGATTGCTGAGAATCTTAATCGTGCAACTACTGACATTGATGTACGGATTGAGTATTATGCTACCAAGGTTGCCTGAGCCATACTAAATGAGATGAAACCGAAACTGAATCGCAACAGGTTCATATTGTTTCAGGGTTGAGAACCTGTAGGAGTGGAGTTGTCGTTCACCGATGAAATTCAACAAAATTGGCTTTGCCGCCGCGATTTTATGTCTGCTACTTCTTAGTCAAACAAGTAGTAGTGCTTCTGTAACTATTAACGCCTCAAATGGTCTTTCCATTGTTTCTAGTGACTCTTTAGAAATTACGCCTTTTGAGAATACTATTTCCGAAAGTTCCCTCTCAGTGATAGAACATGAACTTGTAGTTCCTCAAGGATTGGGTACTGTAGTAATAGTAGTTGAAAGTTCACTTTATTCCAGCGTATCAGCTGCAGTTACACAGTATAGACAGGATCTCAATGATACAGGCTATCATACAATTCTCTACACTAACCCAATATCTACCGCTGAGGAATTGAAAGCCAATTTATCAGGTTGGTACGATTCTGAAGATATACTCGGAGCAGTACTGATTGGTCGTTTACCATATGCTCAGTATTATCATCCTGCTGCAGGAGCATTTTCAGCTGAAACCTTCATTTGCGATCTTTTCTTGACTGATTTGGATGGTACTTGGAGTGACACTAACCCAACTGATGGGATCTATGATGCTCACAGTTCAACTACTGGTACTGACATCTTTCCAGAAATTTTCCTAGGAAGAATCGACCCTACATGCCTCACTTGGGGTACAAGTGTTGCAAATCACGTTAATACATATTTAGCCCGAATTCATAGTTACCGAATAGGTGGAGTTTCAAGAAATCGACAAGCATTATTCTATATTGATGATGATTGGTCGGGATACTGGGGTACTCGATGGTCTAATGATGGCGGATTGGCATATAGCTTGGTAACATCTGTGAATCTTCCAACAACCTCGACAACTGCTTCAGATTGGCTCAATACTAGAATCACCCAGAACTACCAATGGGGTCATCTATGTGTTCATAGTTCACCAACAACACATTATTTTGGACCAGGTGGTTCTGGTGAGGGTACAGTAACGTCATCACAGATACAAGCTGCTCCACCATCATTTAATTTCTACAATCTATTCTGTTGTTCTGGTGCAAAATGGACGATAGCCGACGACCTCGGAGTCACATACACGTTCAGTGGTAGCTACAGTTTAGCAACTATAGGTAGTAGTAAGACTGGGAGTATGATGGATTGTGACGAATTCTACGGACCAGTGGGTCAAAATCTTACCCTTGGAGAGAGTCTTAGAGATTGGTTCTCAGAATCACTCACTTCATCAAGCAGTGCAGGATCTTCATATTTAGAATGGTATTATGGAATGAATATCATTGGAGACCCTCTTCTATCAATTAACTATGACACCACAGTTAGGACTCCAACAATTAGTTCAGTATCTCATCCAGATTCTGCAATATGGTACAATAACCCAAGACCACAGATAAACTGGACAGTACCTCCTGAAGTCAACGAGATTGCAGGATACTATTACATAGTTGATCAAAATTCCACTACCATTCCTGATTCCGCAACTGGTACTTATACCACAACCAATGGAACTCTCTCCACCGAAGACCTGACTAGTGAAACCTGGTACTATCATGTTGTGGCGATTGACTCGGTTGGAAATATTGGTGACGAAGCAGCCCATTATTCGGTGAATATTGATAACGATCTACCTGAAATTACTCTGATGGAACCAATTGTGAATGGAGTATCAGTTACAATTTCATGGAATGTTTCTGATGCAACATCTGGATGCGACGTTTCAAGACTTTATCTTGATGGTACACTAAATGCCACTTCGTCTACAGCAAACACAACAATAGAGGTCAATGATCTAAGCTATGGTCAACACGTATTCAATGTAACAGTGTACGATATGGCAAATAACACTGCATCAGTCGGGATCATTGTAACTCTTGTGCAACCGTTTCCAGATATACTCCTTTTGATCACTGTAGGAGCAATTGTTGGACTTGTCGTTGTAGTGATCATTCTATCTAGAAGACGACGTTAGGAAAAAAAAACAGAGCTTAGACAGAACCACTTGTCTAAGTTCTGCAATTTTTATCCAGTTTTTCGAATTCTCTAAAAGGAATCATGTCATTTGAGGTGTTGTGCCAATAGACAAGACATTCAGGGATACATGGACAAGAATTGGTCAACACGATGGTCATTCTATATGGCAATCTGACAAGGATGAGTCATCAAGGATTCATGGAAACATTGTTGGAGTGGACTTCCTTCTGTGCTACGGTTGTGAAAAATGTATCACAGCATGTCCAACTAATGTCTTCGTCACATTTACTGATGAAAGGAAAAGACCTGTCGTTGATCCTCTAAATGATGCAGATTGCATTCTTTGTCTTGTCTGCGAAATTGTATGTCCCGTTGAGGCAATCAGTATTGAGAGAGAGGGTGGTTCTGTGGATACCCTTGAATCTTTATTACAGAGTTCTAAGTAGTATACAGCGAGGTTAGGCAGATGTTTGATGAAGTAATCACCGAAGATGAACGAAGAATACGAGATGAAGTACGAGCATTCGTTCGCGACAAAGTAGACAGAGACCTGATTATCGCAATGGATAGTAAAGAGAAAGAGTATCCATATGAATTCATCAAAGCTGCAGCAAAAGAGAATCTTCTTGGCTTAAGATTTTCCAAAGAATACGGTGGAAGAGGTCTTGGATGGGTTTCTGAGATTCTTGCACTTGAAGAGGTTGGAGTCTTAGGAATTGCACTTGGTTGTGCTTACTCCCTACCAAGTATTGTTGGTGAGGGGATTGCAAAGTTTGGTACTGAACAGCAAAAGAAAGAGTATCTACTTCCAACTCTTCAGGGAAAGAAAATCTGTGGTGAGGGATTGACTGAACCACGAGGTGGATCTGATTTCTTTGGCACAAATACAACTGCAGTAAAGAAAGGGGACTCGTATATTATCAATGGTGAGAAACGGTTTGTTGCAGGTGGGATTGGAGCCGATTATTTCATTATCTATGCTAAGACGAACTTCGAAGCCAAGCCACACAAGTCACTGAGTGCTTTTCTTATTGATCGAGATATGGGAGTTAAGGTTGAAGAAGAATACGAGTTAATGGGTTGTCGTGGAATGGGTGCTGCTCGTATTGTGATGAAAGATCTTGAAGTACCTGAATCTAATCTCGTGGGTGAACTTGATGACGGAAATGCTGTGTTCAATGCCATGATGGTTCCTGAACGCTTGACCTCAGCAGCTGGACCAATTGGAATGGGTAGAGCATGCATGGAGATTGCAGTAAGATATGCTGACAAACGTGAAGCATTCGGTCGTGCTATCAAACGATTCGAAGGTATAAGTTTCAAGGTCGCTGATTGCACAACCCAACTCGATGCAGCACGAGGGCTCGTATACCGTGCAGCTAAGAAAGCAGATACTGGAAAATGGTGTCGAAAAGAGGTTTCTCAAGCTAAAGTCTTCGCTACTGAAGCAGGGTTTACTGCAGTTCATGAAGCTATGCAGATTCTGGGAGGGATTGGATATACAGATGTGTACCCAATCGAACGATTGTATCGTGATGCTCGCTTGGCTACTATTTGGACTGGAAGTAATGAGGTCCAAAGGCTAATTGTTCAGAATGAAGTATTCCAAGAGATACTATCGGAGGATAAGACACTGAAACGTGATATTGAGCTTGATACGCCGGGAGCTCATAAGACTGAAGAGAAGGTCTACACAGAGGATCCAAAGAAGTACTATCCTAGCTGAAGATGTGTAAATTCAAGCATCTCATCAATCGCCCATACATAAAATTAATATACTTAACTATAATAAATTCTCATTATAGAATCCATTGAGGTTTAATTATGGCGAATTTAGTTTGTGCAAAATGTGGCGAAGAAGTTTCTGTTCCTGTTCATTGTGGACAAGAAATGCATATGGAAGGTGATCAATTAGTGTGCTGGATGGGTACTGCTTGTGGTCATCAGGATATACCAGAACACTGTGGAGCATACATGGAAATTAAGGAATAGTTGATAATTTGTGGGGAATCAAATTTTGTTATTAGATGAAATTAAGAAAAGACGTAGTGGAAGAGCTTACACCAGCAAACCGCTCTCCGATGAGATGTTGAATTCAATACTCGAGGCAGGTCGATGGGCACCTTCTTGTGCTAACGCGCAAGCATGGAATTTTGTGGTTCTGAAAGATACAGAATCTCTAACAAAAGGACATGAGCACCTGAGCAGGGGCAATGCCTGGGGGAAAGCTGCACCGGTAATGATCCTCGTAACTGCAAAGGAGGATGGTGGTTGTCCAGCACATGGTCTTCCCTACTTCACCATGGATGTCGGATTAGCAGTTCAAAATATGTTACTGCAAGCTGTTCATCTCGGACTTATGGGACATCCAACTGCTGGTTGGAATGAGGATGGGCTCAAAGAAGTGTTTGGAATCCCGGATGAGCAAAGGATTGTAACTGTTGTTTTCTTTGGATACGAAGGAGATTTCGACAAACTGGATGAAAGAACCCGGGAAAAGGAAAAGAATCCACGCACTCGAAAAGAGATCTCTGAGATTGTTCATTGGAATGGTTGGTAATCCCTTTCGCAATCGGAAAGAGTTAGTGATTTAGGAATTACTTGAAAGAGTAAGGAGAATATTTGATGTAAGTCACGCATACATTGGATATTGCTCTTGTTGGTATCCCTGGTCTTTTCATAGGTTTAATGATTGGGTATTTAGTTGGAGGTATGTCTAGCCTAATAGTAGTTGATAGAATTGGCTTGGGAATTGCCATCAGTGGAATTGGTGGCCTCATTCTTTCCCTCGTAATTAGCCTCTTTATTCCTATCACAACAACAATAGAGATGATATTCCTCATTCTAGCATTTGCAGGAGGTTATGGTTTCGGTCTATTTTTCAATTGGAAACCTCCAATCAAATCTGGTCCTAAAAACCATATCATCTATGAACCAGATGATGATGATGCCTTTGACAAAGAGATTGAGGAAGCCTTGGGTGGCAAAGATTAGATTACATTCCTTTTCAAATAGTCGAATAATTTTCTAACAACAGTTAAAGGGAACTGCGTTGAGAGCTCTTCTAATCCGTGTATTAATGGAGGAGAAAGAAGTTGCGAAGGTCGCTACCACATCTATTGATTTTTCTGTCATTGACCTGTTTACTATGGTCTGGAATACTGTTACCTGCTCAAGCCGCAGTTCCTGTTGGCTGGAGTGGTGATTCAAACTTAGCTTTTCTACTTAAGGTAAACGGAGTGAATGCTGTTGATTCTAATGCAACAAATCCAATTCCTGTTGATCTCGCTGAAAATCTCAATTTTACCATGGATGTATACGTGGATACTAATCTAACAATACTATCCTACGCATTCACCATGTCCTATCTGTATATGCCAATAATAAATCAGGTTGATGATATAGGAATCACAGTTCCTGCGAACACGACCATACCCGGTTTTATCAATGAATCCCTTTCTCTTGCATCTCTGCAAAGTTCTGGACTTGGTCTGATATCTGGTACAATAACAGGTACATTCAGTTTCACTTACGAAAATTTCACATCTCCAGGTGTCAATACAACAGTAACTGAAGATTTTGTTCTTCATGTTGGCCCAACTGGTGCAGCCTCAATCCTCTCAGTGAGTGGACTCATTACTGTTGGATTCACACTAATGTCCGTTTTCTCTTTGATTATGGCTTTGGATGAGTTTCAAGGAGGTATTTTTGCGGCTCGTAAAATGCGTGGAGCTAAAAAGGGCTCCGACGTTGGTATCTTCCCACGAGCAGTTGTTCTAAGAAGAAAGCCAAAGAAGAAAGGTGGAGAAAGCATCGATAAGGCAGAACTCACTCGTCGTGTCAGTGATGCTGCTAAGAATGCTTGGGACCACAAGCGGTGTCCAAAATGTGGTAAGAAATGGAAGAAAGATGCACAATCTTGTGGAAAATGCGGTATTGATACAGGTGCAGCGGTTACATACTTCTCAGAAGGTATTGCTGAATACGCTCCAAAGGCTCTTGCTGTTATCAAACCTAAATCAAAGGTGACCGTTGGCAAGCTTGGTAAGCGTTTGAAGTTAAAGCCTGACAAAGCTGGAGCTCTAGCAGCAGCTCTTGTTGATATGGGTGCACTTCAGACAAGATCTGTGAAGGTTCCATTGAAGAAGGTGGCATTCTCAGGTATGACCTTAGCTGGTTCGTATTGGTCTATAATGCAGATGTTTTATGGAGCAACTCCTGATTGGGTGACAATCCTTCTTTCTATAACTGGTGGTCTTGTTGTATCAGTAGTGATTGGTTACTTCATGAACTTCCTTGCACGTGTTCCTAAACTCGGATATGAATAACCGATTGAGAAGTTTGTCGAGCTTCTTTTTTTGGCTCGACACTCCTCCATCCGTTTCGTCAATACATTTATCCTATATTCCTTCAGTTTTTATTAGACTAGTAAAACAGTACGACTCCTCTAGGATTTGAGAGATAGATGAAGGACCTAGATGCTTACAAAACCACTTGGGAAAACGATGAAGTTTATGTGAACGTTCCATTCAGTGCTGCGGGTGTAGGTACTACGATTGTATTGACCTCGAAATTCACTGGGAGGATGATGCTTCTAGATGTTGGAGACGGAGTTCTTCGAGACCTTCTAGCTTCTTTTGAGAATTCAGAATTCATCAATGAGATTGACCTCATCGCTATTTCTCATGGACATTTTGATCATGTAGGTGGTCTCTATTCCTTATTGGGTTTCATGAGAATGCTGGGTCGAACAAAACCACTCAACATCATTGTACCTCCAAACTGCAAGGAGGCAATTGAGATAATCCGAGGTTATAGAGAATTGCATCGAGCAACTCTACCTTTCAAAATCTGGTACTATGAAATCTCACCTGGTTCTGATTTTGATACTGATTTCTTCAAGGTGACATCCTTTGAGGTGGAGCACTATTCTCTTGAGCATCCCTCTGATTCAGAAGAAGAGATTCTAGAGCCATCTCATGGTTTCAGGGTGCAGATTGGTGGAACTATAGTTGCGTATACTGGTGACACGAGAATGTGTGCTGGTGCTGAAACGGTAGTAAAAGGCGCAGACTTGGCAATCATTGAAGCCACTCGAACTTCCACGCCTGAATCTGGTAAAAGGGTTCATCTGTCAATTGATGAGGCAAAACAATTGGGAACCTTGGCCAAAGAATACGTTCTCATCCACCAAATTCCAAAGTAAGCACTGATCTGAATTACATAAACGTCAAGATTGCTCCATAGACCATGATTCCAAGCACAGCAGAAATTGGTACAGTGACAACCCAGGACACGAGGATATTCTTGATTTGTTTCATTCTTACTGGAGTCTGTGACACATATCCTACTGCAATTAATGCAGCGACCAGAACGTGTGTTCCACTCAGTGGGAGTCCCAAAAACGTACCTACAAACATAATCGTTGCTACTGAAATGCTAGCAGAGAGAGCAGATGCTGGAGTAAGTTCGACAACCTCAGTGGCCAGAGTTTGAATCACTTTCCTTCCAACTATAATCAATCCAAAACCCATTCCAAGTCCACCAACAATCAGAGGAATGTAGAAACCCGGGATGGATAACACACCAAGTTGAACTGGGGTCTGAAAGTCTGGCAAAGAGATTAACGGGGCAACAGCATTGGCAACATCGTTTCCACCTCTACTCAATCCAGTCCATATGAGAAAAATTGCCAAACCATATGCTGCGATTCTCTCTTGTCTCTCTCTTCCATAGAATCCACTAGCTCTCTTCTGCAATCTTCTCACACCAGTGAAAATGACAGCCGCAAAGAAGAATCCAATCAGAGGCGAGATGATCCATCCTATGAAAATCTCTACAAGAACACCCCAATCTACTGCACTAACTCCCCACCCGGCTATTCCAAATAGTGGGGCTGCAAGGGCTACTCCAATAACTGAACCAACTATGCATTGTGTTGTACTGATAGGCAATCCCTTTGTGGCCGAGGCTACTAACAGCCAGATTGCCATCGAAATTAAAATACCAAAAATCATCTCAGTACTGAGGGTATTGTCCATGACGAGATCTGAACCGACTTTCTCAGAAACACCCCCACCTAATGAAACTGCACCTATGAAATTTATGATCATTCCTATGATTACAGCAACTTTCACAGTAAATACTCGAGCTCCTACTGCAGGGCTCATAGTTTCGTCGTTACTACCAATCGCAAATGCAACGACAAAACCTATGACTAGCATTAGTACTGTGACGAATTCCAAAGAGCGAGTCTCCTGATTATGAGTACTTGATTGCCAGTTCTCGAATAAAGTCCGCGGCCGATTCAGCCTTGATGGCTACTTCCAGCACTCTCTCAGACACACTTTTGTAGAAGTGAACCTCAATTGGTTTATAGTCACAGTCAGGATCTCTGAACAACTTCTTGAGTAATTTGTATTGAATGTCTCGAGCTTCTTCTCTAACCAAATCCACTTTTCGCGTGATTTCTGATGATTTATCGAAGTCTTTGAAGAGATACTTGACTGAATCCTGTAAAAGGTCTGTACAAATCCAGCATTTTTCTGCGATTTCAAGAATCTCTTCTGGTGGTTTCATCCCCTTTCCTATCACCATCATGCGCACTGCATCTTCCGCAGCGTCAATAACGGAATCCATATGCAAAGCTAGATTGTGACGTTCTTGGGTCTGTTGTGGAAGAAAGGCATGTTTTGCCAGAATATTTTCAATAAGATTTTCTTTAGCTCTATCCGCTTTTCGCTCAAGTTCGATAACTTCTTCCTCAAGTTCATCTAACTTTTCATGCTCACCTTCAACCCAGAGCTTTGCAGTCACCTTCATTTTAGCACTTGCAGATTGCAATGATTTACTTAGTACACGTAGGCACTCTGCTGCTTGCTCTTGTAATTTCTTATCTCCTGATCCAAAGATCTTCGAGAATGTTCCCATCACTTCTTTCTCCTTGTTAGTACTGGTAGTTATACTACAACGAAGAAAACTGATTGAATCAAGCTAAATAGACCTTGTGCCACATCTGGTATGTGATTCAGGATTCAAGAACCGCTCTAATTCGTACTATTCCTGCACCTATCTTCTTCTGCTTGGCAATTTTGAATTTACCAAGAATCCCGGTAGTTTCCATATGTGGACCTCCACAGAGTTCGAAGCTAAAATCACCCACATGGTAAACAGAAACCTCTTCACCATAATTCTCCTTGAAGAAGGCAAGAGCTCCCTTGGCAATAGCATCATCATATTTCATGAAGGATTGTTCAACTGCAACATCTTGGGCGATAATATCGTTGACCATTGTTTCAACCTGTTCGACCTCTTCTGGAGTGAGTTTTCTTGAAAAGCTAAAATCGAACCTAAGTCGTTCATCTGTGATGTTGCTACCATTCTGAGTCACTTCATCACCTAGAACCTTCCTAAGTGCAGCTTGCAGAAGGTGAGTCGCAGTATGGAGTTTCATTATTGCTTCGCTGTGGTCTGCTAATCCACCCTTGAATTTGCCTTGTGTTGCTGTTCGTGACTTTTCTCTGTGTTCTTCGAACTGCTTTGTGAATTCTTCCATATCTATGACAATTCCTCTCTCTTCAGCTAGGTCTCTTGTCATCTCTAGAGGTAGTCCAAAACTTGTGAAGAGTAGAAAAGCATCTTCTCCGGTGACAGTTCCAGATTCATCGAAGATCTTACCGAATCTTCGCAAGGCTTTCGTCAATGTCTTTCTGAATTTCTCTTCTTCTGCCTTGAGGTTCTTAATAATGAACTCTTTATTGCGTTCAACTTCTTTGTAGATATCTTTGAACATGTCAACTACTATCTCTGTGATATCAATCATGAATCCCGTGGCAATGTTCAATCGGTCTGCACTATGAATAGACTTTCTAAGAAGGCGACGAACAATGTACCCCTGCTCAACATTTGAGGGTCGTATCTGCCTATCATCCGCCATTATCATCACAGCAGATCTAACATGGTCTGCAATGATTCGAATCTGATTTTCTTCTTCCTCGGAAAATTCCTCCAATGGGGACATTTCTTTGATTTTCGCTATCAGTGGAGTGAATGCTTCAGTATCGAAGACAGAAGGTACTCCCTGTAGCATTGCAATCGTTCGCTCAATTCCCATTCCAGTATCAATACTCTGTTGTTTCAGAGGAGTGTATTTCCCATCCTCTCTCTTGTTGTACATCATGAAAACATCGTTCCAGATTTCAACATAATGACCACAGTGACATCCAGGTCGACAATCCGGTCCACACTTGGGCATCTCATCGACTTCTATGAACATCTCTGAACACGGGCCACAAGGACCGCTATTGCCTGCTATCCACCAGTTATCCTCTTTGCTGAGGAAGAAAATACGCTCATCTGGAATTCCAACACTTCGCCAGACCTCAGCTGCTTCATCATCTCGTGGAGAGTCCTTATCTCCAGCGAAAACGGTGACTGATAATTTGTCTGGATTAAGTCCCATCAACTTCTTCGAAGTGATGAACTCATAGCTCCACGTGATTGCTTTTTTCTTCCAGTAATCTCCTAGACTCCAGTTTCCCAACATCTCAAAGAATGTGAGGTGGGTTGTATCTCCAACTTCATCAATGTCAGTTGTACGGATACATTTCTGAAAATTGGTGAGTCTAACACCTTCAGGATGTGGTTGTCCTAAGAGATATGGAACCAGGGGGTGCATTCCTGCTGAGATGAATAGTACCGACGGGTCATCCTCAGGAATCAATGATGCTGAAGCTATAACTGAATGTCCCTTCTCTTTGAAAAATTTCAGATACATACTTCGCAATTCGCTGATTTTCATTTTGCACCAACTCTTTCTATTAGCAATTAGAGTGGTCATTTCGTGATTGATTTTAATGCTTTCGACGGATACGATTTTGGGGTATAATCTAGGTCAAAATCAGACCAGAAGGAGTCATCCTAAACTTCCTCAACCTGTCTGACACCCATGGATATCTGTCTAACCAATCCAAGAATCTATCATTTGAAACAATGTCTGCATTTCTATCCTGTGCAATCGTGATAATCTTCAGATCATCATTAGTCCCTCTAGGTGCTCGGACCACTTCCAAGTCGTTAATCAAAGTCTGTAGTACATTTGGTTTGTCAATACTATGTACAAGGGCTGCTGAAATTACGAAGACTGGTTTGTATCCTCCATTTACTAGACTTCGTTGAGCTAGTAAGAGATTGTTCACCTGGGGTTTTCCGTTTGGTGAGAGGTGATATGCAATATTGTTCCCATCAATGATAACTGTCTTTCTCCCTCTCTGTGGACTTCTAACTGCGGCAGTACGAGTTCTTTCGCGGCATCGCATGATGTGTCTATCAAGAACATCACGATTGAAGAGCCTATCACAATGCGGACACCGTGCTCGTTTTGCCAAATTTCAAGACCTCTTATTCTTCACTGATGATTTTCCCTAGATAGTCCCGTATAAACATAGAGTCTGTGACATAACGTGCAAAATATCAAAATGCGCATTTTTGGCAGCAACTAAAAATAGTTAAGTGAATTTTGTAACTATAATTTGGCGTCTAGTTTCCGTAGTGTCGTCCTCCCGGCGGCCATTGAGCGGGTGCTTGGCGCCACCTCTTTTTGATTTAGATCATTAATGACATTAGAAAGAGCCATCCTGTCCCAATGAGCAGATGGATTATTGCCATAGGCGTTGCAATCTTAGCGAATGCTTTGAAACTAATTGGATCATGCTCATCCTCAGACATAGCCATAGCAAGCAGATTTGCTGGAGCTCCGATTGGTAGTAAATATCCACCCACGTTCACAGCAAATACAAGAATCGCTGGAAAGACCGGTGTGACTACTGCTAGATTTGCAGCAATAGGTGCGAGAATAATCGAAACTGGTATGTTGTCAATGATCGCAGAGAGTACCGCAGGAACCCAAACGAGAAATGCAACGGCACCACCAACATCTCCTGATACAAATGCATTAACAGCGTCTCCAATATCATCGATAAAACCTACAATCTTCAGTGCAGTTACAAGCCCGAAGATACCAATCAGGAAGAAGACTGTGTTCCAGTTTATCTCTGATAGAATATTCTCTACTCGTTCGCGTGTCATCATAAGTACCGTGAAGGCGACAATAATAGCAATAAGTGGTGGTTCAAGTCCTGACCCCTGTCCGAAAGTGAAAGCGAGTGTCAGTATTGCTATTGCAACCAGCGAAAGGTAGAAATCACTTCTCGATCGAATCATCTGTTGCGGTTCTACAATAAAAACCTCATCTATTTTCTCATCTGTGGAATCACCGAGTTGCTCTTTGAAGATTCTATGAAGAATAAAGAGAGTAACAATAAGCAGGATTACTGATAGAGGCATAAGAATGACAAACAGAAAAGCCGCGTTAAAGCTAATAACACCTGCTTCAAACACCTTTTCTGCAATAACCAGATTTGGAACGGCGCCAACAATTGATGGGATGGAAGCAAAATTGCATGTTATTGCCTCACCTATCAAAAACGGTTTGAAGTCTATCTCTAGAGCTTTACACACCTCAATTGTGAGAGGTCCCATAATCAATATTGTTGAAGTTGTATCGAAAACAATAGATATTGCAAAGACGAAGACAATAAACACAGTGAACAAACGTTTTGTATCGCCGCCTGTTGGTCTTACTAGTGTTAGTGCAATATATTGAAACATCCCAGAATGGCCAGCAACTGATACAATCGCCATCATTGAAACGATGAATAGTATCGTACTCCATTCAATACTGTGAACTAAAGTATTGAAACCGATGCCATAACCCCAAAGAACAAGTCCCGCGAACCCCATTCCGGTCATGGACAATGCAGCTCGATTTACCTTCTCACTTGAGATGGCTATGTACGTACCAATGAAGACTAGAAGGATTAGAGTTCCTACGGGTTCTTGCATGTTTTCACTTCATGTGTTCTTTTTTATTGGATTCTTTATTGACTGTTGCAGACACTCGGAGCGTAATCATACATGCTCTTAATGATAACTATCCACCAAGGAAAACTAGTAGATTATTTACTAGTACTAGGTATACACTTCCAATCGTTAGATGGATAAGTCCTAGAAGTGTTCCAATTTTCACAAACTCGATAAATGAAATCGGATCATGTTCTCGTTCTGATAATCCTATGGCAACCATGTTTGCAGGTGAACCGAGTGGTGTGAAAATATATCCTCCAATGTTCACTGCAAAGACAAGCGCAAGAGGAATAACAGGACTCAATCCACCGAACTCTAGTGCAATAGGTGCAAGTACTGCAGAAACTGGCAAATTATCAAGGAAGGCAGAAAGCATTGCAGGTATCCAGATAAGAAACACAGTGGCGAAATTTGCGTCATTACCAATAATTGGGGCAATAGCATCCGCCAATGCATCAATAAGACCTGTTATTTCAAGGGCTCCAACCAGGCCAAACAGACCTACTAGAAAGAATACAGTCGGCCATCCAACCTTGTTAAGGAACTCATTCGCTCGTTCATGTGCCAAGAGAAGTAAGAAGCCTGCTACGACCAATGCCACCATTGGTGGAACTATACCAAATATTGGTCCTAATGCAAAACCAATAACTAAGAGGATGAGGGCCCCTGCAGAGATATTGAAGTCCCATCGGTCTTTTATCATAGTAGTAGGATCAATTGAGAAAACCCTATCTATTCTAATCTCTTCTGTTATCCCAAATGTTGAATTGTACCACCTCAGTAAGATTGGTACACTAACAAGAAAGAGAATGATTGAAAGCGGCATCATAACTATGAAGAGAAACCCAGGATCCAATCCTGTTCTACCTGCAATAACGAGATTCGGTACTGCACCAACAATCGATGGTATTGATGAAAAATTACACACGATCGCTTCAGAAATTAAGAACGGTTTGAAATCAATTTCAAGAGCTCTACAAATCTCAATAGTGAGGGGCGCTGCAATAAGCATAGTTGAAACAGTATCAAAAAATAGACTGACCGCTGATACAAAAATAAGAAACGTGATGAATAGCTTTTTGTGTTCGCCTTCGCTTCTTGCCGCAATTTTTAACCCAATAAATTGGAATAGTCCTGAGGCAGCAGCTACTGACACGATTATGCTCATTGCAATGATGAAGATAATTGTGGTCCAATCGATGTGAGCGATGAGTACAGAAAACTTCACTCCACCATAATCAATACCGGTAAGAACGGAAATTTCTAATGCGATGAATAGAATCACACCTACAAGTGCCACTCCTAATAATGACATTGCGGTCCGATTCACTTTCTCTGTGGAAATGAGTATGTATGTACCAGCGAAGATAACAAGGACTGCCGCGGCAATATTGTGAACTAAAACAAAGTAGCTCGCAATAATGGTCATTATGATGACTCCGATTGCGGCGATGATTTCCCAGCCAGGTTTCTTCATTGTACTATTCACGACTTTGGTTTCCTCTGATTGAAGCACAAAGCAGAGTAACTGATGTAGATGGTTCTCCTACTCATTAATGTGTCGAGTCGAATTAGTGCCTTGAAGCGATATATGGAAGGTCCGCACATATGTCCCCTTTTACAAAATCTGGGATGTTGACACTGTCCTTTGTAATTTCTATCACAGCAACAGCATCTCTAACAAAATCATCAAGCTTGTCAAGATCAGGTCTACCATACCCGAGGGGAACAGTAATTGCAGTTAATTCTCCAGCAGACATCATGTTTCTGATATGGCTATGTCCAGATATTGACAAAATTACTCTTCCATCATTCTCTAAGATTTTACCGGTGCTCTGTGCACCCATGAATGCACTATGAAAATCCCATGGAAGTCGATTTTTGTAGATTGTTAATTCACGAAAGGGTAGATGATGTGACACATACACAATTTGGGTGATATTCTCGGGAAGCGTTGAGAGATCATATTCTAATTTTCGATTGAATAGGTCTGTAGCTTCTATATCTCTGTAACCCCAATCAATCTTGAATAAATCGTACCAAACTGCACCCCGATACTCTTTTTGTTCATAGTGTTCTATCGGAATTTCTAACTCGTGTTTTCTGAATGAGTAATCATACCATCCGATGCTGCCTACAAATGCAGTATTTCCACTGATGAATTGATGATCGGGAAGATGTATGAAACCATTCTTACTACAGACTTCACCCAAGTATTTTGAGTATTTTTCAACAGAGCTTGGACTCTCTCCATCTTCGAACCAAATATCATGATTTCCTGCTACATAGAGATTAGTGCATGAATCAACATTCAGTTGCGATAATGAATCAGATAGGATATCCAGACGGTCGCTGATATCACCAGCAATGACAAAGACATCAGGGTCTACTTCTTTTACTCTTCGCTTGATACTTTCAAGGAGGTCTCTATCACTACCATCAGGAAGCACATGTAGATCTGATATCGCTGCAATTCTCAAGTTGTATTCCTCAATTCTAGATGTGGGAGTGAGTTTACGAGGCTGTCTATTCTGTTCTTAAAAGGATACTCGCATTTACCAGACCAAATCGTTCATTGTAAAGTGGGCAAAGTTGGACATGAGTCCTTTGTCCTTCCAGGAACGACACTGGAATCTTGAACATGAATTATGTTCCGTGCTGCATTGATATCAGCATGGAAGTGCTCATCGCACTTGGAACAGTAGAAGTACTCACCACCCTTCCTCTCGGTGGTGGAGGTTTCATCCTCTACTCTTACTCCTCTCTCTCCGCACACATGACAGGTCTGAGAAGTATATCGTGGGTTCACTGTCCACACACTATATTTGCTATGACCCAGTGACTCCCGCATGTAGCGAACAGTGTCGATGATCTTCCCCCACATGTTGGAGGAGAGGTTGTACGATAGGTCCTTTGAACCAGCATGAGCCTGAAAGCTCCGCAGGTCCTCAAAGAACAACTTCTTCACTCTATGCTCCTCACAGAACCATACAGTCCTTGAGGCAACTTGACGGGCAATCTCACGGTCCAGACGACGAATCTTTCTCCACGACGCTGCTATCAGTTGGTCCTGTTTCTGGACCTGCGTCGGATGACTCTGTCCTGACCGTTTCTTGTCCCAGTTGTTCTTCTTCAATGTAACTTCAGAGGTGAGCTCTGATACAAACTTTCTGATACTCTCTCGCTTCTTCACCAAGTTCCCCACAGTGATGAGAAGGTCCTCAAAGGACTGTTCCTTCTCCACAGACAGAGCCACTGGAGCCCTTAGGCCCCTGTCAGCACCAGCCTTGGTGGAGTATTCCCGGTCACCAAAAACTTCAGAGCTCACTATTCCATTAGGAGAGAGGAAGGGGATTTGTAATGTGACTCTATGTCCTCTTAAGAGAAGACGTGGTGGGGCGCTCCTTCGCGACCTCTTCAAGGCTTTGACCTGCTCTTGGAGTCTGATTATCTCCTCAGGGTCTATGCCTTTTCTTTGTTTCAGTCTATATAGATTGTGGGCTGTATGTTGGAACTGAATTGTATTCATGAGTTGAGTGTGCATATCCTCGAACTTTGCAGCACGAAAGGTTAGACTCTCAGCCCGATTCTTCTCACGTTTCTCTCTGGCAGTTTCTGCCTTCCTTCTATCATTGCTGGCAGCACGAGGAAGCCAGTCAAGGAAACGAAAGGTGAGGGTCTTTTCATTGTAAGGAGAATCATCATTAGGAGATCCATCAATTCCCGGTGGGAGTTTGAGATGCATGAGTATCTCGTTCTCTCGCTCATTGTCAAGAGTGAACCAGTACCCCTGCCCTGTAGAGTTCTCAGTACTTGCAGAGAAGTCAAGACTATAACTTCGAAGCTGAGGAGTGGAAAAGGGATAACCCTTCTTTACCCAGTGTTCAATAAGTTTCGTCACAATACCATAGACTTGCTGATACTCTACTGAGTTGTTCTTCAGTAAGGATGCAACCTTCTTCCGTTGTCTTGCTCTCCAACCTATCTCGAAACATAAAGTATCAAGGACGTGTGTGTCAATGGCAAGACGTACCTGCCTTAACACTCCCATTGCGTAATGATACCCTGAGCCATTGTTCTTTGTGGAATCACAGGAGTCTCGTACCTTTCTGATCAAGAAGGAGGGAATCCTTTTCCTTCTAAGCAGAGTAACTGTGTCTTGAGGGGAGGTTTCAAGGTACTTCAGTGCAGCTGTAAACAACTGTCTTCGAGTCCAGTCAGCAAGGAGCATCCTGCCAGTCTGTTCAAGGACATTCCGATGAAGTCGTTCATAGACCAGCTTTTTGATATCCTTATTGTGTTCATAACAGAGGTCCTTTTCCTTTCTGAGAAATGTATATGCTCTACCCCTGTACTCTGCCAATTGTTTACCAAGGTCATCTACTCGTTTAGGATCGGAATAAATCCGTGAGAGAAGGAGATTCACAGCCTCTACGTAGTTACTAAAATGAAGCGTGAGAGTTTCAAGGTCTATGCTCTTGACCTTCTTTCCACTTCCTCTCAAGATAGAGGCAAGCTGTGAAACCTGTTTTCTATCTCTTCGGTAATTAGGGTCCGGTCTTTTTCCTTGACCATTTCGAGAAACAACTCGCTCTACAGAATTAAGAGAAAACGATTCAACAAGATATGCGCTTCGTAATGAAGTCATAATATATTTGCCAGTCATTGATTTGTGCTTTGGCTTTGGTTTAGACCTATGCCCCTGCTTCCAGGATTGGCACTGGACATCTTGTGTCATCGTCTTTTCTCCAGACATTTAACCTTGGAGATACTATATAAAGTCATAATATATTTAACAAGATTAGTAGTTGTATTGACTATTTAACCTCATATTTTATTCAGATTTTGCTTCTAGGCTTAGATATCAATATTCAAAATACTCTACATATTATTTATATTGTACGACCAAATTAATAGGATAGCAAGATGAAGACCACAAGATTCCCTCCCCACCCCGGGAAGGTTCTCACCCGATCCCTGCAACTAGGGTTATCTGCAACAGCATATCTAGCGAAAACCAGGACCACTAAAGCCACAAAACATCTGTATGAGGGTGGAAAAGGATGTAAAGGAATTAAGAGAATCTTGAGGGAGGGTAAAGAGAAATATTACAATTCTAAGAAGAAAGGAAAACCAGATGCATCCCATCTTCAAATAGTTGAGAGAAATGCTCGTCGTAGTCATCACAAGATAGTCCTCAATACTTCAGTACCTTACGGAAATACTGAAACCAAGAGAAAACGGAGGAAAGAGGATAGGAAATACATCAACAATCTTGCAGACTACTATGGAGCAATAATCAGAACTATTGGAGCTGAAAAATTTCAATTCCCACCACCTATGAAAACCTACACTGAGGATGGGAAAATAAGATGGGTCTATCCTGGGAATGCTCGTATCCCTGAATTTGCCCCCCAACATACAGCCGCTGAACTTGACTTTGTAGATATGATACGCCCCCATGGACTAGAGCTGGTCCGTCAGTGCCTGAAGTATTCAGTCCCAATGAGGGATGCACGACGATATCTTGATGAACTTGTTCGACGACTTACTCCCTTTCTTGAACAGGTCTATACAGAACAGAGGAAGATAGAATATGGTTTTGTCAGGGGGAGTGTAAAGGTCCTCAGGGGAGTTGTAGAAGAGATTCGTGCCAGGTACGGAGGGACCAATGGTCGTCCACTGTCCATCACAGGGGAGGTTTCTCATTTCCTGAAAGAGAGCCTGTCTAAGTTTCTCGTAGACTCTAATTTCAAAGACAAACATGATTCATCAGATACTATGATAACAGAAGAGGCATTCAATTCCAACTCCAAGTATCCTCTCTTGGATTCCTTCTTTGCAGACCTTGCTGATAGTTGTGATGTCACGAGGAGTTCTGATTTGAAGAAACGCGTCAAAGAATTACAGGGACTGATCAAGAAGAAGATTCTTGGTCGTAATGATGCAAGGTATATCCTGAAGGACCTTCTCGAACAGAGCCGGACTCTGGGTGTTTCATTCCACGATTTTGTATCCAACTCAGAGTTCACCACTCGACCCTTCTCTCTCTCAAGTATTTTCAGATACGGGGACGAGATGGTTTCAGAAAAGTCCGAGTTCCTCATTGTCTGTGAGGTGCCGGTTACAGATGGTCGAGGAAGAGTCGATATCATTCTCTTCAGGAGAAAGGAACTCCACCGAGCTGATGATGCTCATCTTGAATATATCTGGGAACCATGTATGCTACTAGAAATTAAGACGCGCTGCTTCTACAACTTGGATCTGTATGCTACTTTCACGAAGTCAAAGGACCGGAGTAGACGGGTAATGGAGCACACAAAGGAACTCAGACGATCTGAAGACGATGAATGGCAACAAGTTATCGATGCTACACCCATTGACTATGAGCGAGAACAACTAAATGCCTACGAGAGAGAGATCATCAAGAGTTATTCTCGATATGCTCGAAGAGACCTCCACCTACCAACAGGTCTGAAGAAGGGCGTACTTGTTGTGGATCTTAAGGAGAATTGGGAACTCCTTCGCGATAATATCAAGGAGCTAGTCCTTGAAGCATACCACAAATCAGAGAGGGCAACTCTGACAAAGAGAGAACACTTTCATATCAACCCTGAAGTCAAAGATCTGAGAATGGGTCTTGTGCTCTTCAGTGACTCAGAGAGAAAAGAAGCCACTCCTGTCAAGAAGGTCGATTATCTTGACCCCTTTCACTATTCAGAGAAAAGAGATGATAATCGTGAGTTCATCCTCTATCTCACAGTATCAGGGAAGGGGTCTCCTGCACAGTCTGCCGCACAAATAGCGGCGCGATGGAATGGGCTTGAGCTTCTCCACAAACGGACCAGGGGGAACCACAGAGATGTCCTCTGGTTTGACCTCTCAGGAGCACTGGCAACCCCAAAGAAGAGAAAGCGTATCTTCAGGACCACATTACAACCATCCAGTATCAAACGCTTTCTCAGAAGACGTGTCAGGTTCATCGACCTGAGTGGAGCAGTTTCATCTTATCTGCAAGGAACTATCGCCCTCACACAAGTCCAACAGAATATCATGTCCCAGTTCAAAGGAGTACGACGACCTGTCATCGTGGTCACTGGCTTTGATAGAGTACCGAGCTCAAACAGAAGAGATAGAGTACCATTAATGAATAGGTTCCTTACTCAGTTCCTGAATGATATTCCAGAGCATTCTACAATACTATGGTTTGATAGACCTGTTCCAACTACCCAAACAAGTCAACGCTATGACACAAGAAGTATTGCTCCCTTCTATAGTGCCAGTCCCTGGATGAACATTGTGGATGTGATAATCTACAATATTCCCACTGCTCCCCGAAGGTATGGCTCCTATGTGCCAGTTGACGATGATCAACGGTGGCTGGTCACAGAAAATAATGATGACTTTACAGTCGCTCCAATCCTGATACCTCCCCTGCACAAGTGGGGTGAGAGATTCCGTCCGGACAGTGCAAGAGAAGAGAACATCATCAGTCAGAACACCTTCTATCTCAGGTCCTCTTCATACTCCCGTCAGAAACAGGGGACTCATGTAGAATGGGATGATGATGCCGAAGAGGCACTCCTCGAATTTGTCCCACACTTGCAACGATTCTATAAAGAGGAATCCGGAGATTCAAAGGAGGAAGAAAAAGAGCACATCAAGCGAATAGTACTTCCAAGTGCTCCATCATCGCCACAACCATTCTTGTCACGAGTGTGCTACACACCGTACCAGTATCTGACTGAAAAGGAATATGATGATAGAGTGACCCGTATTGAACCACTGGTCCGTATCAACCATAGACGAGAGTACAGGAAGAGCCGCCTTTATGGCGCGCCACGGAAGGTTACCACCCATCCACCAAATGTTGGTCTGTTGAGATACAACAAAAGGGACATAGTAAATTCAACTCGTGAAGAACTACGAGGAATCCGGAGTGTACTAAAGATCATCATGAAACGTCATGGTGAGAAACAGGAATGGAAAGACCTCATTACCTCTCTTAATGGATTGGTAGATAGAAAGAACACCAGTCGCAATCTCCCAGCTGAAATGTTCAATGTCTTGCGGTCCGTGAAGACAGTTCTAGAGTCCCATCCGATTAGTCAGAAACTCTGGCACCAACTTCGATCCAATAGAACAAGGATTTCCAAGGGACTCGCTCCAGAACAAGAATTGGTATTGAAGAAACTAAACGCGCAACATACAGACCTCCTCTCAATCATTGGTAACCAGTTCTTTCTCCTCCTTCTCACTGCTCTCTATGACGCAGATGTATCAGAACCGCCACGGGATCTTATTGAGAAACTCTGGCAGTATCTTGTTCCCTGGCAGTTGATGACCCTCGGATTCGAACCAGAGTATCCAGCGAAGCATCAAACTGGGGTGTCGGTCCTTGACCGTTCCATACTTGTTAACAGACTTGCTAGACGTGCAGGCTCGCTTAAGGAGCAGTACAAAAGCAAGGATGTCTACGAGCTACAGTTCGGAAAGGCAGTCATTGTGAATGATAAGGAGAAACATCCATCCCTTCTCCTAT
>Ga0114923_10000293_pt1 | contig 42264 bp, 34 predicted proteins | sample SumtaG_FD_89578 | JGI IMG/M metagenome (GOLD analysis project Ga0114923, IMG submission 89578) | Deep subsurface microbial communities from Indian Ocean to uncover new lineages of life (NeLLi) - Sumatra_00157 metaG | ecosystem: Environmental > Aquatic > Marine > Oceanic > Sediment | place: near... | reverse complement strand
TAGCAGCAATTCGTATGCGCTCGTCAGTCTTTCGTACATCTAGTACATAAAGTCCAATGGGTCTTTGTCTGTAGACAAATGTTTCCATATCTTGTGTCTTCACTTGGGTTCCGATATGGCAACCCGCAGCTAGGTACTTATCCATCGCAATTAATAGATCAATTTCTGCAATTTCGCCTTCACCAATCATTACTTAGCCTCCGCTTTATCAGTTGTTGTAGCAAATGCCATGAAGCTGTCAATAATGTCAATATGAGCCAGAAGCATTCTTCGACAACAATAGCGGTTCAAACCGATTCTATCTAGCACAACCGAGGGGTCTTCGTTTTGTTCAACCCCTTGTTTGAATGCCTCATATTTATCGGCAACTACTTTTCCACATGTGAAACATCGTACGGGAATAATCATTGTATTGTCGCCTCACCTGTATGATTTTTGATACCTAGAACGTGCTGATGGACCACCAAACTTCTTTGGCTCTGTACGACGTGGGTCACCTACCAACATTGTTCTATCGTGTTCTAACATCTTTGAGCGTGCCTCGAAGTCTTGACTCATTTTAATGAGCCCGGTAGCAATCGCCATTCTTATGGCATCAGCTTGGCCCATGAATCCACCGCCACGAACTCTGACCTTGATGTCATATCGTTTCCAACCCTCTCCAAAGAGGATTAAGGGTTCCATGATTCTCATGCGTGCAATCTCTGGTTGTCTAATTTCCAAGGGTTGCCCATTGATTCTGATTCTGCCAGTACCATCTTTAAGAGTGGCCTTAGCTAGTGATGTTTTACGCTTACCGGTTGAAACTACTACGCGCATTCTATGCTACCTCCGGATTTCTCCAACCAAGTTCATAACTAAGCTCTGCTACAGTGATATATTTCCCTGTCAAACTCCTGTAGCGTGACTTTTCAAGAACTATTTTTTCTTGTTCTTCGTATTCCTCTGGAACACCAATGTAAACTTCAATTCGTTTGTATGCGTCTTTTCCGCGTGGTTTAGGCCATGCAGTCATTCCACGAATCATCTTACGGACCATCTTGTCGGGGCGTCTCTCATGAAATGGACCTTTACGAGGGTTGTAAGAGGTTCTAATATTGCGTTTTTCTTTGTGTGCTTTAATGAGTGTATGTCGGTCACCAGTGATTATGGCTTTCTCAGCATTCACTATGACAACTTTTGCGCCCAATGTAGCTGCCTTTGCAACTTTAGCCCCTAATCGACCAACTACCATGTTTTCAGCATCAAAAACTTTTACTTTCTGTTCGCTCATCAAGATCACCTACGTAATTATCGTAACGCCCTTCCCTTTCGGGATTTTTGCAAGTAGTTCATTAATTGTGATCAATGTTCCACCTGCACCTATTATTACGGATCTCGCGCTAGCTGAAGTATTCAATGCTGCCACAGTCACCTTATGTGTAAGAATACCTGAACCAAGTATCTTTCCAGGCACTACAATGACATCACCATCATTAGTATGACGTTGAATCTTTCCTACATTGACTGTCGCACGTTTCCTGGAAGGACGAGATAATAATTCAGCGACTCGTTTCCATATCTTAACGTCATGTTTCGTTGACGTTTTCTTTAGCGCATTAATTACTGCGCGTGTGTTAGGATCTGTTAATCCGGATCGTACCATGTTGTCTCCCTCACAGAGAGTTTGCGAAATCAAGGGCCACCTGGATTCTCTCTTTTAGTAGCTCAGCTGCCTTCTCTGCAATTTCTTCAGGAGGAAGGGCACCTGAGGACTCCACTTTGAACAAGAAGCTATCAGCTTTGGAGTCAATCGTTATGGCACCGGGTTCACATTCTTCGACACATGCTTCACAAAGACTACATTCCAAAGTGTTCTGTGTGGCGATTGTGTCACCGTCGAGCCTCAGAATTTTCTTTGGACATGCCTCTACACAGTTTCCACACAGGTTGCATTTATTTTTATCAACCGTTACCAATGGTACGTACTTGTAAGCAACTGTAGCCACTGGTTGAAACTTCGCGTTCTCCACACCAGTCCCAAGCATTGCGTAGGCTTCGATAATCAATGTCTGGTTTGGAGCTAATTTTACAAGAGGTATATCTCCTGAGGCGGGTACTACCTTGGGGTCTTGGGAGGTAAGATCACGTGAATATACCATAAGATCTTCATCTCCAGATTCCTTTTCCAAAGTTAATGTGCACTGACAAAGACTGCAGCCCTTCCCTTCACAATCACATTTCTGGGGAAGATTGTAATCTTCTAGAACTGTGGTTATTGGGATTAACCCAAGACGCTGTGCTATCATCTCATCGTACATCACACTTGTGTTCTCGAGAATCAACACTTCGTCAATCGCCATCGCTGGTAATCGGGTTAACATAGTTCTGCGGAGTGCATTTGCAAAGGCCACATCTGGACCTTCGATTAGGAAATGGATGTCATTCTTATCCTTGTGAATGATTGTAATTTCCATATTATCACCTGACCGTTTGGTAGTTACACCCAAAAGACATTGTTCCCGGACGGACTCGCTAAGAGAACTGTTTGTCAATTAGCTCAGTCGCCCCTGTCCTGGGCAATTCTGCAAACTCTTCTGTCTGCATAAAAGTATTCGGGTATGAATCGAAGAAATCTCTATGATGCTACCTTGCACATATCGCCTAGTCCCGAAACGATGAGGCGATAACCATTCACACGTTCCTTAGGATCGATAGCAACCATACCAAATGTAGGAACACCAAGTAAGTCCGCAACTGATGCAGGCTTAAGCGAACCCGGAATATCCTGTTTGTTCGCAATGGCAATGACCTGTGAATTATCAAGATGTTCTTTGTATTTTATCAAAAGTTGCCGGGTCTTGAGAACGGCCTTTGGATTACTTTCAGTCACAACTATAACCATTCTACTGCCTTTGAGCATATCTGGCCAAAGGAACTCAAAATGGCTCTGTCCACCCATCTCAACAAGGGTCACCTTGGTAGATGCATCAATTGTGATCGTACCAACATCGACTCCAGCAGTGGGGGTGTAATTTGTTTTCAACTTCTGGGTGTTATCTGTTAGCAACTTGATTAACGTGGATTTACCAGCAAACCCTGAGCCCATTAAAGCAACCTTGACGTATCGGGTCATATGAATTGACTCCATTTGTCCTTGAGGAATCAGTGTGTTACAAACATATCAGCGGGTGTATTACCACGGAAACACTAACTCGTTATTATTCGCGCTCAGAAGGTGATACTTAAGGCTAATGAATCTGAGAGATTAAAATCTTAATTCCGCGCGATAGAAGCTCTTAACAATAGGAAGGAACTGTAAGAGAAGGAGCGAGCTGATATGACCTCTAATGCCCCTGAATCAGTTATTATTGAAGAAGGAGCCATAGATAGGTTAGACCATATTCTTGGTGAATCTCAGAGACCTCTGTTTGTCACAGATGTGGTTCTATATGATAAATACAAGCGCATGATTGAAAATACGGTCAAATCAGATGTAGTGTGGGCGATATCTCCTGATTACCAAAAAGGGATAGTCGGCCTATATCCAAATGTGGACATAATTGTTGGATTTGGTGGTGGTCGAAGCATTGACATTGCCAAAATCATCTCAATGGAAGCTAATCTTGATTGGCTTTCCATACCTACTGCTGCCTCTCACGATGGTATCGCAAGTGATGTTGCGTCTGTAATGCATAATGGATATAGATACTCGGAAAAATGTAAGAGTCCTAAGATAATTCTCGCAGATTTATCGATTATAGCTACAGCTCCTAAGATACTTACTCTCTCAGGTATAGGGGATATTGTATGTAAAACCTCTAGTCTGGCGGAATGGAAACTTGCAAAGGACCATGGTAATGAAAAATTTGACTCGGATGTTTTTACAACGGTTGAAACAGCAATGAATAATGTGCTAAAGGATGACAGCCTCGAAACTCTTGTCCAGTCGATAATTGAAACTGGAAAGGCAATGACTGCCTTTGGCAGTTCTAGACCCTGTTCTGGAACGGAACATGCAATATCGCATGCGATGGATCGTAGGACGCCAAGTCTTCATGGACTTCAAGTGGCATTTGCTACTCCACTTTGTTTGTACTTCCTTGAACAAACAGGTTATTCAAAACATACTGTAAAAGATATCCGGAATTTTCTGACAGAGCGAGAAATGCCAACTACTCTCAAAGAACTTGATATGAACGAAGAAATGTTTCTTGATGATATTCAACATGCTTTGAAGATAATGAAGCAAAGAGGTCGATATTCTGTACTTTCTCATTGTGAAAGTGATGATAGTGGTCTAAAAGATGCATTTCGAGATACTTGTTATTGACAGGTTCGACAAGCTTAAAAGTAGTCACAACCGAAGCGCGATAAGATACATCCCTTCAAGGATGTAGAATCTGTATTCATGTATTTGAATACTAATACCAATGAAGTACGAACTGAGGTAAATTATAATGCCGAAACCTAGTTTTGTTGATTGGGAGCCGACTGAAGAGCTCCAGAAGAAGGCCCTCGAGGCCCTTGAAATCGCCAAGGATACTGGTAGGATCAAAAAGGGAATCAATGAGGCAACAAAGAGTATTGAACGTGGAATTGCACGTCTAGTAGTAATAGCTGAGGATGTTGAACCTCCTGAAATCACAATGTATCTTCCGGGATTATGTGATGACAAGAAGGCAACCTACATCTATATCCCCAGTAGGAAAGATCTTGGAAATGCTGCAGGTATTGATCGTCCAACCGCTGCAGTAGCAATTATTGTAGAAGGCAAGGCCAAGGATCTTGTAAGCGATTTAGTAGAAAAAATTGCTGGACTGAGAAAATAGCTGGTGATGGCTTTCAATGAGTAAAGATGATGAAAGAACACCAGAGATTCCTGCTGAAATTATTCAGTTATTAGGACGTACAGGAGTAACTGGAGAAATCACACAGGTAAGAGTCAAAATTCTTGATGGTAGAGACAAAGGTCGTGTACTAACACGGAACGTAAAAGGTCCTGTCAGAGAAGGCGATATTCTCATCCTTCGTGAAACAGAGCGTGAAGCTCGTAAGATGAGGAGACGCTAGAAATGGTCGGAACCCAAAAATGCTCATTCTGTGGAAAGGATATTGAGCCAGGTACTGGTTCAGCCTTCGTACAGACCAAAGATGGCGCAGTCTTTTGGTTTTGCTCAAACAAGTGCAAAGTAGCTCGAATCAAACGAAAGATGAAACCTCGTCAAACCAAATGGACCGCTGCATACGAAAAAGGCGGAAAGACTGGACGCGGAAAATAATTCTTGTCAAATACTAAAAAATCAAAACCAAGGGTGGCACTTAGTGCCACCTAAGGTATTTACTATTCTTTTTCAACTTCTTCTTTGATGTAGTCAAAAATTACACTAGCAAGAGCTGAAATTTCGTCAGCGCTGATTCCTTTAGCATCTTTTGAAAGGAGAAGATTCAATCTTTCAAGAACGCTGTCAGAAACATCGCGATTTTCAATCGAATCCTTAACTACAGCTCTAATTTCCATTGTATAGTCAGCATCACCAGAAGAATGTAATTCAATGTATGAACGAGCATTTTTCTCAGCATCTGGAGATTCTTCCAATCCTCCTTCTGCGGTCCATAACTGAATTTCCTTAGTAGCAGTTTCAGGAGCATCAGAAGCATGAGCTATGTTAATGCCAGCCCAGATACCATATTTTCCTCGAAGTGCATCAGATGCTGCTTTCTGAACAAATGTTGCACCAAGAGCATCACGAATTCCCTGAATGACATTCTCAGCTTCAAATATCATAGTCAAGACTGGGGCTGAAGAAATGAAGTCCACTAACCATGGAAAAAATGGTTTCTCCTTGTGTACGTCATAGTGCATTTTAGCCAACGACTCTGGCACTTTCATTTCGTTGAATGCAACTAGTTTGAATCCTTGATCCAGAAAGGCCTTCACAACCAATGCACTCACTCGTCTACGGGCAGTCCCGTCAGGTTTGATTATTACAAAGGAACGCTCCAATTATCTCACCAAATTAAATTGTAGTAGATGTCTGTTATTGTATCTACACTGGCGCTTTTCCTAAATGATGAATATTTTAGGCTTGTGACAGCACACAAATCTTCAATCATCAATGCGAACGACACTTTCATAAGATTGTATCAAATCCGAATCGTTAGTTTTGAGAGGTGCTAACTGTGACTGAAACGACCAAACTCCGCTCACCAATAGTAACAGTGCTCGGACACATTGACCACGGAAAAACCTCCCTTCTTGACAAGATGAGAGGTACTGGTGTGCAGGATAGAGAAGCTGCAGGGATAACGCAACACATTGGTGCTTCATTTTTCCCAACAGAAACAATTCTCTCTATTTGTGGGGACCTTCTCAAAAGCGTAAATACAGAACTTACCATCGACGGATTGCTCTTTATCGATACTCCAGGTCACGAAGCATATCTGAACCTGAGGCGTCGTGGTGGAGCCATAGCGGACATTGCGATATTAGTGGTGGATATCAATGAGGGGGCACTTACGCAAACCTATGAATCATTGAAGATTCTTAGATCGGGGAAGACGCCATTTCTGATTGCTGCAAACAAACTCGACAAAGTTCCTGGATGGAAACATAAACCTGGGATGTCCCTCATTCAAGCGATAAAATCCCAGCCTATGACCATTCAAACAGAGATTGATAGGCGTCTCTATGAGATAGTTGGTTCCTTATCTGCAAATAATATTCTATCAGAACGATTTGATAGAGTCGAGAGCTTCACCAATAATATAGCAATAGTACCAACCAGTGCAAAGACTGGAGACGGAATACCTGAACTTCTAATGGTTCTATCAGGACTTACCCAACAATTCATGAAAGAACGTCTAACCATATCATCTGGCCCAGCTAAAGGAGCAGTTCTTGAGGTTCGAGAAGAAACAGGCCTTGGAATCACATTGGATGTAATAATCTATGATGGAATTCTGAAAAAGTCTGACACGGTAGTAATCGGCGGACTTGATGATGTAATAGTTGCCAAAATCAGAGCATTGATGCAACCAAAGCCACTAGATGAAATTCGTGATCCAAGAGAGAAGTTCACAAATGTTTCAGAGGTGCATGCCGCAGCGGGTGTAAAGATTGTGTCCCCAGATATTGTAGGAGCGGTGGCTGGTGCTCCAGTCTATGCGGTAAATGACCCAGAAAAATTGGAAGAAATGAAACAGAAAGTTCGCGACGAGGTTAGCGCGATTCGTATTAAAACAGATAAATCAGGAATCGTGCTCAAAACTGATACCCTCGGTTCACTTGAAGCAGTGTCACAGTTCCTATTAGAACGTAAAATCCCCGTACGCACAGCAGATGTTGGCCCTGTTGTAAAGCGTGATGTTATTGAAGCAAAAGCAGCAGGTGATACGGATCCGATTAATGCAGTGATTCTGGGATTCAATGTCAAATTTGCACCAGATATCGATGACCTTGCAGCAGAATACGGTGTTGAGGTCTTTTTGAATGAAGTAATTTATCGGTTATATGACGATTATAACGCATGGATGATTGTGAAAAGGGAACAGGCTAAAGCTGAATCATTGGGTTCAATTATCAAACCTGGTAAAATAGAGATAATTCCGGATTATATCTTCAGACAAAGCAAACCCGCTGTTGTGGGTGTTAAGGTTCTAGGTACGATTAAACCAAGAACATATCTCATTAATTCAGAGGGGCGACGCATAGGAACCATTCTTCAAATCCAAGACAGAAGTGTCAATATTGATGAAGCTACTTCGGGAATGGAAGTTGCAGTATCAATCAAGGGACCTACTGTTGGACGTCAAATAAAGGAAGATGATGTACTATATGTGGACGTTCCAGACAGGCACATTCTTGCGATAAGAAAGAAGTTCATGGACGATCTTACACAACAGGAAATTGATGTATATGATGAGCTTGTTCAAATCAAAAGGGCTTCAGGTTCATTTGTCTGATATCTGTGACAGCTAATAGTTTCTTTGAGTCCATTGACAACTTTTTTAGGCAAATCTTTCCAGACATCGCTTGCAGCGGGGAAGGCGGGCCGTTTGCCGCGGTTGAGACCACATGGCATCAGTGGCGCCAGTAACTCGATGGAGGTTGAACCCCGACTCTACTGAGTTTCGTTGCGGGACGTTGACAAGTAGTCTCTGAAGTCTGTCATAGCAATAGCAGCAGTCGTAGGATTTGCTGTGAGTAGCTTAAAATGCCGAACCGGGTCAGGTCCTGGCGGGAGCAGCCCTAAGGCTAGGTGGTGGAGCATCAGAGGTAGCTGCTTCGAGAAGCGCAATGAGCATACTCTTTAGAGAAAGGACAATCGAAGTCGCAAGGGCCGTTGCACCTTATTATTTCTCACTTTCTTATTTTCAAAAAGAGTGTACAAGAAATATCTCTTTGCTACAAATTTTTCTACGTCATAATATTTATGAGAAAATTGTGTCATGACTGCTTCACTCAGGTTAGGGTGATGATTGTGCGTATGGTAATGACTGTCTTTGCAGTTCAAGATCTAGCTGTTTCAAGGAAGTTCTATCAGGATGTTTTTGGATGGCCCATTAATCTTGAATTTCCAGTTCTTGTTAGCTTCAAAATGTCAAGTAACCTTGAACTCATGTTATATGACAAGGATGCATTTGCTAGGAATACAGGACAGATGCCAGTATTTGCGACTGAGAACAGTACATCTTCCACTGAACTCTATTTCCATGTAGACGACATTGAAGAAGTAATTAGGAAATTAGAGAAAGCAGGAGCTCGTGTATTATCTGAACTAAAACCAAGAGATTGGGGAGATAAGGTAGCATATTATGCAGACCCGGATGGAAATGTGCTAGCTGTTGCCAGTCCGATTCAGGGTTGACTATAACACCTTATTTTTGATACTACGACAATGTTTAAGAGAAAATCATGGGTCGCAGATTCTCAAGCTGAGGTAGCCCAGCCTGGTAAGGCGCTGGATTGCTATAGGTTGTAATTAGCAATCCTGCAAATATCCAGTGTGTTTTGCACGCGAGAGTTCGAATCTCTCCCTCAGCGCCATGTTTTCTTTTCTAGGTCTACAATAGTGAAACTCCACATTCAGGACAAAACTTGGATGATGAACCAATATCAGATCCACATTTAGGACATCGGCCTACCAGTTTCACAAATAGGGGTTCGAGTTCCTCGCGAAAACCTTCCTTCAACAATTTTCTCCTCCGCATGTTATCAATACCCTTCTTGAACTGTCCAATTGATTCTGGATTATAGAAGATGTTATTCTCTGCCAGAGCTGATTCGAAAGAAGTTTTGAATGACGGATTCTTCGATAGTGTCTTGATGGATGCTTGTAGAAATTCGTCCAATTGAGGATTGAATGGCTCATGCTTAGAAACCAATGAGACCTTTTTCAATGGTGAGAAAACTGGAGTTAGAACAACAGGGGCTCCCTTGTTATAGGCCACTGCGTACGTATTGATATAGAGTAAAGTAAGGGGAGCAAGATCTTTGATTGCTGCATTCTCAAAGGTAAGAGATTCCAATCGTTCGCGTTCTTTTCTGAGCCCTTCGACACGTTTCTTAACAATTCCATCGACTTTGTCAACAGCCTGAGTTACTTGTTTTTTGAGCGTCGTAAATTCTGCATCTTTTTCGTCCATTTCCTCTTTGAAGGCGATAAGTCGTTCTTGATGCTCATTTGCCAGAGATTCTAGTGATTCTTCTTCCGTTTGGATATTTGTAGCAAGTTCCTCATCAAACTCAATTGATTTCTTTAGGGTGTGTTCAGTAAGTTCCCCAACAGAATTTGTTGCCAGCGAATAATCCTGAACGTTGCCATCTAGGTATTCAACGAGTGATTGATACTTTTGGACAACTGAATCGAGGTCTGGGTCCTGTTTAATATCAAGTCTGAAAGCCTTTACATGGTCTGTAAGCTTTGAGAAGAATCTCTCAACGGATACAGTATCACGAGCGAATCCAGAAATTAAGCTTTCTTGATTCTTCTTGCGTTGCTCTCTTAATCTATAGATGTTAGTTGATGACTTGTCTTTGAGCTTGTTGATTCTTAGCTCCGTACTTTCTTCAAGTGTTTTGTAACGTTTTTCTAAACGAGCAGTTTCAGATGTTATCACATTATCAAGAGCCATTATTCTGCCAGAAAGTCGTTCCATCATATGTATCTGAAACTCCTTCATAATTCCAAGTCGTTTCGATGTGCTTTTCATCAATTTCTGAAATGTGCTACTGATATTGAGCGCTGATTGAGAACTGATTTTGAGGTCTATGACAGTAACCCTTGCATTGGGATCCGCATCAACTATTTGTTTTCCAAGTGTCATGAACAACTTGGGATCCTGCAAATTCGTTATATGATGTGCCGTTTGCTCAACATCTCCAATCATCGGAAGTGCTTTTTCCACGGCACCAGGTATATCCGCAAAGTCTTTTGCTTCGGTTGTTAACACCTTGCGTACAGGAGCTAGTACGGCATCCTCACTTAGATTGACCGAAGTTGAAGTTTCTCCATTTGCTGCAAGAACGATTGATTTTGTATCCGATACCTGTACAATCCAGAATGGAATCGAAATTGGCGCAAGATACTTCAGTTTGTTTTTGCTTTTTCTACCCGATTCAGCCATAATGAATGCCATTGCAAGCGCATTTTCTTCAGGTTCAGGCTCTATTCGTGTTTTACCGATTCTCTTCTGAAGAAAATTGATTGTAACCTTCCTAACCACTGAAATCACCTACAGAATGCGATTTCTTCTATTACCTTTCTTAAATATTATATTTGTTCGAATGTATTTATCAGGTTTGAATTTATTCGAGTGAAATATGGGCAATGGAAATTGATAATTCTAGGATATGTTATCCTACGAGATGAATAAACGCACGTTACAAGTCGGACAAAGAACGACCTTATCTTCGACAGGTTGTGCATTAGCTAGCTCAAATGACATTCCACAATCAGGACATCTGAACATCTCAAATCCACCCATCGGTTCAGCAGGAATAGCATGATGCCTCATTGCCTGGAAGATTCTACCGTCTGCGGTTTCATCGGTTGGAGCAATTGTTTTTCCCTGTGCCCACCGGTAGGCTGCATAAAGCATGAATATCAATAAAGGAACCAACAAGACTACAGTCAGCATTGTTTCTTCAGACGGAAAGTACAGTACAGTGATTACAATTAGTGCTGCACCCAGTATTAGAGCAAATACAAACACCACCCATCTTAGGGCATTAGACGATGGCTCTTGCTCGTAGTTATGATAATCATATGGTTCTTCATCAATCATGGTGATTGCATCCACATATTGTAAATAGAATTAGCATTTCATCTTTTTGGGGAAAAAGATATGAAAAAAGAAAAGGAACGCGGGCCTTGCGAGCCCGGTTCTTGGAGATTAACTAATCCATTTTCTTCGCAGTAAGGCTAAGAACTACACCGACTGCCACGGTCATTCCCATGTCACGTACGGCAAAGCGTCCGAGTTGTGGGAGAAAATGAGATTAATAGGAAAATTCTCAATGAATCCTTGAGGGTTGAATTTGAAAGATTCGAAACGCAAATTAGACCAATCAAAATCATTTGGTGTTATACTAGCAGTTGAATTACCATTCTGGGTATCAATCGAGTCTGGAGAATATAACCTTCCAAATGAACAAGAACTGAAACTACGTAATGACCTTTGGCTTTTATCAATTGGTAATATCGTAGACGATCCACCAAACATGATTTCATTTTTCATCATGAATGAGGAACAGATTGAAAATCAAGACATCCTCTCTCGATTAATTGTCGATTCACCACACCATCATAAAAGAAAGATGAAAACTACATTGACCTGTTCTCTGTCAATTATTCCTTACAAGGGCACTATCACTGCAAACCCAAATTCAGATGAATGGATTAGACAAATTGAGAAAGTAACGATGAATGTTGTTAACCATGAGAAATATCATGCATTTTTGCAAGACATTAATACATTCATCGATTATTATACAACCATAATTGGTCCTGCTTCAACATTCGGAGAGCTACGTCATGTGGGTTTCTTTGATGTCAAGTTCAGAATATTACTCATTATTGATAATAATGGCATGAGGACTCTACGTTCCCTAACTGTCACCCCAGATATCAGAATGGCAGATATTCCTTATCCTCCTTTTAGGGTCTGTAAAGAAGGAAATTCTCAACGATTTCGTGAGGCCATTAAGAAAAGCAATCCTCCAGTATTCCATCAACGAGAGTGGGCTAGAATCTTGAATCATTTTAGAGAGGGAAGAATGCAAGAAGCACTTCTAAGCTGTGCTATTGTACTAGAAGCACTATCATATGCATATTGGGGTAAGAAAGCAATCCAAGCTAGGAAGGAAGGAATCAAGAGAGGAATTGCAGGATGGTTGAGAAGTCGGATGCATCCAAAACTTCAAGATGAATTTGATAAAACCGCAGAACTATGGGACTTAAGAAATGTACTGGTTCATGATCAACCTCAATTGACTGAGAAAGACTTTCAGATCATTAAAGCAGGTATTAAGACAATGGGACAACTTAGACCGTTCTTTCTCCAGAAGATTGCTCCTCATGAGATTGATTTACGGAAAGAATTCGCAGCATTCCTTGAACCTACTTACATGATTACAGCGGATGAATCAGTAGGCAAGAGTGTGCCCATTGCGATTCAATGGCGTCGTGAGAAAGACCATTATGAAGAAAGGGCTTAGTAATAAATCAATTATAACCTTCTCTCAAACGAATTTCGGGAATGTTCCTGTACTTTGGAATGAATGAGATACCATCTATAAGCAAGGAATCTCCTTTACGCAATCCCTCAGCGAAAGACAACGCAGTAAGGCTAAGAACAACACCGATTGCGTCTATTTAGGTTCATCAACTGCTTTTTCCAATAATATTGCTAGAAACCATGTCGAAGAATTGTTGTTGTAAAGTAAGTAATCTGCCTGTCAGGTCTAATCTATAGGGTAGATTCCTAATATTTGTACTAAGTGAACTTTGAACAGCGCTTTCCCAAGAGAGAAAGACATTCGTGGGTGCGAATTTCTCCAATAGATCAATATAAGGTAGGTTGTTTTTCATGATTTCCCAAGGGCTTATTCCAAGCATATTTGCTACGGATAATGTTGAGGATATTCTCTTCTGGATTAGGGCGATTTTACTATAGAATATGTCCTTTTGTTTCTCGCTATCGAGATTATCACCACCACCAATTACTCTGTACTGACGTGTGATTGATGTATTACCTGTTTCTGTTCCTTCGACGTAATCATACACTTGCAGAACAGGAATATGATTGTCTATATTGATATCATCAACAAAACGTGTCGGTAGTGATCGTGTGAATGGTTTTCCATCCGCACTTCCAACTTTGTAAGACAATTTCACAACCCTCAAATCGCTTTCAGAACCTTCACCTCGGTCAATCCAAAGAAGTATTCTACTATCTGCGGAAGTTTCCCATAAAGTGTTACCATCGTCGCTTATCACAGATTCACGTTCTCTATCACTTGCACTAGCGACTGTAAAGGAGTAAGGTAAAGCTTTGATTTCAGTTCCCTGTGAAGAATCCATCCCTAGTTTCAAGGCAAGGTCAGTCAATAATGCACCTGATAAGGGACTTCCAAAAATTGGAAATAGAGCCCCAGTAAGATGTTCTAAAGAATATGGAAATAGTGATGTATTAACAGTTATTGGAAATCCCTTTGAATTGAAATAACGATTCCGTATTGTGAAACCTGACTCTTTTGCTAACATCATGTAATTCTTAATTAATTTTGATGTTCTTACAGGATCTATTTTCGATGCAATTTTGTGGGGCTCATGATTGAATGTTTCTGATAATGCTTCTAGGGTCTTCAAAGTAAATTTATCCCATTCACCCATCTCTCTCAATCTACTGATTTCATCATAGTTTTGATGTTCGAGTAATATTGAATCGATATCCCATAGTAATTCGGGATTTACTAAGCTTCTAGCTCCGAATCTGACAAGGAGAGGTAACCTATGGGTGCGGATTCCAGAAGAATCAAATTCATCTAAAGGTGTATACGGTATCATTTTTCCTTCATAATCTGTTCTAGTGATGCATTCATTCAGCACAAGGTAACGCTCGTGCTCTTCTAAATACAAAATCCTCATTGTACGAACTGATTCTTTAGATGGGTCAAGAGCTAATTTTTCTCCACCCATCCCCCCCCAAGGGTTATGACTGGTGCTTGTACCTCCACTCTTACTTTCTGGATGTCTGACTCCAGCAATACTTATCACTTTTGTTAGGAGTTCGCATATGATGTAACTAGAGTCTATTTCTTTATCATAGTATAATGAACCCGAACCTATCGCCCCGCGGATTCTTGATCTTAGATGAGAGATATCAGAAGTCAGGATTCTTTCAATTTCTGATGAAACAATACTGAGTGTTGATAAATAGAAAACTTTGAAAAATCGTTCGGTTAAGTTTCCTAAACCTCCTTCTGTTAGTTTGGTTCCCCAAATGGTAATCGGAGAAGCAAACACATCGGATGCGGAAAAGTCCATTGATGTGTCCGTATCAAACGTTGAAATAATTTCAGGAATCGTTTGCTTATCATCAGTTCTAATAAGTGAATAATTCAGTAATGGTGATTTTGGAAATTCATCCGTCAAATCTTTGAAAGCTATCAACATTCTTCTTAGACCAGAATCTATTGAAAGGGGTCGGTCCCATACACGAAAATCAGATGGGGATTCGATTTGTTCCCAGTAAACAGCACCCTTTTGAGTGGGAAGGGGTATTTCAAATGATTCTCCAAGACGTCCTTTATTCTTATACAATGTCTTGGATACTCTCACTATTGATGATTCACTATCATCTATCAAAGGCTTAATCGATGAGCTAAAGTTAAGATGTGTAGGACCACCTAAAGAATCACCTGTTAAGAAGAGGCCTAATAAGAATGAAGCATCAAGAAATTCGCCAGTTGGGTAAGTGCCCTCTTCGAGACGCTTTTCATCTATAATTCTTTTTGATTTCCCCCAATCACGAGAATATGGTGACAGAAAACCTTCATCAAGAATCCACTGCCAAGTCGTCGGGAGGGAAATACAACCTTTCGAATTGAGGATACTTTTCAAACTGTTGAAGATACAATCGGTCATTTTGTATGTTTCAGTAAGGTTGAAAACTGAATCAGAGGAGGACTCCAATTTAAATAAGAAAGGCCTTTCGAAGCTTTGAGAGGTTAGGGTCAAATTATTTCGGGTAGTGGATCCAGAATGTGATTTTATTGTTGAAAGCTCTCCATTTTGATAACTCCATAAACAAGGTTCTAGGGTCGGTCCCACAAGAATTAATAATATCGGTGGGGTATCATTATGCGAAAACTTGCTTCTTGAAAGTGTAAGGAGTTCATGTAGTTTTTTCTCACATGTGTTTTTCTTTTCCTGAATTGAAGAAACTTCAGAAGTAATAGAGGAATGGACACTCTCAAAAATCCAATCAATTATTGAATTAAGACCATTTACAGGCTGAATAGGAACTACATGGTCTAATAACGTAGATATGTCCTTGTTTCTGAATGAGGATAATTGGATAGGCTTCGTCAATTCGGATACAGCAAAGTGGTGTAATTTCTTAATAGCTTCTAGAGATGATAGAGACGTTTCTTCTACCAAGTCATTTGATTCAGAAATCAAGTCGGTTAGTGAGGTGTATTTCCTATCACTCATTGAATTGAACGATTCAGATATCAAAGGCAAGAACAAATCCGCTCGAATGTATTTCATGCTCTGCATATCCAACGCACTAGTATGTCCAGTTCCGTATTCGTTTACAATTACATTTGAGAGAATATTATCACAAATTATTGATTGGAATAGAGATGCTATCATATTCTTAGTGGGTTCAAATTCACGTATTGTTCTGTTTATTGAAGTTTCCATCGATTCATTATGCACTATTTCGCTTCTTGGTCCAATTGATTGCGTCTCATCCTCAGTCTCGCTATTGACATCCTCTTTCTCAACCTTAGATACTTCTAGAGATTCATTATCCTCTTTGGTTTCAATTTCTCTGATGTGAGGCGCGTGGGATAGTATCTCTCTGGATCCACCTCGAACCTCAATATGATCTCTTTCTAAATTGTCAGCATTCAAGGGATTTTCAGTAACATCGGAAATGATATCATCCATCAATTTCTTAGATTTTTCTTCAGCAGCAATATACTCCCGAATCTCTCTTTGGGTTCTTTCAAACTCAGCTCCACTACTGGCTTCATCGTTCTCGATCTTAGATTCTTGCAGAAATTCATCATATTTTCTGATGTGTTCAGATATTTCCGCAGGGGTTATTTTACTAGCAATATTCGTTTTCTCTGTTTCTTCGATATCTTCCCCTTCTCTTATTTCACGCATCTATCATTCCCCCAATCATTCCAAGTTTTGATTCCATCAATATACTTGAAGGACCTTGGTTGTCATCCAGGACTTCTTTCAATTCATCCTTCGGTAAAGAGCGGAAGGGAACGAGCCTGTGTAATTAATCCAGAAACATTGTCGATCCAACTTCCATCTTTTTTCAGTAAACGCTGAAACAGATCACTTGTGCAATTTCTATACGTTAATGGCATCATGCATCTTATACTCATATCATGTTCCATTCCTACTTTCGGCAACTCTTGTAATAGAATATCTCTCGTTGTTTCAGGTACACTTGACACTATGAAAGTAGAATCGTTTCCTTTTGCAAGATATGCAGTTGTTGATGGTGTGTTTGTTAGCATTGAATACGTCAAACTGCGTATCTGTTTTGGATTTCCTTTTGCAATAATGAAGATAGGTCTGGGAAGACGAGTTTCATTGAACTCATAAGAAACTTGAATGCCTCCCTTTTCTCTCAGGTTAGTTAGAAATTCGCTAACTCTTTCTTTGGAAGAACCAAGATGCTTTAGACCGGTGGATTTTTCCAAGTATGCTAGGTTAAGACGAACATTAGCTAGGTCTATCATCCTTGCTTCGTCCATCGTAAGCTGATACGGTGCTTCTTCTTGCCAATCCCCAAACGAATTACGCAATGCCAAGCGCGACTTCTTCCTTCTAACTGAAGAGAGAATCTGTATTTTCCTAACTCTCCACTTTTTTTGTTCATGGTCAAAAAGATCAGGATTCCATGAACGCGCACTATAACCTATCTCTGTTAAATTTGGTAAGATTCTCTTAGCACGCACAAGTGCTGTGGGTGGCATCATCATGACTTGCATTTGGATGGGGGATTTGTCATTGGTTAGATGTACGGACCAATCCAACATGGGATGAATCCAGCGATGAGCATTTGCCAGAACTACAACTCTCCTAAGACCAAATGCGTAAGCTCTTGCATGCGTTCTGAGATGTAACCCATTCGTGAAAAGCGCAAATCTCGATTTGAACGCGTTCTCAGATTCTAACGCACGGCTTGCAGACACGGGAAACTTGACCGATACCCTATCAGATTCATTCAATATTGATATTTGTCTGATGATCGAATTTCGCCAATCAGGCGAGTGTTCCATTAACCTATACAGATATCGAGTGAAAGTTTTATCACTTAGTGTTTCACTAAGCACTTTTTCTTTATCTGGAAGACTATGTAGCAAAATGAATAATTCTCTAAGATAATCAGGTGGTTCAAGACCCTCTACGATAAAACGTGTATGAATTTCTAATAAAGCCTTAAAGTATGGTAAAGAAGAGAGATTGTAGAAATATGATACTGGTTCATCAATTGCGAGCTTTCGTTTTATTAACCAAGCATAGAAGAGGATCAGTTCATCTCTTGTTCTACCTGTGATTTCAATAGGTATTAGATTGTCAAGTGTATCTCTGATAGTTCTACCTCTTTCAAAAGCTGGAGCTGGAACTCCTTTCGTGAACTGTGCAATCTCGGGCCATGTCATTTCTTCCTTCAAAACATTCACAATTGATTGAACAATAGGCTCTGGATTTTCTGGGCCAAGTTCGACCAGCCAGTTATTCTTATGATATTCTACTCCATCCATAACCAAAGTCCAGAATTCATAAGGTTGGATGAAGTGCTTCTCGAAAACCTTGCTCGTAGCAGGGTCTATGATAATCAGCCATAGTTTCTTGTCATCGATTATTTCTTGAACTATGAATGTCGCATCGGTGGAACCGTATACCGTTCTTCCGTACCATGAATATGTTGATTTAGGATAAATATTCTCAGTTTCAGTTGTATGTTCGGTATAAGGTCTATTCCTGACCAATAACGGAGTAAATCGTATCCTAACTGGCGAACTAAGAGATATTTCCTTTCTAATACCTTGGTCATTAGGTATTATTGCCTTAGTTTCTTCGTAATGAACTCCTTCCGCATCACACATAATTTGTATTCTTGAGTTAATCGAAATCTCAGGTATACCAGTTGAATAATGAACTACACCCTTTATGCAATCTCCTGAAGGAGTCCATACTTTACAAGAAGGGGGTAGGTCTATCATTACCTCTCACCTACACCTTGCTCGAATCCTTTAGCTATCTCAGGACTTTTCATGGAAACATCAGATTGTTCCATCGATTCTAAAGTAATGACGAATTGCTTTCCAGTATCAATAAAACGTTCAAATTCCTCTAGATTTAGAAGGTGCGGGGTTTTTTCTAGATGTCCAATCAGTAGCGTTCCAATATTCACAAGAAACCTATATTGCCCAATATCTAAGAGATGTGGCTGCTTAACAACCACCTTGTCAAAACCCTCAAGTTCTTCAATCATCTCCTTTAATTTCTCAATTGGTTCTAGGCCCTCATTCGATTCTATTGCTTCAATTTCAATAAATTCAGAGCCTTCTTTTTTCCGTAGCCTTGTCTTTTGTTCCATTATTTTATCGTGCTGCTGTACATATACGCTGGCTTCGTCCTTGGTGAATATTCCCTTGTCATATTCAATAATTAAATCTCTGCCTTCCTTTTTTGTCAGTTGTTCTTTTTCAGTGATTTCAGTTTCTCTCATTCTATCATCTATTTTTGTCAATTTGTGCGTCCTCCTTGAATGAAAAATCTCTGCTTTTTGAGATATCTTCTAACATTTGTGATAACTAGATAGCTCTCCGATTCTGGCAAGTTGCACTCCATCAGATCATAAAGGAATGGTAATTTAGTAAAAGCCCATTCCAAAGCATCCTGCTCATTGATTCCTAGTTCTTTTGCAACATACTCGACCTGTTCTCTTGTCACCATTTCAGAAAGAGTTTCCAATAAACGAAAGTGGTCAAATGCATTCCTCAACAGCGTTTTGTAATCATCTCTTCCAATGATCTCAGGCATTACTTTCAGGATCAAAAATACAAGCTCTTCAAAAGATTTGATTTCTTCTGAATGAATAGTGGGAGTAAGAACTACGAATGAGTCTGTAGTGAGTGATTTGACTAACCGTTCAAAGTTCTTGAAATATAAAATGCCAGTTGAAAATAGTGTTTGTAATTCTTCATTTCCTGAAATGAGTGGATGTGTCCGTACTAGTTCACTTCCATATCTCTCAAAATCTAGAAATAACTCACTTAGCTCTGTAAGGTTCAGTTCAATAGACTCATTGATTTCGTGATTGAGATGTTCAGCAATTTTGACCATGTATTCCCTAGTTTCTCCATCATCAGTCAACAGCTGTTCCCTCCTCTGATGTGTCAATCTTCACGGGAGCAAAAAGAGTACACTCGTCTTCTGTAATTATGGCGTTCACGTATTTGATGAGAATATCAGTACAGGAATCAACTCTACGGCCATCTTCAACAATTCGTTCTACGAGACCCCTTGCGTACACTCTTGCTGTATCGAATGCCATATCAAGACGTTTCTTGTATCTTTCAACGAAATCAGGGGATTGTGCTATGGTCATGAGATTCTGTAATACTTGGGTATCAGGTTTCCAAGAATCGAGTGTGGGTTTAGGAATACTCTCACACAAATGAGAATTTTCCTCAAAGTAGGAAACCATTAGGGCAGAAACTCTTTCATTATCCCAAGGTGGTGTTGAGGGGTCAGGATCAGCTTTGAAATGTGTCACCTGAACATTCATTGCGGGTCCTGAAAAGGATCGATGAATAATGCACTCGCCTTTTCCCAAAGAGAAGATATAATCAATCTGTGCCTTTGTCAGATTTGCTGCAGGTCCTATGGTTTCTCGTTCATATGGCTCCTTGAGTTGATGAATTATTGTCATGGCTGGAAGTTTGATGACTTCGGGAGCAAGTTTCGATGGAACTTGGTCAACTATTATACATCCCAGATTCAGCCCTCTTGCTTCTCTCAGTAGTTCGACTATATTTTGAATAGCATTTTGCTTTGAAGAGTGTCCATCATTCGTACTTGAATGTGCGATATTCTTCAGTATGCGATGTGCTTCCTCGATCAATAATACATGCTGAAGGTCAGAGTTTGTTCTGTTCTGTGACTTGAGATATAGCGATATTCCTGTAATTAGCAAACTCGTTACTAACGCCATATTATCCCCAGACATTCCATCAAACTCTAGGAGCGTAGGATGATTCAACAATTCTGGAATTGTGAGTCCTTTCGTGACATTGAACATCACTCCCAAAAATGGGCAATCAGATAGGGTTCCAAAACGAGACTTGAATGCTCCTTGTAATCTTTGTTGGAACTTGGCATCGTAGTCTAATTCGTTTGCAACATCCTTGACAGCTTCAAACAAATCTGCGATTAGAACAGGTCGCCCTCTCAAACAATTTTCGAGATCCCAGTTAGTATTTCTGTAGGCACGTCGAAAAATCATAGTAATATGTTCGGTTAATATGCCTTCGTTTGGCCATCTAGCAATGAAGCACTCTGTAATACTATCAATATGATTTGCTGCATCAACTCCTTCAGGTACATGAAGGAAATTGAATTTGAATGTCCGAGCTGTGAATATTCGCAAGTCTTTGATAGGAACAGCCATGTCGCGCCATTCCTTTTTTCCACATGGATCAATGATTAAGCAAGGAATGCTCTTTTGATGCAACTCATAGATAATGTTCTTTGCAGTAGTGGTTTTACCGGTTCCAGACTGACCGACAACTAGCGTATGCCTTTTGAAATCACTAATAGGTATGGAGTATCTTTGCGAGGTTTCTCTACCCTTGAATTTTGTATTCCCTAATATGATTGAGTCCTCACCATGATAATCTTGTTTCAAAACACCAAACTCAGGAGGTATTACCTGACTTGGAATTCCAGGAAGTCCTTGTTCTAAATGAAGAAGAGCTGTGAGTCGGGCTCCACTGATAGTTGTGTTACCCAATAGAAGTCGATTATGTAAGAAACTCCAACTCTTGATTATACTTCCAGCCGAATGTATCTTCGTATCCATTCCGTTTAGTAATGCGCTAGCGGATGCACTCACACTGAGTACAGCAGATCTCGTTTCTTCAATCGAAGAACACCGAACAATGAGTGATATCCCGATCCTGAATGAACCAGACTCTTCACTTGCTTCGATCTCAGCCATCTCTTTGTATAGGTCTCTTAATTGATGTTCTTCGACACGATACGGAGTGTGAGCCGTTTCTCGTTGTTCCTCACTCACCTTTGGTATATCGGAAAGAGTAGCTACCTCATTTTTCGAGAAAGAACCAAGAACTCGTGTTGAAATATTTAGCTTGATTAGATGCTGAAATAAACACTCAAGGTTGCTAGAAAGACTTCGTGGGTTTCCTTCTATTGTGATTACGCCAAGATAGTCTGTTCCCGCCTCAACTACTGTTGGTTCTATAGTTGGTTTCAGTAGGTCATAGCCTAGCTCGTTGTATATTCTCAGAAGAGTTTTCGTTGATAGGACATCATAATCGTGGTTCTTACGTGTCATTAAGGTTTCAACAATCAATTTGGCTCTTTGAGTCCGTGAGATTGCTTCTTCCTTGTTCTCATCTTGGCTATGGATAATGAATCGGATTATGGAGATTCCATCTTCAATTATGGTTTCCATTGTAAAGACAACAGATTGTTGTTCATATAGTGGGTAGAACCACTTTAGTTCTGGATAATCACCATTATCATTACGTTGCTCAATTTCAATCGGGATAGATGTGATCGAGATTGCTGCCATTGCAGAGTATTCTTGTCCATTCCAGAAACATAACATACCAGACTGTTTCTCATCTTCGTTAGATTCTAGAAGTTCATATTTAGTCACGTGTTTAGATGTTGGATGAAGTGTTTCTCTTACCACTAAAGGGGCGACAGTGACCAGAATTGGTAAAGTCCATTCTAATGAGAACAGCCCCAACATCAGTTCTATACAGAGATACAAGAGTAGACCAACCAGAGAACTGAATTCAACTGCATAGGGATTATCCATATAGGATAGAATCCACATTAGTATTACAATCGTCGTGACTGTACCCACATACATTAACAAGAAATATTTCGCAATCGAGTAGATAGTTATTAGATCAAGTGACAAGTAACGGAAACCTCCAGTAAAGATCAATGATGAAATCAAGGAATAATATGGAAAAGTAAAGATTGAAAGCTGGATATGCTGCTAGGAATAGGACATTGAAGATTGCTCCATAGATACCGTTTTGAGATGATTTTCCCATTACAAATTCAAGGATCTCAAGACCACCTATACATGCACCAACTATACCTATCACAAACACAAGTACCTTTGATATGATGTCAATATACCAACCTGACATCCCTAAAGGTACGGGAACAGGTATGGTTCCGCCAACCACCAATTCAACCTCAATAGGGATGAAATACACAATGGGCATGTTGAAGATATGTGGAACACTGGTGAGAAAGAATCTGTGCACAAGAAGTATAAAACCAATGGATAAGAGGCTCCAAAAATATCCTCGGAAAAGTGCGCTTACAATACTATCATTCTTACTTCTATATCTGACTGCAAGCTCTCTGATCATATTTGTGCCATTTATCATCATAATGGCATATGTGATAATGAACATGCTAGGAATTGTAGCAGATATACTCCAAACGGATCCAGCAAAAGCAACACCGAAAACAATCAAGACGGTCCAACCGACTGACAATAGTATTGCACTACCAACAAAGAACATAAGAGACTTGAAGGGTAAATCAAGACTGCTTGCAGACCTACCAATTGCGCCCCGTAGAGAAGCACCTGACCCCTCCCAACTTGCTCGTTTCTTAGGATTTGGTGAATCTTTGCGTGCATTGGAAGTCTTTTTGGCATAATACTTGGCTGTTCGTTTCAACAGAGATTTTTTTTCGTGCGATTCTGATGTCATAATAGAAATCACCCCAAATTTGAAAGGGTATCAAATAGCATCAAGGTCAATCCAATTGTGAAGAATGGTAGAAGCACTTTGATAATGGAACCATAGATACCCTCACCACTTGTACGCGAGTCTACCTCTTCCTCGATCTTGGATTCCAAGTTCGTGACAGCTTCGGGTACAAGTAGAATGAAAGGAAATAGAGAGAATATGATGAAAATAACTGGAAACAAGTTCTTAATATCAACCTGTAATCCTTCTTCACTATGAATACCCAAAAGATGAATTTCGTAATCTTCACTAATCAAATGAAGTCTAGCACGCATTTCAGAAAAGGCAACGCTTTCAATCCCCACGTATATGATCGTACATAGATAGGAAGAAGAATCATCCAAGATGGAATACGAATTCTCAATCGAAGAAGCATCTTCTTTACTGTAAGGACTTTGAACAACAAGTCGGTCAGAATATTGAGAATGGAAATCAAAAGAAACTGTGATGATATGCCCCATTTCGTCATTCATTCCAACTAACTCAATATCATACAACTCATTCGCTTTGGCTAATATGATGCAATCAATGTCATTTTGAGCGTCCGCTGCAGAACACATCGACAAATTGTAGTTGACGACAAGAAATGTCAATAAAATGAATACTCCAAATTTACGGGGCCAAGAGGGAGCAGAGTTGCACAGAATTATTGGTGAGGGTGGGTCACGTATTGCAGGTTCTGCTCCCCCTTGTTTGATTTTGTTGTGTGACTTCCTCATTTCCACTTCACTCCAATCGAACTAATCACTCATCATATCGTAAATGAAGGTGGGAATGAAGTCGAATGCTATTAGAACCAAGCCAGCAAAAAAGAGCGGAAGCAAGACTCGGAGAACTGCTGCAAAAAGCCCACGATGTCCTTGAGGATCATAATGGAGTTGTTCTTTCAGTTCATTATCCATAGCGTTTGTTAATTCATATATTCTCATGGGAATCTTAATTATCAAAACCCATGCAACGAAAGGATAGATTGCAAGAGAACCTAACCCTATCATCAAACCAACCATCCCTTTTGTGAGAAGTTTGGCAGGACCCAAAACGAATTCTATTATCTCGTTCATAAGTTATCACCTAAATAGAATCCGATTTTGGTTTACTTAAACGTTCACCTATTCGATTCGGTTATTTGCTTAACAATCATTGGCAGAATGACAAGAAAATGAATGTCTTTGTGGATAGTATAGCTTATCTTATTGACAAAATGACAAGTTCTATCTCATTTTGCTGAACAGCAGGAATAGATCGGATAGTGAGACCGAATAGGAGTCAAAGAATTTCCAATTCGATACCATCCTTTCCTATGTTATATGGAATATTGCCCATGTAGTGAGGTGTTTCCCTCATCTTCACAATCTCTAACATGCGACCTGTCTTATTGCCATCTCGACTATAACTCATACGAATGACTCCGTGCGTACCATATCTCTCTATTCCGCTATCTTCACCAAGTCCTGTAGTCAGAAAGGTTGTAAGAGATAATCGTTTACATAAAGATATCAATTTCATTATCATCTTACTCCGTTTCTTGCCCTCTATTCCATCAATCAGAGCTGATAGAGAGTCCACAACAAGTCGCTTGACCTTTTTCTCAACGCAAATCTTTTCTAATAGGTCTAAGACCGTTTCAGGATCAAACGAATCTTTCAAAGGTACTGCCGGTACAAACTTTGTACGTAGTCCAACACGTCCCGAATACGAATCAATAATGAAAAGCTCTCCTAGGTTTCTTAATTTCTCAAGATTCCAACCAAAGACTGAGGCTTCATGGATGATATCAACTGGGTCTTCATCAAGTGAAATGAAGAGTCCACGTTCTGGGGATTTAGGATTCTTCACAATACCATCTATTAGAAAATGCAGTGATAGAATTGTTTTACCAACACCAGGAGGCCCTTCTACGAGTATAGTCCGTCCATAAGGAATTCCCCCGCCTAACATCTCATCCAATTGATTTATTCCTGTTCGACAACGTTTCTTAGCTGACAAATGAACCACCTTCTTGTTTGGTATCGGGGTGTTTTATTATGCTCCAATTGTATCCTCCCTCACTATTTCGAGTAACTTCAAAATGTCCTTTTGAGATGTACTCAAGAACTGAAAAACCACGAGTTGAATGAATATTCTTAGCTATTAAAACCAGAAACCGAACATCTGAATAATCCTTAGAGATCACTCGCAAACACTTGGCTATCTGTTTTTCTTCGATATCTTGTGTTAGAAGGTCAGATGGTGACCACCATATCCAATATTCAATATCCTTATGTGTTTCGACCAGTTTTCTCAAGTTAATTAAGAAACTCCTGATATCCGCAGGATTTTCAAATACTGTGATTTTCTTCTGCGGCTTTAGTCGGGCTTTCAGAACTGCTCTTTCCGTAAGTGAATGTCCTGTTGCATCACATAATAACACATTCTCTCCCAAGTCCTCATCAAGAAGCTTAGAGTGGATTAATATTATTTCTTTATCAGGAAGATTTTCAATCACCTGTTTTAGTACGGAATATTCACTGTCTGTTTCAAAGCTTACTAAGAATAAACCATCAGTCTTACATAGATTGTCAAATGGAATTTTACCCATCACTCGTTTTCCTCCTTTGCAAAAGATTGACGACTATACAAAGGAATACCATCTGCATCATCAAGTGGGGAATGTGTAACATACTCTTCTGCTATACTTTGTGAGTAACAAAGCTCGTCAATGAAAGAATCTATACTGAAAGTCATCGTTATGCATGAAATCAAATATAGATCATCTTTCTTTTTAACAAAAACACATAATGGCGCGTGTCCAATCCCTTTCTGTAAATACTCTCTATGAGCAATGATAGTGTCTTCAACATCCTTTTTCACTTGGTAGATTTTGGGATCAATTGTGATTTGAATTAGATAGGATTCTCCAAAGAAACCTGAAGGCACAATAGGGATATATCCAACAACTAGAGATTTCTCTTTCAATATCTCAACATGATACCCCGCCGTTGTACGAGGTATTCCTAGTACTTTGGCCAGTCCTGCTTTTGAGCTTGTAAGACAGTCCTTAAGAGCTATCAATACTTCTGTGCTTTTTTGTGTTAATTTGATGTTTGGTCTATTTCTTTTCATGTATCTGACGCTCCTGAATCAGATACCCATTCTATCGTAGGTTCTACAGATTCACTTCTTATCTCTTCAACTTCCTTTTCTATTGCTTCGAGATTTTCAGTAGACCTTTTCTCCATACTTTCAGATTCCGCTTCTAATGCCAATGTGGTTTTAACTGGCGTTTCAACAGGTCGTGATGCTATTTCTTCCAGATGTTTCTTCCTTATAATAGACACAAAACCCAAACCGATGATTCCAACGACTGAGATACTAATGAGTAATACAGGGTTGAGTGGAACTTGGACCTCAAATTCGCTAGAAGCACCTTCGTAGTAGTCATTTTCCTCTACCTCAACACGGACTATTTCACCATTTTCTAGTGTGACATGAAACTGTACATATCCACCTTCATCAGTAATCCCTGACAGGTGTATATCTGAGGTGTAAAGATTGACCGTAATGCTCTCAATTGAAGAATTCTCGTCATCCATCACTTTTACAGTGATGAGCCCTTGTTCTGCCAAGATTGCATCAATACTGATATGCAATACTTCTTTGCTTATACTAACTAATGCAAACACTTCATCAGCTTGTTCATATAATTGAGATTCACTCAATGCGGTACGTACTTTGATACTATATTCTCCACCAGGAAGTTCAACCCCCCAAGGGATAGAAACGTGTCCTGTTGCATTAGTAGCGGCCGTTCCAATACTGATCCATATGTTATCATCATTAATTTCGAGACCTACTATATAACCTACGAGCGGTTCTCCATCATTCGTTGACAAACGAGCGTATAGGATTCCTTGATCACTGAAAGTGAACTGTCCAACATCTATTATCGCTAAGAGGGTTGTTTCTTTATTCACAGGAGAGAAAGTGTATTTCATAACTTGGGAATAGTACTCTGTAGAATCTGTTACTGCTTTGAAAAAGAGGGGACTTGAATTCAAACAGGTCCAACTTATGCTTCCGTATCCATCTGCATTAGTAGTTAGATTTTCAATGTTAATCCAAGTGCTGTTGTCATTCGATACTAAGAGCTCGATTGGAATATCCAAACCTTCAGAATAGGCTTCATCAAAATAGGGCGACAGTTGGATGGAAATCGTTGCTGTGTCACTATATGTTAGAGGTGGAACCTCCAGGTCTAGTTGAAGAGGTTGCAGAATGGTTATTGGAGTGTTGATTATAGAACTTTCATAGATTCCTTGTCCATTAATTATTATCACCAGATAACATTCGAAATCAGTTTCAGACAGCAGGTTATCTCCATTCAAATCCCAAGGTAATGCCCAAGTAGCGAAACCATTTCCATTGTTGATACTCCAAATTCCAGCATAGGTCAACGGTTCCTCAAAGAGTTCTGAAATTGTCCACCACATTTGTACAGTGGTATTGATTGGAAGGTTATTCGCGTAGGTTACTTCTTCAGAGGTTCCGGAGTATTCTTTGTCATATATGCTATGAAATAGGATTGTTGTGTCAACCATAGCAACCATTGTCGAGGGAATTTCTATCTCATACGAAATGAGTCTGGATTCAACAACCAGTCCACCCAGTTCTTTGCTTGCTGAAGCAGAGATCCCATCGCCTTCAAAGTTAGCTTCGAAACAATAATCACCAGCAAGTTCAGGATAGTATGAGAAAGATGCATTGGTGATTCCATCTGCATACACAGAATATTCATCATCGCCTATTGTGAGGGCCAGCCATCCAGCTATCATATCTTCAGTTGAGTTCGTTATCCAAATCTCGAATTCAAAGCACTTCGGGTCGTATTCTGTACTTACTAGGATACTATCCAGTGATTCAGAAATATGGATCTCCACTGGATACCCATCCACCCAAGTAGCAAAGGTCACATCATTTACGGAAATGACGGTGATATTCCAAGGATCTCCTGAACAAGATTCGACTGTATAGCCTCTCTGGCCTTCTGTATGATAAGTGAAGATCGTATCATTCAAAGTGAACGAACCATTGTATTTCAGTCCGGAATACGCGTAAATCCCTGTAACAACGATTCCACTTACGGATTGACCTAATAGTAAAGTTTGTTGGATGGGTTCAGAGATTGATGCTATTATAGATTCCCAAATGCAATAAGTATCATCATCTTGTACAATGTAACTGATTCCCAAACTATCATCACCAATTATGGTTTGCAAACCATATCCATATCGACCTGCCACATCGTATGAGAAAATGGTGTTATTCAAGCTCAAAGAACCATCATAGTGCGTTCCGTCGTGAGCGTAGGTCACAGCATATGTAATCCCTGTTGCATTTTGGTCTACGTCAAGTATCTGCAAAAATGGATCAGTAAAGTCAACAATTACGCCAGTCCAAGTAACATTTACATTTGTTCCATTTAGATTAACGACTGTGATTCCATATTCATCTTCGAGAGCACCAGTTGCATTCACATAGAAATTCCAAGTACCGACTTCGTGCATTCTTGTACGATAATAGAAATATTCACTTGAACTCCAATTCATTTTTACTCCATTCATGAATAATTCATCATCAAACCCCTTGAGTGATTGATTGTTATAATTCAGCCTTGCAGTTACTCGTATCTCGCATTCTGTTCCTATGTCAATGATTGAATCGGGTACAAACATTACTTCGATGAGAATCTCGTCCCATTCCTGTGTGAGCGTTTCACCGTTCTGATTCTCTGAGCTTAGATCGTATTTCCCACCTGAATATTCCATGGAGTTGTAGATAACAGCTTGTGCAGAGTATTTTGTTTCAGAGAAGTCCCATTCACCTGAAGTGGTACTAGGAGATGCGAATATTCCATTTACATTTACAGTCCCATCATCCACTGGGTCGTTACTGAACGAGTATACAAGAGTTACATGAGTAGATGATGAGGAACCAACATCAATTGTGGGCGTGTCGCTAGAGTATCCAGTGACCTTTACCTGGTCCCAAATAGGACGGACGACCTCATCACCGCTCATTGGAATAGTTCCAAGCCGTGTAAGAGCACCGTATATAGAACCATCGTTGGAGTTGGTCGAAGTATCACTCCAGAGCCAACTGCCTGAGTCAATGGAAGAACGCCCAAGGAGGAGGCGTAGATTGGTATCAACAGGATACTGCCCCTGATAGAGGAGTTCACATTGAAGGTCAGTGAGCTCTGTGCTGTAGACTCGTATATCAGACACAAACCCTTCAAAGTGACCACTCGTTCCAGCCCCCGACGTTTGAGCACCGATGAGTAATGGGACGGATGAGTAAGAGTCTAATGCAATAGGAAGAGTATCATCAACTAGAATATGCTCTCCATCAAACCAAGCATTAACGGTGGTTCCTAAAATTGTAACCGTGACATGATGCCAAGCATTACGAGTGATGTCTGACTTTATTTCAATCGCTCTTAAAGCACCATTATAATATTGAAGTCTCAATTCACCATAAGACGGATTGGTTTCAGGATGGATGTACAATGCATATTGGGCGTTGTTATCATCCTTTTTTGCCAGAATATACATTCCTGAGCCCCAGTTAGTCCCATCACCATAGAACCAAGCGCTCAATGTGAGGTTGGATGTAAGGTCGAGTGAAGAATGAGAGCCACAGTCAACATAATCGTTGGAACCATCGAAGTTCAAACCCCTTCCAACTGTACTTATTCCCTCAGCCGTGTCAGATATGGAGTAGATATAGTAGACCCATTGACCAACATCGCTCTGAGTTACATCAGCATACCACATCTGATCATCAGAAGAATAGGTCATGGTGATGTCTCCGCTTGTAGAATGACGGAGTGTAACACTGCCACTAGTATCCGTTAGGATTGACCCATCCCAAGCCCTAGTCACATGTGCCCAAACTCTTACGTTATCATCGATATCCACATGAGCATAATCAACTGAGATATCCACCATATGAGTATCCCAAACACATGTCACACTGGGTTTACCAGAGGCTATTTTTGTGATACCGTAAGTGGATTCCAGAGCATTGGAATCGTCCACGGAAAAAGTCAGTTGCGTTGGATAGGTACGAGATATCGTGTATGTGAAGTATGAACCTCCATCACTCATCTTAATCCCATTCATATAGAGGGTATCTAATCCAGGTTCAAGAGCATGGCCCAAGTGACTTAGTTTTGCAGTCACTCGAATGGTAATCGAGTTCCCAAGATTGACATAGTCATCACCACCCTCTATTACAGTTGTGAGAGTTTCTATCTCATCCCAAAGAACATTGTAAGAAGGTTCGCTAACCACTGTATATTCAGTTCCACTCACATATACCGTGAGGTCTCCGTATGTTTGTTCTCCTACACTTGATCGGGCATATGTATCACCCTCCCAATGACCAGAGGTGTAGTCCATAGAAACCGTGTTTTCAGAGGACGCCCAAGAAACAGATGTTGCCGAGGTTATTGGAGTACCAGAGCTCTCCCATTCAAGTTCGAGGAATAATGTATCAACCAGACCAGTAATTCTGACCCCGCCACCATAGACAGCGTTGTAGTCGTCGCTTCCAACACTGCCAGAGCTGACAACTACACGATCTCCACCCACTGTATCTGAATAGGTACTGGTCAAGAGATTGGTTGTTGTGCCGTCTGCAACGACTCGAAGCTCGAAAGTATTGATTGCAGAGGTCGACGCGGTACTTGGGTTCACTGTGAATGTACCATCGGATGCAGGTTGTGCATCATAGGTCCAACCTGTAGCGGATGGATCGGACCTACGAACTTCGATATCAACTGCATGTGATGGAGGAGACCAATGCCCCGGAGAGCCATAGTATTCCAAATCACCTGAAAAAGTACAAGTAGTTCCTCTAGGGACCGTAGACTCTGATATAGTGGGAGCTGTCTGCATGTCCAGACGTGATTCGACAGCATAATCGTATGTGGAGGACACTTCAATATCTGAACCGAAGGCCATAAACCGCACTTTTCCATTACTTGCTGTAGCAGTAGGATGGCCCCAGTTGATCCTAACAGCAAAACTAACAGTTCGGGTATATGTTGTTGTAGAAGTAGTACACTCAGATTCCACCAGCTCCGCCCAGCTGCTGTCCGCATCCCCATGATAGTCTATACTCCAAATCCCATCATCCCAATTGACGACCCACCAGTCAGTAGAATCAGAGTATTGTAATTTCACATATTCTATTTCAGCATAGCCATCTCTACAAAATACAGTCTGTGAGAACTCTGCAAAGTCTTCGCTTGCAAACGAACCAAGATGCGGATAGAGAGTAAAATCCTCATCCACATCACAACCATGCGAGTTAAGGGATGGTTGGTGATCCTTATAGCCGATGCCAAGAAAGTCAAACCGCCAAGTATTCTGTTGGCCCCAATCACCGCTCTCGATGGCTCCCTGAACCTTCACAGCAACCCGACGTGACGTGAGTAAGTCGAGGTCCTCAAGATATCCATCAATATTGATTTGTAAGGCTCCAATTGTGGAATCTAGTGATGTAACATATCCAAAAACACCAGGGACTCCAGAAGCATCGCATAATGCCACGTAGAACTTCAAGTTCTCAGGAGCAAGTGACCAGTCCTGAGTAAACTCCAGTCTTAGCTCTTTGTGGATATATTGATGCTGATAGCTTACAGGTGTAAGATAGACCGCCTCATAGAGCCAGTTTGAACCGTCCCATTCTTCTGAGAAAACAGACAGTGAGCCATCGTCATACGCAAGGTTGGCAACATTTGATGTCGTACCGTCAGGTTGACTATACACGGAGTTACAACCCACCCATTTCCAAGTCGCCGCAGATGTCACAAAATTCCCGTTGACATCAACAGGAGCTAATACAGGTTCTGGATTATCAATATCAGATTTCTCTTCGGATGTGTTCGCAGAGTCCATATTATTGATAGGAGTGTCGTCATAGGTATTAGCGGGTGGAAATGCGTTCAGCATTAGAATAATGAAAGTAAGTAACATTATTGTTCGTGTGATGGCGTGTCTTCTAGCCCTCAAGACGTTTCATTCCTCCCAAAGGGGCAAAGAACCGATGAGAGAATTTCGGTGTTCCCCTCCAAATTATCCACCGATATTACTAATTCAGATGCAGGTTGTGTATCATTAATCCAAATGGTGGGTGAAGGGTCGGTCCTTCCGTCTACTGCATGTGAGAGAGGACCCCATGAATCGGATATCGTGGATGATGGTTGCATGTCTAGACGAGTTTCCACATTGTAGTCAAACGTACTAGAAAATTGGCGGTCAGTAATGCTGTAAGTACGATAATCGACAACACCCGCTCCTGTTCCTCCAATTCCTGTTGGATGGCCCCAGTTGATACGAACTGCGAAAGTAACTGTACGCGTGTATGTTGTTGTGGAAGTGCTGCATGAACCCGACATGAGTTCAGCCCAACTGGAGTCTGCGTCACCGGTATAATCAAACCCGAAAGTCCCATTATCCCAATACGCTCTCCATTGACTTAAAATCCCAGACTGATAATCCCTATATCGAAAGTCAATAAATTCTATTTCCTCATAGCCATCTCTACAAAATACGGTCTGAGAAAACTCTGCATAGTCTTGACTTATGGGTGAACCAAGATGTGGATAGAGAGTATAATTCACATCTGCATCACAGCTGTGGGCAGTAAGACGAGGGATATAATTCTTATAGGCGAAGCCCAGAAAGTCAAACCGCCAAGTATTCTGTTGGCCCCAATCACCACTTTCGACTGTACCCTGAACCTTCACAGCCACTCTACGAGCCTCGTCACCGCTGTAGGAATCCAAATAACCATCAATATTAAGTTCCACCAATCCAATTGTAGAATCACCCTGCCAGACATATCCCCAAGTACCAGGAACTCCATCAGCGTCACATAAGGCCACATAGAACTTCAAGTGTTCAGGACCAAGAGACCAGTCTTGAGTGAAATCCAGACTTAGTTCTTTGTACTGGGCTTGATGTTGATAGCTTTCGGGTGTAAGGTAGACCGCCTTAAAGAGCCAGTTTGAACTGTCCCATTCTTCTGAGAAAACAACCTCGGAATCGTTATCATACGCAAGGTTGACAACGTTTGATGTTGTACCGTCTTGCTGGCTATACACAGAGTCACAGCCCACCAATTTCCAAGTTTCCGTAGATGTCACAAATTCCTCATTGGAACTACCAGTTTCAATACTGGTATTTATCGCGCTAGCTGAAAATAATGTAAGAATCAACACTATTCCAATTAACACTATTATGCGATTATTCTTCATTTTCATTCCCCTCTAAATGGGTTCTTTCTTTCGAGGAAATCTTACTACATCTGGAGATCCTATCATGAGTTGGATGTTTCATCGAGTTTTCATGACCATCATCAATATTCACCGATTATTCCTCTCCTGTTTGTATCATTCATAGTAATTAAGCACCTAATTTTCTTCGACAAAGTCAAAAGACTCCCGTAAGTGAAATTTGGCACTTTATCTTGTAGAGAGTAGATTGCCAAAAGATTATCAACTAGCTGCTACGAGGAGTTGGGATATTATAGCCTAGTTCCGAAGAATGTGGGAAGAATCAATGATTTTATCAAACTGTTGAGTTAACATAGGCTTGTTTGGTACGTAAGAAGCGTTATGAGAGGCGTTTGTATATACTCCATGCGCAATAATGCACACGAATTACAAAACATTGGTCGATTTTATCAACACTTGATAAGTGTCGAGGGATAATGCTTGGCGTGCGTGCAAGATCTTATGTTTCACGTCAAAGAACACAATCTGAAAAAAGGTCAACTGGAATCTTTGTAACATCTTCTTTCATACTCAGACCATTTTGAACGTACCGAGGTAGTCAAGAAACAACTATCTCTTTAGAGTAGAGGCTTCCTTTTCTTCTCCGAGTTCTGAGAAAGGACTAATGACTGTACCACACCATCTACTGGAGGAACAGTGAAACTGGATGTCCAAGCTGGCATATCTGGTTCCAATCCCGATTCCAAATACCCCTGCCAATCTTCATCCGTGAGCCTATTCTCCATTGGTTGCGTGAATTCGTAATATGAGAATACTCCACCTCTCGTTAAAATAACTAATCCGTCTATATTGATAGCGACATGAATAATCATTGGATTTCCAACAGCCTCTTCAAGCACCACACCTGTGTTATAGTCCGTATGGACATCTGTAATTATAGCCATTCTGCTATCGGTTTCTGCAACCAAAGTGGAATTAGTAAATGTAGATAAACCCTTTAGGATTGCTCCACTTCTCTCAATCGTTTTAATCTCGTTTTCAGTTAGACTTGTACCATTTAGTTCCTTTACAGATATCAATTGTAACGTTCCCAGAAAATCCTTCATTTGAGAGAGTCTATCTTGTAATTCATTATTCAATAGTAACCTTTCTTCTAATCCATTTATCATCATCTCACATAATGATGCTAGACGTGCATATAAACGCGGAACAGGTTCAACGTATCCAATCACGGTTTGGGTTTCAGATGGTACGATAGGAGTAGCAGACTGTGCAGAATATAATACAGTATCATGTTTCAATTCAGTCCATGATGCTAATGCAGTCATTAGTTGTTTATCTGTCCATGCAGCATTATTCATAAAATACGGATACCCTTCACCCGAACTGGTTAACAAAGGCAATAATGAGTACATCCAAAGATAATAGAGGTTGTTAGTCCACTCTCTAGGGGTTATAGCTTCAGTGATATTCCGAAGGAAATTCATCTGTTCGAGATAATTAAGATAGAAAAGCTGGTCGTCCAACAATTCCCATGCTCTATCCGATCCTAGAACTGACATTACGTCAAGACCTTTTGGTAGCAACCTTGCTTGGCCCTCAGTACCCACATTGTCATAGACCAGTTGGCCCAGGAAATAACTATCAGGTGTATACCTCTGCCCCATAAAACTTAAGCCCATCGTTTGATTATTATTCTCTGAATTTGAAACGGGAGATAGTATCAATGGTTCCCTCATTGTCAATGCAGTTCTAATGAACTCATCTAGAAGAGTTTCATTAACTAATGATTCTAATGATACATCTGGGCCATAAATTTCTTGCATAAGCAAATAATATTCGTGGGGTGTTAATGCATCTGATGAACCAACGAAAAATGCAGTTGGTTGAAAAATGGAATCCCAAATTTCAAATCCAGATTGAGTATTAGGGATTGTGGGAATATCTTCTTGAAGTGCCTTAACCATTAGGAGTGCTTGTGCGGTTTCGTTCATACCACGATCATTATGATCCAAATCTCCTTCAGGCACAAGTCGGAATAACACCCTGCCATACCACATCATCACTTTGAAATATTTCTTCAAGTTTTCATTTCTTGTATAATGGCCTCGGGGAAGGTATTGTGTAAAATCCTCTGCGTACTCTTGAAACCAATTGTCAGTGATATCTGAATGTTCTTCGATTAATTCTAAAACGTGGTCTACGGCATTGATTGCTTCTGAAGGTATAGTTACGTTATCATCAAAAAGTTTAGAGGTAACAGCGAAGAACATAACATTTCGAAGCGCAGCACTCTTCCAACGGTTTTCTTCAGAAAAGGAGGTGTATTGCCGATAAGATTCATTCAGCTGTGAATAAGTCAAATTCTTTAACAAATGCCAGAAAGATTCCATTTCAATGGTCCTGAGAGCCATATCATAAAGAACATGAAATCCATGAAGTACTGAGTCAGATGATACGAATGATGGAATTCCTTCATCCTTATTTTCCTCCAATATTTCGTAAATCTGAGCATACTCACTTTGTTGTCTACATACAAAACCATTCTCTTCAATCAAGCTTCGTTCAGATTCAACAAGCCCAGAATATTGATGCAAATTTCTTACATTTGTCAAACCAGGTGAAACGGTATAGGATGGAGAGTTTACCATGAAATTAATTTCATTGGGGTGAAATTCTGCGAAGTCTTGAGCTATTGTCTGGTTGATAGTAATAATTGCATTAGGTTGATAAGTAGTATTACTCATAGGAATAAATCCAGTCATAAATCCAATCGCCGTGATCATTGTTCCAGCTAGAATCACTGCTAAGAAACTCATTGAAACTGCTTTCTTTTTAACGCTCTTACTTATGGGTACTGGAATTGCTCTCCTCATAATAATTAACCTATACTCTTCTTGGCTATTAATCTAATCATTAGAACAGGGTGTCTAATCATTAGAACAGGATGTTTACTACTTTGAATCATAAAGGATAAAAGTTAAGAAAGTTCAATATCGTTTAATTCATTTGTAAAGAAGGGGTATTCGTGGTAAGTGATTTGGAGTCTGAATTACGTGGGACTAGTCTCAGAGTCTATTGGTTGTTAATTTCGCAAACGGAGCCAATAGGTGTGCGTGATGTGCAAAGAGCACTCAAGATGTCTAGCCCATCTGTTGCAAGCCATCATCTAAATAAACTCGTATCTATTGATTTGCTCGAAAAGAATAGAGATGGTAATTACGTCTTGAAAAAGTTTGTAAAAGTTGGTATATTGCGAAACTATATAGAATATAGAGGTAAGTTATTACCTCGTTATTTGTTTGTGGCTATGTTTTTCACAACCTGTGCGGTATTCTACCTTATATCAACTCTATTTATTTCTAGCAGTGTTTTCGATAGGTACATTGCAATAATAATTATCTTCCTAGCGTCTGCATTCGCTTGGGCAGAAACATATACTTTTTGGAGAATCAAAATATCCTAATCAATATTCGAGTTAGATCGTATTACGTTTCAATCACTACAAATTAACGAGATTCATTATCTAATATAGAATACAAGAGATATTAACACATCCATATTCAATTGGATAGAACCTCTTGACATCACCTACACACTACTATATTTCATCTTTTCTAGGCACGATTAAGACACAACATACCAATCAACGTCATAGTAATCACCTGAATGATCACCAATGTATTGAAGTGCGACTCTGAAATAGTACGTACCAGAACTTGATGCGGTTAATTCTAGAGTATATGAATCACCATATTGTATTACACGTGTACTCAAATGTGTATAATATCTATATGCAGTGAGAGCAGCTGTTAAATCTTGATCACAGTCTACAGTAATCACTATTGACCAACCTGCGTAGAGATATCTCTTATACCAGTCATTTGCATCATATCCCCAAAGTTGTTCATTATTATATTGACCATAATCTAGAAGATTCTGGGCATCTGCCCTGCTTGTTGAAATACGATTGACCCCATTACATTCAACCTCTTTAGACAAGGGCTGAATTCTTCACACTTATCCCTCTAGGATACAAATTCTGGACAATAACCTCTAAGTCTGAAACCGTTACAGCACTTGGACTTATTCTAAGACAGAGTGATGAATACAACGCAAGTGGTGACATTGTAGGAGAAAGAAAGGGATTTCCATTCAAACTTGATAATGAATGGATAGGAAGATGGGCAGGAGATGAGACTACAATTGTCGGAGATTATGATACATCCTTGTTGTTTCAGTGGGCAAATGCACAGTATGAAGATATATCAATCCAAGTTCAAAAGATGCTGAACGTTTTCGTTGCTTCTGAAAGAATACATTAGAATACAAAAAAAGAGGGAAGGGGCGTTTGGCCCCATATATCCGACTAATCCATTTTCTTCGCGGTTAGGCTAAGAACTACACCGACTGCTACGGTCATTCCCATATCACGAACAGCGAATCGTCCTAACTGAGGTAGGTTTTTGTAAGTCTCAATAACCATTGGTTTGAGTGGTACAAGCTTGGCAATCATTGATTCGCCTTTCTTAACAAAGTCTGGGTTCTCCTCAATCACTTGACCGCTGCGTTGGTCGAGCTTCTTGATTAGTTCATCGAATCTGCAAGCGACCTGAGCAGTGTGTGCGTGGATAACTGGTGTGTAACCCACTGTGATAGCGGTTGGATGTTGGATGACCATTATCTGACCTGTGTAGTCTGTAACGACTGTTGGTGGTTTATCTACAGGACCAGCAACGTCACCACGACCCAAGTCTTTCCTATCGATACCACGGATGTTGAATCCGATATTATCACCAGGTATAGCCTCTGGAAGAATTTCATGATGCATCTCTATGGATTTGACTTCTCCAGTCTTGTTGGGGGGCATGAAAGTTACATTCTGACCTGACTTCATCACTCCAGTTTCGACACGACCTACTGGTACTGTGCCGACACCCTTGATTGAGTAGACGTCGTTGATGGGTACTCGTAGTGGTTTGTCCATTGGTTTTTCTGGCAAATCAACTAGGTCCAGTGCTTCAAGCAGACAGGGACCATCATACCATGGGGTAAGGTCCGGTGACCGTTCCTTCAAGTTGGCAGCTGATAGTGCAGAGGTTGGAATAAATGGAGTTTTGTCCATTTTGAAACCGATGCTCGCCAAGAATCCACCGACTTCGTCCTTAATCTCATTGTATCTGTCTTCGCTGTACTTTACACTGTCGTCGTCTTGCTTGTTGATGCAAACGATCATACTTGGTACACCGAGTGTCATTGCCAGGTAAGCGTGTTCCTTGGTCTGACCACCAGGGCCAATACCTGCTTCGAACTCACCCTTCTTGGCTGATACAACTAGCATTGCTACGTCTGCCTGTGATGCGCCTGTGATCATGTTCTTGATGAAATCTTTGTGACCCGGGGCATCAATGATAGTATAGTAGTACTTGTCAGTAAGGAATTTGAAGAAAGCGATGTCAATAGTAAGACCTCGTTCTCTCTCTTCCTTTAATCTGTCGAGAGCAAAAGCCCAGGCCCATGAAGGACGACCGAGTTTTTCGGCTTCCTCTTTGTGTGCCTGGAAAGTTCTCTCATCTACGGCACCTGTTTCGTAAAGCAATCGGCCTGTCATAGTGGACTTGCCAGAGTCCACATGCCCAATCACAACTAGATTGAGGTGCTCTTTTTCTCTTTTACTCATTTTTTTAAACACCATCGGTATTGTTATCGTTAACAGGTCCCCTAAGTATAGGGACTGCTTTGCCTTCTCGCGGTAGGATACTTTTAACGGTTTCGACAAGGAAGCTTGACCAAGGTAAGAATCGCAGGAAATGAATTGATTAATCATTATTTCTTAGAGAATCGTACACTTTGTAACTCCAGTTAGCTATATTGAATCCATGTTGGTGAACTTGTCCATCTTACCGATGTATACAATCATGCTGCCCTATTTGGTTTCAAAATTTAACTTATAGGAAATGAATCAAGTACTCATTACTTTTTGGACTTCTTTGGTGTCTTTTTCTTGGGTGGCAGATGCAGCATGTACTCGATGGAATAACCTATCACTTCGGTCAGGATTATATCGTTTTCATACAATGAGTGTGGTAATGCTACATATTCCCGCATAATATGGCCAGCCCTTGGCTCGAATGGTTTGGTATCAGGATATTTCTCAAAAACTTCGTCCTTTCTCTCCGGAGATAATCGGATGAAGATGTCGGATTGAAAGACTCCAATGAACATATTCCCATTGATAAAATAAGCCCACTGTCCAAACATTTTGCGTTTCTCACAATCAATATCTACTAATTTGGTATCAAGAAGCGTTACTAGCTCTTCTGAGGGTTTCGACCATTTCATAAGTTACTACTCCGAATAGCGCTAAATATACGTTTACTGTAAAAGATCGGATATCCAGCCACGTATTTGATCCCAGTCACGGAAATCCATCTTCTCAGGCAATTCTTCACCTTCAGGCATCCGTTTCTTAACGACTCTCTTGACAAGTGCTTTAGTTACAAAATTATACTTCTTGAAGTCTATTACCCCACCAAAGAGACCTGTTGATACAGGGGATAGACTAGGATACTCTGCTGTAATCGCATCGAGATACTCCGATTGAGCGATATCAATGCTATCGGGAAGTGCTGCATACCAACAGACTACAAAAAGTGCTATTTTCTGTTTAGAAAGGGCTTCAAGGTTACCTTTTATGAACTCCAATGGTTCTTTGGTCCATTTTCCAATTTGGATGCCACTGCCAATAATTATTAGATCGTATTCATGGAGCGTAGCTGGAAGAGTATGTGTCTTGAGGGCTATCGCGTCAACTTGGGCACCTGCTTCTTCAGCAACTTTTGTCATCTCTTGTACCACGGAAGTAGTAGTTCCATATCTAGATCCATAACAAATTGCAATTTTAGTCATTATTATCACCATGTAGGAAAACTATTCTCAAAATGCGCTCGCGCGTATAGTGTTATCAAGTTTCGCACGGTCATTAAGAGGTTTGAACGACATAACCTGATTTCTTGAGTGATTCAATAAAAAAAAGGTGTAATGTAGGGACAAAACATCCCTACACTATATTATTCTGTGGTTATCGCTTTCGGATTATCACAACTAGTATTATTACAACAAAGAGTGCGCCTATTCCAATCGACAGGTATAGGAGTAAAGTTGTAAGGTCACCTGGAATGGTAGTAGTTGTTGGTGTCGTATCGGTTGTTGTTGTGTCAGTGGTTGTCGTGGTCGTTGTTGTCGTTGTAGTCGTTGTTGTGGTTGTTTCAATTACAGTGAGTGCTGATGTACTCCCATTGAGCCAGAAGCTTGCTTGTGAAGTCACTATGTGAATACGTAGGTAGTAATCTCCACTAGCCAAGTCAGCTACAGAGGTGTTTGTAATCAAAAACTCTCCACCGCCATATTCCAGTGATCCAGTCTTCACCTGATTTCCTCCAGATGCCGCATCATACAGATACCATGTATGCGTTGTAGCTTCAATATCATCTACTACTCCATGTGGGGAGTATGTGCTAGTGATAGCGAAGAAGGAAGATTCTATTTCCTGAGTATCTTGATAATAGGATATTGTAGGCAGAGAACCCGATAGATAATGTGTGACTGTGATCGACTCGGTCTGATTCCGTACCATAGATGCGGTACGAATTGTTCTGAAGGATACTGAGAAGTAGTATTCTCCATTCACTAACAGAGACGTATCAGCCTCACCAATCCAGCTAGATGTTGTACTATTCCAGATCAATTCACCTGACTGAGCTGGTGTGGAATTATCTGTGATACTATAGAGATACCACATGTGTTCCAGTGCTTCCGCATCTTCAATATCAGCTATGATTGGATCAGAGCTCTCCGCAGTGACTTCTACTATGGCATTAGTAGCAGGGTCAGAGTAGGTAACATCTAGACTGGAGATTGTAAGCTCATAGTCATACTCGATGGACAATTCACTACTCATCGTTGCAAGGAGCATATTCGGTCTCAACGCGTTGAACCTCACTACATTGAGCGACAACTCCCAAGATGTCGTACCGTTGACTATGTAATCACTGTAGGATTGACTGAATATTGGTAAGCCTCCGGGGCCGAGTATAGTGATAACTAGGTCAAAAGATCCGGTTGCATTACCATCACCCACAATTGTCCATAGACCTGTTTCAGGGTTAGGAATCTCAATTATTTGGGGTTCAGAAGCTATTCCACTGTAGGTAGCTCCTAAAGGTGTCATGACTGTACCTGATGTATGATTATAGCCTATTGTGGTTGAATCATCTGGTGCAATCATTGAGAGGTATGCATTGGAATACATCTCAACTTTCAAGGTTCCTGCATTGGGGCCATGTCGCGTCTGAAGGCTCATGATACATTTTGCAGTCTGTTCAAGTGAGTCATCACCGAATAGACCCATCCAAATTGCTGTATCACCAGCATCCTCCACTGCACCATTGGCTATTGCTAGGTCCAAATCTGCAAACTGGGTATCAGTGAAAGTTTGACCAGCGGTTGTCATTCCAAGATTGAGATAGAACCAATAGTCAGTTATGGCGAGCATTCGTGTGTAGAATAGACCGCCCATATAGTTCTCAACACCAACGTGTTCATCTAGGATGAAGTTGTTGTTAATCCAGTCGCTAGCTGCTTGGTATCCATCTGGATTGTCTGTACTCGCTCCTGTTAGGTACATGGACAATAAACCAGCTCC
>Ga0114923_10000292_pt1 | contig 42342 bp, 74 predicted proteins | sample SumtaG_FD_89578 | JGI IMG/M metagenome (GOLD analysis project Ga0114923, IMG submission 89578) | Deep subsurface microbial communities from Indian Ocean to uncover new lineages of life (NeLLi) - Sumatra_00157 metaG | ecosystem: Environmental > Aquatic > Marine > Oceanic > Sediment | place: near... | reverse complement strand
TAATTGGATGTTTGGCGTACCAGTAAATGAAGATAAACATGGACAATTGGGGCATTTCTAATGACTAATGCAACAAGAATGAAAAGGTTTAAAGCGAAAGAGTTACCACCAATAAGAATGATGGCAGAGGATGATTTGCCTGATGTGATTGTAGAGGCTGAAATAGAGGAATTTATTAGGCAGGAATTACATTGTCATAATTGCGATATGTATGTTCATTTTGATTTAGACCTATCAGTAGATGGTCAGGTCATGCTTAATTGTCCTCAGTGTAACCATGAACATTATAGGTATGTATATAATGGAGTTATTTCAGATCAACGGTGGGGATCTGCAAACAGACCGATGCCAATTATTAATGCTATTAATATAGTGGCATCATCAACGAGTGTTGATTTTGTCTCAGCAGGTGGCTCAACTGCTGTAAATCCACAGGCAGCACAGTTTTTAAGAGGTTCCTGGAATGATTTTGCAACAGGAACATAAATGATGAATCTAATTAAGGGCAATAATCCAAAACTTTTAAAAGTATCAACTGATATTGAAACCAGGAAGGGTATTAAGTTTGGCAAGAAACTATTATTTTTCTTAAACAAATATCCTAATGGGTTAGGCTTGGCAGCAGTACAAACAGGCTATTTAAAGCGTGTATTTGTTATGAAGGAAGTGCCAACTATTGTGATTAACCCTAAAATTATGCGATCTAGCATGACAAAAGAGGGCTTTAACGAAGGATGCTTAACCTTCCCTGGTGAATATAAATGGATTGAAAGACCGATATGGGTAGATGTGATATTTATTAACGGTAAAATGGAAATTATTAGCCGTACCCTACATGGCATGGCAGCTAAAGTATTCCAGCATGAACTTGATCACCTTAACGGAATAATATGTATAAAAGGAATATAAAATGATTTGGTATAGCTTTAAACAATTTGCAGGGAAAGACCTATATGTATTATGGAGCTATCACGCCAACACGAAACAGCTATGGTCTAAGATTAAACTAAGAAAGTCAAAAAAATGTGTGGTAACAGGCGAAATGATTGAGAAGGGAAGTATGGCATTTAGACCTATTACAAATGCAATTAACAGGATGGATAGGATCTCTGAAAAAGGAATGGAAAAAATGCATGAGAATTTTTGAGGTATAAAATGAAATCAATAGAGAATCTTAGAAAAGCAAAACAGCGATTAGTACAGCAAATGGTGCGCTTAAAACAAGAGCTGCATAATAAACATGTATTAAGACATAAGGAATTGCATAAAAGTTTTGATGAATTATTGGCAGATTTTATTGGTCATACTGGAAAGCTACCCTCAGATACTACTTTGAATGAGTTTATGGCTTGGAGTTATGAGCAGACAATTAATCCAACTGAGGAGAATAAGTAAAATGACTGAAAAACAAAAAGAACAATTCAATAGAATGTTAATCACCTTGAGGCGAATTGCTAAAGACTATATGACAACGAACCAGTTGAAAAAAAGTGCAGAGGTAGAATTTGCTGAGGATTATGAAAATTTGCTTGAAATGAGCTATGAAAATATACAGCAAGAAGCCAGGGCTGGATCCAGGGGAATAAGGAATATAAAATGAAGTGTAAAAAATGTGGCAACACTGAAAACTTTGAAAGAGTAATACACATAAAATATACAGCAGTTTGGGATGGTGATGATTTTATTAGTGCTGCCAACGATGAAATAACCTACATGGGTGAAGTGAAGTGTTGTGATTGTAGAAGCTATAAAATTGAGGATCCAGAATAATGAAAGATAAAACAAAGTATTATAGAATAACAATCAATGGTGAGATTGGGGTTATGTCATTAACAACAGACATAGTAGATGATACGGTTAAAAAGTTTGGAGAACAGTGGAAGATGGAAGAAATAGATTTCGTTCTATTCACTGTATTGAAAAATGAGATTGATTTGAAGAAATGAAAAAGCATATAAAGATATTCAGGGATTTTTATGGAATGGGCGAAACAGATATAATAATGTGTCAGCATTGCAAAGAGGCTGTTGCGGTGGATGTTCACCACATTGTATATAAAGGTTCCGGTGGAAGCAAGCAAAGGGATGTTATTGAGAATTTGATAGGATTATGCAGGAAATGCCACAATCTAGCGCACAGAAAGAAGATCCACATACTTAGATTACAAAGAATAATAAAAATTGCGACAAGATGTAGGAGGGTTAAAAAGGGTGGCTAAGACAACAAAAAAACAATTTACTGGTCAGTGCAATTATTGTTTTAAAGGAGCAGACGATTTAAGAAAAGTAAGGCTGAGAGCAAGCAGTAAAGAGGGATGGCAGCTCTACACACATTATATTTGTGGATCTTGCAGAGAATATTTAATTGGAAATTTTAAATATGAGGAGTAGAAAATGTATGAAGTAAAATCGAAGTACAAAAATCCTGATAGATATATAGAAGAACTGAAAAGTACTATTAAACAAAGATTGATTTTTTCGGAGAATGATGCTGAACTTATTGAAAAGGAACAGGGTAAGTTGTTATTTAAGTATAGTTCTGTTTCCACAAAAAGATTTGCTCTTTCAGATAGAACATTTGGTGATTTAAAAGTACGGCAACATATTGCAGTTCATGGCATGGTTCAGGAGATTAAAGAAAATATAAAGTGCCTGGAAAATGGTGAGGATCATAGTGAAATAACATTAGATTTAACAGAAGTAAGAATTTATGAAGATTAATCATGGCTAAGATGCAAAGCGAATTATTTTACTCAAGTAAATCAAACGAACACGAAACTCCTCAATGGTTGTTTAGAGAATTAGATTTAGAGTTTAATTTTACACTGGATCCTTGTTGTACCCATGAAAACGCTAAGTGTGAAAAACACTACACTAAAAAAGAGAATGGCTTGGAACAAGATTGGTCAAATGAAATTGTATTTATGAATCCGCCCTACGGCAGAAATATTGATCGATGGATGAAAAAAGCATATTTAGAAAGTAAAAAAGGGGCAACGGTTGTGTGTCTAGTATATGCTAAAACCGATACTATTTGGTGGCATGATTGGGCGGTAAAAGGTAAAGTAAGGTATATTAAGGGGCGTTTGAAGTTTGGAAGTGCCAAAGCCCCTGCCCCATTTGGAAGTGCAATAGTGATATTCAAGGAAAACTAAAGTGGCAGTTGGTAGAATGTTAAACCAGACAATAGCGTTTGATGATCGCTTTACAAAACTTACGCTAATGCATCAGTGGTTATATATGAGGTTGATACCATTTCAAGATGATTATGGGCGAATGACAGGCAATATACATGAACTGAGATTGCAGACCTTACCTAATATAAATTTGACTGATGATGAATTATGCCAGTTACTAAATGATCTTGCAAATACAAAAATGATTAGCTGGAAACCTGGCGTGGTAATTCAGTATTGGGGTATTGATAAAAATAATAAATTCAATCACAAGAAGAAGAACTCATTATATCCAGATATTAGGCAACTTACAGGGATAGGTCAGGAAAGGTTGGAATTGCCTGAGATTGACGCACGTAATATAAGTAATATAAATAAAATAACTAATAAAGAAGCAACAGAGGATTTTTATAAAAAATCTGAAAAGGAAAAAACAGGCGTGGTGGTTCATATTAGAGAGATCTTAAAACAATGGGGAACGAAACAATGAGCAAAATTGAATGGACAGAAAAGACTTGGAATCCAGTAACCGGATGCATAAAGATAAGTCCTGGTTGCAAGAATTGTTATGCAGAAAGGATGGCAAAAAGATTGGCTGGTAGGTTTGGTTATCCTAAAGAAGATCCATTTAAAGTAACATTGCATGAAAAAAGACTTGATGAACCTTTGAAGTGGAAGAAGCCTAAAATGATATTTGTTTGCTCAATGGGTGATTTATTCCATAGGCACGTTTCTTATGATTTTATTTCAAGAGTGTGGGACACTATTTTTGATTGTCCTCAGCATACATTTCTGATATTAACAAAAAGACCAGATACAATGGCAAATTTTTTAATGTGGTTACATCATGTGAAATCTAGAAATATTGATTATGGGAATATTTGGGTTGGTGTTTCAGTGGAAAATCAACAGCAGGCAGACGTTAGAATACCATATTTATTAGAATGTGATATTGCTACAAAATTTGTTAGTTGCGAACCGCTTTTGAGTTGTATTGATCTAACTAGATGGTTTGGTACAAGTTTTCAGCCCTGGCATTGGATTGATAAGAAAAAAGCAGAAGATTATCCTTTGCTGGATTGGGTAATTGCAGGTGGTGAATCTGGACCAGGGAAAAGACCAGTAGATATTAGTTGCCTTACTTCTCTTAAAAATCAATGTAAGGATGGTAAAGTACCATTTTTTATGAAGCAGATTGATAAGGTGCAAAAGATTCCAGAGGATTTAATGATTAGAGAGTATCCGAAATGAGAAACTTCTCAGCAAGAGAGATAAAAATAGCTTTATCCTTGAAGCATAAAAGAGATTATTTTATGACTGAGGTAAAAAATGGACCTACGCACTTTGCCACAAATTTAAGAATAATAGATGCTGTTGCTATCAGTAAGAGTTGGGCGAATCCTTGTATAACTGGTTATGAAATAAAAGTTTCAAGACCTGATTTTTTAAATGATGAAAAGTGGCATGAGTATCTTGGGTTGTGCCATAAATTTTCTTTTGTAGCTCCAAAGGGATTGATTGATAAAAAAGAGATTGACAAAAGATGTGGGCTTTTAACCATTAATGAGTATGGGAAGCTTTATACTCAGAAAAAGCCACTGTTTAGAAAAATTGAACTGGATATAGATTTTCTATGGTACATAATAATTACCAGATTAGAAAACGATAGATACCCATTTCACAGTAACCAAGCTGATTATTGGAAAGATTGGCTTAATCATAAAAAACTGAATTCTGAGTTAGGTTATGAGTTAAGAGCAAAGATAGCAGGTACTATAAGGGATCTACAAAGGAAACTTGATGCACAAGAAAGGGACAATGCGGATATAAGGAAAGTGATGAAAGAACATGATATAAAAAATCATTGGGACTTAGAAAGGGTGTTAAAATCAAAAAAGGTTGTTGCGGAACCCTGGATGCAGAGTAACATAAAGGGAACAATTGAGAATTTGAATAAATTATTAATAGAATTATTTGGAGAGGAAAAATGAAAACAATAATAATCATATTAGTACAGATAGTTGAATTAATAAGAGAGATAATATCAGAGCAGCAATCCAGGGTTATTGGCTTGGAGTGGGGCGAAGAACAGCAAAAGAAAGCAGAAAAGTTGTTAGACAAGTTAAATGAAATTGAAAAAGATTTAAAATGAGGACAATTAAGCAAGGCGCAAATACAGGTGATTGTGTAGCTGCTGTGATTGCAATGATTACAGCACAATCAATTAAATATGTTCATTCATATTTTAGGAGGAATGGGGATTGTGGTTTTACAGATATGGAAGCAGCAAAATATTTATTGGAACATGGGTATATTTTAGGTGGTGTTGGATGTCATGGGGAAAGCATAAATATTAAAACAATGAAAGCGGATTTAGGCATATTAGATTTATCAGAAACATTTGGCTATGTAATTGTCAAATCTAAATTTTATAAACACTCTACACATGCCGTACTGTATGATCCAAGAATAAAAATGATTAGGGATCCTAGCCCTGAAACACCTGCTAGGACTGAATTATCAGCTTATAAAATAAAAGAGTGGTTTCCTGTATCTGTGGGAGATTTTAAGCCACCAACAAAACATATTAACACAATGGAGAAAATAAAATGAAAACACGAACAGTAGTATGGATAATTCCAATGTTATTAATTATTAGTTGCGCATCATTTGGTCAGGATCCCATAACACCGGAGGATCCACAAATAGCACCACCAGAGCTAGGTGTAACCTTAACACTTGATGATATAAGATCTAGGGATGCCAATTTCAGAAGGTCAGAAGAAATAATAATGCAAGAGATAGCCACCTTGAATCAAGAGATAGCCACCAGGGAAATAAATCGGGAAAGGATTAGAGGTATTAGATTATTTCTAGCAGAGCTGGAAAAAGAAGCACTGGAACTGGCAGAGGAGAAATTGGAGAGCATGAAAGAGGATGCTCTAGAAACACTGGTAGATGGTACTGAGAAGATACTTGATAATCTTAATGGTGGGATAAATGATATAATAGAAGATTTGGAGAAAGAATAATGCCCTGGTGGGTATGGTTAATAATTATTTGGTTAGGTTCTAATGCTCTGATTTTCCTGGCAGGCTATGGTTTTCACAGATCCAAGCATGGCGGTAAAGATGGATCTCACTAAACTTCTTAATGAACTGAGGGAGCTGGAAGCCAGTTTAAAACCAGAATTTTATTGTTTTGGTATTACGGTAAGCTCTGAGTATTGGTTTAAATTGATGCACTTACCGGAAGATGTTGATGCCGGAGAATTACAGAAGATATTTCCTGGTGGCAGGCTGGTTACAGGATCTTTGGGTATTGAGATAACTGAAAAACCAAGTCAGATGAAAAGCTGGGTAGCATACTATTCAACTAGTAAATGGGAAAAGGCAAAAAGAGTAGCATACGCTGAACAAAACAAGAGAGGGGAATAAGTGATGAAAGAAATATGCGGAAATTGTATTTATAGAGTAGATGAAACAAGAATTTGGAATAAAAACAAAGTATATCGGTGTGGTTATGGAGCAGATAGAATACGTGGTAGTATGGGTTACAGGGTGGGTAAAAATTCAATCTGTACGAAGACACCAAGCCAATTTAAACCAATAAAGGAGTAAGTGATGTGGATATTTATAGTTAGTTGGATACTTATTACAGTTATACCTCCGGGACAATGGCAAGCACACCCGCCAGATTGCTATGGTGTAGGCGGTTATCAAACTTCAACAAGCGGTATGCATGGGACTGATGAAGAAAGAACTATAACCGAGCATTTTGAAAGGGCTTTCAGTTCAAAAGAGGAGGCGGTTAGATTTTTCAAGAAGGGCAAGGCGAAAGAGAATATTCCTGCTAAAGATTCTCATATTAAGCGTTACGAGTTAAAAGACTTTAAAATGAGGGGAATTTCATTAGATTATCCAGAGTGTCTATCAACATTTTGGGATAAACCAGTTGGCAAATTAGGCAAGATTGATACTAGAGATTTTGACCTTTATGGTGGCGCTGAATTTGATACAACTATGTCAGCAGATTAAGGAGTAATTAATGGCACAAGAAAAATACAATACAACACTTTTGCAATCCAAAACAGTCACTAGAATTGTTGGGGTTATGAATGGATTGTGTAAATTAATAAAAGATCCTATTGGTCTTAGTGCGTGGGAAATAGAAGAAGCCAAGAGAATTATTGAGGAACATAAGAAGGTTATAACTAGGCTTCCGCATGTAAAATCAAACTGGATATACGAAAGAAAAATAAAAGCAGTATTATCTTATAAACCAAAGAGTAAATAAATGGAAGAATACTGGATATTTATAATAATTGCTGTAATATTTGTAGCGGTAGGTGCTGCTTTAATAATTCAAGGTATTAAGATAGGGCAAGGTCTTATACCATTTGAGGAACCAGACAAAGAACAGGACAAGGTAGTACAATCTCAATTTCTAACGGATCCAGAGGAAAAAGAGGCTGAGTTGGAATATGAGAAGAATAAAGATGATAGTAGTCTGGATAGTTAATTGGCTATAATAACTAAATATCTAAAATTTAAAAGAATTGGTCGTAATCCAAAGACGGAAATTTGGGGAGTTTATACAAAAAAACCAGAGGTACGATTAGGGAAAATATCATGGCATGGGGCTTTCAGAAAGTATTGTTATTTTCCTGATAAAATAGGCGGTGTCCCTTATGATTATGGCTGTTTGAATGATATAAGTGAATTTCTTGTAGTTGCAACAGCAGAACACAGAAAAAATAAGAAATGACTAAACTAACCAAGAAGCAGAACATGTTTGTTTTGGAGTATATGATAGACTTTAATGCTACTCAGGCAGCAATTAGAGCTAAGTACAGCCCAAAGACAGCCTACCATCAGGGCTGGGAAAACCTCAAGAAACCACATATAATGGTTGCGATACAAAAGCAATATTCAAGACGAGAAAGGAACTTAAAGAGATCAGCAGACGATGTTATCCTAGAAATGGAGAAAATTGGCTTTATGGACATAGTAAGTTTGTATAAGAAAGACGGAACATTAAAGGAATTGGATGATCTGGATAAGGATGAACGAACAATATTAGCATCAGTGCAAACCAGGATAACTAAGACTGTAAAGGGAGAAGAAACCACAGAATTTCACGATATGACAGTTAAGGTATGGGACAAACTCAGGGCTTTATATTATCTAGGACAGCATCATAGGTTGTGGAAACCAGAGGAAGCACCTGCTGATGATTTCAGAGATAGAATTATATATTATCCATTTCCAGTAGAGGAAGGCGCACCAGTTATTATGCCTGGGGAAAAGATAGAAGCATTGCCAGCACCAAAGCCTAAGAAAAAGAAACCTAAAAAGAAAACGGAGCAGCAGCAACCAATGAAGCTAGAGGATCTAGTGATAAAGAAAGCCAAGAAAGTTAAAAAGGTGGCGAAAGTAGCGAAGGTAGAGAAGGTAGAAAAAAGCACACCAGTTACTAAAGTAGATCCAGACAGTAACATAAGAACTTAATTATATGTCATTTCAATTTGATGTAAAAGCAAAAGTATCCACCACAGATATATCAGAGTGGAAGCCTCACCCCGGTCCACAAACACTGGCATTAATGAGAGTTGAGTTTGAGCTGTTATATGGTGGTGCTAGGGGAGGAGGTAAAACTGAGGATGGTCTAGCTTGGATAGTAGAACCTAATTATATCCATAATCCCCGATACAGGGGATTAGTTATTAGAAGAAATGCAGAGGATCTAGGTGATTGGGTATTAAGGGCAAGAAGTTTTTATTATTCACTAGGAGCCAGGTTTGCAGGGAAGCCACCAGTAATAAAATTTCCTAGTGGAGCAGTTATTCGAACTGGACATTTAAAGGATGAAAATGCTTATGGTAAGTATATCGGGCATGAGTACCAAAAGATATTATTAGAAGAATTAACACAGATCCCCAGGCTGTTAGATTATTTAAAGTTGATAGCATCTTGCAGATCGGTTATACCGGGATTGCCAGCGAGGGTATTTGCTACAACTAACCCTGGTGGTCCTGGTCATTTATGGGTAAAGGAAAGATGGGTAGATGTTGCGAAGTTAAAGGTATATAAGGATCCTGAATCTGGAAGAACTAGGATATTTATACCAGCGAAAGTTGAGGACAATCCAACTTTAATGAAATATGATCCAAGCTATGTTGCATTTTTAGAAGGACTGCCAACAGATCTTAGAAGGGCTTGGAGGCATGGCGATTGGGATAGTTTTGAAGGACAATTCTTTGATCGCATGAGAAGGGAGATTCATGTTGTGGATCCATTTGCAATACCGGAAGGATGGTCTAGGGCAGTTGCGTTGGATTGGGGATTTTCACCTCACCCTTTTTCAGTTGGTTGGTATGCTAAGGATTGGAATGATAATGCAGTTAAGTACCGGGAAAAGGTAGGTCTTGATACCTCTCCATACAACCTGGCACAATTGATGTTAGATTATACAGGTGATGAAGTCATTGATATTTGGATTGGTGATACTCAAATGTGGGTTAAGAATCCTTTTTCAAAGCAGCTAGAAGGTGATGATGCCTATACAGATAAATCAATTGCAATTCAATTGCAGGGTGAAGGGATACCACTGGAAATGGCAAATAAGGATAGGGTTAATGGCTGGGTATTGATGAAGTCAATGATGCAATGGAAGGGTGAAAAGAATAAGCAGGGGATCTATATATTTGATAAAGAACATCCGGATTACAGAGAAGGTGATTTCGGTCCCAGATTAAAGTATTTCTCAACATGCCCGATAAGCATTAATTCTATATTTGCACAGATCCACGATGAAAAGAAACCAGGTGATATGTTAAAGCAAAAGGGTGATGATACACCAGATACCGATAGATATGCATTGATGCACATGTACGAAGGCGAAGCTCCAACAAAAGATCCAACACCAATGGAGATATATCAAGACCAGGAAGAAAAGTCTAGGATAATTATGGCAGAGGAACAGCCCAAATCCGTTGGAGATATGGATGCCTAAGAAAACAAGGAAACAATGGCTTCGCAAATACCATTGGTTGAAACAAGAGAAAGAAAAGCAGGGGAAATATGTCATATTGCCTTATTACTTAAATGCTGAAATAAATGATTGGCTTTTTTATTTAAGAAACTTAAACAGGAGCATGTAATGAGCTGGGGAGAAAGAAGTTGCTCAAGAGAAAAAGCACCAAAAAATGAATACGGTGGTTGTACTTATGCCACGATTACAAACTGTAATGTAGATTGTCCTCACTATACTTCAAACGGACTACCACCCGATTCTAAACCACAATTGACAACCAAAGAAATGGCTGATGTAATCAGGAAGAAACACCCTGAATTTGTTAAAATGATACAGGATGGAACGGTAAAAATATCCATAGTAAGGGATGGTAAAACCGAAGAAATAACAAAGCAAGATGACCGTAGGGATACATTGCACGATGGATTAAACAAAAGATTTTAAACAATTCAGGGCAGATGAACAATAAACGAGGGAATTAATCTTAATGAGCATGGTTGCTATTGACCTATTTGCCCTGATAATTAGGAGAATGAGGGATGAAAGAATTTTTATCACAATGCATCGAAGAAGTTGAAAGAGCAAGACAGTTATTTCCCCATCCCAAACATTTATTACACGCATTAACAGAAGAATCAGGCGAAGTAACAAAGGCAGTTCTGAATTTATATAACGATAAAGATGGTGCAACTATTAATGATGTAAAAGAAGAATTAGTACAATTGGTTGCTATGGCGATAAGACTATATGAAGAAGGTGATCCAATGTTAAATCTGCCAGCAATTAAGTCTAATCAATAGGAGCATGTAATGATAACATTAATACTACCAACATGGTTTTTTTGGTTAATTACAATATGGGTTTGTCTTGCAGTAATAAATGAAATATTGGAAGCATTAAGAAGAACTTTGGCTTGGTATAGTGATCAGTTAAAGAAAAAGGCTAACCAATAAAGGAGTATGTATGAAGTATTATATAGGACATATTATTTTGTGTAAGGAATGTAAAGGTTCAGGAAAACATATTGAAATGGATAGCCGTACAATAATGAGAACATTAGGTAGATGTAAAAAATGTAAAGGTACGGGTAGGCTTAAAACGTATGAATACAAAATGGTATTACCCATAAATAAAGACGTTGGCAAAACAAGTGATAAAATTATAGAAATGATGGAAAAACTAGAGGGATAACCAATAAAGGAGTATGTTATGAATCATTTAAAAAAGCATATTCAAGAAAACACAATATATTCACCGATAGCAAGTAAGAACTGTTATTATCAATGTGAAGATTGCAATAGTAGCATACCATTTCAAGTTGATAGTCCCAGTATGTATATAAGGATTTTAGAGCATATACTTGAGCATGTATTAGAGAGGAGAGCAAAGGCATGAATAAGTTTATAGATAAATGCAAACAGTACAAATCTTGGAATGAGTTTGCTGTCTTTTTAATAGAATATTATTACTTACGTACTAAATCAAAAATTGATGCACGACTAATTAAACTATATGAAGAACACGAATTTGACAGCATACCTTTTGAATCTCTAATAGGTTGGTTTCTAAAATTCTTATTAGAAAAAGAAGATACCAAACACTTCATTAGTGGATTTTTGTCAGGATGGTTTTATAGTACACCGACATCTTGGGAAGAAACTCAATCCGCATTAAAAAAGATAATATTAACAGCATTTAAAATGTTGGAGAAGAAGGCATGAATGATGAACCATATCCATTTTTCAGAGTTGTAAGCAATGATAAAATTGGGGATGGTTGGCTATGTTGTCATGGTCAGGATGATGATAATAAACAATATGGTATTATTACAAATCAGATTCACGCAAGCCAGGCACATCATGTTTTACAAACAGCTAAAATTGATGCTGAACTGTTATGCAGATTATTAAATGAACACTTTACCAAGAAGTATATCGAAGCAGTACAGGTAGATTTATTTGAATACACTGTAATTAAAGTAAAGGAAGTAAAAAATGAATGATTTAGTAATGAGAGCAATAGAAGCAAAGCAAGCGCACATAATGTTATATGATGAAGTTCCTGATGAAATTGACGTATCCACCGATGTATATATAGACTGTATTGAACTAATGAGAAGCACATTCAGAATTGAAACTGATAAAATAGAAATGTTTAGTTTGTTAGGAATGAATGTGAATGTTGTGCATGATATGCTCGCAGGATCATTTGAAGTGTATTGGCATTGTAACAAAGATGTTAATAATGGCAAGAAAATACATTATGAAAAGGGTAACACAGGAGGTTAGTTATGAACAAGAAACCCCCACTTGGAGTAATCTCTAAAAAGTTATGGGATGAACAAGTAAGAGTGGAAAGCAGGAAGAACCAAGTTTATAGGATACAGATGGTAACTAATGCGATATTCAATTATACAAAGGCTGAATGTCTTACAGGTGATTATAGGGTAAGACTATTAGAATGGATTAAAGAACTGGAAGAAAGAATTAATACTTTACAGATTATGGACAATCAAAAAGATTCAGGAGGTTAGTTATGAGTAAAAGAGCATATAATAAATGGCATGTAAATATTGGAAAACCAATAATGCAGGATAGTGTTATAATTGCGATACAACGATACCTGCCAAATGGTAATTTAGAGTATATGACGGTGGAAAACGGAAAGACCAAGATTGTTGGTAAGGATAAATTTGACGATATGCATGATAAAGTACCATATTTTGTTGAGTTGAGTGGTCTGGAATATGGTGAAGTTTTACAGGAATTCTCAGACAGTATTGCAGAATTTGGATATTTCCCCGAAGTATTGAATAGGGAAAAGATTGTCCAGGGCGCACTAGCAGAAGAAAGACTGCGACAAATAGGTTATTTAACAGGAATAGTGGATAAGATAGTTGATAAGGCTTTAAAATGAATTGGTATTTGATCATACATAATCCAAAATATGTTTTGAGGTTGATATGGCTCTCCATGATCCGAAGCAAATAAGAAGGGAAATGGCAATTAGATCTGCACTGAGTTTGTCCCCGGAGCTGATAATAACCTGGGACACAGTAAAGATCCATACGGACAAGGGCTGCAAGAAATGCTATGGCAGAGGATATATTGGAAAAAGGCAAAACGGTACTTATATTATATGTAAGTGTTTAAGAGTTATAACATAATTTTGTTTAACATCTAATATCCTAGAGGTTACGATGGATTGACATGCCATTACCGACACCAAAGCCAGGAGAGGATAAAAATAGTTTTATAAGCCGTTGCGTTGGCAGCGAGGCAATCAGAGGGGAATTTTCTACACAAGATCAAAGGGTTGCTGTGTGTTATGCTCAGTATGAGAAGAAAGAAAAGAGGGCAACAAATTTTAATAATTCTATGAAAGGAAAGAAAAATGGATAAGAAAGAAAAAGTTTTATCACAAACTTTACAATCACCTGAAAGTGTCCAGGGTGATAGCAAGGTAAAGAAAGATTTGAAAAAAGAGCCGGAATTAGATCCCAACAAGGATAAACCTGAAACCGAAACAACTCAGCCATTAAAAACAACACCCCCAGGAGCAGAAAAACCTAGCGGTACTGAAAAGCCGTCTGAAAGTGGGCAGGGTGAGGGCAAGGTAAAGAAAGATAAACCAGTTGAAACCGAAAAACCTACCGACACTAAAAAAACTAGCGCAGAGCCTATTATAATGGAAAGAAAGGATATAAAGGCAAAGGCAGTTACAATTGTTAAAAAAGTAAGGGATGAAGTATTTTTCCTTGCTACATGCAGGGAAGCCAGGGTATGCATTAATTGTGGAGCTGATGTTGGTGGATATGAGAAAGTGGTTGATGCCGGTAAATACTCAAAGCATTATGAACAAGTATGTAAGAATTGCGGTTATAAGGATGAATTTAAAATAGTAACAATTGAGCCACAGAAATCTTGGTACGAAAACATTTAATGGAATATAACCAGGCAAAATACGAAAGAACCAATTTCACTGATCATACTTTATACCAGCAGATCTTATTGGGTTTTGAGTATGCTAAGAAACATAGGGATCCACAGCTTCCAGTATGGAGAGAAGCGGAGAATATGATTTATGGTGATCACTGGAAAGGATCAAAAATGGCAAGTCATAAATCTAAGGTGGTTGATAACCATGTTCAGGAAGCGATTGAGAAAGAGATCCCGATTGTTACAGCTCGTTCTCCAAAGGTAGATGTTACACCAGAGCCAGTTCTTGAACTGAAAAACGAAGAATTTATGAAAGCGGTATTGGCTTATTGTAAAGGACTAGAGGATGAATTTGATGATAGTTGGAAGTACAATAAGATGCAGCGCAAGAATAGAGAAACCTTCCGGAACATGAAGGGATACGGAAATGGCGGTTTGAAGTCTGTTAAAGTGCCAGGCAAAGATAAAATCCAAACAACAGTATTAGATATATTCACAATTTTTCCCCACCCTGGGGATAACGAAATAACAATGGATATGAAACACCCATTTTATCATGCACCGATTATGGATGTTAAAGATATAAAGGATAGTTGGGATGTTGATGTAAAACCAGAAGGTACTCTGGATTCATTTAGAGCTTTCCAGTTTGACAAGCATGTTGAACAGGCTGATGCAGACTATCTTACGCCAGTAGGGGACACAGAAAATGAAAGGCTTGATATATTGGAGAGGGGAACAGCAGAAGAAAGGGCAATGGTTGAGGGGCAGGCACTTGTAATTGAATGTTGGTATCCAGCAGATGAAGATGATGTAGAATATGATGCTGCTGGAACAGGTAAGGTTGTAGGTAGTGTAGGCAAATATCCAAATGGCAGAATAACTATTATTGCAAGGAATGAACCAGATAAAATATTGTTTGATGGTCCTAATCCTTATAACAGAATTCCATTTTTCTTTGAAAAGAACCAATCTGAATCACATAGTTTTTGGGGCAGACCTTTATACTGGCAGATAAAAACACTGAACAAAGCCAAGAATATGATTTTATCTCAATTAACCGATAACATCAGATTAATTGGAAATCCTAAGACTTGGAGAGTTGTTAATTGGTTTGTTAAAAAACTTCCATTTACAAATCAGCCAGGAGAAGTTGTTGATGTTAAAAGACCTAATGCTTTCGGTTTTGTAACTCCACCAAATATGCCAGCCTCAGCAGAGAGAATATTGATGTATATAGATAACCGGATCCAGAGCTTATTGGGTGTGTTCGATTCATTTGCAGGCAAGGCTTCCAGTGCTTCAAGTTCAGGAAAGAAAGAGGAAACGCTGGCAGCTCAAACAGCTATGCAACTCAGACCGGATGTAGAGGAAATGGTTGAAATGATACAGGAGCTTGCTGATCACCAGAACTACATTATTCAAAACATGTATAAAGAGAGAAAGTATCATAACAGACCAAATCCGGATACGCAAAAATTAGAACCTATACCATTTGTAGGTCATTCTGTATTAGATAAAAGCGGTAAAGTGTTTAAAAAGGCTGGTGATATGATATTTAAAGTTGCTATTGCCATTGGATCCATGCTGCCAAGAAATATGCAGGCAGAGTTTGAACAGACAATATTCTTATTTGAAAGAGGCGCAGCAGGCATAGACCATCTTATTGATGCAGCTCCGGACATCAGGAATAAGGCAGCACTGAAAGAATGGTATGCCGAACAATTGGCGAATTTGGAAGAAGATAAGCAGGCTGAGAATCAAGGCATTGACTTTACACCGGAAGAACAAGAGATTTTACAGGGGACAGATGAAGATGCTATTTTACAAACATTGTTAGCGAGAGCAGGAGTTTCGCAACAACAACAACCAGGAGCATAATAATATGGATGATCTATTAAAAACAAGGTTGGATGAACTGAAAGCGGATCCAGTATTTAAAAAGGCTGCAAAGCCTGCTGGCGGTTATTCAAAGAATACAAGCGTGATTACATTGTCCAGGGCAAAACAGCTTGCTTGTGATTTCTTTAAGAAAGCCTTTGATGAAGGCAGGCGTTTATAATGGCTGACGATCTATTAGTATCAAATCTAGTAGAGCTTGATAAGAAATTAAAAAAGCTCAGAAAAAACGCTAGAACACCAGCAGCCTTTAAAGGTGAAAAGGTTAGGGTTATCAATATTGATAAAGCTGTTGAAATAGCAAGGCAGACATATATTGATTGTTATAAAGATTGTCGCAGAAGATTTGTTGATTGAAAATTTGGGGTAGTTGATCCAGTATGCACCGAGTTCATACTTGGATTAGCCTCAGTGATCTAAGAAGGACAATAACCTTCCTACCCTGATAATTTGAAATGAAAAGAATAAAAGCATTAGAAAAATGGATGATTATTCTATCTAAAGCATGGATGAAAAAATATGTTTATGGTGGAATATTAACAGATATAGAATAATGAATAAGAAATTAAAAAAAGCACTTATAGGACTATCACTAGCACTATATAATTATCAAGTGCAGAAAGGTGAAAGAGTTAGAAAACTCTTTAAAAGATTTGAAGGTAGAAAAGTACCTAAAGGTAAGAACATTACCACAAAACTTTATTTTAAAACAAACCAGTGTCGAAAGACCAACTGAGGAGAATATCATGGTAAAAGAACCCCATGAACAGGTTGATTTAACAACTATCGAACCATCAGCAGAAGTTCTAGCCAACATGGAAAAACCAGGGGCAGAGGTAATTGTTACCAAGCCACCGGAAAAAGAAAAAGAGTTGTCTGAGGAGGAAAAGGCAGCCGAAGCAAAAAAGCTAGAAGATGATAAGACTAAAAAGGATGCGAAGAAACTTGAAAAATCAACCGTAACAGACGAGCCTGAAAAGTCTGAGGAGGAATTAAAAGCTGAGAAAGCAAAAGCTGAGCTTGATTCCAAGAAAACCAAACAACCAGGCAAAGAGGAAATCGTTTTTGCATACGAAGGAAGTGATGGAAAAAAACGTGAATTCACCTTAGACCAGCTCAAAGAGCTTGGGAATGACATGGTGGCTTTCCGCAAAACTAACACCGAAAAGGCGCAGACTTTATCTGCTGATCGAGAAGCATTTAAATTAGTACAAGATGCTTTGAACGGTCAAATAATCGGTTTGAAAGAGTTGCTGGAAAATGAGGAGGTTATGGAGGCACTAGATGATCATTATGACGGAAAGGAAAACAACTTACTTCGCAAATTCGACCTACAACAATTATCCAAATCGGAAGAAGATTCTGATGCGCTTAAAAGAGTTAAAGCCCTTGAGAAAAAAGAAACTGACAAGGCACAGGTCGAAGCTGATAAAAAAGCTGCTGTAAAGGCTTATGATGCTCAGGTCAAAGCACTGGTAACAATGGATCCAACCTTAGCTAATAAGGAGGGTGAAGTTGATGATGAAAGACTTGAAAAAATCACAAAATTTGCTGTTGATTATAATAACGCCAATCCTGATGGTCCGTACATGACTTTGAAAGAAGCATGGATAGAAGTTGAAGGCAAGAATCGTATGAAACTTGCTGAAAACGAGAAGTCCACAAAGGATGCGAAAAAAACGGTAAAAGGTCCTGGGGCAAAGAAAGAAACCAAGAAATTACCTAAAAGTTTGGATGATGTTGCTGAAATGGCTTTAAAAGATTATGAGGAAAAAGCCTAAATAGAAAATAATAATATACAGGTAGTTATATATGGCGGAATTGAATTGGGATCAAATCTCAACTACTACTAGAGATATGATTGTCCCGGTTTTAAAGGACAACATATTTAATAGTAATGTACTGATGCTCCGGATGGTTAAGAATTCAAAACCTGCTACTGGTAAAAAAGTTCTGGAACCTTTGATTTATGCTAAAGGCACATCAGGCTTTTACGGTCCGTATGACACTTTTACTACTCAGCCTAAAGAGAAATTGACGGATGCTGAATATCTCTGGAAGCAAGGCTATGCCTCGATTACACTTTCAGGATTAGAAACGGAAATACAAAACACTGGACCAGAAGCAGTTTTTAAATTAATCACCGTTGAATCAAAGATTGCCCAAATGACCTTGCGTGATGACTTTGGAACCACATTCTTTAAGACAACTTCGGCTGGCTCTAAAGAATTTGACACTTTGTTTGATCTAATCATTAATACCCAGGGAGAAGTCGGTGGTATTAATGCAGCAGATTATGCATGGTGGAGATCCAAAGCAAGTGATGCTGGAACTGCCTATGGCAACTCAGGAGATCCAAGTTGGTCTGATGTTGTAACCACTACAAACAGAGATTATATCAAAACGATGATGGCAGACGTTTATGGACAATGCACAGAGGGGAAGGATAAACCCACTCTTATTGTTACAACACAGCTAATATGGGATACTTATGAGCATGTTATGGGTGAAAAGAAAAGAAGTAGCAGCTTAGCAATTGAGAAATTGGCAGATTATGGCTTTGATGCTCTGGACTTTCGTAGGACACCAGTTGTCGTTGATTCGCATTGCCCTGATGGACACATGTTTTTCATAAATGAAGATTATTTACACTTCAGACATGCGCCATTAAGAAACTTCAAATTTGAACCGTTCCAAAAACCAGTGAATCAGGATGTAATGATCGCAAAGATTCTATGGGGTGGGACAGTAACATGTTCAAATAGAAGGTTCCAGGGAGTTTTGCATGGACTGCCCACAGCATACTAAGGAGATGAAGAATGGGAATAGGTGAACCAGGAGGATATGCCTTAGTTAGCGGTGCAGCCCTAGAAGCGAATGATTCAACGAAAAAAATGCCACTTGGAACCATTAGGCAAGATCGTGAAGGCAATTTATATCGCTATATTAAAGCTAAAGAAGCTCTGACCAGAGGTGCAGTTGTAACCCAAATAGTGAAAGCTGCTTGGGATTCAACAATTGTAATGGATGGTGCAAGTGCAGACGGTGATACCGTACTCCATGTTGATACAAACACATCAGTAATAACCAAGAATGAGTTTGAAGGTTATTGGATTTCTCAGGCAACAGCAACCGGATTAGGTAAAGCATACCAGATTAAATCACATCCAGCGATTGGTGCTTCAAGTGAAATGGATGTTGAACTTGTAGAAGCATGCGAGGAAATAATTGCAGACGGTGGTGTTTTATTAATTTACAATCCTTTTGAAGTTGAGTTAGTTGATGATGATGAAGAACTGATAATTGGCGTTGCTATTGGAGTTATAACCATAGAATATTTTGGTTGGATTCAAATAAGTGGTCATGTTCCAGCAGTACAAGTGGGACACTCTACTTCTGATGCTATCGTTCTGGATGAACCGTTAGTGCCAGTAGAAGGAGTACCAGGAGCATGTCAAGGTATGGCAGGTGATGATGAAGCAGCGAATATGTTATCAACAAGTTCTCCGCTATTATCATTGCAGTCAGTAAATGCTAATACCACTGGCTTTGTTGAGGCTTTAATGCGCAGGATGTTTTAATTAGTGAAATAATGGATTAATAGCCATTTATAAGCTAGTATAGAATATCTTATTTTTTGGTGAAGGGGGGCTTAATTGCCCCCCGGATCCAGTGAAAATTAAAAGAGGAAAGTCATGGCAATATATGGAGGATTAACAGGACAGCAGATGTTAGACAGGGTTGGATATAGACTTGAAGATCCTGATAAAAAGAAGTGGGAGGAAGTAGCGCATAAACTTCCAGAACTACAATCTGCTATGGTAAAGGTAGTAGATCTTATTGATAATCATTTTTTAACAGAATTAGAAGTACATGATACAAATAAAACAGTAACAGCCGGATCTATGGCTTTTTCTGTATTGACTAATCTCCCTATCAGGAATGGGATTTTAAATGTAAAAGTTACCAGTGGAAAATATTGCACTATAAGAGAAGTTGAAGATCTAAAGCGCACAGAGAATACTTATAAAACAGGATCCACAACAAATCCACTGGTACATATATTTTCGGAAAAATTAGTATTTGAACCAACAACAATAGCTGCTGCTGATGTATGGTATTTGAGAGGTCCAACAACTCTGCTTGCTGGATCGGTGGTTTGTGAATTAAATATAGCTTTACATGATGTAGTATGCAGATTTGCAGAATCAGAGATTTGGTTGGCGAATAACCAGGTGGCAAGGGCAGATAGAGCAGAGAAAAAGGCAATGGATGTTATTCAAATGTTAAATGCCAGGTATGCTATTGAACAACCCCCTGGTATTGGAGGATCTAAATGAATTGGTCATGGGAAGATTTGATTTATAGGTCTGTATTGCCATTTGGCAAACCTGGTGAGGGGATGTATGATCAAGCCAGGAAATACCTGATTGAAGCCCAGGAGGATTTTATACTTGTAACAAAGTGCCTGGACAGATGGAAGTGGTTATATATTGCTGCTGATACTGCTATTGTAACGCTACCGGATGATTTTATAGATCTTATAAGAGCCGAGTGGAACGGTCAGAAAATGGGACCGACAACAGCTCAATATATGGAAGCGCATCTAAAGGCAGATGAAAACTACCAGAAAGGAACACCCCGGAAGTATTATAAAAAGGGACTGAAATTAATGATACATCCTGCTGCTTCTGCTGCTAATTGGTTGGCACTATGGTATGTAAATAGACCGAATGTATTGGATGATGATGCAACAGCGTATAGCAAACTATCTTATGATGCCTTAACAGCTCATTTTGTAAAAGGTGAAACCGTTACTGGTACGGATAGTACAGAAACAGGCGTGGTGGAATATGATGATAATAATATTAAAGCAGGCACATTAATACTTTCTAGTGTTTCAGGGACATTTACAAATAATGAAGTTCTAACCGGATCCGTAAATGGGGTTGCGGTAGCTGATGGTGTTGATGCTGTATTTTCTACTGCTGGTGATTTTCCAGACATTGATGTTAATTACCGAAAGTATTTAGTTGATTATGCTAAACAAATGATGTTTGATGATGAAGGGAACGATGCAAGAGCTGAGTACCATAGGCTTAAATATGAAGGTCATAGAGACATGATTGAGGTTGAATTTGCCGGAAGGTTAAGCCCGATGCATGAGGAAGTTCTTGATGTTATGTATGGACCTATTCAATGAATTGGGGAGAATTAATTGATCGAACACTTCTAGGTTTTCCCGATAAAGGATTAAGACCAACAGTAACAAAGTATCTAATGGAAGCCCAGGAGGATTTTATTTTACGCACAGGATGCTTAACAAAGCACAGGGCAATCCATGTTCAATACCCACTTGGAGATTATTTAAATCCAACACCACCCTTACCTACCTATGTTAATTTACCAGCAGACTTTATAAGAGTATTGAGAATTGAGTGGAATGGACAGAAGTTATTACCAATGACAAAGCAGTATATGAAGTCCTGTATGTTAGCAGATGAAACTTTCAAATTTGGAGTACCAACACATTATTATTCAGTAGGCAGAAAACTACATTTATATCCAGCACCAGCCAGTGCCGATAGCGTGAATATTTGGTATGTATATAGACCGATGGCTTCAATAGGTGAGGAAGGATATTGGGGTGAGCCAATTATGATTGAGGGTGGTTATGAAATGGATCATTGTCCTGTAAGACCTGGGGTTATTGCTCAGATATTTATAGATGACGAAGATCATGGAGGCGAAGAAGGATACACTTTTATAAGATGTTTTGATGTTACCCAGGATATTCCTATCCCTGGTAATGAATATCACCTGGATTCATTTGATTTGCCCCCTGCCTGGGTAAAAGATTGGTTGGATAGTTATTCTCAAGCTATAATGACATGGGAGGCTGCAAACCTGCCATACTGGTCTGAGGCTATAATATTTCAATTGGAACCAAATAGGCTTTGTGCTTTCTATGCTGATTTCACCGACAACGATGATGATGATACAGAATCATTGGGGGTACGAATAATTCATATTAATCCTGATACATTGGATGTTTTATCTGTTGGTGAGTGGATACCTGTAAATACTGGAAATTATGGTGGATATAATCTCAGGGGTAAATGTATTAGAGATAATCAAGCTGTTGTTTCCTGGCAGGAGTGGTCGGGGATGCCTACAAATAAAACAACAGTAAGAGCTATGGCAATAACCTTTGATGGTGATGAAATTGATTCTCAGAGTACAGAGCAAACACTTCCACCAGCAAGAGTAAATGCAGATTCGCATGGACTAGCAACCAAGCGTGATGGTACTTTTTTATACCTTTCAGCAGATCATGGCACTAATGTTGGAGAGGTTGGAAAATATACAGTTGGCGTAGATAATTCATTTACCTATAATTATAATGTTGAACAAGACCTGGGAGCTGGCACTGGTGCTGATGTTATGAAACTTGAGTATGATGCTGTAAATGATTTTTATGTTGGTTCCACAGTATCCACTACATTAAAGGTTTGGACCGCAACAGATACAGGATCCGCAATTAATATTAGTGCAATAGATACCTGGGCTACTATGCGATATTATGGAGGAGTTGGAGTATTACAGGATGGTACAGCCCTGGCGTTTGGTCGAAACAGCAGTAATTATTATGTATATAGTGATTGGATCTCATATAGCGGTGCAGTTCCGAGCCTTGCAGGGGATCAATACAGTCATTATGAGGATGAACAACATGGTTTTTTCTTTGTGCAGGATGTAGGATTTATTGATGCAGAAGGTGGCAGACCTTTCTTGAGTATAGGATTAGGTGATAATTATTGCTCAGTAGAGGATGCAAATTGGTCAAGGTTATGGATAGCAGGAGAGGGGGAAACGGTAGATCCAGCCATTGATGTAATTTATAGGAAGTATCTTGTTGATTATGCAAAACAATTATTATATGAGGACAGGGGTGATATAAAAAGGGCAACAATGAAAGGCAATCAATATAAAAAAAGCACAGATTTTATTGCAGAACATTTCAGTAGAAAACTTAATGCTGAGTTTGGAGTAGTAAATGGGTAGAATAATCAATATACCACTAAGCGGTCCCCTGGTACTGCAACCAGATCAAGAAGATCTGCCAATTGGTGTAGCTTTATCCACAAAGAATTTTGAAGTTGATAAGCCTGGTGAGATATATAAAAGGAAAGGGCGCAAGACACTAAAAACGGTCAGCTCCAAGACATTCTCCCAAATAATTAAATGGGTACATGCCGAGCTTAGCGGTGATGAATTTTCTGATGGATCTAGTTATGATGGTACTGGCTGGATTGTTTATGACACTACCAATGATACAATTGAAATATATGATACAAGTTTTACAGCAGCTAAAGCATTAAAAGACCTGGTATCCGGTGTTGCTGATATTAAGATCTTAAATTTCAAGGATAAGGTTAGGTTTGCAAATGGACTAACAAAAGCACCTGGCGTATTGCAATATATTGATAGAAAGTTTTTTCATGGTGGGTGGACACCAACAAATGAATTTTTATATGATAGCATATATCCTGGTTATCCTACAACTTGGAATTATTATTCGACTACATTTTATAGTTATGGGGGTGCGCCATTTGTATTAGGGGAAACAATACCAATGCAATACCGTAGTTATAAGATTGTACCAAAATTTGACGGTAAGCAATTAGCACCCTTTGCCGATGAAAGTTTTGATTTTAGGATGATAGATGGAACTAGACCTGGACTTGATTTCAGGCTGGATAAGGGAGCTGGTGATTTCAATAAAAGAATTACATCATTGGAAGTATATAGATCCTCAAATGCTGTTGATGTTGAAGCTGCATATAGAAAAGTAATGGAGATCCCATTAAACACCGATAGCAGCCATGAGGATATAGGAACACCACCAGCGAATACAAATATAGGATATGCATTATATGATCCTAGTGCTTCAATGACAAATATTGAAGTTGGTGATTATATTTACCTACCAGAAAAACATCCTACTCTGAATTATGAAGTGTCAAATGTAGATAATAAGGCAAGCGGATATGTTATTGTAAGTGATAGTTTTGTATTTGGTTCGACAGTATCAGTGGATTTATGGAATGAGGAATGGGAGTGTTGGACAGGGATAGGTGGATCTGGAACGAAACATGCTTCTGGTACAGCAGGATGTGCAGGTACAAATGTTGTATTTGTAAGCGGTGGTACATATAAGGTAGGGGAATTAATGGGCTGGATATTAGTTGATTCCAATGGTGCTGAATATGGTATCCTAGAAAATAACGATAAAGCAATCAGGTTGCATCTTCACCCAACAGTAAGTCTAGATTATACATGGTCCAATTTGACAAAAAATTATTTTTTTACCATAACAAGTGATACTATAAATATATTCATTTTTGACAATGGGATTATTGAGGGACTACCTCACCCACTTGATATAGATGGCAAGGATATTGTTGAGGTTAATTTTGAATTTGCACAGTATTTGAATAAAAGATTATTTACCCTGAATAATCTACTAGATCCTAATGGAGTAGCAGAGGCACATCCAAACTGGTTAATGTATTCTGAGGAAGAACAGCCGGATATTATACCAATAAAAAACTACCAACAGATTTGGGATATACAAGGTGGTAATCCTATGGGATTGTCAAAGGTTAGAAATGACCTGGCAATTTTGATGTCAAAGGGGATATATCGGTTAAGGGTTCCTACTGCAAGACCCTCTGATTGGGAATTAATTGAGGATCAGCCAGATATAGGCTGTAATGCAAAGAATTCAGTTTTAAGGGTTGGTAGTTTTACATTTTTTGGAGGCACAGATCACATATACGCAATACTACCGGATTTTACTGTTATTCCAATAACAACGGAGATTAAAGACACTTACCAGGCAGCAGCCGGATCCGGCACAAGGATTATATATGATCCACTAAAAGCTAGATTGTTAATTAGTTTTGGATCTGATGTAACGAATATATATACATTTGAATTAACGAAATGGAAACCAGGGGAAAATGAATTTTGGAATATGCTGGATGCCGGATCTGATGATATGGATTTATTTGCTATTGATGAAAATATGGTAATGTATGCGCTAGAGGTTGGATCCAATACGGAAGTATGGACATTGAAACATGCTGTTGGAACTGAGAGTTTTGCAGTTGAAAAGAAGATTGGATTTTTCTCTTTATCGGATCTAGGGCATGAGGAATTTGTTAGAAAATTAAACATGAGGTATGTATCCACTGATATTATTACGCTTACACTATATACAGATGATGATGATTCCACAGTAGTATGGACTAATACCTACCCTGCAAATAATTCAAGTGGTAAAAAATATTATAGTATAGATGTTGGCAGAAGGGCTAAAACAGCAATGATAAAAATTACAACACCAGCCAGCACAACAATTAATACAACCATATCAAGATTAGAAATGGAAGTTGATTAATGGATCCAAACGACCAAAGAAGAATGGAGGTTGCCATCGAAGAAAGGCAGCCAATATTCAAATACTTTGAACGCCAGGTAGTTTTAAGTGATTTGACAGAGGGGCAATTTGCCACTTCTTATGTAAGGGCAAGATCAATTGATGGTACCTTGCCAGTTGAGGATGAAATAAGGCTGTTTCATAGGCGCAAGGGCTTGTTAGTTGAGATCTCAAATAAAAGCACAACAATTAATGATTTGATTAATGTTGTTGGTCCTGGTTCTGGTGGTACGCCTGGTTCCGGTGGTGATGGAATGATATTTAGATCTAAAACCCTAACTACAACAGATGCAATAATTAGAACGATAGATACAATTGCAGTACCAGTTAATAAGGTGTTACAGGTAACAGTAGATGTAATTGCGAAGCAGGGTGATTTATCTGCACATTCTGGATTCAAGTTAATTGGAACATATAGAAATGATGGTGGATCATTGGAAATCAAGGGAGGCGTTACCTATCCGCACAAAAAGAGAGAAATCGGTTGGGGTGTTACTCTTAAAAGAAGTGGAGGAAATGTATTACTGCGAGTTAAGGGAGTTGCAAGCACAAGAATTGTTTGGACATCATTAGTTATGGCTTTTCAGGCATGAAATATGTTGTAATAATAGCATGGTTAATTTTGGGGATCCGCATGTTTGCACAGGATCCGATTGAAGGATTTGATAATGAGAGTTTTCATATTTTAGACACTTTATATGTTGATGATATGCTAATTGACAGTATGATTACTTTTACACCAGTAATGGCACAGCAGTTGGATGCTGGAACGACTATAACTATTGATGGATTTATTCATCCAGTGGAAGGGAATAGCGGTGCGAAAGTTATGACCAGTACACCGACACTGGATACTACTGATATTGCACTAGGGACACCAGTTATGATAGTAGGACAGCATGAAACATTTTTAGTAACATTACAGGATGTAAGTAATTTGGGGGGTTCAGCCCTCAATTTAAGCGGTGGAAATGATTTTATACTTGGTGCTGGTGATGTAATTTGGTTGAGGCGTGATTTGGGTGGATGGTGGGAACTTTTAAGAGTAGATAATTAATAAGTGAGGATAAGATGAAAAAAACAATACTATTTATTATTATGATCACAGCCTTTCTAATGGCACAAACCAAAGGTGGAGCTGGATCTAATAACGATATAGATTATTCAGGAAAAAAAGTAATTGCTGCTGAGCTTGAGGTAGTAAATGCGATTGATGAATTCTCTACCGATGATACAATGGGTGGAGATTCAGACACAGCAATTCCAACGGAACAAGCAGTAAAAGCCTATGTTGATGGTTCAGTAATTGCAGCCTTAACAGAAGAACAGGTAACAGATTTTGTTGGTGCTATGGTTGCTGGTAATACAGAAACAGGAATTGTCGTTACATTCCAAGATGGCGATAACACCATTGATTTTGCGATAATTGGCAATCTTGATTGGATTACGGATGATGAAGATACTCCAACCGTTGCTGATTCAATGACATTTTTTGATGAAACTGGTAATCACTATAATAGAATGGTTATTGCAGATCTTTATGTTTTAAGCCATGATTCTTTTGCAGATTGGGTTGGAAATAAACACCTGGATTGGACAGGTAGCGTAGGAACAATTCACACAGGAAATTACATTGAAGATGATGATACTGGTGTTGCCGAGGTTTATACTAATGCCGATGGTGATTGGGATGGTGATACAGATTCACCACAGAAAAACGACCTTAGAGATTATTTAATGCTACTAGATACTAATGCCGATGGTGATGTTGATAATATTGATGCCACTTATCTTGCTACCGTAGAAACTGATCCAAAAGTTGATACACATGCCGAAATAGAAGCAATCTTAACAAATGGTGATATGGAGTGGGGAACTGGTGATGTAGCTTTAACAGAATTATCTATTGGAACACTCTTAACCTATGAGCCAAATGGAGCATCTAATGGCGCAACAGCATACGCTAATGATGCAGAAATAGCCGTAACAAATGTATTGTTAAGAGTTGCAGGTGATGGTGGTCCAGTAGTTTTAGATGCTGCTGATGCTGTTGCTGATGGTGCTTATGATGGACAATTAGTAATAATTCAAGGCACTGATGATACCAACCTAGTAACAATATTTGATAATGTTAATACACAGCTTGCAGGTGGTGTTAATATGGTACTTGGAGATAAAGATGTTTTAGCTTTATCCTGGGATTCCAACCAAAATGATTGGATAGAATTGTATAGATCTGATAACTAGGAGTAAAGTATGAAAAGAATATTTTTATTAATCCTTTTTATAGGTTTGGTTTATCCGCAAACCAAAGGTGGGGCTGGCTCCGCTAATGAGATAGATTATTCTGGAAAAGATTTCCTTGCGAAAAGCCTTACTTTTGATGTTGGTGCTACTATTAATGAATTTTCAGTAGATGATGCCATGACAGGAAACAGTGATGATGCCGTTCCTACTGAGAGTACGGTAGTTACTTATACGGCTGCACAGTTAGCAGCATATACAGGAAGCGGAAATCTTGTAACAGTTGGTACTATTGGCACAGGCGTATGGAACGCTGGCGCGATTACTTCAAGTGGAGATATTTTAGCCAATACTTCTAATTATGTAATTGAAGGATATGCTACTGGCAGAAGTGTAGATCGAGTAATGTCATTTAGAATTTCACCAGGAACTACACCCGGAACTGATCTTACTTGTATTGATGTAAATGTTGCAGGAAATGAATATAATCCAGCCACTACAACTGATGGAACAGACCTTGCAAAAGAAGGCTCAGAAGGTTCTTGGACATTAAGTGCCAATGGAAAACAATTAATAGTAAGCCCTACTGAAACCGTTATTGGTACTGCTCAGCCAACTATAGACGTACATAATCTAAATAATTCTTCAACAACAGATGCTTACTATTTATCAGCAACTAGAAGTAATGGCGGAATACAATTCGGTATAAGACCTTGGGGATCAAATGTTGCCCTTGATTGGACAACTATTTTACAAGCAGGGGATAGGCTTCAATTTAAATGTGCTTTTAAGACATCAAGTTAAAGGATAAAAAATGAGAAATATAATTATAATACTAATAATAACTTTTGGATTCTCACAGGACTTTCAACCAGTTACACCAAAATTACCTATCATGCTTGAGCAATTTGACAGGTTAATATCAACATTTTACAATCAAGGTATGGATGATGAAGGTAATATAATTCCTGACAGCGTAGTAGTTACCCATAAGCGAACTTTTATTGCTTATTTAGCAGATGAAGATGGTAAGGTAACGGTTGTCAATGGATTTTTATTTCCATATTTAAGCATACCATATCAAGAGGGTTTAATACAATTTGAAGATTATACTGATCTAAAATCACTTAAATTAATACCAGAACCACCGGAGTAAATTATGAATAAGACATATATTGTAAGAGAGCTTAACAGAACGGTTATTAAAAAAGATTTAAAGAAAGGGCAGTTTGCTATTGCCAGGGTAGGGGCATTTACAGAAAGCCCGGATTCACCAAGAATTGATGAAGTAAGGCTTTATTACAGAGATAAGAAGGGAAAATTAATTGTATTTTTAGGAAGGGAGGTCAAATAAAATGGCTGTACTAAGTACAATAATAGCAGGACTTGGACTTGTTCATGGGATTGGAAAATCTGCTGGATGGTGGGGACAGCCACCCAAAATAAAGAGATCCAGGTTGGAGAAGGAATATATTGAATCACTGAGGTTGCAGGAGAAGCAAGGGGTTTATTCACCAGGTACGCAACAGCAAATGGTATCTCAGGCGTATGGTGCAACTGAAAGCGTGGCAGGCAGGCGCAGGGGAGAGATCCGCAGCGATATTACAGCCCAGGGACTTGAAAATTCTATGATAGCACAAATGGCAACGAAGGGTATAGATAGGCAGCAAATACAAGTGATAGCCAACATTGCAAGGCAAATAGCCATAGAGAATGAACGGTCTAAAGCAACAGCAACAACACAGCTTGGACAGATAGGTATGAGCCAAACTACCCAGGATTATCAAAATCAGTTATTGAAATGGCAGGCAAAACAAGGTGGTTTTACACAGGCACTAGGTTATGCTAGTATGTTACCTGGTGGTGGTAGTGAAGGGAAAAAACCCTGGGGTGATGCAACTGCTGCCGATTTTAGTGCTATGAATGATGATCAAATGTCAATCTTTCTTAAAGCTCTATCACCAGAGGAATTGTTAGACTTTTATAAACAGCTCAAGTTGTGGGATCAGGCAGCAAAGGCAGGAGGTTGATATGTCAGAGCCTATACAAAAAGTTGATGCCAAACAAGAAACTCTTATGGAGAGGGTGCTGAGATTACAAAAGGGTGAGAAGGTAGATCCAGATTATAAGAATGAACTATTGAAGAAAATTGCAGCAGGTGTAACATTAACACCTACTGATTCAACAATTGCAAGAGTATTAGGATTGAAGGGCTTTGAAAAGAAAAAGCCCGAAGAAGAAATGACTGCAAAAGAACAATTGATTGAGCAACAATCTAAAAGGAAAATGGGTATATTGGATAAAATAGAAGAAGGGACAGCAACAAGGGCAGATTCATCGGAGTTTGGATTTCCTGAACATGTATTATCAAAGAAAACGGAAGTAAAGAAGCCAAAAACGATTGATGATCATGCTAAGATAATTGAAGAAAGTGCGCCATTAATGGTAAGGGGTGAGGTAGAGGTAAAGGATGCTGAGGGGAAGATTACTGGTACTAAACAAGTATGGCTTAATGAAAAAGGATATGAAGTAGTAGAAGGATCTGAGGAATATGGACAGTTAATGTTGGTTAATAAACTTCGTAAAGTAAAAAGGCGCAAGGCAGAGAGGGCAATTGGTAAGATCAATCAGAAAGAAATTGGCAAGACACATGAAGATCATGTTAAATACTATTTAGAGAAGCGCAAAGGTGGAATGTCAGTGGGACAAATTGTTCAGGACATGAGGGCAAGAGGTTTAGATCCAGCAGAATTTGGATTCATAGGACCAACTTATTGATGTCAGATCCAGTTAAATCACTAGCTCAAATGATTGAGGAAGAAGAAGTTTTAAAGAAAACTTTGAAAAGGAATATTGTTGAACCAAAGAAATCTGGAAGAAGTAAGTTAGTTACAGTTAGTGGCAGGCAAGGTTGGTTTAATTTTAATGTTAAGCCTGATGTTAGAAAATTGCGTGGTGGTGGGACTACAAAGTTTTATGCGTTTGATACTGCTGATGGCGGTAGGATGTTTCATAGAATTGAAGCAGATAGGCAGGGTGGAAGATGGGAAGAAGGTCCTAATGTTGAAAATGCAAAGAAGAATTATACTGATTATATAAAGAATCCAGACCTTGTTAATAAGGCTTGGGGTAATGATGAAGTGGCTGAATTTATAAAGGGAGCAGCAAAAGCAAATATTCCCTGGGAACAATTTGTAAAGGACATAAAGAAATATAATACGAATAGACAAGAATCTGGTGATTTAGCTGAGGAGGGCGCAGGTGGTGGCGGTGGACAGCAGGGGAAATCACTAGCTCAGCAAATTGAGGATTGGGAAGCGAAGCAGGGTAATCTTGCTGATATGATCTATGCTTGGGAGCAGGAAAATCCTAGTATTCCTACACTTGCAGAGGGCGCACATCCAGACGCAGTTGCAGTTGTTAATCAGATGAAGGGGATAGAACCGGAAGAAAAACCTACCAATGATGTTGATGCTATTATAGAGGGTAGGTTTGAAGAATTATCACCAAACTATCCAAAGGAAGCACCTGGGGTTTTCAAAACATTTTTCAACAAAGGATTTGCTGAACCATATTATTCATTTATGGCAGGTGCACAGGGATCAACAGCAGGGCAGTTTAATGCCTTACAACAGTATGCAAAACACTTGGAAAAAATGACAGGCGTGGAAAAGAAGCTAGGCGTTGAAGGTGGTTTGTTTGAGGATATGGCAAAACTATATATTCAAAATTATGAATTGTATAGGTCGAAGGGTATAGATCCAGCAGACGGATTTATTGCTGAGATTGCTAGAGCATTTTGGGAGGGTGCAGGTGCGTTGGCGATAGACCTGCCAATGATAATTGCACTAGGACAGTGGGGATTGCCTATATGGACAGGACTTCATGGTGGAGCTGAGGCAATTGAGAAAGGTGAAAGTGCGCTTGGTGGTATTGCAAAGGGTGCAGCTAAGGGTGTAGCACTTCACACAGCATTAAAGGCAACTAGCTTTATGCCAACAGCAGAAAGAATTGCAGGTGGTGCAGCAATATTTGCTGGTATGACAGTAGCACAAAAGGGTGATTTGTCTGAGGTAGTGGCAAGTGCTATGATAGGTGGAGGGTTAGCACTTACAGGTGGTAGAGGTCAAATAAGGCGCAGCCAGTATTATGAGAATATGCGTAGGTCAGTAGGATTAGAAAAACCAACAGATCTAGCATTGTCTAAGGCAGAAATCAAATCATTGAGGGATGTATTTAATCAGCCTGAACTAGCTGAAAAGAGTGATGTTGATTTTATTAAAAGTTTATCCAAAGATAAATTGCAGGAAATATTTAGAAATGAATCAATACCAGTACCGTTAAGATCTAAAATCAGGGGAATTGTTAATCGTGCTATGGGGAAACCAGTGCATGAGGGAATTGATGTACTAGGTAAAAAGCCAATACCTGAGCTGGATCTGGAACCGGATAAACCAGGTGAAAAAGCGGAAGCTAAAAAGATTGAAGGCAAACCAGGTGAAACACTCAAAGAAGCATCAGATAGAATTAAATCTGAAATGGCTGCTGCTAAAAAAGAGGTTGTTGAAAAGCCTGAGTTAAGATCCGAACCAACAAAGGGTGAAATCACAGTGTATCGTGGTGAAGGTCCTGGCACTGATACTGGTAATTATTATTCAATAGACAAGGCATTTGCAAAAGTATTTACAAGAGCAGGTAGTTATGAACAGGTAATAGAGGAGAAGATTGATATATCGGAAGTATATGAATCTGAAAAACTACCCTTCGCTGGAAATGAGAAACAAATTGACGGTGCTATATTATTTGCGAAAGAGGCTGGATATAAGGCAATATTAGTAGATGAAGGGAAAGACCAACCAAATTCTGTATTTGTATTTGACAAATCTATTTTTATAAAACCTGAGAAGGTTGAGGCTGCTGCACCCCCCTCATCAAAAACCCCCACTGAGATTAGCTTAGCAAAATCGAAGGCAGCAGCCCGACCTTCCAAACATAAACCGTTTGTAGTAGGTGATAAAGTTTCATTTAGACCTGAAAAATTCAAGAAGGATCAAATTGGTAAGGTTACTGCTGTACTGCCTAATAATAAGGTGATGATTGAGGGCAAGTACAAGATGTATCAAAGTGAGTTGGAAGTGCCAGCACAAATCAAGGGATTAAGGGATTACAGGGATGCATTTAAGGATCTAACACCAGAAGAAACAAAGATAGCCGAGAAACAGTCAGCAGAATTTGATCAATTATTATTAGATGAATCTGGAAAATTGTTTAATGAGGAAGAAATTGATAACCTGCATGGTGGCATATTTAAGGGTACGGTTGGTTCCAGGGCTATTGCGATTGCACAGGGAAGGTACAAAAGCAAATTAAGAACAATGGCAGAAGATGTATTGGGCGTGAAAGGTCTTGATAATCCGGTAACAAGAAGTGAATCGCTGGCGAAAATCAAACAGGTTATTGCTGATGCTGAGCAGTTTGAAAAGGATTGGATTGAGGCTATTGATGAAAACGAAGGTAAAGCCCTAGAGGAATTTGATAAATTTTTAGAGGAGCAAATCAATGAAGAAACTAGACTTGCAAAAGATCAAGAACAGCTTGCAAAAGCTGCCACCGAAGCTGAGGTTAAGCCAGTTGAAGAAGGCGCAAAATTACCTAGCAAAGAAAAGGCAGCAGTAAAACCCATAGACTTTGAACGGTGGAACATGGCAGAAGTTATAAAGAACACTCAAGAAGATTGGGTAGGAATTATGCGGAATTTAGACAGAATGACACCGCCTGAATACAAAGATTGGACTAAAAGAATTGAAGAATATAAAAGTGTGCATAAAGCCTATGTTAAAAAAGCACTATCCGAAGGCAAACCAGTACCAGCAGAAGTATTAAAGGACTATCCAGATCTAAAAACGGCAGACGTAGAATTAGGATTCCTGGGATTTACACCACAGAACATGAAGCTAGTATATGATGGACTGATTAAAACTGGAAATTTTGTTTATAAAGATCTGCCACTAAAGCTGATGATCCAGGGGCAGAAGCTAGGGATAACTAAAGAAAAATTTGGTACAAGATTTAAAGAATATGCTGAGGGAACTAAGCGATTTACCGAGAAAGTTCAGGATTGGTTCAGGAAGGTATGGGAAGCAATCAAGGCATGGCATGGGAAGCAGGCTGGATTCATTAAACTTGGTAAGAAGAAAAAGGGACTGAGCCAGGCAGAGAAGGATGCTATGGAGCCTGAGTTTTTCGCAGAGGCAAGAGTGCATAGGCTGGATGATATATATAAGAACATAAAGAAGGGCAAGAAGCATGTTAAGCTGAAAGATGTTGTTGCAAGGCAGAAAGAGATAAAAGCTGCACAAGTTGGTGTAATATCAAAACTTCTAACTCCTATTAGTACAAGGCTTGCGATAGTAAATCCAAAGTTAAAAAGACGGATGCGGAAACATGAGTACGCTTTAAACCAGCAATTATTAAAAGACACTAACACAGCCCTGCCCTGGCTAGAGGCAACAAAGAAGATGAACAAAACGGATAGGGCGATATTAGATCTAGCAATGAAAAATGCTGATACCATTACAGTAGAGGACTTGGTTAAAAAATACGGTATTGAAAAAGAACATGCACAATTAAGGGCGTTGTTGGATAAGTCATTTTTGAGGGCTACTGAGGTTGGTTATGACACAAATTATTTACCATCATTCTATCCAAGAAGGGTTAAGGACAGGGATGGATTTTTAAGTTTCTTATATGAGCAGGAGGGTTGGGGAGCATTTCAGGAAGCCATAAATGCAAAGGAAAAAGCTCTAGATCGAGAACTTTTAGATGATGAAAAGATCCATCTTATTAATAGCCTGATTAGGGGATATGGCAATCAATTAACACTAGGTAAGCCGGGAGCTTTGAAAGAAAGAATTATTGATATTATTGACGAAGATTTGAACAAGTATTATTATGATAGCAATGCAGCTCTGTTGAGTTATCTAGATATGGTTAATGAAGCTATTGCAGCCAGAAACTTTTTTGGTATTAAGGCAAGTGATAAAAAGATTCAAAAGACAAAGACTAAAGTGATACAGGAGGAGATAGCATTAGTCAGGAACAGGCTGAAAATAGATTATTCACCTAAAAACCAGGCTACATTATTAGACCTGCAAGATCAATTATCGCAGGTAAAAAAGACTGAAAAGCAGAAGATAGATCCTATTAATCAACTAGAACTTATTGATGATTCAATTGGTAAGTGGGTGAAGGAATTAATGGATGAAAAGGCTATTAAACCCTGGAACCAGCAAGAGATTGTTGGATTGTTAAGGTCTAGGTTCCATTATAGGGTTACTACCGGGGGCTGGCAAGATTTTAAGAATATAGGGTATTTGACTACAATGGCACAATTTAAATCTGCCATTACGCAGATAGGAGATATGGTATGGTCGTTTCATAATGCTGGCTTTTTTAAGAGCCATAAGCATATTATAAAAAGCGTGTTTAATAAGTCTAATATTTCCCGGGATGATATTGGTATAACCAGGATTGCACAGGAATTCAGTGATGTTGGCAAGTTGAGCAAGGCAGTTAATATTATGTTCAAGGTTATTGGATTGGAAAAGATAGACAGGATAGGTAAGGAAACTCTTATAAATTCTACGATTGAGGACTATCGAAAGCTTGTTAAGAAAAAGAAACCGGATTGGTTTAAGATGCGGAAGTTGAAGGATGCATTTGGAGAGGAAACAGATGCGGTTATTGCAGATCTGAAAAGCGGAGAGATTACTGAGAATGTAAAGTACCTGGCATTTTATACCTTACTAGACTTTCAGCCAGTGGCTTTGATGGAAATGCCACAGAAATACCTTGATTCTCCAAAGGGCAGGGTTATGTATATGCTGAAAACCTTTGACATAAAAAAGTTTGATGTATTCAGGAATGAGGCAATTCGATTAATAAGGCATGGTAAAACAAAGAAAGAAAAGATCAGGGGATATAGAAACCTTATTAAATTAACTGCATTATTTGTACTTGCAAACGCAACTGCTGATGAAATAAAAGATTATATGTTGGGGCGTGAAACATCTTTAAGTGATAGGACAATAGATAATGTATTGAGGATATTTGGAGTGAGTAAATTTATAGCATGGTATGTCCGAAGAAATGGCTTAGTGGCTGGTATATATAAGCTAGTAGTGCCACCCTCTCCGTATGTTGAATCTCCAACCAGGGATGCGGTAGAGATCCATGATGCAATAAAGAAAGGTGAGTTTGATGATTATAAGTGGAAGGATATGCAGACCTGGAAGATCATACCTTTATTTGGTGCGTTATATTACTGGTGGTTTGGTGGCGGTGTTGAGAAAAAAGAATCAGAAACTAAGCGGAGGGAAAAAGCTGGTGCATTAACTTTGCAGGAATTAATAATGAGTGAGGAACCTAAAGAAGAACCAATAGAAAGAATTAAAAGGGCAAAACGCCCAAAACGTAAAAAGAGGATAAAAAGATGAAGTTGATTAAACTCATATTTCTCCTATTAATAATAGTGTCGTTTGGATTTGGACAGTATGGAGCAAGTGTAATTGCTGATACTGATGGAGATAACACAGTGCAAACGGTAAGGGCTGATAGGGGAACATTACTATATGTAAAAGCCCATAACATTACTACAACCGATTGTTGGATCCAGTTCTACGATGAAAGCGGAGCAATAACAGTAGGGACTACCGAAACAGTGATGCCATGCCTAGTTCCAGCAGGCAATCTTGATGTATATGGATCTACCGTTGTTAGCCTTCCCGAAGGTGGTGTATTATTTGAGAATAGCATTAAATATGCTTGCACAACTACGGCTACTGGAAATGGAGATCCGGCAACTGGTTTAATATTATTCATGGTTTATAGGTAGGAGGAAATGATGATAAAAAGAATATTAATACTATTGTTAGGTCTGGTGATGATTGTAGGCGCACAGGATCAACGACCTGCAAATCTTGGAGATCTAATATTTGACGATTTAGTTGCTGATTCGCTGTACTTGAGTTACTTGAATATAGATAGTGCTGATTCAGTTGGTATTGAATTTGCAGGTGCATATAAACATGCTGCAATTGATTTCTCTGGTGTAACATTAAATCATACTGGATCTGCTGGTCCTGTAATGATAAGGGCTGGTACTTATGGAAGTCCAGTTGAATCAAGCGATCCCCACCAATCAGGTATGATCAGATTGTACGGTAGAAATTCTGCTACTACTGATAGTGGTACTGGTTTCTATGACAGAATTATCTTTGCAAACCATCAAATCACTGGTAATAAAGGTGGAATGGCTATTGCTGGACTTATAGAAGTTCGGGATGTAGGAGTTGAACCTGGTCCAGCTAATATTAAGGCTTCTGAATTTATTGTTGGGCTTGAACATGCTGGCGCAAAATTGGCTACTTCTGGTAGTGCTGTTGATGGAATGTTTGCATCATGGATGAAAGTATATTCTAAAACTGGTTCTGTTGCTGCTGCTGGTTCAATAGTTGCACCAGCTTGGATTGATAATCAAATGAGTGGAACTGTAAGCGGTGAAGAATATGGAATATTTGCCACTTCTGGAACAAAGCCCGATGCATTTATAGGGTTCCAAATATCTTCTGCTGGTGCTGGTTGGGAAACCCTGTTTAAATGGGATGAAACATGCTACAATAAGGATCCAATAGTTTCTGGTAATGCAACAACTGGAAGTAAAGATTATCATTTGAAGGTAGATCTTAACGGCACGATATACGGAATACAGTTATACGCATTATAAAAACAGGAGGCATTTATGCCAAGTAACAAGTATTACGTTCCAGATATTGTAATGCCCGGGTATTTGCTGGCATTTAGAGGGAAAACATTTCTTTCTAAGTTGATTATGGTATTAAGCCCAGGCGTAAGCCATGCTGAAACGATTGCGCATAATATTGATAATGATGAACTAGAAAGTTTTAGCGCAATTCACACTGGTACAAGATTTATTGATGTTGAATCAGTAATAAGAAACGCAAAGGGTTCAGTATATCTTTTGCAACTTAGGCAGGAAGTTATTGATAAGATGGAAATGGGTTTGTTTAATGCATTGATAACAGACCTAGATAATGTACCGTATGATGTGTTGCATTTTATCGGTACAGGCGTAGATGATTGGCACATTAACCTGTTAAAATATATTCCCAAATTTCCTAAATGGGTTTTAAGGCTATTGAAAGGAATGTTTCATAACAGCCCCACAGTTAAGAAGGTTGTTTGCTCAAGCGTATATGCCTGGGCTATGAAGCAGGCTTTAAATCTTAGTATTAATCCCTCAGAACAAACCCCCCTTGATATATGCCAATGGAATATTTTTGAACCAAATTATATTACATTGAAGGGTAAGGATAAGGGAATTAAAAAATACAATACAGTAGGAGTGTTATAATGAGTGAATTCTTTACAGTTGAAAAGTTAGCAATTGCGCTAGGAATTTTATTTATTCTGGATGCAATAGTCCGATTTACACCAACAAAAAAAGATGATTTCTTTTTTAGCGTGTTACTTAAAATCATATTCAGATTTATACCTGGATTAAAAGAAGAATGGCTGGAAACTAGGAAACCACCTAAGCCACCAGCATAAATCAAAGGAGATAGTAATGGGTAACGGTAATGGACTTGGTAAGTTATTTAAAGAATACGCTGGTATGCGGTGGTTTTTTGGTGGGATTATCGGTTTTGCAGGTATTATTGCAATGGGGAAAATAGCCCTATCGGATGTTGATACATTAAAAACTGATACTTTATCATTGAAAAATATTCAGACAGCTCAACACATATTAATATCTAAGCTGGTTGATGATACGGAAGATAATGAGGAAGATCTTATTAAGCTGGAAAAGGAATTCAAGGAAGAACAAAAGGAATTCAAGGAAGAAGTGAATGGCAAGTTTGATAGGATCCTGGATGCTATTGAGGATGTAAAAAACAGTTCTCCATAAGATCATGGTATCACACAAAGATATTAGAAAACTTATATCAGATATACTAACTGAGATAGGTTTATGGAGTATCGAATCACAAAGGCTGGTGCTTGGAACAGGTGCAGTTGAAACACACTATATATATATAAGGCAGATACAAGGTCCGGCTAGATCCTTTTGGCAGGTGGAACCAAAAACAGCCATAAGTATTTTCAAGGATCATTTACTATATAGACCACAGAGGATTGATTTAATTGCACAGACTTGCATGATCCCAAAGGGCTTTGTGCAAAGCACCAATGAGGATAAAATTGGCTTCATGTTGGAAAGGAATATTGCTTTTGCAATTTGTATGTGCAGGTTGAAATACAGGATGATTCCACATCCCTTACCAGGTGCAGATGATATACCGGGGCAGGCTGAGTATTGGAATGATTTTTACAATGTTAATCCTGATCATGGTTTTCCAAAGGACTATATTGAAGCTCAAAAAATATTAGATTAAAATTACTTGCATACTAAGTTTTGGTATGCTATTATTGTATAAGCTAAGCTAACTAAAAGGTATCATTTGATGATTGAATTAACGCCTACACAGATTAAACACTTATTAGAATCCTTCAAAGTAACACAGGCACAGATAGCAACTAGTGCAGGTGTAACCCCTCAAACAGTTTGTCTTGTATTCGCTGGGAAGCGTAAAAGCGCAAATGTAATGAAACACTTTAAAAAAGTTATAAATGCAAAAGCGAAAAATTGTGATATAACATCAGAGGAAATAACCATAATCAAATAACAAAGTCAGGGAGCTAACAATGAGAAAATATAAAGTCAGAATGGTAAAAGATGCAGGTTGTGATGCCTGGAGTGGTGTGTGTCCTGAATGTGGTGGTATGGCACAGGATATACTTTGTAAAAGCACAATGCTTGATCAGCCAGTAGCAGAGTGTGAAGATTGCCCTACTCTTTTAACACCACCAGCAAGCGTAAGGAATTTAATGGGATGGACAAAAGAGTATGTGAATGAGGTATTAGAACATCAAAAAAGCAAGTCAGGGAGCTAACAATGAACAAAATCAAAAATATGGTCGGATGTTTGATAAAAGGTGGTTATAAATGTAATGAATGTGGATACAAGTGGAAATCAAATAAACTGCCTATCGAACAATGCCCGAAATGTAGAATTAAATTTGATAATCCTATAATAATGTGGTTATAAGAAATGAACAAAACAAAAACAATAAAAATAGGTGACACAGTAGAATTCAAGGGCTGGTTTAAAGGTCAGCATAAGTTTTTCAAAGTGCTGAATAACAGGGGCAGATTGTTAAAAACCAGGTGTATAACATGCGGAGATTTAATTATGGTTAAGCGAAACAAGGTAACTCAATAGTAATGATTGAACCAGGACACAAATATTGCAGGACTTGTGGCAGGATAAAGCCTTATTCTGAGTTTTATAAAAGACCTTATGGTGATGGGTTGTCAATTCATTGCAGAAAATGTATAACTCGTAGGCAGGTAATGAGGTATTCTAAACCTAAGAATAAAACAAAAATAGGTAATAGATTTAAAAATGATGTTGCTCAGGAATGTATGCGGTGTGGAAAAATAAAACCTAATTCAGAATTTAAGAAAAAGGATAATTGTAAAGATTGCTGTACAAAAAAGTTTAATCCTTATTATATGTATAAGTGTATTTATTGTGGTGGTGTGGGAATAAACAAATATGAAATAACAAAATATTGTAACCATGTATGTAGATATAAACATCTCAGTAAGAATTTAACTGATGAATATATAATAGGTTTGCTTAACAATGATATAGATATAATAAAGGGTTTAGATATTCCAAAAGAACTAATTGAAGCAAAAAGATCACACATTAAAGTAATAAGAATATTAAATGAGGTTATGTAATGGTAAAGAAAATAGCTGATGTATTTAGTTTTGATGAAATGGTTGTTGAACATAGAAGAATGTTGCAATCATTGTTAAAAAAGGATGGTCAATTTGATAATAAAGATGCAACTGAAATAAATAATGCATTTGGCAAGCAGATTAATAATGTAAGGGCTAGGATTGAGGCATTTAAGCTGGTGAAACAACAGCCAAAAAGAGCTGAATTGTTTTTACCTGAAAAAACCTCTCAATGAGAACATCAGAAAAAATTATTGATTGGTCTGAAAGGATCCTGATAAGGTTAGCATTTATATTATTAGTGTTAATGCTTATAATAAATTTGTTGTTCCCTGACAGAACAACCATCCCCAGCTCTAATGATAATTCCCCATTATTTACAGGGCTGGGGAATGATTTAATATGGTAAGAAATATAGAAGAAACCTGGCTCATAATATTCTACGATAGGGGTGAAACGGATGAACTTAGTGGCTTTTATATGTTATGGACCGGAGAGAGGGGAGTTAGGGGAGAATCACAAAGATTCAGGAGCAAGCTAGGGCTACTTGATGCCTGGGTAAAAGACGAGCTAATTTTTAAACTATAATAGGAGAATAAAATGGGTGATGCTGAAAAACAACCAAAAGCACCATTTAAGCATATTGTAATTCAAGAATCATTAAATGAACTTGAAGATAAATTAAACGGTGTTAGTGATTTAATACACAACATAAGAGGTGATGATGGAGCTACGAAGGTAGAGGAACATAAACCGCACTTGCCTTTGAATGAATTTCTACTTACTGGTCCTGAAAGAATCGGAAAGATGATTGATATGGTAGCAAGTCAGAGAGCAACATTAAACGAGTTGCTATTTTAGTGGAAGAATATGATAATTCTGGTAATTCAAAATGGCGAAGCAGACAAAAATGCCTCTCAATTATGCAAGACCTTATTGGTTCTACGAGAGTGGAGCAAGTGAAATTTGCTATGGTTGGCAATATGGATCTAATCTATGCTTCGCCATTTGTTTTACAACAAATTTTAGATGCAGTAGTAATGAGTAAAAAAGAAAGGGAGCAATATAATGAGCTTAAACCACAATGAAATAATTGAACCAATCAGGTTGGCGGTTAATGAGCTAATGAAAGGTACGATGGATGAAATAATACATGAGGCAAGGCTTGCTTTGGAAAAAAAGTTGAGAACTACTGCTGCTGAGGTTGCCCTGCTTGTATCTTCAAAGGCAAGGATTGAGATTGATGAAACACAAATTATAATAAAGATTGACTACTCCAAACTTCGTGAAGAACTGAGGGGGAATTTACATTGAATCACTTACCAGGTTTGGATGCGAAGTTGAACCGTAAGCAGCATGTATTGAAGGCTTTGATTGAGCTTAGGCTGAACAATGTACCTTACTACCTGGGTGATACCAGGGAATGTAAGGATAATGTAATCTCAGGTGGATTCAGACCTATTTATTATTTTTCAAGTAAACATATTGGAGGAAGTGCTGGATATGTAAGAATGGGAGATTTAAGACGGCTGCATTTTGTACCAGTAGAATGTAAAACGCATATTTACACAGACGGATCCAGTAGGAAAAGAACAGCCTGGATATATCGGTTAAATCTAACAATAGATGAAATTAGGGCTTATGATTGGTCGGGTGC